>Ga0081539_10002283_pt1 | contig 27787 bp, 27 predicted proteins | sample TabmetS4T2R2_FD_71023 | JGI IMG/M metagenome (GOLD analysis project Ga0081539, IMG submission 71023) | Tabebuia heterophylla rhizosphere microbial communities from the University of Puerto Rico - S4T2R2 | ecosystem: Host-associated > Plants > Roots > Rhizosphere ... | reverse complement strand
GCTGCGAGTGGGTGGCGATGGCAAGCACTGGAGGACGTGCTTGAGACCGGCGACCCTGACTTCTACGAGGCTGTCGAGGTAGACGGCACGGTATGCATCGTCATCGTCATCAACGGTGCTACTCACCTGGTACGCCCATCCGAGACCGAGGTTGTGACCTGGTCGGTTGGTTCGCTGGATGGCGGGAGGTACAAAGAACGTCTCTTCTCAGGCGAGAATGGCCCCGGACTCGAGGGGACGTTCGCTCACCCACGTCTCCCAGGAGCGCTGGTGATCCGCGCTCGTCGGTGGGAGGATTTCGGAAGGCTCAAGGAGATCCGTGGGCTGTTCAGGCACTGGGCGTCGATGAAGGAACCTGTCGCGCTGAAGGACTGATGCGAGGTGCTGAACTGGGAGCAAGACGTCCTGCCCGTGCTTGAGGCCGCCTACGACGCTTGGTGCGCCGAGGCGCAGACAACGGCAGCGTTGGGTCGATCGGAGCCTTGGGTGACGACGGAGAACGTGAACGCGAAACTCGGGCGGCCAGCTGACGACGCCCATACCGAGATGATCCTCAAGCATCTCGAATCAGCCGGCTACATCACGGCCGAGCGCGACGTTCGAGACGTCAGCCTCGAGATCACGTTCACGGAGAGAGGCCTTCGCTTCGTTGCAGGATGGCCGGGTTCACCTGAGGAGGTAACCGTTAGTCGGTTGCTCGCTGCGCTTGAAGAACAAGTCGAGGTCGCAGAGACACCTGAGGAGAAGACGGCGTTGCAACGCGCCTTAGTCAGCCTTCGCTCAGTGCCAAGCAGCGTCCTCGTCAACGTCCTCACCCGTGTCGTTACTGGCGGGATCGACGCAGTCACCTGAGCTCCCCTAGCTGCTGGCGTAGGCGGCGGACTGCGCTCGCCATCAAGCGGCCTCCTTGCGACCCGTCGTTGCTCCGGCACGCACGCCGCCCACACCGTGCTCCTGCCGCCCGCGCAAGCGCCGCTCTATCCTCCTGCGGATGCGCCTGTACCTCGTCCGCCATGCCGAGGCCGCTCCGGGCAAGCCCGACGAGCTGCGCCGGCTGACGGCGAACGGCCAGGAGCAGGCGCGCGCGCTCGGCGAGCGGCTGCGCGCCGAGGGCGTCGCGCCGGACGCGATCCTCACGAGCCCGCTCCTCCGGGCGCGCGAGACCGCCGACGCGCTCGGCTTCGGCCGCCCCGAGCCGGACGACCGCCTCGCGCCCGGGGCCACGGCCGACGACGTCCGCGCGGCGATCGCGGACCGTGGCGAGACGGTCGTCGTCGTCGGCCACCAGCCCGACTGCAGCGAGATCACCCTCGCGCTGACCGGCGAGGAGCGCTCCTTCGCGCCTGCGACCTTCGCGGCGATCGACCTGCCGTGAACGCGATCGCCGTGCGCGACCTCCGCAAGTCGTACGGCGACTACGAGGCGCTGCGCGGCATCAGCTTCGAGATCGCCGAGGGCGAGGTGTTCGGCCTTCTCGGCCCGAACGGCGCGGGGAAGACGACGACCGTCGAGATCCTCGAGGGCTACCGCCGTCGCGACGCGGGCACGGTCGACGTGCTCGGCTTCGACCCCGAGCGCTCGCCCCGCGCGTTCCGCGAGCAGATCGGCGTCGTCCTCCAATCGTCCGAGCTCTGGTCGACCCTGACCGTCCGCGAGACGCACCAGCTCTTCGCGGGCTACTACGAGCGGCCGCGCGACGTCGACGAGGTGGTCGCGCTGGTCGGGCTCGAGGAGAAGCGCGACGCGCGCGTGAAGACGCTTTCGGGCGGCCAGAAGCGGCGACTCGACCTCGGCGTGGCGCTCGTCGGCGACCCGACGCTCGTCTTCCTCGACGAGCCGACGACCGGGTTCGATCCGGCAGCCCGCCGCACCGCCTGGGAGATGATCCGGTCGCTGCGCGCGCTCGGGAAGACGGTCCTACTGACCACGCACTACCTCGACGAGGCGCAGCAGCTCGCCGACCGCGTCGCCGTCCTGCGCGAGGGACGGATCGTCTCGATCGGCACGCCTACCGAGCTCACCGGCGGCTCGCTCGAAACGGAGATTCGTTACCGGCGCGACGGCGAGGTCGTCGTCCTCCGCACTGCCGAGCCGACGAAGCTGCTCCACGAGCTGACCGCGGAAGCGGTTGCAGAGGGGCGCGAGCTCGAGGGCCTCGAGGTGCGCCGGCCGACGCTCGAGGAGGTCTACCTCTCGCTCGTGCAGGAGGAGCACGAGGAGGCCCCCGCTTGAGGCTCTTCCTGCACCAGCTCCGCTGCGAGCAGCTGATCTTCTGGCGGAGCCGCGAGGCCGCGTTCTTCATCTTCGGCTTCCCGCTGCTCCTCTTCGTCCTGCTCGGCTCGGTCTACTCGGGGAGGATCGACGGCTACAAGGCGTCGAGCGTCCTCCTCGTCGGGATGATCGGGTACGGCGCCGCGAACACCGGCTTCGCGGGGACGGCGATCTCGCTCGTGAATCGGCGCGAGTACGGAATCCTGAAGCGGATCCGCTCGACGCCGCTGCCCGCCGGGGTCTACCTCGGGTGCGTCGTCGTGTCGTCGCTCGTCGTGTTCGTGCTCGAGGCGGTCGCGATCGTCGCGGTCGGGCGGATCTTCTTCGGCGCGCAAGTGCCTACGCACATCCCTTCGCTCGTGCTCGCCGTGCTGCTCGGGACGACGGTCTTCGCGTCGATCGGGCTCGCCGCGGCGGCGATGATCCGCTCGGCCGAGGGGTCGTCCGCGGTCGTGAACTTCATCCTGCTCCCGATGGCGTTCCTCTCGGGGTCGTTCGGGCCGACCCGGAAGTACCCGCACGTCCTACGCGCGATCGGCGACGTGCTGCCGCTCAAGTACTTCATCGAGGTCGTGAAGGCCGTCTACCTCGGCGGCCACGAGGTGTGGGCGAAGCCCGGCGCGCTGGGGATTCTCGCGGTCTGGACGGCGATCGGGTTCGCCGTCGCCGGGGCTCGGTTCGGTTGGGAGCCTCGAGAGCGTTAGGTTCTCGCGCCGGCCGGGCAGGGACTACGTGTTATGGAACCTGCTCTTGCCTTCCGAAACGAGGAATTTGCGGCGCCCGGGCTCGACATCCGGGTCAACTTCGGGATCTTCGCAGGCCGGCAGGCGACGCCCGCCGAGATCGACGAGCTCGCCGACGCGCTCCTGATCGAGGTGCGCGACGTCTCGATCGTGGCCGAGGAGCGACACGAGATCGGCGACGGCACGGAGGCGTCGGTCCACCAGGTGCGGATCGAGGTCGCGGACGAGGACCTCCCGGGAGCGGACACCGACCGCGACGCCGTAGCCGACCGGCTCGTGGACGCGGCCGCCCGCTGGGCCGAGGCCTGCATCGCCGACCGGCACGCCGAGGTCAGCGAGCTCTAGCGCATCGGAGATCGCGACGCCGGGAAGGCCGCGACCCGCCGGAGCGGGTCGCCGTCCTCGACAAGCGGGGAACCACCCCACACGCGTCTGTCAAGCACCTCGCATGGCGGCGCGCGCGGAGATCGAGGGCTGGCCGACGCGCTCTTCTAACCACCAGGCGAGGATCAGGTCGTCGAGGCTGAGCGCGAACGCCCCCGTGCCACGCCAGTCCGAGGCGGCGAGCACGCGAGGGAGGTTGCGCGGTCAGACTCGTTATCAGGTTCCTTAGTCCCTTACGTAAATTAGGCCTTCTCTTAGGAGTGTCCGGAGTTCGTCGGGGTCAGCCACTGCCGACCATCTGTGCAGCGGTATGACGGGCGATGCTCCGACGCCCTGCGCAGTGAACGCCTCCTCAACAGGCGAGTACCTCCCAAACCAGACACGCCCGCCATGGTTCTTGCTCTGTCGGATGGCTGTTTTCGGCGGCTCGAGGAGAACGTTCCATGAGATCTGGTAGCCGCTACTGCGGATGCGGCGATCGTAAACGGGGGAGCCGCGAAGCGACGTCTGCCGAGGACGAAAGACGCTGCGCAAGAACTCTGGGAAGGACTCATCGGTCGTCGAGTACGTGCACGACGCTCGTGTGAGTGGCATCGTCCGCTCGGCTTTCGCGAAGAACTCGTTGATCAAATCTCGCGCCATCTGCCGGCGTTCGGCCCGCTCGCGCTCCAGAGCCTCGGCTTCCACCCGAGCCGCTATTCGCTCAGGCCGGGATTCCAGTTCAGCCTGCAGTCGCGCTCTTTCTGCCGCGAGTTTCGCCGCGACGTTGGCGGAAGCCCGGGCTGCCCTAGCTTGGCGGATCTCTTCCTCAGATGGCAGCGCCTCGGCGGATTCATTAGGAGCCTGATCAGAAATCATCACCGGCTCGTCGCGACGCTCGCACGAGCAGCTTTCAGCGCGAAGCTGACCATCGCGCGCGGCATGCGCTCCGCCTTCGCGACCACTTCGTCGAGGGCGAGCGCGAACCGCTCCAGGTCCTCCTCGGCCACGACCAGCGGGGGCAGCGCCTTCACGACGTTCAGACGATGGCCCGCGACCTGGGCCAGCACCGCGTGGTCGGTGAACAGCGGTACGACGACGAGCTGCGCGAATATTCCTGGCTGCGCGCGCTCCAGCACGCGCCACGAGCGGCGCCGAGACGGAGGCTCGCCGAACTCGATCGCCCACATCAGGCCGAGGCCGCGCACGTCGCGGACGACCTCGTACCGCTCTGCCAGCGGGCGCGTCAGCTCGAGGAGGCGCGAGCCGAGTCGCGCCGACCGCTCGACCAGGCCGCCGTCGTCCAGCTCCCGAAACGTCGCGAGGCCCGCCGCCATCGCGAGGTCGTTCGGCGCGAACGTCGAGCCGTGGCTGACCGAGTGCTCCAAGGAATCGAAGACGCCGTCGTAGACGCGCCGCGACATCAGCAGCGCGCCGACCGGCACGTAGCCGCCCGACAAAGACTTCGCTACCGGCACGAGGTCAGGCTCGAGACCCCAATGCTCGAAGGCGAACAATCTCCCCGTCCGCCCGAAGCCGGTCTGCACCTCGTCGACGCAGAAGAGCGTCCCGTAGCGGCGGCAGAGCTCCTGCGCGCCCTCGAGGTAGCCCGGCGGCGGCAGGTTCACGCCCTTGCCCTGGATCGGCTCGACGATGAAGACGGCCACGTCCTCGCGGCGGAGCTCGTCCTCCAGCGCGGCCAGGTCCCCGAACGGCACCCGCACGAACCCCGGGAGCAGCGGGCCGAACCTGTCCGTGAAATACACGTCTCCGCCGGCCGACAGAGACCCGAGCGTCAGCCCGTGAAAGCCGTGTTCGGTCGAGACGACGCGCGAGCGGCCCGCGGCCGCGCGCCCCAGCTTCAGCGCCGCCTCGACGGCCTCCGTGCCCGAGTTGGTGAACAGAACCCGCTCGAGCCGCGGCGGCGTCCGCGCGAGCAGTTGCTCTGCAAGCAGCCCCGGCAGGAGCGACGCGCCCATCTGCACCGAGCCCGGTGTCTCGAGCTCGAGCGCCTCGATCAAAGCCGCTCGGATCCGCGGGTTGTTCCGGCCCACGTTGAACATCCCGAAGCCGCCGAGCATGTCGAGGAAGCGGCGCCCGTCGGCGTCGCACAAAGACGCGCCCTCCGCGCGCGCCCACCGCCGGTCGAAGCCGATCGTCCGCAGCACGCGGACGAACTGCGGGTTGATCGTCCGCGCGTAGAGGTCGTACTCCTCTCCCGCGCGGGCCTCGAGGAGCTCGCGCAGCATGCGGTGAGAGTATCGAGCGCCAGCGTGGGCATACGGGCTCGAACGACCAAAGGAGCCGAGGTGACCGACATCCACGAGCAGCTGACGAAGTACCTGACCGACGCGCACTCGATCGAGGAGCAGGCGCTCGCGCAGCTCCGGACGGCGCCGGATCTCGCCGGCGACCCCGAGATCGCGCGCGTGTTCCGGGAGCACCTGACCGAGACGGATGGGCACGAGCGCCGCGTCTGGCTCGCGCTGAACGCGCGCGGTGCGGAGCCGTCGACCGTGAAGGACACAGTCATGCGGATCGGCGGCAAGGGGTTCCTCCTCTTCGCGCGGCTCCAGCCCGACACGCCCGGAAAGCTCATGGCCCACTCGTACTCGTACGAAGCGCTGGAGATCGCGTCCTACGAGCTCTTGCAGCGCGTGGCCGAGCGCGCCGGCGAAACGGAGATCGCCGAACTCGCGAGCGAGATCCGTGACCAGGAGCGCGCGATGCAGGAACGGCTCGCCGCATTCTTCGACCGCGCGGTCGACGCGTCGCTCGAGGCGATCGGCCGCGACGACCTGCGCGAGCAGCTCCGCAAGTACCTCGCCGACGCGCACGCGATCGAGGAGCAGGCGATCGCGCTGCTCGAGCGGGCGCCGGAGGCGAGCAAGGAGGCGCAGCTGATCGCGATCTACGAGGAGCACCTCGTCGAGACGCGCGAGCACGCGGAGCTCGACGAGGCGCGCCTGAAGGCTCTCGGCGGCGACCCGTCGACGCTGAAGGACGCGGCGCTTCGGCTCGGCGCGCTCCAATGGGCCGCATTCTTCCGCGCGCATCCGGACACTCCGGGCAAGCTCGCGGCGTTCGCCTACGCGTTCGAGCACCTGGAGATCGGCGGCTACGAGCAGCTGAAGCGAGTCGCCGAGCGCGCAGGCGACGAGCAGACGGCCCGGATCGCCGAGCAGATCCTCGTGCAGGAGCGCGCGGCCGCCGAGCGGATCGCGAGCGGGTTCGACGCGGCGCTCGCCGCTTCCCTCGAGGAGCAGGAGGTCAACCGATGACGACCGGCCCTAGCGACGAGAGCACCGACCCGATCGAGGGCGCGAACGTCACCCCCGACGCGCCGGCCGACGACAACGGCGGGGAGCTCGCCGCGCCGCCTCCGAGCGAGGCGCGCGTCTCGCAGCCCGCGGGGCTGAGCGACCGCGGGGCTGCGTTCATCGCGCGCTTCGAGGGGTGCGTTCTGCACCTCTACAACGACCCGACCGACAACTGCACGATCGGGATCGGCCACCTCGTCCACCTCGGCAGGTGCAACGGAAGCGAGCCCGCGGAGTTCAAGCACCCGATAACGCAGGCCCGCGCCTACCAACTCCTCGAGCAGGACGCGGGCCGCGTCGTCGGCGCGATCCACAGCTTCGTCCACGTGGCGCTGAACCAGCCTCAGTTCGACGCGCTGTGCAGCTTCGGCTTCAACTGCGGCGTCGGCGCGATCCAGAGCTCGGGAGTGACCCGCACGCTCAACGCGGGCAACTACGGCGGCGTCCCCGCAAAGCTGATGCTTTGGGTCAACTCGGGCGGGCATCCCGTGCCGGGGCTCGTGCGGAGGCGTCGCGCGGAGGGCGATCTCTTCGCGCACGGCAACTACGGCGCCTGAGCGGGGCGCTCGGCCGATCCCTCGTTCGAGGGACGCGCGGGGCTTGTATGAACCGATCTAGTCCGATGTGCGGCTCCTTGCCTGGCCGGTCAGCATCCTCACGGTCGTCGCCGTGTCCTACGCGCTCGCGCAGCGCCTCGCGCCTGCGACGCCCGGCGTGGCACCGGCCGTGCACGTCCGCGGCGCCTCGCCGCTGAAGTTCGCTCCCGTCGAACGCATGCGGCGCGCTTCGTTCGCGCCTACGCCGGTCTCCTCGTCGCGCGCGTCGCGGCGGCCCGGCCTGCACCGACTTCCGCGCGTGACCCTTTCGGCCTCGTCCGTCGCTGCCTCGGCCGGGATGGGGACGGCGGTCTCGTTCGCGAGCGACCCCTGGTCGACGGCGTCGCCGGCTTCGCGGGCCCCGGCGGAGAGCAGCCCGCCTCCACCCTCGACCGACACAACGACCGCGCCGGTCGCGACCACGACGACCACGGCCCCTCCCCCGCCGCCCGTGGCGTTCTCGGACGTGCGCGCGCTGGCCATGGCCCCGGGGAGCGCCACGATCGCGTGGCACACGAGCGAGCCGGTCTCGTCGCGGATCGCCTACGGCGTCGGCACGCCCACGCTCTGGACGGCGCCGGCGGCGCCCTCGGTCGACCACGTCGCGACGCTCTCGGGCCTCGAGTTCGGCACCTCGTACGTCCTGTCGATCGACACGCAGGCTTCCGACGGTCGGCGTTCCTCGGCCGCGTTTGCGCTCCAGACGCCTCCGCTCGCCGACAGCGTCCGGACGGCCACGGGTGGCGGCGCCTTTCTCGTCGACGACCAGCCGTCCTTCCCGACGATCGTGTGGGACGCGTGCGCGGACGCCTTTGCGCCGCAGTTCGCGGCCGGCATCGACCTCTTCATGGGCAACGGGTGCGGCACGCCCGCCGAGCAGCTCGAGAAGCTCCGAGGGACGGCACTCTCCCTCGTCGACGCGCGCGCGCCTGTGCCCTTTGGCCCTGGCGTGGCGGGCTCGTTCCTCCCGGACGAATGGGATCTGCATCTGCCCGGGACGCTGTCGTTCGCGGAGGCGGCGCGGCTCGCGTCGACGCCGGCGCCGGGCCCGCGGTTCCTCACGCTGACGAACCACTTCTACAGCCGCGCCGAGCCGCTCCCGCAGGGCCGTGCTTTGTACCCGCCCCTCGTGGCCAACGCGGACGTGATCGGATTCGACCTGTACCCGCTCCAGAGCTGGTGCCGCTACGACACCTTCGGGGACGTCTACGACGCGCAGCAGGAGCTCGTCCGGCTCGCGGCCGGCAAGCCGACGTTCCAGTGGATCGAGGCGCGTGCGATGGACTGCGCGGGCGACCCGTCGCTCGACCCGACGCCGGAGACGGTGCGCGCCGAGACATGGCTCGCGATCGCCGGCGGCGCGCACGGGATCGGCTACTTCCCCGCGGACTGGAGCCCGGAGATCGGCGCCGAGATCGCCCGCGAGAAGGCCGAGATCTCGGGCCTCGTGCCGGCGCTGACGGCTCCCGCGATACCGGCCGGCGCCGAGGGCGACGTCGTGCGAGTCGGCGCGCGCGAGCTGAACGGCGCGATCTACATCATCGTCGTGAACGCCTCGCGAGCGCCGGTGACGGACACGATCGTCGTCGGCGACCTCGGCGACCGGAGCCTCGTCTCGCTCGACGGAACGCGCACGGCGACCGCGGCCGGCGGCCGCTTCACGGACACGTTCGCACCCCTCGAGGTGCATTTGTACGTGTCCGCACCGACATCGCTCTAATGGCCACTCGCGCCCCGCGCAAGGCGCGACTACGATCGACTGAGGTGAAGATCTTCGTGTCGCACTTCTCGGGTGACACGTGGGTCGCGCGGCAGATCTGCAAGGAGATCGAGCAGCTCGGCGTGGAGCGTTCCTGGATGCGGCAGACATTCAAGCGGGCGATGTCTTCGAGGAGGAGATTCGGCGAAACCTCGAGATCTGCGACGAGCTCCTGGTGCTACTGACGCCGGAGGCCCTGAGGCGTCCCTACGTCTGGATGGAGCTCGGTGCGATATGGCTACGACGGAAGCGAATAGTCGGCATTCTGTACGGATTGACCGCTGCTGAGATCTCGACGGGAGAGCGGACGCCCGCCCTGCTCAAGGGCATGCACATGCGTGAGCTGAACGATCTGGACCTCTACCTCGCAGAGCTTCGCGACAGGAGCCAGCAGTGATCTCGCGAGGGCCTGTCTTCATCTCGCACGCGGTGGGCGATCGGCCGTTCGCCGAGGAGCTCTCACGTGCCCTTCGGGCGAAGGGCGTCGAGGCGACCGGTACGTGGGAGCTCGGTGACGACGCCGCTGACGTCGAGGAAGAGCTGCGGAGGGCTATCACCAGCGCGCGCGCCTGGCTCGTCCTCCTCTCCGACAGCGCTCTTCTTTCGCCGTCGGTGTTCTTCGAGCTCGGCGCTGCGATCGAGGGACGGCAGCAGCCGACGCTCGTGTTCCTCAGCGACCGTGCACGTCTGGAGGCGCCCGAGGCACTACGCCGCATCGCGGCCATTGATGCCGACACGCTTCGCCCCGACGACGTCGCAGAGAAAGTCGTCGCGGCAGCCTAGACCCGTACACAGGCCGCGCGATGCTCGGGCGAGCGCGCCGCAGCTGGGCGCTCGAGTCGCGGGTCGGTCTTCGGGCAGATCTCGATCGCGACCGGGCAGCGCGGGTGGAAGCGGCAGCCGGGCGGGATTCTCGTCGCGTCGGGGGCTTCGCCTCGAAGGATTTGCGGGCGGCGGCGCTTGCGCGGGTCTCGGCTCGGGACGACCGACAGGAGCGCTCTCGTGTACGGGTGCTGCGGATTGCCAACGATCTCGCCGGCCGGACCCTCCTCGACGATCCGGCCCAGGTACATCACGGCGATTCGGTCGGCGAAGCGCGCGGCCGTCGACAGGTCGTGCGTGATCATCAGGATGCCGAGGCCGCCGCGCCGGAGCCCGTCCAGGAGCTGCAGGATCCCCGCGCGGACGGACACGTCCAGCATCGACACCGGCTCGTCGGCCACCAGAAGCCGCGGCTCCAGCACGAGAGCCGCGGCGATCGCGACTCGCTGTCGCTGGCCGCCCGAGAGCTCGTGCGGATAGCGGTCGAGGAAGAGCTCCGGGGGTGAGAGCTCGACCCGCCCGAGCGCCTCCCGCACGCGCTCCGCGCGCGACGCGCGAGACCCGCCGAGGCCGTGGATCACGAGCGGCTCCTCCACGGCGGCCCGCACGCGAAGGCGCGGGTCGAGCGACTCGTACGGGTCCTGGTAGACGATCTGCATCTGTCGCCGCAGCGGCCGAAGCGCACGCGGGCTGAGAGCGGTGATGTCTTGCCCCTCGAACCTCACGCGGCCTGCGACCGGATCGACCAGCCGCAACACCGCTTGCGCCGTCGTCGTCTTCCCGCAGCCCGACTCGCCGACGAGCGCGATCAGCTCCCCGGAACCGACCGACAGGCTCACGCCGTCCACCGCGTGCACCTCCACGCGCGGCCGGCGCGCGAGCGTCCGCAGGAGCCCGCGCGGAACCGGATAGCGGACGACGAGATCCTCGACGCCGAGGAGCGTCATCCCACGCCGTTGAGGTGACACGCCGCGGCATGCCCGTCGTCGAGCGCGCGCAGCGCCGGCCGACGGACCCCGCACGGCTCGAAGCGACGATCGCAGCGCGGCGCGAACGGACAGCCGACCAAAGCGCGGTCGAGCCGCGGCGGCGCGCCCGGGATCGAGACGACCGGCCCGTCGCCGCGCTCCAGATCGGGCGTCGCGGCGAACAGGAGCCGCGTGTACGGATGCCGCGGGTCGTGGTGGAGCGCGTCGACCGGCCCGCGCTCGACGATCTCGCCGGCGTACATCACCGCGCCCAGGTCGCAGAGCTGCGCGACGACCGGCAGGTCGTGCGTCACGAGCAGGAGAGCGAGCCCAAAGTCGCGACACAGGCCGTCGAGGAGCTCGAGGATCTGCGCCTGCACCATCACGTCGAGCGCCGTCGTCGGCTCGTCGGCGATGAGCACCTTCGGCCGGCACGCCAGGGCCATCGCGATCGCCGCGCGCTGCCGCATCCCGCCGGAGAGCTCGTGCGGGTAGCGCCGGCCGCGCGCCGCCGGGATCCCGACCGACTCGAGCAGCTGCGCGGCCCGTCCCCGTGCGCTCGCGCCGCGAGCGACGTCGTGCACCTCGAGCGCCTCGACGATCTGCGCGCCCACCGTCCGCACCGGGTTGAGCGCGTTCATCGCGCCCTGGAAGACGATCGCGACGTCGACCCAGCGGTGCGGCCGCATCGTGCGCTCGCCGCCAGCGAGGACGTCGACGCCGTCCAGCACTACGCGCCCCGAAGCCAAAGCAGTCGGCGGGAGCAGCCCCATGATCGCGAGCGCCGTCGTCGTCTTCCCGCAGCCGGACTCGCCGACGAGACCGAGACGCTCTCCCGGCTCGACCGCCAGCGAGACGCCCTGCACCGCGTGCAGCTCGCCGCCGTCGGGCAGCTCGAACCAGACGTGGAGGTCGTCGACCTCGAGGAGCGCGGTCACAACGCTCCCCCGCGCCCGACCAGCGGCCGCAGCCGGAACGTCCGCGCGCCGAGGTGCGCCACGCGCAGGCGCGGGTTCAGCGCGTCCTCGAGCGCCTGCCCGACGAGGCTGCAGCCGAGGATCACGAGCGCGACCAAAGCACCCGGCGGCACGATCGCCCACCACGCGCCGGACGAGATCGCCGCCCGCTGGAACGCGTTCTCGATCACCTTTCCGAGCGAGATCCGGCTCGGGTCGCCGAGGCCGAGGAACGACAGCGCCGTCTCATCGAAGACCGCGACCGCGACTGTCAGCACGGTGTTCGCGATCAGCAACGGAGCGACCTGCGGCAGCACGTGCCGGAGCACGATCCGCGCGTGTCCGGCGCCGAGCGCGCGCGCCCGCTTCACGTAGACCCGCTCGCGCACGCTCTTCACCTGCGCCCGAATCACGCGCGCGGTGCCGGTCCACAAGAGGATCCCGATCACGATCACGATGTGGAACAGGCTCGGGCCCCAGATCGCCGCGACGACGATCATCAACGGCACGTCCGGGATGACCAGGAAGTAGTCGGTGATCCGCATCAGGATCGTGTCGGTCGCGCCGCCGAAGTAGCCGCTCAGCAGCCCGACGGTTCCGCCGATCAGCATCGACACGGCGGTCGCCGCGAACCCGACGACGAGCGAGATCCGCGCGCCCCACATCAGCAGCGTGACCATGTCGATCCCGCCGTCGTCGAGGCCGAGCGGATGCGCCCGCGACGGGTGCCCGAACACAGGCCCGACCTGGTCGTGGAGGCCGTAGGGCGCGACCCACGGCGCGAGCAGCGCGGCCAGGCCGACCACGACCAGGATCGCGACTCCGAGCGCCGCCGACGGCCGCCGACGGATCGTCTGCCAGACGAGCCCCCGCCGTGACCGGACCGGCGCAACCTCCTCGACGAGCCCCGGCTCTTGCAGGACGACGCTCATGCGCTTATCCGCGGATCGAGCTTGAAGTAGAGGAGGTCCGCGACCAGGTTGCAGACGACCACCGAGATCGTCAGCAGCAGAAACGCTCCCTGCAGCATCGGGTAGTCGCGCTGGAGAACGGCGTCGTAGACCGCGCGTCCGACGCCTGGCCACGAGAAGACGGTCTCGATCAGGATCGCGCCGGCCACGATGTACCCGAGCGAGAGGGCGACCAGCGTGACGATCGGGAGCAGCGCGTTCGGCAGCGCGTGCCGCCGCACGATCGCCCAGGGCTTGAGCCCCTTCGCGCGCGCGGTGAGCACGTAGTCCTCGCCAAGCGTCTCGAGCATCGCCGACCGGGCGATCAGCGTGTACTCCCCGTACAGGACGAGCCCGAGCGTGAGCGACGGCAGCGCCATGTGCGAGAGCACGTCCTTCAGGTGCTCCCACCACGTGGGATTCAGCAGGAAGTCGTTCGACATCCCGCCGGTCGGCAGAACGCCCGTGAAGAGGATCACGAGCATGAGCCCGAGCCAGTGCGTCGGCATCGAGTAGAAGGCGAGCGCGCTCGAGACCGTCGCGCCTTCGACCACCGTCCCGCGCCGCCACGCGGCGACCACCCCCGTCAGCGTCCCGAACACGATCGCGAAGATCGTCCCGAGCGCGACCATCGGCAGCGTGTTCAGCGTCGCGCTTCGCAGGTTCGACCACACGGGCTGCGAGTTCGCGAACGAGACGCCGAGGTTCCCGTGCGCGAGCTGGCGAAGGTAGATCCCGTACTGCGCGAGCTTCGACTTGTCGAGCCCGAACTGCCGCCGCAAAGCGAGCCGCGTCTCGGGAGTCGCGTGCGGCACGCGCGAGAGGTTCGAGACGGCGCTCCCCGGTGCGAGACGGAAGAGCGCGAAGTTGATCGTGACCGCGACGAAGACCGTGATCAGCGCGAACGCGGTCCGCTTGACGACGTAGTCGGCGCCTCTCAGCTTTGGTGCACCTGCGTCAGGCTCAGCTTCGACAGCGAGTTGAACGGGCCCTGCGGCGACGAGACGAGCCCCGTCCACTTCGAGCTCGTCGCGCTCACGTGGTTCTGCGCCGCGAGCCAGAGGTACGGCCGCTTCTTGTAGAGGTACGACTGCATCGCCCAGACGATCCGCTTCCGCTTCGCCTGGTTCGGCGTCAGCTGCTGCTGCGAGTACATCCGGTCGTAGCGCTTGTCGCAGAAGCCGCTGTCGCTCCAGCCGCCGTACTGCGCGCACGTGACGACCGAGAGCATGAAGTCCGGGTCGATCAGCGCGACCCAGTCCCACATCGCCAGGTCGAAGTTGAGGTACTTCGTCCCCGGCGCGGTGATGGCGTCGAAGGCGGCGGAGGAATCGAGCGCTCGCTGCGTCAGCTGGATCCCGATCTTGCGGAAGTCGGCCTGGATGATCTGGAACGTCCGCGGGACGCTCGAGACGTCGGTCGGCGTGATCACCTGGTACGACATCCTGTGCCCCTGCGCCGTGCGGATGCCGTCGGAGCCCTTCTTGTAGCCGAGCCCGTCGAGGATCCGGTTCGCGAGCGCGAGGTCGAACGACTGCGGCTTCACGCTGGGGTTGAACCAGCCGCCGGTGGCGGGCGGGATGATCGACGACGCGGGCTTTGCATAGCCGAGGAAGACCACGTTCACGATTCTCTGCCGGTCGATCGCGTGGTCCATCGCCTCCTTGACCTTCACGTTCAGGAGCTCCCGGTGCTTCGGCTTGCGCGGGTTCGAGTTGACGATGAAGTCGGTCTGGTCGACGCCCGGCACGTTCGTGATCTTGAAGCCGGCGCTCCGGAGCGTCTTGATCGCGGTCGCCGGGACGTCCTCGATCGCGTCGATCTCCTTCGCCTTCAGCGCCTGAACCAGCGCGTCGTCGTTCGAGAACATCCGCAGGCCGAAGCCGTCGACCTGCGGCTTCGGGCCGTAGAACGAGTCGTTCCGCTGGAAGAGCGCGATCTCGTTCTTCGTGTACTTCACGATCTTGAACGGGCCGCCGACCACTGGCGAGGTGTTCGGGAACGTCTTCAGGTTCGCGCCCTTCGCGCCCGTGTACTTGCTCCACACGTGCTGCGGGAGGATCGCGAGCTGCTGGAACTGGCCGAGCACGTTGCCGACCGGAGCCTTGTACCTCACCACCAGCGTGGTCGCGTTCGGCGCGGACGCGTGCTTGATGTGCGCCACGAGGCCGGCCGCGTTCGCCGCGCCGGTGCCCGCGTACTTGAGGTCGGTGTTGATCGTCCAGGCGGCGTCGGCGGCCGTCATCGGCTGGCCGTCGGACCACTTCGCGTTCGGGCGGGTCTTGAACGTCCATGTCTTGCCGCGGTTCGAGACCTTCCAGGACGTGGCGAAATCGGCCACAAACTTCCGGTTCGCCTGGTCGTACTGGATCAGGAGCGGGTAGATGTACTCGAACGTCGAGTAGGCGTCCTGGTTGAAGGCGACGTACGGGTTGAGCGAGTCGATCCGCGAGCTCGTGCCGATCCGGAAGACGCCGCCGCTCTTCTTCGCCGAGCCTTGCGCCACCGTCGCGAACGCCGCAAGCGTCGCGACCACCAGAGCAACCGGCCACCACTTCCTCATCTCGATCCTCCTCAGCGAAACGGCGGTTCGTCCACGGTCAGCGTCTGGGCGTCTGCGTCGAGCGTATACCTCACCCCGAGCGGAATGGAAGCGAGATGCTTCCCGTGCCCGAGCGGGAGCTTGTAGAGGACGGGCACCCCGAGCGGCTCGAGGCGCTCCTCCAGCACGTCCTCGAGCGACCGCGAGCGCGCCCAATCGGACGCCTCGCGCGTGTCGCCCCAGTCGCAGTCCTTCATCTCGCCGACGACGACGCCGACCGCCTGCTGGAGCTTGCCGGCCGCCGCGAGCTGCACCAGGAAGCCGTCGATGTAGTAGGGCGGTGCCTTCACGTCCTCGAAGAAGAGGATCTTGTCGGCGCAGTCGAACTCCCACGGCGTCCCCATCGTCTGCATCAGGAGCCACAGGCACCCGCCGACGAGCGGCGCCGTCACCTTGCCGCCGCGGATCGCTCTTACGTACGGGTCGTCGGGGTCAGGCGGGACCTCCCCGAGGCCCTCGCCGCGCAGGACCTCGAGCAGGCGGTCGCGCGTGAACTGCGTCGTCTCCGGATCGCCGACGCCGACGAGGCCGTTGCCGTAGATCGTCGCGAGGCCTGTGCGCTGGCCGATCGCGACGTGGAGCGCGGTGATGTCGGAGTAGCCGACGAACGGCTTCGGGTTCTTTGCGATGGTGTCGAAGTCGAGGTACGGGATCGCCTGCGCCGAGCCGAAGCCGCCCTGGAGCGTCTGGACGACGTCGACCTCGGGATCGGCGAAGAGGGCGTTCAGGTCTTCCGCTCGCCGCTTCGGATCGCCCGCCACGTAGTCGTCCCGGTCGAAGACGCCGTCTGCGAGCTTCACGCGGTAGCCCCGCTTTTCCCACCATTCGACTCCGCGCAGGATCTCCGAGCGGCCGGCATACGGGCTCGCCGGCGCGGAGACGCCGATCGTGCCGCCTTCCGGGAGCGGCTTCGCGCGGAGGGTCATCCGGGGCGATTCTCTCTCGACGGGCGGGGGAGCGGGAAGACCTCGCCTCGCGCTGCGCGCGTCATCCGGTCGATCCGACGGTCGAGCTCCTTTCGCGACGCGGCGAGGTGGCGCTGGACGCTCTCGTCGATCCACGGGCCGGCGGGTCGGGCTCCGGCCTCACCACGTATCGCCGCCAGCTCGTGCCAGAGGTCCGGCCCGACGTCGGGGTCGCCCTGTGCGGCCCAGCAGGCGCGCGGCGCGTCCCGGCCGCGGCGCGCGCGCTCGATCGCGAACGCTTCGGCGCTCAGGTCGCGGCAGAGCCAGTTCAGGCCGACGCGGTCGAGCGCGCCGCGCTCGAGGTTCCGGACGTCGCGCGCCGTCTGCTCGTGCGGATAGCGCGCCGTCTCGCGGGCGTCGAGGCCGTGGAGCCCGCGGCCGACGGCGGTGAAGCGGTCGCGACCTTGCGCGCGGGCGAGGTCGTCGAGCGCATCGCGTGGGAGAACGCCTCGAAGCTCGCGGGCGCGGGCCCGGTAATCGAGCGGCGTCTCGGGCCCCTCGAGTAGCAGGTCGGCGCAGACCCGCGTGAGCTGCGCGAGATACCCGAAGTCGACGCGATCCGGCGTGTCGTACTGCGTGTGGTACTCGGTGCGGTCGAAGTCGTCGGTGAAGGTCGAGACGTTGATCCCGGGCACACCCGCGGCGAGGAACGGCCAGACCTCCGTCCACGTGCTCGGCTTCCCGATCCCGAAGCCGCGCGGGAGGAGCCCGTCGCGCGCCGCCCGCCGGCAGACGCCGCGCGCCCACCGGCGGAGCTCCGGCGGCGCGTCGACGGTGAATGGCGCCGGCCGGCCCGAGCCCTCGACGTTGAGGTAGAAGCTCGCGTCCGTCGACCACTCGCGGTGCTCCTCGACGATCTGCCACCAGGCGCCGAAGCACCAGTCGTAGGGCGAGTCGGCGAGCCCGTACTCCTCGGCCGTGTGCGAGACGAACACGATCGGCCGCTCGGGTCTGACCCCGGCCTCGCGGAGCGCGCGGGCCAGCTCGAGCGTTACAGCGACGCCTGTCGCGTCGTCGAAGGCGGCGTGGAACCAGCCGTCGTGGTGGCCGGCGACGATCGACGGCGAGCCGTCGCGCTGGCCGGGGAGCACGCCGACGACGTTCGCAGCTTCCGCTGGCTGGAGCGTCGCGTCGAGGACGACCTCGACCCGGCCATGGAGCTTCGGCGCGTCCTCCTTCCGGATCGTCACGCACGGCGGCCCCTGCGCGTGCCACTGGCCGTCGAAGGTCCCGAGCGCTTCGGGCGCCTGGTAGTACGGGCCGCCGGGCGGGCTCGTGAGGATCATCGCAGCAGCACCGCGCAGGCCGAGCTCGAGCCCGACGTGGCACGGCCACAGCCGCTGCACCTCCCACTCGACGAGCGCGACCTTTCCGGCCACGTCGATCTTGTCCAACTGTCGCCTTCCGCCGCGGCCGACACGGACCAGCTCGCCCGTCACGACGCCCCCCGGCACGCCGCCGAACGAGGCGCACTCGAAGCGCGTCCCGTCGGCGAGCTCGACGAACGCCTCCCGCAGCCGCCACGCGTCGACTGGCACCGGCTCGAGCGCGACGTCGCTCAGTCCGAGATCGCGCATCTCCGCCGCCACGAAGTCCGCCGCCGCACGCTCCTCCGGAGTCCCCGCGACGCGAAACCCGAGCGGATGCGACCCGAGCGCGGCGAGCCGCTCGACGACGTGCCGCAGGTAGGCCTCGTCGATCCTCAGCTTCGCGACTCCTCGAAGCCGAGGAGCACTTCGCGCACGAGCGCGCCGGTCGTGGCGAGGTCGTAGCCGCCCTCCTGGGCGAAGACCGTCGGCCGGCCGAGCGCGCCGACGACGCGGCCGGCCTCGCGGAATCCGGCGGGGCTGACCCGCAGCGGGCTCTCCGGATCCCCCTCCGCCGCGTCGACGCCGAGCGAGACTACGACGGCTTCGGCGTCGTCCGCCCACGCGGCGAGCCCGCGGACCGCCTCGAGCCATTCAGCGTCACCGCTCCCGGGCGCGAGGGTCACGTTCCGATTCGAGCCGTCCGCGCCGGTCTCGTCCGGAAAGCCAAGGAAGTGCGGGAACCAGCCGGCGCCCGGATCGACGTGGACGGAGCCGACCAGCACCGACGGGTCGTCCCAGAAGATCGCCTGCGTGCCGTTTCCGTGGTGCGCGTCGAGGTCGAGGACGGCCACTCGGCCGCCGAGCGCGCGAGCGGCGACGGCCGCGTTGTTCAGGTAGCACGAGCCGCCGTAGCCCCGGCGCGTCGCGTGGTGGCCGGGTGGACGGCCGCACGCGTAGGCCGCCGGCTCGCCCGCGCGGACGAGATCGACGGCCGTGAGCGCGACGTCGACCGCCGCCCGCGCAGCCTCCCACGTGCCCGGGCCGATCAGCGTCATCGTGTCGTAGGCGTAGAGGCCCGGCCTGGCCCAGACGGCGACCGGCTCAGCGCGCGCCCCGAGCGCCTCGTGCGCAAAGACGTACGGGACGACGCGATCCTGCTCGAGCCCGGCCGCCTCCCACTCGCGCCACGCGCCCGCGAGGTACTCGACGAGCTCCGCGTCGTGGACCGCGAGGAGCGCCTCGTCGTCGTGCGGCTCCGCCGCGACGACGCGCGCGTCGAGCGCCGCGCGGATCGCGTCGATCCGCTCAGGAACCTCGGTCGCCGGGGTGCGCGTCCCGATCCAGATCTCGGCGAGCGGCTCGTGGAGCCGGCACTGATCGCTCCAGACGACCGGCATCGCGAGCTCCACCCGGCGACTCTACGGCAGTAGTGTCCCGCGCGTGCCCAGGCTGCGCGAGCTCGGCCTCCGGATCGGCGACCTCGACGCGGGCGCGAGCGACTCGATCGCGGACGTCTCGGGCGTGGCCGTCGGGCACGTAACCGTGTGGCGCGACGAGCCGACGCCGGTGCGGACCGGCGTGACCGCGATCCTCCCCGGCCCGCCCGACGGCCTGTTCGCTCGGCCTGTGCCCGCGGGCGCGGCCGTGCTGAACGGCGCCGGCGAGCTGACCGGCTCGCTCCAGATCGCCGAATGGGGCATGCTCGACACGCCGGTCTACCTCACGTCGACCATGGCCGTCGGGCGCGTGTTCGACGGAGCCGTGGCCGCGGCGGTCGCGGCCGATCCGGCCGTGGGCGTCGACGACGTGGTGATCCCGGTCGTCGGCGAGTGCGACGACAGCTGGCTCAGCGACGCGCGCACGGTGCAGGTCGAGGCCGAGGACGCGGCGCGGGCGGTCGCGGCGGCTTCCGCGGACGTCGCCGAAGGCGCGGTCGGCGCCGGCACCGGCATGGTCTGCTTCGGCCGGAAAGGCGGGATCGGGACGGCGAGCCGCGTCGTCCCCGACCTCGCCTGCACCGTCGGAGTGCTCGCGCTGACGAACTTCGGCTACGCGCGGCAGCTGCGCGTGGACGGCGTTCCGGTCGGGCGGCTGCTCGCCGCGCCCGCCGCGGAACGGCCGCCGCGGCCGGCCGGAAGCTGCATCGTCGTCGTCGCGACCGACGCGCCGCTCGGCGCGCACCAGCTCCAGCGGGTCGCCCGCCGCGCCGGCCTCGGCCTCGCGCGCACCGGCTCGACCGCCACGCACGGCAGCGGCGAGATCTTCCTCGCGTTCGCCACCGCCGGCCGCCGCCCGCGCGAGGAGCGCCGCGCGCGGATCTCCGTCGAGATCGTCCCCGACGCCGCGCTGAACCCGATCTTCGCCGCCACCGTCGACGCGACCGAGGAGGCGGTGCTGAACTCGCTCTGGGCCGCACCGGAGGTGACCGGCCGCGACGGCCACGTCGCCCCGAAGCTCCCACACGACGAAGTGCTCGAGCTGCTCGCCGCGCACGGACGCCTCTAGCAATCCGCGTACGGCGTCGCGCCGTAGAAGGGAGTGCGGGGTCGTCCTCTCAGGTTCGAAGGAGACATCCAATGTCCAAGCGTCAGCATGCTCGTGTGATCGCGGTCCCGTCCCCACTCCACTTCGCCTCGCGCTCGTCGCGCTCCTCGCGGTGTTCGCCGCGGTCGCCGTTCGCGGTGCCGCTGCCGCTCCCAGCAGCGGCACCGTCGTCCGGGTCGCGAAGAGCGGTCTCGGCCGGATGCTCGTCGACGGCCGTGGCCGCACGCTCTACCTCTTCGAGGCCGACCGGAACGGCAAGAGCGCGTGCTCCGGGAGCTGCGTCTCGTTCTGGCCGCCGCTCGTCGCGAAGGGGAAGCCGAAGGCCGAAAGCGGCGTCTCGGCCCGAATGCTCGGGACGATCAAGCGCAGCGACGGCCGCATGCAGGTCACGTATGCCGGCCACCCGCTGTACACGTTCAGCCTCGACACGCGGGCCGGACAGACCAAGGGCGAGGGCCTGAACGACTTCGGCGCCCACTGGTACGCAGTCGGCGCCACGGGTCGGAAGCTCGTCAAGCGCGCGGCCGCTCCGAGCGGTTACGGCTACGGGCGAAGCTGAATACTCGGAATCGCGAAGGGCCGCCTCGCGGCGGCCCTTCGCGTCAAGACACTGGGCGGACTCGAACCGCCGTGTCGCGCATTAGGCGGTGGTGAGCATCATGCCGGCCAGCTGCTCGCTGATCAGCCCGAGCGGGTCCGACGCCGCCTGAGCTCCCTCAAGCACGATCGACTTGTCATCGTTCTCGTGCTCACCCGAGTGTCCCGCCACCAGCGGCGAATGAACGGGTGAGGCCCATTCATCGGCCACCCCGGCTCCATCGGCCACTCCCGTTCCCTCGATGCTGGTATGCATCGGCACCGGGTGCCAGGCAAGCGGGCGATGGACGAAGCGCCGGAGCACCGTCGACGCCGCTCCCCGTGCGCCGTAGACGTCTTGCCTTCCCAGGCACTGCACGTCAACTTGAGACGCCGCAAGCGTCGGGAAGGCGTGCTTCCGAATCGCCGCCCGGATCGCGTCCTCAAAGATCCGCGCGACGTCTCGCTGGCGTTGACCGAGGGGGTCGGGAACAACGACGAGAACATGTCCGGGATCGGAGAGGTTAAGCAGCATTGAGATCCCCCGGCCCAACGCTTCGCCAGCGGCGGAAAAGACGTCGTGCGCGTCGTCATCTCCCGAATCAGCAAGCGCAGCGGCCTCTTCGAACGACGACGGCCGCGTCCCACGTCGCCTCTCGAGCGCGTTGAGGATGGCATTAGTACCCGTGATCGCCTCAAGGCAGCCGCGCTTCCCACAACCACAGATCGGTCCGTCGGGTTCGATGACGAGGTGTCCGATCTCGCCCGCAGCGCCCGATGACCCGCGCGAAAGCTGCCCGTCGAGAATGAGGCCGCAGCCGACACCGTCGGCCATTGCCACGACGGCGAACCATCTCGCTCCGATCGCCGATCCAAACAGCCACTCGTGGACCGCGAGCGCGTTCACGTCGTTCTCGACCACCGTGACGAGCCCAGTCCTATCACGGAGTCGCTCGGCGAGCCGGACGTGCTTCCAGCTCCAATTCGGAGACATGAGAACCTCGCCGCTACGGCCGTCGATGTGCCCGCCGATCTCGACGCCGAGTCCGATGACGTGCGAAGGAAACGCCGACCGGCCGTCTACGGGCGTGCGGAGATCATCGACGAGCGCCGTAACCGCGTCGATCACGGCTGAAGGCTCCTGAGAGGGAAGCTCGCGGCGTTCCTCGTAAACCACGTCGGCACGCAAATCCGTCACGACACCGACAAGCGCATCCGGCACGATCTTGACGCCGATCGCGCAAAACTCTTCGTCGTTGACCTCGAGCGCTGCGTCACGCCATGCGCCGCCGCCGTGGGGCTTGATGTAGCCGCGGTCGCCCAAGAGCGCAACACCGAGATCAACCGTGCGCTCGGGTAGCCCCGTCTCTCTCACTAGCTCTTGCCTAGTCACAGGCCGCCGAGCGCTGACGATGGTCGGGTAGATCCGGCTCTGGGCCGGCGTGGGATCGGAAGGATCCCGCTGGGCCTTTGCTTCTTCGAACTCCATGAGTTGCTCTGCGAGCTTGCGCACCACGCGTCGCTGGACCTGGATCCTGACGGCGCCTTCCTTCGCTTCGAGCGTCTGCGCGCCGCGCGGAGTGATCTCCCACGCGTTGCGCCGGCCGAGCTTGCGCTTACGCGCGAGGCCGCTCTCCATCAAACGGCGACCGACTCGGCTCACCTCGGTGTGGTCGGTCTCGAGGCGGGACGCCAACTCCTGATTCGAGATCCCGGGCTGCTCGGCCAGGAACTCAAGGAAACGATGAGCATGGCTAGTGGGCTCGAGCTGACCGAGGAGGGTCTTCGGCACGACGCGCCGGAGCGTCCATTGGAGGAGGTCGATCATCCCGAGTACGCGGCCGCGTGCCTCGCGCTGCTCGGGCGACGGCTGGTCGATCCACGACTGGAGCCCGTACAGCCGCTGCAACCCCTCCTGCGCAGCGGTTAGCGACGCCTCGTCCGCGTCGAGCGCCGCGTCGGCGATCATCATCGCCAACGCGTTGAAGTCGCCCGAGGCGACAGCCTCTGGCGATGCCTCGAGCTCGTCTGTGAGGTTGCTGAGCTCGGCAAGCCGTGAACCCGGCGGCGCCTTCGATTTGCGCTCGGGATGAACCTGAGTTTGCGCGGGGTTCACAGTGGTTTACCTTTCGTCCTGTGTAATCGATTGGAGGAAGTATGGCTGATCGTCAAGTAAATGTCAAGTAATTCTCTATCCACCGATCCGGCCGACCTGTTCGCCCAGCTCTACGACGCCGCCGAGCCGTTCGACGTGGAAGCGGCGAGGCGTTGGGATTTCGACCGCGGGCTCCGGAAGCTAACCGCTCGGGTAGAAGAACAGGTCGTGGCCACCGGTGAAGCCGCCGGGCCGCTCTTCACGTACCTGCTCGGCGACGAGGGCTCGGGGCACTTCGCCATTCTCCGCGGGCTCGACCGCGCGCTCTCGTACGTCAACCCCTTCTCCGGGCGCTTCGACCCCGGAAACATGTACAGGATTGCTATCCGCGTCGCCCGTCGCGCTCGACTCAACACCGACGCGGTCCCCGGTGCGCTCCTCTTCAACTGCGCGTTCGCTGGCCGCCCACTCGGGATCCCGGCGAAGTCGCAATTCTTCGAGCTCGTGCGCGTCCCAGCGGCGTCCTGGGAAAGCGTCCAGCACGCGTGGCTCGACTCGGTCTTAGACGCACCCATCAAGCGCGTCGAGGAACCCCGCGACCTCCGGATCGCGGTCGGCTGCGCACCTATGGTGGAAACGTATGACGAACTCGAGATGGAGACCCGCGAGTGCTCGGGCCAGCGTCGCTATCGGATTCGCCCGCGGCCTGAGGCGCTACGCGAACGCGTCGAACGCGTCCTCCGAGCGCTCGACGCCAGCGGCGCCGTGGTGGGGCTCCTCCCGGAGGCAACGCTCTCCGACGAGCTGCTGCAGGAGTGGCGAGCGGTATTGAAGCAGCATCGAAAGGTTCCGACGAACCTGCGATGGATCGTCGTCGGAACCGGGCCGGTCGGGGACGTCGAGCCGCCGTACAACCGCGCAATTGTCCTCGACCGTCTAACGGGTCAGACCCTGATCGAGTACGACAAGCAGGCCGACTTCAGCCTCACCGCGAGCCAGGTGCAGACCTGGGCGCTAACGCCATATCTCGGCTCCGGCGAGGCCGCCGAGGACATCACCCGAGGCGATGTCGTCCAGCTGCGCGAGTGCAATGTCGGCCGTGTCGCGATGCTGATTTGCGAGGACCTAGGCCGAACGATGGAGATTGGTCCCCGGTTGCGTGATTGCGGCGTCTCTCACGTCTTCGCGCCGATCTTCTCTCCGCCGTTCACCGGCCAGTACGGTTGGGTGGAGGGACCCGCGAGAGACTACGTGTTCCAGGTCGGCGCTTGGGTCGTAGTCGCGAACAGTCTTGCCGTCTGCTCGGCGATGGCGAACGACGCCGAAGCGACCGACGACATGAAGCGAGCGGCCGCAGAAGCGCCGACCTGCTACGCGATCGGACCTCGTGCCAAACGCCGCAACGACTGGCGAGTGCCACCAGCACAAGCGAAGCGATCAGCAGGCCCGGAAGCGGTCGAGCTTGTCTACGTCGACGGCGGCATGGCCCGCCGTTACGACGATTTCAGCTAGCGCGCGGCTTCCGCGATGTCGACTGCCCTTGGGCCAGCCGCTGTGACCACGCGCCGAAGCGTCCATTGGAGGAGGTCGATCATCCCGAGTACGCGGCCGCGTGCCTCGAGCTGCTCGGGCGACGGCTGGTCGATCCACGACTGGAGCCCGTACAGCCGCTGCAACCCCTCCTGCGCAGCGGTGAGCGACGCCTCGTCCGCGTCGAGCGCCGCGTCGGCGATCATCATCGCCAACGCGTTGAAATCGCTAGAGCCGAGACCCTTCGGATGCGCCGCGAGCTCGTCGAGCAGGTCAGCAAGAACCGCAAGCCGCGAACCGGAGGCAGGGTCGCGATTTTTTCCTCTGACGAACCTCTTCGGCATGCTCATGTTCGGATCACCGTGCCAACGTCTGAGTGTCGCATCGGCATCTGCCGTTACACCTTGAGCGTTGCGCGTGGATGGCTCCGGGAAACGTTGGTGTCTCTGCGATGCTGAGAGGCTAGCGGCCGGAGCGGCGGTCGCTGCGTTCAACGGGAATAGCAGTCGGGGGCGGACCAGGCGTCCGGGCCAGCTGCCGCGTCCCGGTAGAGCCCTAGCGGGTGCCCGCAGCGCGTCTGGCGATACTCGCGGCGTGCTCGCGGAGCGCCTCACGGCTCAGCTGCTCGCCGGCCGGCGGGCGCGCGATCCGGTCGCGGTCGCCGAGCAGTTGCTCGCGATCCAGGCGCAGGGTCCGCGCGAGGCTCGGCTCGCGATCCGCGCCCGGACGAGCGGTGGAGGACCGGCTCGAACGCGCCGAGGAGGTGCGGCGGCGGCAGGCTCGCGCCGCAGCGCCGTGGGCGGTCGTTCGCGATCGCCGCAACGCCTGCCCGCGCGTCGCGCTGCGGCAGTCCGGCCACTTCGCGAGGTCGCGGTCGGTCGCCGGCCCGTGGCCGGCGAGGTAACTGCGCGCGCTTGGCGAGCGCGCGGTCGCGATCGACGTGCGGCGGCGGCCCGAGCCAGTCGCGGACGGGGACGTAGGCGTGCTGGCGCCCGACCATCGGCCCGCGTATGACGAGCCCGCGCAGCGAGGCGAGCACCAGGACAGGGACGAGCGCCTGGCCCTTGGTTGGCACGTCGGCGCGGTCGAGCCGTTCGCGTAGCTCGAGCCGCGGCTGGGCGTCGCGCGACTGGCTCCCCGGCGCAGACCGGGTCATAGCCGGCGGGATGTTCAAGCCGTTCGCGCTCGCCGACGGCCGCGTGGTCGCGACGGAGTCGAGCTCGAGCCGTTCGAGCGGCTGCCGGTGGAGCTGAGCCGCGACGCGGCCGACGCCCTCCGGTTCCTGGGAGAATCCGCGCCAGGATGGCGCCGGTCATCGAACTTCTGAGCGAAGCGCTCGAGCAGTACTCGCCGACCGCTCGACCCGTACTTCGCGACCTCGTCCTCGACCCGTCGTTTCACGGCGTGATCTCCAAAGGCGACATCGGCGGTCTCGCGACGGCGCTCGGCGTCCACGAGCCCGAGGTCCCGCTCGCGCTCGTACCGCTCGCCGCCTGCTATGCGATGCCGCCGATCTCGCGGTTCCACGTCGGCGCCGTCGGGACGGGGAGGACGACCGGCGACCTCTACTTCGGAGCGAACTTCGAGTTTCCCGGCGCCTCGCTTGGCATGTCGGTTCACGCCGAGCAGGCTGTCACGACGAATGCGTGGCTCCGCGGCGAGAACGGCCTGACGGCGATCGCCGTCAGCGCTCTGCCGTGCGGGTACTGCCGCCAGTTCCTCTACGAGCTCACAACCGCCGAGATGCTGCAGGTCGTCACGAAGAAGCACGGGACGCACCCACTCCCCGACCTGCTTCTCTTGCCGTTCGGACCAGGGGACCTCGGTAAGACCGAGCGGCTCATGGCGCCGGACTCCCACAACCTGCAGCTGTTCGAGTCGAACGACGCCGTCGTCCTCGCGGCGCTCGATGCCGCGAACCTCAGCTACGCGCCGTACTCCGGCGGCTTCGCCGGCGTCGCGCTCGAAACCCCTGGCGGCGACGTCTTCGAGGGCCGCTACGCCGAGAACGCCGCGTTCAACCCGAGCATGTCGCCGCTCGCGTCCGCGCTGACGACGTGGTCGCTCGACGGCGCCCGCGATCCCGTGATGCGGGCGGCGCTCGTCCAGGTGTCGTCGGCGGTCGACCACGTCGCGGTGGCGGAGGTTCTGCTCGAGGCTGTCTCGCCGATCGAGCTCGAGGTCTACACGGCGACGACGCCTCCGCCGCCGACCCCGTAGAGCGCGAGCCGCGGCCGCGTCCCGCCCGGGAGCGCCGTCAGCGTCTCGTTCGGCGCGTGCGCCCCGCGCGGGGGATTCGGCGTCGCGACGCTCACCGCGCGCGGCACGGTCCGTCTACCGAAACAAGCGCGGGGTCGGCGTCCATCTCGACCGGATCGAGGCCCGCGCCTCTTGTGCACGGAGCTGCAGCGGTCGTAGCTCGCCGCGACGGCTTGCAGCCGAGTAGGGTCAATGCCGTGAACTTGTGCGTCGACGGCAACGAGATCGACGCAGCGCGCGCCGTCGAACTGCTCGAGCGGTCAGGCAGGCTCGCAGCGGTGCTCGGGTGGATCCTCCGCCAGCACGTCCTCGAGCGCGAGCTCGCGCGGATCGCCGCCGAGGAGGACGTGACATCGGCACTCGCCGCGTCCGCCGTCACAGCGTTCCAAGCCGGCGCCGGCCTACCCGGCGACGCCGCGCTCGGAGAGTGGCTCGCCGGCCGGGGCCGCTCGCGAGCGGAATTCGACCGTGACGTCGCACGCCGCGTGCGAATCGAGCAGCTCAAGCACGAGGTCACGCGCGCAGACCTCGCGGAGCACTTCGAGCGACGGCGGATGTTCCTCGATTGCGCCGTCGTGACGGCGTTCAGCCTCGAGAGCAAACCTGCGGCGGACGACGCCGTCGCCAATCTGCGCGCCTCGAGACCTGTAGAACGCGTCGAGAACTGGGTCGCGACGGTCTCCTGGGCAGAGCTCACGCGTGATCTGGACGACGCACCCGCCGCTCCGACGCCGGGCTTTGTGTTCGGGCCGGTCCAGCTCGGCACACGCTTCGCCGTGTTCCGCGTGAACGAGGTCGTTTCCGCGTCCCTCGAGGACGCGGACGTCCGGCGCCGTGTTCGCGACGAGCTCTTCGAGCTCTGGCTCGCCGAGCGCCTCGAGCAGCTAGACGTGTCGCTCGTCCGGACGTAGCGTTCAACGGGCGAGCACGAGGTCTATCTCCCGCCGGAGCGCCGCCGCAAGGGAGGCGACCCACGGCGGCGAGAGGATCGTCGCGTGGTCGCCCGGCACGTCGTGAACGCAAAACGAACCGTCGACGAGGCTCCCCCAGCCGTAACGCAGCTCGTATGCGAGCCGGCTCGATCCCCCGCGAGCGCGCAAAAGCGCGACCCGGGCGTCGAGGCGAGGCGGCAGATAGCGCCGTGTCGCCGGCAGCGCG
>Ga0081539_10002282_pt1 | contig 27791 bp, 28 predicted proteins | sample TabmetS4T2R2_FD_71023 | JGI IMG/M metagenome (GOLD analysis project Ga0081539, IMG submission 71023) | Tabebuia heterophylla rhizosphere microbial communities from the University of Puerto Rico - S4T2R2 | ecosystem: Host-associated > Plants > Roots > Rhizosphere ... | reverse complement strand
CCCCTCACGCGGCCGAAGGGCTTCCGCGCGTAAGAAAAAAACCCACCCAAACCACACAAAAAAACACGAATCGGATCGGGCGCGGTGATGGTAAACCGCGCCCGATCCGATTCGTGTTTATTCGTGCTATTCGCGTGAAGCTGTTTTTTGGAGGTACCCGGAACTAATTGTCAGAAGTCCCGCGTCCGTTGTACGCCTTGAGAAGGATGCGGTTGTAGCCCACGCGCGGATCCTGGCCACGCTTGCGCGCCTGATCCACGGCATCCTCACCAAGGTTGTAGGCGAGGAGCGCGAGCTGGACGTTTCCGTTATACAGCCCGATCAGGCGGCGGAGGTAGCGAAACCCGATCCGAAGATTGGTCCTGGGATCATAGAGCCCGTCGCGCGTGACGGTTCTGTCGAACTGGATCGCGGTCGAAAACATCAGCTGCGTCAGGCCGACCGCACCGACCCGGCTGACCGCGCGAGGATTGAACTGCGACTCGAGGTTCACCAGACGGAAGGCAAGCTCTGGATCGAGGCGCTCCGCGAGGGCAACGTCGAAGATCGTCCCCGCCAGGTTGGCCGGAATCCCGTACCGGCCCGAGAAGGCAATCACCTTGTTCGCCCGATCCATCTGGGCGCGTAGCAGGGTGGCCTCCCCCGTAACGTTCTCCAGGTCCTGACGGAGACGCCGGTTCTCGCCCAGCAGTCCGAACGAGAAAGAGCTGGACGTGCTGGCGATATCCGCGGCTTCAGCGGTCGCCGGAGCGGGCCGCCGGTTTGCAATCACGAATAGAACCGTCGCAGAGACACCAAGGAAGGCGACCAGATTTCTGATCTTCCTCCGCCGACGAATGGCGTCGCCACGATGCACGTACGTGCTGCGCAGCTTTTTCATAAGTTGTTGTGGCGTAACAGGTTGAGTACAGAATACTTCTGCCTGCTCCAAGCACTATAAGGGGCAACGCACGTGCCATCAACGGTTATAATACGTTCCAGACCGGCCCCCTGTTTTCTCCACAAGCGATATATCGCCGATGACCATCGCTCGGTCGGCGCTCTTGGCCATGTCGTAAACGGTCACCAACGCGACAGCAACGGCCAATATGGCCTCCATTTCTACTCCGGTGCGTCCGGTACATCTAACGGTAGACTCCGCTACGATCCCTGGCAGGTCCGGATCGGCGGTCATTTCCACCTTCACATCGTCGAGCAGGAGCGGATGACACAGGGGCACCAGGTCGGCGGTCTTCTTCGCCGCCATTACCCCCGCCAGCCGCGCTACCGATAGTACGTCGCCCTTCGGCGTCCTGTGGGATCGAATTGCGTCGAATGCATCCAAAGACATGCGGATCGTCCCGCGCGCGCGCGCGATTCGAACGGTCTCCGGCTTATCCGAAACGTCGACCATCCGCGCGGAACCGTCGGGCGCCACGTGCGACAGCTTCGCCGCGGGCGCCGAAGGCGAGCCTGCCCGCTTCCTGCTCACGCAAACAGCTCCTGGAGCTCACGAATGAGATTCACGGTGATCAGCTGTGGACTTACGTTAGTCTCGATGCGTTCCTTGGCTGTCTCGACCGCCTCGATCGCACGCGTCGCCGCAAGCGCGGTGTGACCCGCGCCACGGCGCACGGAGGTCCGTGCGCGGTCGTGCAGGGCGATCGTAAGGGCGTCGAGCGTGTCCGCGAAACTTCCACGGGCCCTCGTCGACGCTTGTCCCCACGCGGCTTCATAGGGCGCAGACGCGCTGCCTGATGCGGCCTCGAGGATGCGGCGCGCGTTTTCCAGCGCCTGCGTCCAGGCAGCGCCGGCGAGCAACCTCCCCGGCGCGCCGCCGGCGAAGACGACGCGTTCCGTCGTACCCGATGGAAGGGCGTCTTCGTCCTCGAGCCGCTCGACGACGCGCTCGTCGCCGAGGAACGCACGAACGCTCTCCTGCGAGAGCGGTGCGACCCGAATGGAGACGACGCGCGAGCGGATCGTGGGCAGCAGCGCACCTGCCTCGCTCGACGTCAGTATCACCGTCGTGTCGGCCGGCGGCTCCTCGAGGAGCTTGAGGAAAGCGTTCGCCGCCTGCTCGGAACCTTCCTGGGGCACCATCCGCTCGGCGTCGCCGATGATGAAGACCTTGCGTTTCGCCATCGCGGGAGAGATCGCGGCCTGCTGCACGATGGCGCGCACCGTCGCGACGTAAATGCCCTCGCTGCCGGACGGCGGGACGTACAGGCCGCCGTCGCGCGCACGCTCCGCCACGGCCTCGGCGTAATCGTCGATGACGTCCTGGAGATCGGGATCTGTATCCCGGTGGCGCGGCCGCGGGAAATACCAATGCAGATCCGGATGCGTGAGCTCGAGGGCAAAGCGACAATGCTGGCACTTCCCGCACGGCTCCCGCCCTGGCGCCTCGCAGAGCAGCAGCTGCGCGAGCCACAGCGCCAATCGCTGCTTCCCAACGCCGCGAGCGCCTTGCAGGAGCAGGGACGCGGGGAGCGCGCTGCGCGCCCTCGCGTCGGCGAGACGCGCGCGCAGCTCTTCGTGACCGTATAGGGGAACAATGCCCATTAACAACTCCAAACAGCGGACGTAACCGCGGACGTGAGTGCGGACGTTACACCGGACGTTACCGCGGATGTAAGAGCGCGCCCGTAGTTGCGTCCGTAGTTGCGTCCGCAGTTACGTCTGCCCTTAAGTCCGCAGTCTGTCGTTATATAAGGCGAGGCTTTCGTCGTTGAACACACAGGAAACGATCTTGTCGAACTCGTGCTCGTGCGCGCGCATGACGCGAACGGCGATCTTGCACGCGAGATCCTTGGGAAAGCCGTATATGCCCGTGGAGATGCCGGGAAAGGCGATCGTCCGGATGTCCGAGCGCTCGCGGGCGCGCCGAAACGACTGCTCGTAGGCGCTCTCCAGCAGCGCCGCTTCGTTCGACTTGCCGCCGTGCCAGATCGGACCGACCGCGTGAATAACGTACTTCGCCGGAAGTCGATATCCTTTGGTGAGCACTGCCTGTCCGGTTGGGCACGAGGGAAAGCGCAGCAGTTCCTGGAGCAGCTCCGGGCCGGCGGCGCGATGAATTGCGCCATCGACGCCTCCGCCGCCACGCAGCGCTTTGTCGGCGGCATTGACGATCGCGTCGACCTCCAACGTGGTGATGTCGTCCAGCACAGCCGTGACCACTCGTCAATACTGGAGCTCTCCATGCGCGGAGCAAAGCGCGCCGTCATCTGTGTCGTACCGCTGCTGCTCGCAGCATACATGAGCGCAGCCGCGCAGTCGCCGCGTCCGCGCGCACGGGATCTCGGTGTCGGCCCAGGCGTCTTTCAGCCCGGACCGCGCAACGCGATCACCGACGTTGCCGGCGTTGCCGTCGGACAGGTGAGCGTCATCGAAGGCGATTCCGTCCGTACCGGCGTAACGGCAATCCTGCCGCATCCCGGCAATCTGTATCGCGAGCGGGTGCCTGCGGCGCTCCACGTCGGAAACGGATTCGGCAAGCTCCTCGGCGTCACGCAGCTGCGCGAGCTCGGCGAGCTGGAGACGCCAATTCTCCTCACGTGCACGCTGTGTGTCTGGAAGGCGGCGGACGCGATGGTCGAGTGGCTTCTACAGCAACCGGGGATGGAGCAAGTGCGTTCGATCAACCCCGTAGTCGGAGAGACGAACGACGGCACGCTGAACGCGATCCGATCGCGCCCGATTCGCGCAGAGCACGTGCGTCAGGCGCTCACGAGCGCGGGCGCGGACGTCCAGGAGGGCAGCGTCGGCGCTGGTGCCGGGACGATCGCATTCGGCTGGAAGGGCGGCATCGGCACCGCGTCACGCGTACTCCCGCAGTCGCTCGGCGGCTGGACCGTCGGCGTGCTCGCTCAGACAAACTTCGGCGGCATCCTCCAGGTCATGGGCGCACCGGTGGGAAGGGAGCTCGGTCGCTTCTCCTTTCAGCGCGATGTCGGCAGCCCGGGCTCAGGCACGGACGACACCGGCGATGGCTCGATCATGATGGTCATCGCGACGGACGCGCCCCTGTCCGACCGCAACCTCGAGCGACTCGCCGCGCGCGCGATCATGGGTCTCGCGCGTACCGGATCGTTCGCGTCAAATGGGTCGGGAGACTACGTCCTCGCCTTTTCGACGAACGCGAATGTCCGGCGCGCATTCGACGCCAAGCGACTCGCTGTGCAGGAAGTCGCGAACGAGGAAATGAGTGGATTGTTCGAGGCGGTTGTCGAAGGCACCGAGGAAGCCATCTACAATTCGCTCTTCCGGGCGACCACGGTGACAGCGAACGGACGGACCATCGAGGCCATTCCGATCGATCGGGTGCGCGAAGTTCTGCAGCGCTACGGCGTTACGAAACGCTGAACTGCAGCTCCCTCGCTTCGCGCGAGATGACACCTCGCGCTTACGCAGCCGGGGGCACGATTCCTGACGATTCGCGAATCGAGACACTCACTCGAGAAGAGAAATGGCGAAGCGTTCAGATGAGATTGCCATGGAGCCGGCCGTGACGGACAAGAAAAGCCGCACGGATGACGAGCACATCCACGAAGAGGACAAGCAGGCGCTGCACACGACGCGCGGGAAGCTCGGAATCCCGAAGCGTGGCGAGAATCCCGCTCTCAAGGCGCTGAAGAACAGGAAGCGCGGCCGAAAGGAGGGCTGATCACATGTTGCGTGGTCTCGAGGCACGGCGCATTGCCGTCTTCGTCGAGCGTGACGATGAAGACGCGCAGCGCAACGCGGCGCCCATCATCGCCGAGCTGAAGAAAGCGGGGGCGACGCTGCACCTGCTCAGCGAGGCAAGCGCGGTGGATACGGACTTTCACAGTGGGTCGTCGGCCGCACTCGTGGTCATCGGGGGAGGCGACACGTTCGACTCCGATCCGCGGCTCGTGCAGCTGGCGCGGGAGTTCCTCGCGGCGGACAAGCCGCTCGCTGTATATGGAAGCGCAATCTCCCTCGTGGTGGAGGCAGGGGGCGCGACGGCGCGAAGCCTGTCGGCGCCGGCTGGCCTTCGCAGCACGGTGGAGGGAGCGGGAGCGACCGCCGTCGACAAACCAATCAACGTCGACGAGGCACTGATCTCGGCTTCGGCGGAAGCCGATCCAGCCCAATTCGCGCAGGCTGTGGTGGCTCAGTTCTCGGAGCGGCTCGACGAGCGCGCGGTGGACGAGATGTCGGAGCTCAGTTTCCCGGCGAGCGATCCACCGGCGGTGAGCCCGGCGACGATAGGTCCGGCACCGGAGAGCAGGGACTAGGACTCGGACAAGGACCAAGGACCAAGGACCATCGACGAGCTTTACGACACAAAGTACTTGCCGAAACTCGGCACGTAGGCTACCCTTCAACCCATGGCAGACGTGCTTCCCATTCGTCCGCGGCAAAGCACGCCCGGGTTGCAGGCCCGGGCGATGGACAACCTGCGCTTCATCCGCGAGACGATGGAGGCGGCGGGGACGTTCACCGCCGTATCGGGGTGGGGACAGGTCGTCATCGGTGTGACGGCGATCCTCGCCGCGCTGCTGGCTTCTCGCCAGGTCGCCGGCTCCGAGTGGGTGCTCGTGTGGTCCGCGGAGGCGATTCTCGCGCTGCTGATCTCGGTCTGGTTCATGTACAACAAGGCGAAGTCCGCGAGCCTGCCGCTGCTCACCGGCAGCGCGCGCAAGCTGCTCTTCAGCTTCACGCCGGTGTTCGTCGTCGGCATGGTGATGACGTTCGCGTTCATGAAGCAGAACATGTACGCGCTGCTGCCCGGCGTGTGGATGCTGCTGTATGGCACGGCGGTCGTGGCGGCGGGCGCGTTCTCCGTGCGCATCGTGCCCGTGATGGGGGCCGCATTCGTCACCGTCGGTGCGGTCGCACTCTTCGCGCCGAGCTCCTGGAACGATGCGCTCATGATTCTCGGCTTCGGCGTGCTCCACATCGTCTTCGGCGTGATCATCGCACGGAGGCACGGTGGCTAAGCACGGCGCGGTTCCCAAGGACGGACAGCGCGGACGCGCCGGCGAGGCCAAAGCGCAGCGCGAGCTCCGCACCGTACGCGGTCAGGCCACGGACGACAGTCCGCTCGGACTCGACCGCCTGATTCACGAGCGTCTGCGCCTCGGCATCGTCAGCGCGCTCGCCGTCAATTCATCGCTGAGCTTCAACGATCTCAAGCGATTGATGAAAACGACGGATGGCAACCTCAGCGTGCACGCCCGCAAGCTCGAGGAGGCGCACTACGTGACGTGCAACAAGAGCTTCGAGGGCCGGGTACCCAAGACCAGCTATTCGCTGACCCCCCTCGGCCGGCGTGCGCTCGAGCGCTATCTGGATCACATGGAGGCGCTGATTCGCGCCACGCGAGATCGGTAACACGACTTCATGACTCCCACGAACATCATTCGGCGCAACGCCGCGCCATCCGCCCGTGCGCAGATGCACGTCGCCATCATCATGGACGGCAACGGGCGCTGGGCGACGTCGCGCGCGCTGCCGCGAACGGCGGGACACACCGCGGGCGTTCGTACGGCCCGAACGATCGTCGAATCGGCGGTGCGCGCCGGGATCGGAACGCTCACCCTGTACGCCTTCTCCAGCGACAATTGGGCGCGTCCGCGGCCCGAGGTGGTCGCGCTGATGCGACTCTTCCGGCGCTCGCTGCTCATCGAGTCGAAGCGCTGCCTGGAGAACGGCGTTCGCCTGTCGATCGTCGGCCGGCGTGACCGCCTGCCGGCCTCGCTGCGACAGACCATCGTCCAGGCGGAAGATCTCACCGCCGGCGGCCGGAACCTGCACCTGCGTGTCGCCGTCGACTACTCCTCACGCGACGCGATTCTCCGCGCTGCGGCGCACTCCAAGAAGATCGAGGGACCGTTGACACGCGAGCGCTTCGGCCAGCTGCTCGCCGACGTGGACCACGATCCGATGCCCGTGCGCGACGTCGACCTCCTCATCCGCACCGGCGGCGAGCAGCGGCTCAGCGACTTTCTCCTGTGGGAATGCGCCTACGCCGAGCTGGTGTTCTCTCCGACGATGTGGCCGGACTTCGGGGAGCAGGACCTGATCGACGCGATTCAGGATTTCGAATCGCGCGAGCGTCGGTTCGGGCGGGTGCCGGAGCAGGCGGCCTCTTAGGCGGGAGACGGGAGGCTAGAGGCTGGAGGCCCCAGCCTCTCCGCCTCCAGCCTCCAGCCTCACGACTTCAACAGTCTCACCGACCCCGACCCCGCCTCGATCCGCACCGACGCCTTCCCGTCACCGATGCGGCCGGCGACGTGGTTTCGACCAAAGCGGCGCGTCGTGATCTCGAAGTCCGTCTGAAATCCGCCGCTGCCCGTCTCGACGTCGACTTCTGCACCGAGCGCAGCGGGCGCACGAACGGTGACGCCACCTGACCCTGTCTCGGCGACGAGCTTGTCGAAGATCGACAGCAGCTCGAGCGTCAGACCGCCGCTCCCGGTCTCGACGTTGATGTCCGCCGCCTTCGTCCGGTACATACGCAACCCGCCCGAACCGATGTCTGCCTTGAGCTCGCGTACGTCGACGTCGGACGCCTGCACGCCGCCCGAGCCCGAGTCGAGGCGCAGGATGTCGCCCTTCACGGAGTCGAGCGTCAGTCCTCCCGATCCAGTGTCGATGTTGAGATTGCCCGACACGTTGCGAACGGAGACGCGGCCCGAACCTGTATCCAGAGTGAGGTTTCCCTTCGTGCCCGTCACCTCCACCGTGGCGCTCGCGACGTCGACGAACAGATCTCCCTCGACGTTCACGACGTCCATGCGTCCGACTCCGAGATACAGCTCGATCTTCTGGCCGCGTGGAATGCGCACTACGACGTCGGCATACGCCTCGAGACCGGGTCCGTAGCTGCGGATGTCGACTCGGTCATGGCGATCGTTCCAGCCGTCGCTGAACGTGCCGTCCTCGCGGACGCTGAGGCTCGTGCGCGAATGGCCGCGCATGTCGGGATACACGATGCGGTCCGAGGGGTAGATCACCCGCAGGGTAGAGCGGTTCCGAATCTGCCCGGTATCGACACGCAGCTTGGCAGCGTCGGCGCCCTTGCGTGTGATCTCCACGACCACGTCCCCCCCACTTCCCGGTTCGGCGCGCATCGCGCCGGCAAGATTGTAGATCGCGACGCTGGTGCCCCTGATCATGCGCGTTTCCGTTTGCGCGAATGCGGGCAGTGCGAGGGCGGCTGCGAGAGCGAGAGCACCGAGGCGGCTGGACATTCTGTGGGTCTCCATGGGTATCAAGGATTCGACAGCCGTGGAGGGATCTGGGTTTGAACGTTCTCGGCCCCGCGCCGAGGGCGCGGGGCCGAGAACAGCAGTGATCAGTTAGTCGACGTTCTCGATGGCCCAGGTCCAGAAGATCGCGTCTTCGGGAGACATGTTGCCGAGCGGCTTGAGGCGCGCGTCCATGAAGCCGCCGCGCCCGATGTCGACCATGTACTGGCCGCGCGATACGAGCGTCCCCTGACAGACGCGCTCGGCGCCATTCTTTTCCGCGGACAGTGCGCCCTGGAGGCGTCCAAGCAGCTCGTCGAAGATGGCCGTCGGGATGCGATGCTTCTCGGACGGGTACACGAAGACGAACATCGTCAGATACGTGAGGAGCAACGGCCAGTAGCGATCGAAACGCCCGAGCAAACGCTCCCAGTTGATGGAGTCGGCGCGGTTCTGGAGCAGGTGCATGATGTCCGCGCCGTCGAAGCGTTCGCGCTCCATCACGAACGCTTTCTGCCAGAGGAATTCCTCGATTGGCGCGATCTTCACCGGCATGCCGAGGACGTCCGCGTCGAGCGAGTGGTCGAACCACTCGTCGTCCACGCGGCAGACGCCGTTGCCGGAGCTGAACACCAGGTCGACGTGATCGTCCGCCTGATGCGCTTTCGCCAGCCAGTGCGGGAAGGTGATCTCCGTGCGATAGCCGGACTCGGTCAGCGCCGAGAGCGCGCGATCCAGATCGTCGCGTTTGACGAAGAGATCGAAGTCCTTCGTCGGCCGCGCGATCCCGGTGTATTGCAGGTATGCGTGCGATCCCCCGACGAGGAAGGGGACGCGGGCATCGCCCAGGACGTGGAGCGTCCGGCGATAGAAGGCGTTGGTGTCCCGCCCGATGTCTTCGTGTGTTGACTGGTAAGCCATCACTCGTATCCGAATGCAAGAGCAGGGCTAGCGAATGGCCCAGCCCGCCATGGTGGCCCGGAACGTTCGGTGGAAGGCCGACCATGACGACTCCGCGCGTTACCCGCATCGCGGCCGTGAGCGACGTGCACTACAACAAGACGTCGCACGGCATGCTCCAGTCGCTGTTCGCGCAGATCACCGAGAGCGCCGACGTCCTGGTGCTTGCGGGGGACCTGACCGATTACGGCCTCGCGGAAGAGGCCAAAGTGCTCGCGAAGGATCTGACTGCGGCGCTCAAGATCCCCGCGGTCGGCGTGCTCGGGAATCACGATTATGAGGCTGGAGAGGAGAAGGAGGTCATGAAGATTCTCCAGGATGCCGGCGTCCGGATGCTCGACGGTGACACATACGAGGTGCACGACATCGGCTTCGCCGGCGTGCGCGGCTTTTGCGGCGGCTTCGGACGCGGAGCCCTGGGTGCCTGGGGCGAGTCCGTGATCAAGGCGTTCGTGCACGAGGCGATCACGGAGGCGCTCAAGCTCGAAGCTGCGCTCGCGCGACTCAAGAATCCGCACCGTATCGCGATCATTCACTACGCGCCGATCCGCGAGACCGTGGAGGGGGAACCGCTCGAGATCTATCCTTTCCTCGGATCGAGTCGTCTCGAGGAGCCGCTGTCGCGCTATGAGGTGACCGCGGTCTTCCATGGACACGCGCACAAGGGAGCCCTCGAGGGCAAGACCGCCAAGGGCATTCCCGTCTACAATGTCTCGTTACCGCTGCTCAAGGAGCACTCACCCGACACACCGCCCTTCCGCGTGTTGGAGATCCACGCCGACGAAGCAAGCGCGCTCGATCCCACGAGGATCAGCGAGCGTCGCCGTCGTTCAGAGGATCGGGTGTCGACTCGGAGCGCGTAGCGACGTCCTCGGACGTCTCCTCGGCGTCGGACGGCGTTTCCACCGCTGTCGGTAAGGGACGGGCGAGCTCGCGGGTCACGTTGATAACGTCCGCGCGCAGACGCTCGGAGTTGCGCCGGGCGACGAGCGAGCGGAGGGCGTCGACGAGATCGGTCTGTAAGGGGTGATAGCTCACCGTGACGTCCACGCGGGTCTCAGTCGACGAGAGCGGGCTGAATCGCATCGTCCCGCTGGCCTTCACCGCCGAACCGGGCACGCTTGCCCATGCGATGACGGAGTTGGGGACGTACTTCGTGACGGTGGCGTCCCACTCGATCGTGTGGCCCGAGGGTGAACGCACCGCCCAATGCGACCGCCCGTCCTGCGAGTCCTCGACGCTCAGGAGCGTATCCATGATGTCGGGGAAGTTCGCGAAGTCGCGACAGAACTCGAACACGTCATGGATGGGTCGCTCGACGACGACGGTCATGCGCATGTCCACCGCGCGCCGGGCCGCTCCCGCACGTCGCAGCCAGCGCAGCGCGACAGGCAGCATCGCGCCGGCGATAATTGCCGTGCCCGCTATGCGCTGCCAAGGAAGCCGTTTCCCACGAGTCCGCATGCGGTTCAGACCGGCAAGGCTAGTGCCGGGTATGAAGGACATCGTCCAACCGTGACAATCCATCCTCCAAGTGCAAGCGTCCCAAGCCGATGCGGAAGTGGGACCTGTCGAAACCGAACACGCTGCCCGGCAAGAGAAGGGTGCTGTGTCTCTCCGCGAGCTCGCGTGAGACGTGGTCAGCGTCGCGCTGCCTGAAGCGCGGAAATGCGACGCTTCCTGCCTTCGGTGGCACCCACTCGATGGCGCTCGCGTTGCGCGCCATGAACTCCCCGGCGCAGATGACATTGCGCCCGACGATTGCGCGTGAGCGCGCGAGCACGAGATCGCGGGCACGCAGCGCGATGAGCGCGAGAATCTCCGAGGGGGCGCTGCTGCATATCGTGGTGTAATCCTTGAGACGCGCGACCCGCTGTAGCACTGTCGCGTCGCGCGTCGCCAGCCAGCCGATGCGAAGCCCGGCGAGCGCGAACGACTTCGACATGACGCCGAGGCTCACCGCGGTCCGTGACAGGTCCGCAGCCGCCGGCAACCTGTCGCTCTCGCGGTACTCCAGGCCGCGATAGACCTCGTCGGAGAAGAGCACCGCTCCAGTCTTCTCCGCGATATCGACCAGACGCCGTTGAACGTCGCGCGTGATGTGCGCCCCCGTCGGATTGTGCGGGTAGTTCACCGCAATGACGCGCGTGCGGCGAGAGACCGAGCGCGCAACTTCCTCGGGGTCCAGCTCCCAGCCCCGATCGCAGCGCAGCGGTATTTGCGTGACCTCCGCGCCGGCGGCGCGCGCAATCGCGTGCAGCGACTGATAGGCCGGCGTGACGACGACCGCATGGTCCGCCGCGCCGAGCAGCGCGTGCATCAGGAGAAAGATCCCTTCCTCCGCCCCCGCCACGACGATGACGTCGTCCGCGGCAACGCCCTCGTACGTTGCCGCGATTTCCTCGCGCAGCGCGGGGAGTCCGAGCGATTCCGTGTATCCCAGGCGGAGGTCGTTCCAGCGGCGGCGTCCATCGTCGTCCGCCATGGCCAGCAGCTCGGACATCGAAAGAGGTTCAACGTCCGACGCGCTGAGCTGATGCCGCACCGCAAACTCCCAGCGTGCGAAGTACCGCTCGAGCGCGAAGTCCTCGACGCCGGCGAAGCTCACGGGGCCATGAATGGTCGAATAGACTCGGGCAGCGCCCCGGTCCTGGCGCCGATGCGGTCCGCCGCGTCGCGAGCAACGCGCAGCGCGTCCGCATATGAGCCGCCGATGGCCGAGAGATGCCCCATCTTGCGGCCGGGGCGCGCCCCGCGTTTTCCGTAGAGATGCAGGCGCACGAGCGGATCGCCGAGCGCCGCGGCAAAATCCGGCGTCTCGTTGTCGCTCCAGAGATCACCGAAGAGGTTCACGATCGCCGCAGGGCGGACGACGCTGACGTCACCGAGCGGCAGGTCGCAGACCGCCCGCGTCAGTTGCTCGAACTGACTCGTCACGCAGGCGCGCTCGCTTGCATGAAAGGAGTTGTGCGGCCGCGGCGCGAGCTCGTTCACGAACAGCTCGCCGGACGACGTCAGGAAGAGCTCGACCGCGAGCAAACCCTCCAGCTCGATCGCCTCGGCGATGCTGCGCCCGATATCGACCGCGCGGTCGATGAGCGTCCTGTTCAGCGGCGCGGGGATCACCGACCACGCCAGGATCTGCCGCTCGTGATGATTCAGCGCGGCGGGGAAGACCTTCGTTTCGCCGGACGGGCGCCGGGCGATCATCACCGAGAGCTCGCCGGCCAGGTCGAGCGCCTGCTCCGCGACGGCGGTCCGCTCGCCCAGCGCGCGCCATGCTTCGCCGGCGTCCTGCACGGTGGACACGCGCACCTGGCTGCGCCCATCGTAGCCGCCGCGCGTCGACTTCACGAACGCGCCACCGTACGACTGCACCGCGTTCGCGATATCCGCCGCGGCATTCACCGCGCGAAAGCGGCCGACCGGGAAGCCGTGCTCGGTGAGCCACGCCTTCTGGCGCGCGCGATCCTGAATGATCCCGATGACGTGAGAGCCCGGGCGTGCGGGCGCGTATGTCGTCGCGGCGTCGATCACGGCTGTGGCGATCTGCTCGATCTCGAGCGTGATCACCTGGCAATGCCGCGCCAGGTCGCGGGCGGCCTCCACGTCGTCGAAGCGCGCGGCAACCGCTCGGTCGGCGACGGGCGCGGTCGCGCAATCGACGTCGGGATCGAGCACGTGAATGCGATAGCCCATCGAGCGCGCGGCGAGCGCCGTCATGCGCCCGAGCTGTCCCCCACCGAGCATTCCGATCGTCGCGCCGGGCGCGATGCACAAGCTCACAACTTCACGTCGCGCTGATCGAGCACTTCCTCGGTGCGATGGGCGCGCCAGTTTCGGAGGCGCTCGCGAATGTCGGCGCGTCCGCGCGCGACGATCGCTGTCGCGAGAATCGCGGCGTTAGCGGCACCGGGCTCGCCGACGGCGAGCGTCCCCACCGGGATGCCCTTGGGCATCTGCACGATCGAGAGCAGTGCATCGAGGCCATTGAGGGCAGTCGCCGGAATGGGAACGCCGAGAACCGGCAGCATCGTCTTGGACGCAACCATACCCGGCAGGTGCGCGGCGCCCCCGGCGGCGGCGATGATCACCTCGATTCCGCGATCCTCAGCGGAGGATGCGTACTCGAACATCCAGTCGGGGGTGCGGTGCGCCGACACGATTCTGACTTCGTGCGGGACCTCGAGCTCCTTGAGGAGGTCGGCCGCGGCCTGCATGTACTTCAGGTCGGACTTGGAGCCCATGATGACGCCGACGAGCGCCGCGGTGCCGCGCTTCGGCGTGGCAGTGATGCGGGGCGGAGTGGGGCTGTGGCGCGGGGACATGGTGGCGTCAGTGTAACGGCGCACTCAATATATGCCCCCGTTATCGCTCTCATCGCCGCGTCCTGTTCACCCCCGTCAGAGACAGCGTGAGGCCGACACTCGAACACGCCCGGAATGCAAAGATGAAGAAGACCTCCATGGATGTAGAGCCCGCCGATTGGCGCGCCGAAACGCTCGAGAGGATCCGCCGCCTGATCAAGGAGGCGGAGCCCGACGTCGTCGAGGAGGTGAAATGGAGAAAGCCGTCAGCTCCGGCAGGGGTGCCCGCGTGGTCTCATCACGGCCTGATTTGCACGGGCGAGACGTACAAGAACGCGGTGAAGCTGACGTTCGCGAAGGGAGCGAAGCTCAAGGATCCGAAGCGGCTGTTCAACTCGAGTCTCGAGGGCAATACGCGGCGCGCTATCGATCTGCGCGAGGGGCAACGGATCGACGAGAGTGCGTTCAAGGCGCTCATTCGCGAAGCCGTTGCGCTGAATGAAAAAACGGCTCCCTAGAAGGAGCCGTGTCGTCTCTATGACTGATCACGCACGACGTATGCTGATGGATGAAGTAAGAGCTGTACTGCCACGCGGGATCTGAGTCTACGACCCTCCGATTAACAGTCGGATGGTCGGACTAGGTTGGACGGGTAAGCATGGTCGCTCGGACAATGAGGATATTGAGCTCTTTCTGTAACAGAAACCTTCAAGCAAGCGTGGCCGAAGCAGTCGTTGACCGTCATCACCACCGCGCGCGTCTAAACGTCGTATTAGTTTCAGCTAAGCCACTATACTATCCGCCGTATTGTTGGCTGTTCGGCGTATGGCCGACGTAGACGCGCGCACCGGAGCGATGCTGCTATGCAATTGAAATTCCTTCTCATCGCCGATGCAGCGAACGCGTCCCGCGAGGGGAAGATCAACATCGCAGGTGAGTTCAACAGCATCTTCGGCGCAGTGCCGATTGTGTGGCCATCTTTTGTTATTGTCGCCCGATTGGAGGCGAATGCCGGAGAGGGCCTCGAGCACGCAGCCCAGGTCCGCCTAACGGACGAGGACGGAGCTACCATCTTTGAGACGCAGCCGATGCCTATTCGATTTGGAACATCGGGCCGCGGAATCCCAGCGCGTGCAGATATTGTGGCGCAAGTCGTCGGTGTAGCCTTTCCGAGCTATGGCGACTACACCCTTCATCTTCTTGTCGACGGGGTTCAACGTGGCGACGTCACCCTCTACATCCGAGAAGTGCCGCCACAAGTCGCGGCGCCGCGCACGCGATGAGCCTTCGTGCCCGCTGACAGGGCCTCAATAGAGGCTGAGGCGGAATCTCTTCGGGGTCGGCGCACAGGCGTTACATATCGAGACCTTGCGCGTTCGCTTACCAAAGCGGACTGTACCGAGGTCAGCCGTGCCGGAAGTCACCGCACGTGGCGTCATCCACGTGTAAGATCCCATCTCACGCTGATAGACAAGGGAGCTGGGGAAGTGTTACCGGTGTATATCTTCAAGACCCGAAAGTATCTGTTGGCGATCGCGGAGACACTATGACACCTAATCCAGCGCTACACTATCTGGCGCTCCCGTGGTCCTGGTCGATCAAGTTTGATGCGGAGTCAAATTGCTGGCTGGCGACAATACGTGAACTCCCCGATTTCTTCGCTGCAGGAAAGACTGCGGGCGAAGCAGCTGGTAATGCGCGGGAGGCTCTCCTGTCGCATTTACAAGGGTATTTGAACGGTGGCATCGAAGTTCCTATGCCTGTCAATCGCGGCCAGTCCAGAGGAACGTCTGGCGTCGAGGAGACACGGGAGCTGGTGACTGCTGCCACATAGTCCTCTGACGCGACGAGGTCGCGCCCGACGACTCATGACGAGCGGCAAAAAAACCGGTTCTCGCGAGAACCGGTTTTTTTTTGATGCCGCGACGCAGGACGTATCGGACGAACGACGAAAGACGTACGCTGACGCATAACGCATCAGCTGTACTCCCCAGGTAGGATTTGAACCTACGACCCTCCGATTAACAGTCGGATGCTCTGACCAGCTGAGCTACTGGGGATCGGTACCGCTGAATCGTGCAATTTAGCGCGGAGCACAGTGCGAAGCCAACGGCCCGTGTGAGACGTCTCGACGCGCGCGACCTCTTCCGGCCGCCCTTCCGCCACGATCTCGCCGCCGCGATCGCCGGCTTCCGGTCCGAGGTCGACGATCCAGTCCGCGAGCTTGACGACGTCGAGATTGTGCTCGATGAGCACCAGCGTGTGCCCGGCGTCCACCAGACGGTCGAACACCTGCGCGAGTTTCTGAATGTCCTCGAGATGCAGCCCGGTGGTCGGCTCGTCCATCAGGTACAGCTTGCGGCCGGATTTCTTGCTCGCCGTGGCGAGCTCGCGCGCGATCTTCATGCGCTGCGCCTCGCCGCCCGACAGCGTCGTCGCCGGTTGCCCGAGGCGGATGTAACCGAGCCCGACCTGCTGGAGTTGCCACAGTGCCTGGCCGAGCTTCTCTTCACGCGGGAAGGCGCGGATCGCCTCGTCCACCGTCAGCTCGAGCACCTGATAGATGTTCCGCCCCCCAACCGTCACGTCGAGGACGTCCTGCCGGAAGCGCTTGCCGCCGCACTCATCGCACGGCACGTAAACGTCCGCCATGAACACCATCTCGACCTCAAGGTAGCCGGCCCCTTCGCACCTCTCGCAGCGGCCACCCGCGACGTTGAAGCTGAACGTTCCCGGTGTATATCGCCGCTGCCGCGCAACGGGAGCGTCCGAAAAGATGCGCCGCACTTCGTCGAAGGCTTTCACGTACGTCACCGGGTTCGAGCGCGGCGATTTTCCGATGGGACTCTGGTCGATGCACACGACGTCGTCGAGTGCGTCGTGGCCGGTCAGCTCGTTGTACGCGCCGACGCGTTCGCCGAGGTGTTGCTTGGCCGAATGCTCGCCATGGAGTCGTGTCTCGAGCGCGCGGAGCAGCACGTCGTACACGAGCGTGCTCTTGCCGGACCCGGACACGCCTGTAATCGCCGTGACGGCGCCGAGTGGGATTCGGACGTCGATGCCTTTGAGATTGTGCTCGCGTGCGCCCGTCAGCGTCAGCCAGCGCGGACCGAGCCGGCGTCGCGCGCGTGGAACCGCGATCGTCTTCGCTCCGGTCAGATATTGTCCCGTGAGCGGACTTTCGTCCGCTCGGGCCATCGGCCCCGCGAACACGACGCGACCGCCGCGCTCACCGCTCCCCGGGCCGAGCTCCACCATGTAATCGGCAGCGCGAATCGCCTCGGGGTCGTGCTCGACGACGAGCACGGTGTTGCCGGTCTCACGGAGACGCGTGAGGAGCCGGAGCAGTCGAGACATGTCGCGCGGATGCAGCCCGATCGACGGCTCATCCAGCACGTACAGCGTGTCGACGAGCTGCGCACCGAGCGAGTTCGCGAGCCCGATGCGCTGCGCCTCGCCACCGGAGAGCGTGCGCGTCGCGCGATTCATCGTGAGATAATTCAGACCGACGTCGCAGAGAAACTGCACGCGGTCGCGCGCCTCCTTGAGCAGATGCCCCGCGACGCCGCGCTCGAACTCCGTGAGTCGCAGCGTGTCGAGCCACTCGATCAGCCGGTCCGTGGGCAGCTCGGCGACCTGCGCGATGTTCATCCCGGCGACGCGGACCTGGAGCGCGTCGGGTTGGAGCTTCGCTCCGCCGCAGAGCGGACAAATTTTCGCCGATTGATAGCGCCGGAGGAATACGCGGATGTACTGCTTGTAGCGCTTTTCCTCGAGGTCCTTCAGGAACGGAAAGATGCCCTTGTACCCGCGCACGCGGGCGTGCAGCAGGCGCTCGCGCGCGGACGCCGAGAGCCGCGCCCAGGGCACGTCCATCGGAATTCGCTCGCGCCGCGCGAACTCCGCGAGCGCGCGCCGCTTGTTGTCGTAGCGCGGCATCGTCCACGGGTCGATCGCTCCATCCTTGAGCGTGCGCTCGTGGTGGGGAACGATGAGCGCCTCGTCGTACTCGAGCACCGCGCCGAATCCGTTGCACTCGCTGCACGCGCCGCGCGGACTGTTGAAGGAGAACAGCTGCGGCGTCGGCGTCGGCGCGCGGGTGCCGTCGTTGGGGCACTCGAAGCGTTCGGTGAAGCGAAGCACCTGGTTCTCGGCCCCGGCGCTCCGCGCCGGGTGCGCGGCTGCGCCGCTGTACTCGGCGGACGGGACGCGGTCGAGCAGCGCCGCACAGTCTCCGTCACCTTCGCGGAAGGCGGTCGCGACGGCGTCCGTGATGCGGCCGCGCGCGGAGTCCTGCGCCACGAGACGGTCGACGATTACGAAGAGCTGCGTCGCCTTGGTCAGGTCGATCGCGCCGCCCTTGAGGTCCTCTAGGTAGAGCGTCCTGCCATCCGCGCTGACACGCATGAATCCCTGGGCGCGGAGATTCTCCACGACGACCTCATGGGTCACGAGTCCGGAGAGACGCAGCGGAAATGCGACGGAGAACCGCGTCCCCTGCGGCAACGCGAGCAACGCGTCCGTGACCGACTGGACGGTGTCTGGTCTGAGCTCGCGTCCGCAGACGCGGCAATAGGTGCGTCCGATTCTCGCCCAAAGCAGGCGCAGGTAATCGTAGATCTCGGTAGCGGTCCCGACGGTGGATCGCGACGTCTTCGTGGGATTCTTCTGCTCGATCGCGACGGCAGGGGACAACCCTTCGATCACGTCGACGTCGGGCTTCTCCATGCGCTCGAGGAACTGCCGTGCGTAGGCCGAGAGCGACTCGACGTACCGCCGTTGTCCCTCGGCGTAGATGGTGTCGAAGGCGAGGGAAGACTTGCCGGAGCCGGAGGGACCCGTGATGACCGTGAAGGCCCGTCGCGGGATATCGAGATCGATGTTTTTGAGGTTGTGCTGGCGAGCGCCGCGTATGCGGAGAGAATCCTTCACGCGGAGAAAGTTAGTCCGCGTGCCGCGCCGGTGGCGCGGAATGGCCGCGCGCTTCGCGCACGGAGGGGCCGCCCCTCGGGCGGATGGGCCGCGCCTTCGGCGCGGATTTCAGCAGTCCTCCGTGCGAAGCGCGGCCCGTCCGCCGCGAAGCGGCGGCAGACGTTACGGAGCCGTAGTCGCCCGATTACGCGTCGCGACGCGATAGATCCACAGCAGCAGGACCGAGCCGACGACGGCGAGCAGAATGCTCCACAGCGAGAAACCGTTGAGTCCAGAGCCGGCGATCATGTTGCCAAGGAAGCCGCCGAGGAACGCGCCGACGATGCCGATCAGAATCGTGACGATGATCCCACCCGGATCACGTCCAGGCATGATGGCTTTGGCGATCGCGCCCGAGATCAGTCCGAGCACCACCCAAGCAAGAATTGACATTTGGTAGAACCTCCGAAATGGGGTCGAGAATCCGCGGCTCAATTCGCATGGCGCATACCAGTTGTGCCCGCAAAGCACGGAAAAAGCGGGTCGAGCGCGCATGATGCGGACACGACAGCGGCGGTCGTTTAGGATTCGCGGATGACGTCGCCGGCCACGTTTCACGAGGAGGAAGCGCTCGGCCGCGCGTATGACGCCAGGCTCATGCGCCGGTTGCTCGCATACGCGCGCCCGCACGCCGGCCTGGTCGCCGCAGCGCTCGCGCTCCTGATGCTCGAAGGGCTCCTGCAGCTCGCCGGTCCGTTGCTCACCCAGTACGTGATCGACGTCGCCATCCCGGCGCGGGACAGCCGCGCCGCGTGGCAGTCCGCTGCCTGGATGGCGCTGTCGCTCGTCCTCGCATTCCTGTGCTCCTACGGCGAAACGATCCTCACCGCGCTGCTCGGCCAGCGCGTGATGCAGCAGCTGCGCGTCGACATCTTCACGCAACTCCAGCGTCTGCCGGTCCCGTTCTTCGACCGCAATCCGGTGGGCAGGCTGGTGACGCGCGTGACGTCGGACGTGGAGTCGCTCAACGAGCTGTTCACGTCCGGCGTCGTCGCCGGACTCGGCGATCTGTTCACGCTCGTGGCGATCGGCGCACTGCTCATCGCCACCGATTGGCGGCTCGCGCTCTGGTCGTTCGCCGTCATCCCCCTCATCTATCTCACGTCGCACGTCTTTCAACGCGCCGTCCGAACCTCATATCGCGAGATCAGGACGCGCCTCGCGCGCATCAACGCGTATCTGCAGGAGCGTCTCACCGGCGTGCGGCTGGTGCAGCTGTTCGGGATGCAGCGCGCCGAGCGGCAGAGCTTTCACGAGCTCAACCGGGTATACCTCGACGTCCAGCTGAAGTCGATCACGTACTACGCGCTGTACTTCCCGGCGATCGAGATCCTGTCGTCGATCGCGATGGCGTTGCTCATCGTCGCGGGCGCGCGCCGCATCGAGGTCGGATCGCTGACCGTCGGAACCGTCGCCGCGTTTCTCCAGCTGCTGCGGCGATTCTATCAACCGCTGCAGGACCTGTCGGACAAGTTCAACATCGTGCAGCAGGCGATGGCGTCTTCCGAGAGGGTTTTTCGGCTGTTGGATGAACCGTCGCCGACCCAAACTGCGAGAATGGAGAATGGAGAATGGGAAATGGGTTCGGGACGCGTTCCAGCCGCGCCGATGCCTCCCGGACCCATTCTCCATTCTCCATTTCCCATTTCCGCAGTTACGGTAAGGTTCGACGACGTCTGGTTCGCCTACGATCGGCCGCACGCCGCCGATGGATCACCACCGACGGGCGATCCCGAGTGGGTGCTCAACGGCGTGAGCTTCGAGGCGAGACCGGACCGCACGCTCGCGCTTGTTGGCCACACCGGCGCCGGCAAGACGACCATCGTGAATCTGCTGCTGCGCTTCTACGAGCCGCAGCGCGGACGTATCACGGTCAACGGCGTGGACGTCCGCGACATGCCGCTCGACGAGCTGCGTTCACTGATCGGCTACGTGCAGCAGGACATCTTTCTCTTCGCGGGTGACGTGCTGACGAACATCCGCCTGTCAGCGCCGATCGACGAAGCCGAGGCCGTCCGCGCGGCGCAGCGCGTCGGCGCGGACCGCCTGATCCAGCGATTGCCGGCGGGATACGCGCACGTGCTCGGTGAACGCGGCGCGACGATCAGCGTCGGCGAGCGGCAGCTGCTGTCGTTCGCACGCGCCATCGCCGCGGATCCGAGGGTGCTCGTGCTCGACGAGGCCACGAGCGCGGTCGATAGCGAGATCGAGGCGGAGATCCAGCGGGCGTTGAGGATCCTCATGACCGGCCGTACGACGATCGCTATCGCACACCGGTTGAGCACGATCGTCGACGCCGACGAGATTCTGCTCCTGCATCACGGGCAGGTGCGCGAGCGAGGGACGCATCGCGAGCTGATGGCGCTCCGCGGCCTGTACGAGCGACTCTATCGGCTGCAATCAGGGACGTACGCGACGCTTCCGCGTGATGCTGCGCACACTGTGGCAAGCCGATATACTGATTGACCTTACCAGTGAGGGCGGTAAGTTTCTCGCCGGACCTCGATACCTGTATCCGGCGCGGGCGGTGCTCGCGCCGGTTTGCCACTTCCCGACCGCGTCGACCTAACCGCTAAATGCCGGTCATTCAGGTCAAAGACAAACAGCACACGCTTCGGCCCGGACAGACGCGCATCGGCGCTGGTCCCGGCGTCGACGTGAGCGTGTCGGATGACGCAGCACTGGGGCTGCAGGCGGTGATGGAGCTCGTCGGGAACAACCAGGTCGTCATTCGCCGCGCGCGCGATGGCGTTGCCGTGCGCGTCAACGGCATTCCGCTCGCCGAGCCGACGCCGCTGATCCACGGCGACAAGGTCGAGATCGCGGGCACCGAGATCCTCTTCTCCGAGGACAAGAAGGTCGGCGCGACGCAATTCGTGTCGGCGAGCGAAGTGGCGGGCATCGCGGCAAAGCGATCCGGTCCGGCGCGCGCAACCGCGGGGACGGGCGGACGACTCGTCTCGCTCGTCGATGGCAAGGAGTACACGATTCCGAACGAGGGAATCACGTTCGGACGCGAGGCGGGGAGTGACGTCGTGGTGGCGCAGCCCGAGGTGTCACGCAAGCACGCGACCATCGGTCCGACGGAGAACGGGTACGTGCTGCAGGACCACAGCACCAACGGCGTGTGGGTCAACGGCACGCGTGTCCAGGGATCGCAGTTGCTGGCGCGCGCCGACGTCGTTCGCGTCGGCACGGAGGAGTTCCGCTTCTACGCCGACGTCGCGCCGATCGCGAAGACTCCGGCCGGGGCGCCCGCGCAGCCGGGTGTCGCCGCGCAACGTCCTCCGACGCCGACGGGCGTGCCGGCGCAGCCTGCGCCCGCAGCGCCAATGGCGGCACCGCCGAGTCCCGCTCCCGCTGCACCGCGGCCGCCGCAAGTGCCGTCGGCGGAGCCGACAGCGCGCGTTCCCACGATTCCTCCCGCACTGACCGCCCCGTCGGCGCCACCCGCTGCTCCGTCGCCCGCGGCCGCGCCCTCGGCGGAACCGACCGCGCGGGTCCCGCACATGCCCCCGGCGCGCACGCCCGAACCTCCCACGGCGCCCGCGCGCCCGATGCCGCCACGTCCGAGGAAAGAGCCCGCGACGGCCGATTCCGCGAAGGACGACAAGAAGGGCGGTATCCCCGCGTGGATCTGGATCGCGATCATCGCGGTTGTTGGCGTCGCCGCGTACTTCCTGGGACAGGGAAGAGGGTGAAGCTGACGTACGCCGCGCGGACCGACGTTGGGATGATCCGGTCCGGAAATGAAGACAACTTCGCCGTAGACGCGAACGGGACGCGTGGGATTTTCATCGTCGCCGACGGCATGGGCGGACACGCTGCGGGCGAGGTCGCGAGCGAGATGGCGGTGCAGATCGTGATGCGTGAGATGAAGGACGTCTCGTCCTCCGACGGCTCGATCACGAAGGTCCTCGGCGAAGCGCTTCGGCTCGCCAACCGCGCGATTCACGACCGCACCGTCACGGAAGTCGACAAGCAGGGGATGGGCACCACGGCGTCCGTGCTGTTCCTCGCGGATTCGCGATACCTCATCGGGCAGGTTGGCGACTCGCGCGTGTATCTCCTGCGTGACGGCGCGCTCAAGCAGCTCACCAAGGACCACTCGTACGTGCAGGAGCAGGTGGACCTCGGCAATCTCACGCCGGAGCAGGCGCGCTATCATCCGTACAGCAACGTGATCACGCGGTGTGTGGGCGCGAGCCCGGAAGTGGAGCCGGACCTCTACACCGGCGAGGCGCGCAGCGGCGACGTCTTCCTCGTCGCGAGCGACGGGCTCACGGGGATGGTGGACGACCGGCGCCTCGCGCAGCTGCTGATGTCGCGCGCGGAGCCCGAGCGAAAGGTGCAGGCGCTGATCTCGGAAGCGAATGGGCGCGGTGGACTGGACAACATCACGGCGATCGTGGTGCACGTCGACGAGACCACGGTCGACGAGCGGGACACCGGCGAGATCGACACGGTCAAGCCGAAGGGGTGAGCGACACTCCCGAGACCGTCGGCTCGCTCGCCGAACTGTATCTCGGCAACGTTCTCTACGCGCTGGAGACGACGGCGCTGGCGCTCGAGCAGCAGGGGAAGAAGGACGACGCGGCGTTCTATCGCGGCATCGCGCGCAAGTTGGCCGAAGCGCACGGCAAGACAAGGCCGCCCCTACGGGGCGGATGATGCCGCCCTGCGGGCGGATGATGCCGCCCTGCGGGCGGATGATGCCGCCCTGCGGGCGGATGAGCCGCGGCTTCGCCGCGGATTGGCCGGCGCTGCGCGCCGGATGTACAGCAGCCTAGTGCGCCGTTCGCTCGCCTTCCTCCCGCCTCCAGCCTCCAGCCTCCCGCCTCCTTCCTCCTTCCTCCTTCCTCCTTCCTCCTTCCTCCTTCCTCCTTCCTATATCGCAGCGAGCACTTCGTCGCGGCTGAGGTCCACCGGCCGCGCTGTGAAGACACGCAGCCAGCGCGCGGAGCGATAGAGCTCCTCCGACAGTTTCGGGAGGTTGATCGTGCCGCCAGACGTGGCCTGCGTGAGCCGCTCGATACGGCCGTCACGGCGAAGAACTGGGAGATCGAGGCCGAGCATCTCGGTCTTCGCCGGATAGTCGAGCAGCAGCTCGCCGGACTTCAGCCCGAGCGATTTGCCGAGTTCGTTCTCGACCTGGATCGCGCGGCGCCAGTCCTCGGCGATCCACTCGCCTGCGTCCGGCGGCAGCTCCGCGGCGGGAATCTCGAGCGCGCGTTTGTACAGCGCGCGTTCGCGCAGCCGCGTGAGCAGCGGAGTAGATGCCCTCGCCTCGAGGCCCAGGAGCAGCCCTTCGTCGGTGAAGCCGGTGAGCTGTTCAGCGGTCAGGGAGCCGGCGTCGATGGCATCCGAGACCAGCCGCTTGTACATCGCCGTCGCGCTGCGCACGGCGTGATGCCAGTACACGTTGCGGTACATCTGGTACTTGGCGAAGAGCAGGGACTCGACCGCCGAAAGACCCTTCTCCTGGATGCCGATCGTCCACTCGGAGCTCAGCAACGCCAGTGAGTTCAGCAGACGGTCGGCGTCGATCTCACCGTACGGGACGCCGCACATCAGCGCATCGCGGCGGAGGTACTCGATCTTGTCGAGATCGAGCGAGCCCGAGATCAGGCCCTGCAGCGGATTCGTGCTCGTGCCGCGTATCAGCTCGACGATGCGCGCCGGCGCGTCGTCCCCGAGCTCCGCTCGCAGCATGTCGCCAAGCTCGCCGCCGCAGATGAGGGGGCGCGCGACCTCCTCGTGATGCAGCGCGCCGATCTCCTCCAGCGCGTGCGAAAAGGGATAGTGCCCGATGTCGTGGAGGAGCGCCGCGACACGCACGTCGTGACACGCGGTCGGCGCGAGACCGGAGAGGTCGCCGCGCTCCTCGAGCAGGAGCAGCGCGCTGCGGGCGAGATGATACGTGCCGAGGGCATGCTCGAAACGGGAATGGCTCGCGCCCGGATAGACCAGAAACGCGAGCCCGAGCTGTCGTACGTGGCGCAGTCGCTGAAATGCCGGCGTATCGATGAGTCTCAGCGCCAGCGGCTCGACCCGGATGTTGTTCCAGAGCGGATCTCTTATGACCTTCATCGATCGCTAAGGGCGAGAATAGAAAATGGAGAATAGGAAATGGGTCCGGGACGCATCGCGATGCTTCCCGGACCCATTTCCCATTTCCTATTTCCCATTTCCTATTTCCCATTTCCGCCGTTCACACTCGAGGGCCGGCCTTCCTCACCGCCTCGGACGCTACGCCATCGAACTTCCGGAAATTCTCGCCGAACATTCCCGCCAGCTTCTTCGCCTGCTCGTCGTACGCCTTCTTGTCAGCCCAGGTATCGCGCGGGCGCAGCACGTCCGTGGGCACGTCCTGGATACCCGAGGGAATGGCAAGGCCGAACACGGGATCGACGTCGCACTGGGCCTTCGCGAGATCGCCACGGAGAATCGCATGCACCATCGCCCGCGTGTGCGCGAGCTTCATTCGCTTGCCGACGCCGAACGCGCCCCCGCTCCAGCCGGTGTTGAGCAGCCACACCTGTGACGCATGCTGGTCGATGAGCTTGCCGAGCATCTCCGCGTACTTCATCGGATGCCAGACGAGGAAGACGGCGCCGAAGCACGCGGAGAACGTCGCCTGCGGCTCCTTCACGCCGCGCTCGGTGCCCGCGACCTTCGCCGTATAGCCGGACAGGAAGTAGTACATGGCCTGGTCGCGCGTCAGCTTCGCGACCGGTGGCAGCACGCCATACGCGTCGGCGGTGAGGAAGATGATGTTTTTCGGGTGTCCGCCGCGGCCGTTCGCGACGTGATTACGGATGTAGTGCAGCGGGTACGACGCACGCGTGTTCTCGGTGATCGACTGATCCTCGAATCTCACACGGCGCGTCACCGGATCGAGCACCACATTCTCGAGCACCGTACCGAACATCTGCGTCGTTCGATAGATGTCGGGTTCCCCTTCGGGGGAAAGGTTGATCACCTTCGCGTAGCAACCACCCTCGAAGTTGAAGGTGCCCTCGCCCGACCACCCGTGCTCGTCGTCGCCGATGAGCATCCGCTCGGGATCGGCGGACAGCGTGGTCTTGCCCGTGCCCGACAGTCCGAAAAACAGCGCGGTGTCGCCGCCCTTGCCTGTGTTGGCGGAGCAGTGCATCGACAGGACGCCCTGCTTCGGCAGGTAATAGTTCATGACCGTGAACATCGACTTCTTGAGCTCACCGGCGTACCGCGTGCCGCCGATGAGGATCATGCGCTTCGCGAGATTGAGCACGATGAACGTAGCCGTACGCGTGCCGTGCCTCGCCGGATCCGCCTCGAATTCCGGCGCGTGCAGCACCGTGAAGTTCGGATCGAAGCTCGCGAGGTCGGCGATGTCCGGGCGGATGAACATGTTCCGCACGAACGCCATGTGCCATGCGCTCGGGCTGACGTAGCGCACGGAGAGCCGGTACTTGGGATCGGCGCCGCAGTAAAGATCCTGCACGAACAGATCGCCCGCCTGGTTCAGATGGTCGCGCACGTCCCCGAGCAGCAGATCGAACTTCTCGGCGGCGATCGGCTGATTGACCTTGCCCCAGTCGACGTCCTTTTCGGTCGAGGCCTCCTTCACGACGAACTTGTCGTTCGGTGACCGGCCCGTGTGCGGGGCGGTGACGGCGACGAAGGGACCCATGTCCGCGATCTGGCCCTCCTCGCGACGCACCGCCTCCTCGAGGAGGACGGTCTGTCCGAGATTCCAGTGGACGTGTCCCGACGGCTTGAGGCCCTGCGCTTCCAGCGTCTCTCGTCCTTCCTGCTGCGGTCGAGCCTGAATCGCCATCTCCCTATAGCCTCGAAAGAACCTGTTCAGATTCCGCTGCGGCGACGCCGCGCGACGCCCGACCGTGCTCGCGCTCCTGCACGTCGACGACGGCCACGGCGGCCATGTTCACGATGTCCTGCACGTCCGCGCCGCGCTCGAGCACGTGCACCGGACGGCGCATCCCGTGGAGAATGGGACCGATCGCGGTCGCGCCGCCGAGGTGGTTCAGCAGCTTGTAGGCGATGTTGCCCGCGCTCAAGTTCGGGAAAACTAGCACGTTCGCGCGCTCTTTCAGAGCGCTGAATGGGTAGTCGCGGCGCAGGATCGCCGGCTCTACCGCGGTGTCCGCCTGCATCTCGCCGTCGACGATCAGTGTCGGGTCTTTCTCGCGCAGCAGCTGGACGGCGCGCGCGACCTTCTCGGTCTCCGGGTGGCGCACCGATCCGAAGTTCGAGAAGGACAACATGGCCACGCGAGGCTCGATGCCGAGCGTCGTCTTCACGATACGCGACGCGGCGAACCCGATCTGCGCGAGCTGCTCCGCCGTCGGCTCGATGTTGACCGTCGTGTCGCCGCAGATCACGACGTGATGCTCGAAGACGAGCATGTAGAGGCCGCTCACGATGCCGGCCTTCGGGTGCGCTCCGATGACCTCGAGGGCCGGGCGGATGGTCTCGGGGTAGTTGAGGTTGACACCGCTGACGAGCGCGTCCACGTCGCCGTTGGCGACCATCACCGATCCGAAATAGTTGCCGTTGAACAGTCGGCGCCGCGCCTCGTCGAGACTCATGCCTTTGCGCTGGCGACGCTCCCAGAGGAAGCGGGCGTACGCTTCGCGCCTGCTCGACGTCGACGGATCCTCGATCTCGATCTGCGAGACATCGATGTTCGCGTCAGCAGCGATAGCGGTGATCTTTTCGCGATTACCCAGCAGCACGGGCTGCGCGATGCCGTCGTCGACGAGGATCTGCGCGGCCCGCACGACGCGTGGCTCGTCGCCCTCGGGAAATACAACGCGCTTCGGATTGCGGATGGCGCGATTGATGATCCCGCGCATGAGACCGCGCGCGCGCCCCAGGCGCGCCTCGAGCTGCTGCCGGTATTCCTCGACCTCGCAGAAGTCGCGCGCGACACCGCTCGCGACCGCCGCCCACGCGACCGCCGGCGCAACCCAGAGCAGCGCGCGCGGATCGAAGGGGAAGGGGATCAGATAGTCCGGACCGAAGCGCACGCCGCGCAGTCCGTACAACCCCGCCACCGAATCCGGGACGTCCTCCTTGGCGAGAAGCGCGAGGGAGCGCGTCGCGGCCATCTTCATCTCCTCGTTGATCTCCGTCGAGCGCACGTCGAGCGCACCGCGGAAGATGAACGGGAAGCCGAGTACGTTGTTGACCTGGTTCGGAAAGTCGCTGCGTCCGGTGGCGATGATGGCGTCGTCGCGGACCGTGCGAACGTCTTCGGGAAGAATCTCGGGGACAGGATTCGCGAGGGCGAAGATGATCGGCCGGTCGGCCATCTTCTTGACCATCGTGGGCGTGACCGCGCCCG
>Ga0081539_10002281_pt1 | contig 27799 bp, 12 predicted proteins | sample TabmetS4T2R2_FD_71023 | JGI IMG/M metagenome (GOLD analysis project Ga0081539, IMG submission 71023) | Tabebuia heterophylla rhizosphere microbial communities from the University of Puerto Rico - S4T2R2 | ecosystem: Host-associated > Plants > Roots > Rhizosphere ... | reverse complement strand
AACGCCCCCGTCGTCCCCCGCGACCCCTTCCACCCTCCCCCCGCCCCTCTCCCTGCCAGGGAGAGGGAGTGACGACACCGCGCGGATTCAGGCCGCGATCGATCAAGTCTCCAGACTCTCTCGCGATCCGAAGACCGGCTTCCGCGGGGCGGTGCTGCTGAAGCGGGGCACGTATCGCATCTCCGGCAAGCTCACGATCTCAACCAGCGGCGTCGTACTCCGCGGCGAAGGGGACGACGAGAAGGGCACGCTGCTCATCGCCACGGGGACGGCGAAGCGCACGCTGATCGAAGTGAAGGGGCCGGGCGATCCGGTCGAGATCGAGAAGACGCGCACGAAGGTGACCGACGGTTACGTTCCGGTCGGCGCGCACTCGTTCAACGTCGAGAACTCGTCGGGCTTCCACGTCGGCGACAACGTGATCGTGCATCGCGTGGGCAACGCGGCCTGGATCCACGAGATCGCGATGGATCGGATCACGCCGCGGCCGGGACACGAGAACTCGACCAAGCAGTGGCAGCCGTTCGACCTGCGGTTCGACCGCGTGATCACCGCGATCGACCCTTCGACAAGCTCAGGGCAGGGCGGCAGCCGCATCACGGTCGACGCGCCGATCACCTGCGCGATCGACGCCATCTGGGGCGGTGGCTCGGTCGCGAAGGCCGACGACTCGCAGCGCATCGAGCAGGTGGGCGTCGAGTTCCTCCGCGGCGATTCGGAGTACGAGCCCGGCGTCGTCGCGGTGCACACGAACGGCAAAACCTACTCGAGCGATGAGGATCACGCGACGCGGCTCGTCTCCTTCGACAACGTGAAGAACGCCTGGGCCCGCCGTCTCACCGGCCTGCACTTCGACCACGGCGGCGCGATGGTGAACGAGGGCGCCAAGTGGATCACCGTGACCGACTGCACGTCGCTGTTGCCGGTGTCGGTGATCACGGGCGGGCGAAGGTACCCCTTCGCCGTGCAGGGCGGGCAGTTGTGCCTGTACGTGCGGTGCTACTCGGACGAGGGCCGGCACGCGTTCGTGTTCGGCTCGCGCGTGGGCGGGCCGAACGTGTTCCTCGATTGTCACAGCGAGCACGACTACGCGACCAGCGAGCCGCACCACCGCTGGTCGGTCGGCGGGCTGTACGACAACGTGAACGCGAACATGGCGTTTCAAGATCGACAGCACTACGGCTCCGGCCACGGGTGGGCGGGCGCGAACTACGTGATCTGGAACTGCGAGGGCAAGGTCGTCGTGCAGCAGCCGCCGACGGCGCAGAATTGGTGCATCGGTTTCGTCGGCGCCAAGACCAAGGGCGCGTTCGAGCCCAGGCCCGCGGGGTACTACGAATCCTTCGGAGAGCACGTCGCGCCGCGGAGCCTGTATCTACAACAATTGCAAGACAGGCTCGGCAAACAGGCCGCGGAGAACGCGATGGCGAAGGTGGAGATTTCGGGGAGCAGGTGATGAGAGCGGCGGAAAAAGCAGCCACGGATGACACGGATGACACGGATGACACGGATCGGAATGCGCGTTCTGCGATCCGCGTCATCCGTGAGATCCGTGGCTGGTTCTTCCGCTCCCATTGGGGGTTGCGGCGCAGGACCGGTTTGACGTTCGCGGCGATCACTTTTTTTGCCACTGTTTTCGTACCTATGTTCGGAACGACGGAAAACCTCGCGGTTGCGGCACCGGCCGAAGCTTCGGTCGAGAACGAGTTCGTGCGCGTGCGCTACGAGCCTTCCGATTCCAGCATTCGCATTGAATCCAAGCGCGGCGCGAAGATGACCGTTTCCGCGCATCTCTGCGAGCAAGTCGTGACGGCCGGCATCGACGAGATCGCGCCGGTCGAGTTCAACGATCTGATCGGCCGCGCGAAGGCGTTCGAAGTGCGCGGCAAGAATAAGGCCGCGATCCAGCAGGTCTGGACCTATGACGGTCAACCCTTCGTCTTCACGCGCGTCGTGCTCCGCAACAACGGCGCCGAGCCCGTCACGCTGAAGACTCTGACGCCGATCTCGTTCGACGTCACCGCGAGCACGCAGCCGAGCGAGCTGCGGATGTTCGCCAGTGACGGCCTGAAGCTCGCGGACAAGGAGCACACGAGCTACGTGTTCATGGTGCTCGCCGACCGCGCGTCGCGCGGCGGCGTGGTCAGCGGCTGGCTGACGCACGAGCGCGGCAGCGGCGTCGTGTCCGTGACTCCCGAATCGGGCAACCCGAAGTTCGACCTCACGCCGCGTTCCGAGTTCGGCCACTTGGTCATCGCACCACAGAAGACGGCCGACAGCGAAATCTTTGCACTGGGATTCTTCGACGACGTCCGCGACGGCTTGGAGCAGTTCGCCGACGCGACGGCGAAGCTGAACCACATCCGTCTTCCGCCGCGCTACAGCGGCTACTCGACCTGGTACCACGGCAAGGCCAGCGGCAGCACCGGCGCGCTCGACGAGAAGCGCATGGCCGAGCTGGCGAAGTTCGTGCACGACCATCGGCTGAACGAGTACGGTTTGGACTTTCTCCAGATCGATGACCAGTGGCAGGTGCAACGCCGCGACTTCACCGCGCACAAGCCGAGCGGCCCGTACCCCGGCGGCATGAAGAAGACCGCCGACGCGATCAAGGAGAACGGCCTGTTCGGCGGCATCTGGTTGACGCCCTTCGGCTGGCAAGGGCGCGACTTCCAGGACGACAAGCCGAACGAGAACAAGACCGCGCTGAAGGATCATCCCGACTGGTTCGTGCACCGCGAGGACGGCAGCGTCTACTGGGTGAAGTGGGCGGGCGACTGCCTGGACATGACCAACCCGCAGGCGCGCGAGTTCCTCTCCGGCGTCATCAAGACGATGACGCACGACTGGGGCTACAAGCTACTGAAGATCGACGGCCTGTGGGCTGGCATGGCCTGCATGATCCTCTACCCGTCTCCGGCCTACCGCGACGATCACCTCGGCGACGCGGTCTTCTTCGACAAGACCAAGTCGAACATCGAGGTCTACCGCGACGGCCTGCGCCTCGTGCGCGAGGCGGCGGGACCGGACTCGTTCCTGCTCGGCTGCAACATCGCCCAGAACATGCGGACGATGGGCGCGTCGATCGGCCTGGTCGATTCGATGCGCGTCGGGCCGGACATCAAAGCGGAATGGCCCGCGGTCGTGCGCTGCGCCCGGCCGGCGAGCTGGCTCTACTTCTGGAACGGCAAGGTCTGGCACAACGACCCCGACTGCATCATGCTCCGCGAGCCGCTGACGATCGACATGGCCCGCGGCTGGGCGTCGTGGGTCGCGCTCTCCGGGCAGATCAACCTCGTCAGCGAGTGGCTGCCGGGGTTGCCGAAGGAACGTCTCGACATCTACAAGCGCTCGATCCCGAATCATGGCGGAACGGCGCGGCCCGTGGATCTGCTCGATCGCGAGGTCGCGCAGATGTGGCACTTGCCTTGGGGCGAAGGCGACAACCGTCACGACGTCGTCGGCATGTTCAACTGGAACGTGCCGAAGAACTTCGCTAAGCCGGCGAGCGGCGGCGCACTGGAAGAACCTACTGCGGCGGGCGCGAAGCGAGACGAGAAACCGGACCCGGACGCGGGCAAGCCGATCACCTTCACGATCGACCCCGCGCGCGTGGGTCTTCCGCAAGCGAAGAGCTACGTCGGCTTCGACTACTGGAACAACGAGTTCGTCGCCCCGTTCAGCGGCCCGCGCGACGTCGAGGTGCCCGCCGGCGCGTGCAAGGTCCTCGTGCTCGTTCCGCAGACGGATCACCCGCAGCTCGTCGGCACGTCGCGTCACGTGACGCAGGGCGCGGTGGACGTCGTCGCGTGCAAGTGGGACGCGGCGAGCAAGTCGCTCAAGGGCAAGAGCAAGCTCGTCGGCGGTGACGACTACGAGCTTCGCGTGTTCGCGCCGGAGGGTTCAAAGCTGAACGCCGCGGTCATCTCGAAGTCTGACGAGAGCGAGGGCGTGAGCATCACGTCGAAGCAAGACGGGCAAGAGCTTCGCGTGATGATCAAGAGCCCGAAGACGATGGAAGTGGCGTGGGAAGTGCGCTTCGAATCGTGAAAGAGACGTCCTCCCTCTCCCTGTATTCAGGGAGAGGGCGGGGGAGAGGGTAGTTCCCAGAACCCGGACATACCCTCTCCCCAACCCTCTCCCTGCGTACAGGGAGAGGGAGGCAGAGGCGGCGGAGAGCGTGCACATGCGACATCGTCGCGCGATTCAGAGGCTGCTTGCCGCGTCCACGCTGGCAACGGCGGCGTCGTTCGCGCACGCCGCCAACAGCCAGTTCGTCAAGGTCGGCGCCTCCGGCCGCATCCTCTATACGCCCGACGACACCGGCGACCGCGTGATGGACTTCTCGTCGTCCGGCTACAAGGGCGGCGGCGTGCCGCTGCCGAACTACACGTCGGTCGTCACGCCCGACCGCGTCCTCACGCTCAACGTCCTGCCCAGCGGCGCCGACAACCTCGCGCAGATCCAGAACGCGATCAACCAGGTCGCCAGCCTCTCGCTCAACAGCAACGGCTTCCGCGGCGTCGTGCAACTGAACGCCGGAACGTGGGCGATCAGCAACACGATCAACATCAACTCCAGCGGCATCATCCTGCGTGGCGTCGGCAGCGGCGCATCGACCGCGAACAACACGATCCTCGCCTACACCGGCACCGGCACGATCGACATGGTGCACGTGGATTCGTCCAGCTCGCGCTCGACGAACACGAAGCACCAGATCGTCGACAAGGTCGTCCCCGTCGGCGCCACGAGCTTCACCGTCGACAGCACGACGAGCTACGCCGTCGGCGACACGATTCTGATCCACCGCCCGAGCCCGCAGAGTTGGATCGACGACATCGAAATGAACACGATCGGCACCTGGACGCCCGGCTCCAGGGATGTGAACACCGAGCGCAAGATCACGTACATCGACCAGGCGCGCAAGCGGATTTTCCTCGACGCGCCGATCGTCAACGCGATCGAGAAGAAGTACGTCGACACCAACGGCGAGGCCGGCAGCGTCAGCAAGTACACCTTCGCCCGCACGACGAACGTCGGCGTCGAGAACCTCCGCGGCGACGGGCAGGCCGTGCTCACCACGCCCGATTCCGAGCTGCACGCCAACAGCTTCGTCGTGATGCAGGACACGGGCGACTCGTGGGTGCGGAACGTGACCGGCGAGCATCTGGTCTACGCGACGGTCGAGGCCGGCACGAACGCGCGCAACATCACGGTGGACGGCGCGACCAGCGTCAACCCCGTCTCGCAGATCACCGGCGGCCGGCGCTACCCGTTCAACATCGAGGGCTCGTTCGTCCTGATGAAGAACCTCTCCAGCGACGAGGGCCGACACGAGTTCATCAACAACTCGCCCAGCCGCGGGCCCAACGTCTTCCTCGACGCGGTCGCGACCAACGGCCACGCCGACAGCGGCACGCACCAGCGTTACAGCACCGGCACGTTGTGGGACAACGTTACGACCAACACCGACATCAACGTCCAGAACCGCTACACGTCCGGCACCGGCCACGGCTGGTCCGGCGCCAACATGGTGATCTGGAACTCGAACGCCGGCGACTTCTACGTCCAGCAAACGCTGACGGCGCAGAACTGGCTGATCGGCTCGACGGGGACCGTCCGCAGCACGTCGCAGTTCGGCCCGGGCGTGTGGCCAGCGTATTACGACGCGAACAACGCGGGCAGTAAGGTAACGCTCAACGGCGAGACGAGCCTGTACCGCGCGCAGCTCGCCGAGCGACTGGGGCACGCGGACGAGCAACGCCGCGAGTATTGGCTGGGCGACTTCGACAGCTACGAGAACGACGGCGCCGCCGACAACGCGCCGGTCGACGCGACGTGGCAATCGCAGGTCAACGCGTTCAAGCCCGGCACGAGCAAGGTCGGCTTCGACACGTCGCTGAGCGCCTCGAACATCAGCGTTCCGATGACGTTCACGGTCGACCTCGGCGGCACCGGCGGCGCGACGCGACCGACGCGCGTGACCAGCGCCACGCTCACGCTCGCCGTCCACGCGAACAACGCCAGCGCCGCCAACGACAGCATCTGGATCGAGAGCACCGGCAACGCGATCCCGTTCTCGTCGCTGGGCACGCTGCCGCACTTCGGCAACAGCGACATCGTCACGCTCGAGTTCCTCGCATCCAACCCGAACCTCGGGCTCACGTTCCTGAACGACGGCATGCTCAACGTGCTCGTCTCCGACAACCACACGGTCGATTGGGCCGACTTCAATTTCACGCTCGGCAGCTCCAAGGTGATCGCGTGGACCGGCACGACCAACGGCACGTGGGACATCAACACGGCCACCAACTGGACCGACGGCTCGGTCAGCGAGAAGTTCTTCCAGGGCGACGACGTGACCTTCGGCGACGGGCCGACGAATCGCACGATCACGCTGAACACGACTGTCTTTCCGGCGTCGGTCACGTTCAACAACGCCGGCGCGAACGCCTACACGATCACCGGCCCCGGCGCGATCGGCGGCGGGGCGAGCCTCGTCAAGAACGGCAGCGCGACGCTCAACCTCGTCACCGACAATGCCTACGCCGGGCAGACGATCATCAACGCCGGCACCGTGATCGTCGGCGCCAACGGCACCGTCGGCACGCTCGGGCAGGGCAACGTCACCAACAACGCGACGCTCGCGTTCAACCGCTCCGACGCGGTCACGCTGTCTAACAACATTTCCGGTACCGGCGCGCTCCGTCACATCGGTTCGGGCACCACGACCCTCTCCGGCTCGAACGGTTACTCCGGCCAGACGTTCGTCACCAACGGCACGCTGCGCGTCACGAACAGCAACGCGCTCGGCACCGCGACGGTCACGATCGCCAACACCGGCGCGCTGGACATCGGCGGAAACCTCACCGCCAACCAGCTCAACTTCGGCTCCAAGTTCTTCGTCATCTCCGGCGACGGACCGACTGGAGGCGGCGGCGCCGGCCAAGGCGCGATCGTCAACTTCTCCGGCGTCAACCAGCAGAACGCGTTCCAGAAGATCACGCTCGCCGGCAACGCGTCGGTCGGCGGCGACTCGCGGTTCGACCTGCGTAACGGCACGCCCGTGCTCGATCTGGCCGGGTTCACGCTCACGAAGCGCGGCACCAACCAGTTCACGCTCGTCGGCGCGACGATGACCAACGGCAACGTCAACGTCGTCGGCGGGACGTTCTCGATCGAGACCAGCTCCACCGTCGCCGGCACCGGCACGATTACCTACGGCCCCGGCACGGTCGCGCAGTTCTACAAGCCCACCGGCACGATTTCGCGGCCGATGGTCTCGAACGGCGCGACGTTCTACGACGCCGCCCAGACGAACGCCGCGACGATCGCCAGCAACGTCAACCTCCAGAGCTCCAGCGTCTTCAACATGAGCGCGACGGCCGGATACACGTTCACCGGCGTGATCTCCGGCGGCGGGGCGCTGACCAAGAACGGCGCGGGCAAGCTCGTCCTCAACGGCGACAACACGTACGCCGGCGGAACGTCGGTCAACACGGGCACGCTCGAGGTCGCGCCCAGCGGCGCCGTCGGAACCGGCGGGCTGTTCGTCGCGGGCGCCGGCACCGTCAACGTGCGCGCGGGGCGCTCGAACGCGCTCCAGGTCGCGGCGCTGACGATCACCGCGCCGGGCGTCATCGACCTGAACGACAACGACATGATTGTCGGCAGCTCGACGCCGACCTCGAGCGTGATCGGCTACGTCTCGCTCGCGCGGAACGGCGGCGCGTGGACCGGAAGCGGACTGACCAGCACCGCCGCGCGGAACAACGCGTCGCACGCGACCACGCTCGGCGTGCTCGTCGGCGCCGAGTACACCGCCGAGAGCGGCGGGCTCACGAACTTCTCCGGCCGCGCGTTCGCGCCGGGCGACACGCTCGTCAAGTACACGTGGTACGGCGACTCGAATCTCGACGGGCGCGTGACCTTCGACGACTACGTGAACGTCGACGTCGGGTTCGGGTCGGCGCTGTCGGGTTGGCTCAACGGTGACTTCAACTACGACGGGCTCGTGAACTTCGATGATTACGTGTTGATCGACATCGCGTTCAACGCGCAGAACGGGACTCTGTCCCGCGCAATCGACTGGATTTCAGGTGATGACCGATCTGGATCCGGTCGCGCAGCGACCGGCGTGGGGACGGTGATCGAACACTTCGAGCAGTTCGGCGCCGCTTACGGTCAAGCGTTTCTCGCAGCGGTGCCGGAGCCGACTTGCGCGGCAACCGTCTTGTCGGCGGGAGCAGCGTCGTTGCTCGGTCGCGGCCGATCTCGGAGGCGGCGCGCGATCATCGGAGCTTGCTAATACTCCTCCGCGGCGGCGGCCCGTCTAACCGCGGGTCGCTGCCCTTGTCGTCGTCGTCGTGGCCGGTCGAATGAGGAGCGATCGTGGCCAGGGTTTTCTGGAGTGATCTGTCGCAGTCGAGAGAAAGCACACACACGCGATCCGCTCGCCTGCGGCTCGCGCCACCGGAGGAAAAGATGCAGCGTTCGAATCGCACGAAAGTCGCTCTGGCCACGGCTGCCGTCGCGGCGGCGTCGAGCCTGGCTCAGCTTCACATCGCGGCGGCCGCCACGCACACGTGGAACGGCTCGACCGACGCCAACTGGAACACCGCCGCCAACTGGACCAGCAACGCGATCCCCAACGCGAACACCGAGGACGTCGTCTTCAACACGCCCGGCGCCGGCAACCTGTCGGTGACCGCCAGCGCCGGCACGCTGACGATCCGCAGCCTGACCTTCAGCGCCGACGCGACGAACCCCGTCACGATCAACGTCGGCACCGCCGGCCAGTTCATCATCAACGGGCAGACCGGTGACGACGTGACCGTCACGACCGGCGCGCACAAGATCCAGGGCACCGGCACGACGACGGTCTCGGAGTTGAAGCTCAACGCGACCGACTTCAACATCGCCTCGGGCGCGAGCCTCGAGCTCGCCGCGCGCCTCGCGGCCAACGCCACAAGCAACAACTACAGCAAGTCCGGCGCGGGCACGCTTCTGATCACCGCCCAGAACGGAAGCACCGGCGGCTGGAACTTCACGGGCGGCACGTTCACGATCAACGGCGGCGTCGTCGTGCTCCGCAGCTCGCAGGCGATGGGCAACAGCTCCAACCGCGTGGCCATCAACAGCGGCGCGGCCATGCAACTGGAGAACAACAGCTACGTCGCGACCAACGGCGTGGTGGCGCTGAACAACGGCGGCACGCTCCGCGCCGTCGGCGCCACCTCCAACCGCGCGATCGGCGCCGGCACGGGCCAGATCTTCCTCACCGGCGCGTCCAGCATCGACGCCAACGACGGCACGATGACGCTCACGCAGGACATCAACGGCGCCGGCAGTTTCACTAAGATCGGCGCCGGTACGCTGATCCTCAACGACGGCGGCGCGAACACCGTCAGCACCTACACGGGCAACACGACGATCGCCACGGGCACGCTGGCGCTCGGCGCCACGGGCACGTTCGGCGCCAGCCCGCGCGTCGAGGTGCAGTCGGGCGCGGCCCTCAACGTCACCGCCGCCGGCTACAACGTTCCGGCCAGCCAGACGCTTGCCGGCAACGGCACCGTCTACGGCAACGTCAACCTCGCCGGCGCCAACAGCGCGATCGCGCCCGGATCGAGCCCCGGCACGCTCACGTTCGCCAACGACCTCACGCTCACGAGCGGGCAGCTCAAGCTCGACCTGTCGAGCACGAACGACGTCGGCAACGGCGTCAACGACCTGATCGTCGTCGGCGGGAACCTCAACCTGAACGGCAACACGCTGCTCAACATCACGCGCACGGCCGGGTCGGTGTCCGGCACGTACACCGTCCTCCAATACGCCGGTTCGCTCGCCGGCGCCGGCACGCTCACGGCGCCGGTCGTCCGGCAGGGGCTCACGGTGGACACCTCGACGGGCGGCGTCGTCAAGGTCATCGTCGGCGCCGGCGCCGCCGGCAACATCAAGTGGAAGGGCAACGGCTCGGACAGCACCTGGCAGACCAACGGCTCGACCATTTGGGACAACTCCGGCGCGGCCGACAAATACTTCGACTGGGACGACGTCACGTTCAGCGACGACCTGGGCTCGAACTCGCCCAACGTTACCGTCTCCGGCACCGTCGTGCCCAACTCGATCAGCGTCAACAACTCGGCCGTCGATTACACGTTCGGCGGCAGCGGCGCGATCGTCGGCGTCAACACGCTCACCAAATCCGGCTCGCGCTCCGCGACGTTCAGCAACAGCGGCGGCTTGTCGCTGGTGAACCTGAACGCGAACGGCGGCACGCTCGTGCTCAACACGCCGACGACCGCCAGCGGCGCCGTGACGCTCGGCGGCGGGGCGCTGCGCCTTACGGCTGCCGGAAACTTCGCCGGCACGACGATCAACTCCGGCACGCTCGAGATCGGCGACGGCGCGACCGCGGGTTCGGTCACCGGCTCGATCACGAATAACGGCTCGGTGATCCTGAACAACCCCGGCGACAACACCTACGGCAACACGCAGTCTGGCACCGGCAGCGTCGAGAAGAAGGGCACCGGCATCGGCACGCTCTCGGGCGACCTCAGTGGGCTCACCGGCGACTTCAAGGTTTCGGCCGGCGTCGTCCGGCCGACGCTCAACGGCTCGTTCGGCGCGACGACCGGTACTGGTGGCTCGGTCACCGTCGTCAACAACGCCCAGATCGATTTGGGCAGCGGCGCGGGAACCAACTCGCTGAACTTCGGCACCCGCCAGTTCAACGTCGTCGGCGCGGGCCCGGACGGTTCGGGCGTGATCATCAACAGCCACGCGACTCGCGCGCAGCAGAACGCCTTCCAAAACGTGCGCCTTACCGGTGATGCCACGTTCGGCGGCACCTCGCGGTTCGACATTCGATCGTCGGCCGGCACGCTCGACCTGGCGGGCAACACGCTGCACAAGGTCGGCAACATGCAGCTCAGCCTCGTCGGCGTCACCACCGTGACCGACGGCAACATCCACGTGCACAATGGCACGTTCTCGGTGGAGACCACCACTAACATAGCCGGCAACGGCACGGTCACGTTCGACGGGGGCACGACCTTGCAGTTGTTCAACCTGTCGGGGAACGTGACCCGGCCGATGGTGACGAACGGCGCGATCACCATCAACAACGCCAGCGGTACGGCTTCGATCGTCGGCAGTCCGATCCGGTTGGGCGGCGACGCTACGGTCATCGCCACGTCCGGCACGCCGGGCAACCTCACGCTCAACGGCGCGATTACCGACGACGGCGGCTCGCGGTCGATCACCAAGAACAACGCGAACATGCTGATCCTCGGCGGCGCCAACACGTACGGCGGCAGCACCACCGTCAACGCCGGCACGCTACAGGTCACGCCCAGTGGCAGCGTCGGCGCGGGACTGCTCGCCAACGCCGACAGCACGCTGGTCGATTTCGTCGCCGGTCGAAGCGCCGCAGTGAAGGTCTCGCAGATCACGATCGGCGGCGCCGGCACGGTGGACCTGCATGACAACGACATGATCATCGGCTCGGCCACCGCGATGTCCTCCGTCGAGACGCTCGTGCGCAACGCGCGTAACGGCGGCGCGTGGAACGCGCCCGGCCTGACGAGTTCGACCGCGGCCGCGAACAGCACCACCGGCATCGGCGTCATCTCGGGCGCCGAATACAACAGCGCCGGCGGCACGGGCGTGTTCTCCGGCAAGCCGTACGCCGCGAGCGACACGCTGGTGAAGTACACGTGGAACGGCGACGCGAACCTCGACGGACGCGTGACGTTCGACGACTACGTGAAGATCGACACCGGTTTCAACACGGGACTCACCGGCTGGTTCAACGGCGACTTCAACTACTCGGGCGCCGTGACGTTCGACGACTACGTGTTGATCGACATCGCCTTCAACCAGCAGAACGGGACGTTGGGGCGCGCTGTCGATTGGATCAGCGGTGATGACCGTAGCGCCGCCGGTCTGGATGGTGACGCGATGCAGACGATGCTGGGACACCTCGGCCAGTTCGGCAGCGCCTACGGCACCGCGTTCCTGGCGGCGGTCCCGGAACCGAGCGCGCTGCTCGCGTTGGGCGTCCCCGCGATCGCCACGGTGGCACGTCGCCGCCGACGTCGGGCCTGAGGGTGTTCGGTTTCAGTAAGGGGATTTGAACGGTACGAAGGCGGCGGCCGCACGGGGACGTGCGCCGCCGCCTTTTCACATCGCCTCCTCACCTTTTTCCCATCCTCGCCAATCGAAAAACTTACTGAAATAACATATGTTCGCTGGACAGCGAACTTACGTTTTGTTATCGTGCCCACCTGGCGGAGAAGCTCCCATCCGAATCACATCATTTCATTGAGGAGAGACCATGCGCAGCGCTAAGCGGAGGGCGTTGATTGCGGCGGCAGCCACGGCCGGTTTGGTTCACCTTCAACTCGCGTCGGCGGCCGACCGAACTTGGAGCGGCGGGGCGTCGGACAACAACTGGTCGAGCGCTTTGAACTGGCTGGGCGGCGTCGCGCCGGCGGGCGGTGACGTGCTCAACTTCGACGGCTTCGTCCGTCTCAGTCCCAACAACGATAGCGCCGCGGGCACGACCTACGGCGGCCTCAACTTCGCGGCCAGCGCCGGCGCGTTCACGCTCGGCGGCAACTCGATCACGCTGGGCGGCGATATCAACGACAACACGCCCGTCCTTACGCAGACGGTCAACCTTGCGCTGGCGCTCAACGCGACGCGCAACGTCACCGTCGCCGACACAGGATTCCTGACCCTGGGCGGGGTCGTCTCCGGCTCGACGTTTGGACTGAACAAGCTCGGCACCGGCACGCTCACGCTGACCGGCGCCAATACGTTCACCGGCCCACTCTCGATCAACGCCGGAGTCGTCGTCGCCGGCTCCGACGCCAACACCGGCGCGGGGAACATCGTCATCAACGGCGGCACGCTTCGCAGCAGCGCCAGTTACACGCTCACCGCCACGCGCGGCGTCTCCCTGGGCAACGCCGGCGGCGGTTCAGGTTCGATCTCGCTGGCCACCGGCAACGCCGTCACCTACAACGGCGTGATCGCCAACGCCGGCGCCGGCGCGGCCTCGCTGGTCAAGTACGGCTTCGGCCGCCTCAACCTCAGCGGCGCGAACACGTACACGGGCACGACGCGCATCCAGTCGGGCACGATCGCGCTGGACTTCAGCGCCGCCTCGGCGCCGGTCAACAACATCATCTCCTCGAGCTCGAACCTCGTGCTCGGCGGATCGACCGCCGGCATCGGCAGCGAGAGCAACGCGGCGCTGATGATGATCGGCAAGGCCGCGGCGACAAACGTGCAGTCGTTCGCGAGCACCAACATCGACATCTACGGATCGGTCGGCACGGTCACGAACGGCGCCGGCGGTACCGCGACGGTGAACCTCGGCGCGCTGACGCACAACGTCGGCGGCACGATGGTGTTCGTCACCAACTCGGGCGCGTTTAACACGACGACCACCGTCGCCGCCACCAAGGGCATCCTCGGAGGCTGGGCCATCGCGGGCACGCCCAACGTGCAGCGCAACATCACCATGGGCTCGGACTGGGCCACGGTGGACGGCACCGGCAAGATCGTCCCGTACGCCGCGTACGTCGCCGCGCCGATTTATGACGGCACCGCTGCCAACACGATCGCGGGCAACGCAACCGTCGCGGGCAACGCCGACAAGAACCTGCTCTGGACCGGCACCGCCGCCGCCACCGAGGCTCGTGTTGATGCCGAGAACGCCAACACCACGACCGACATCAATACACTGGCATTCACCACGGCCGGTGCGAACAACGTCCTCACCATCGGCACGGGCAACACGCTGCGCCTCGGCCAGTACGGCGGCATCTTCAAGAAGGCGACCGGCAACAACCAGATTTTCATCGGCGGCACCGGCGGCACGACGTTCACCGCCGGCCCCACCGCGAACGCCGGCCACCTGACCGCCGGCGGCGCGCCGAACACGCCGGGCGAAATCGTCGTCGCGCTCAACGACACCGCCAACAACAACGGCAACATCACGATCGTCTCGGACATCGTCGACAACGGCACCGGCGCCGTCTCGGTCATCAAGACCAGCGTCGCCTCCGCCAAGTTCGACGGGCACAACACGTACTCGGGCGGCACCTACATCAACCAGGGCCGCTTCCAGCTCGCCGGCAGCGAACAGCTCCGCAACTCGGTCAACACCGCGCTGACCATGGGCAACCCCGACGGCCTGGGCACCGGCCCGGTCTTCATCGCCCCCGGCGCGTACCTGTTCAACTCGGGCGTGAACGGCACGGGCACATACACCGGCAACGGCGCGATCGCCGGCGCGCTCCCGGGAACCGCCCAGAACGCCCCGATCGTCAACAACATCACGATGTCCGGCAACGGCACCGCTCAAGAGAACGGCGGCGCGATTCGCCAGGGCGCCCGCTGCGTCTGGCTCGGCCAGATCACGCTCGCCGGCGACACTCGCATCAACGCGGGCGCCGCTTACGCCTATCCCGCGATCAACGCCGACGGCACCACGCTCTACGTCGACCCGGGCAACGAGTTCCGCGGCCGCATCACCGGGCCCTTTGCCATCGACTTCGGCGGCCGCGCCGTCGCGGGCTTCAACGGCCTGCTCACCAACCCGAGCAACGACTGGGGCGGCACGACCCGCATCCTGGCGACCAACGGCAACTCGATCCTGCGCATCGGCGCCAATGAAGTCATCCCCAACGGCGCCGGCAAGGGCAACGTCGTCATGGGCGAGAACACCGGCGCCAACGTCGGCGTCCTCGACCTCAACGGCTTCAACGAGACCATCAACGGCCTCTCGACCGAGGGCGGCACCACGATCTCGCAGTCCTTCGTCCAGAACAACGGCTTCAACGCCACGATCAGCGGCACCGTCGGTTCGCAGGTCTACAACTTCACGCCCAGCACCTCGACCCTGACCGTCGGCGACTTCAACCAGACGACGACGTTCGGCGGCATCATCCGAGACTTCGACACGGCCGCCACAGTGACCGTCCCCGACCCCAACACGGTCGGCGCGACGCTCGCGCTCTCGGGCGGCACGTTCCTGACCGGGAACAAGGTCGCCGTCACCAAGATCGGTGGTGGCATCCAGACCCTCAGCGGCAACAACACCTACACCGGCGACACCAACGTCAACGCCGGCGTGCTCTCGATCACCGGCACGACCAACCAGACCGCGATCAAGGTGAACACGGGCGGCACGCTCGGCGGCAATGGCAGCGTCGGCTCCGTGACCGTCAACTCCGGCGGGCACCTCGCCCCGGGCACCAGCATCGGCACCATCCAGGTCGGCTCGCTCGACGTGAAGAGCGGCGCTGACCTCGCCATCGAGATCGGCGCGGGGATCGCCGACAACATCAACGTCTCCGGTGCGGCGACCTTCGCCGCCTCGACGATTACGCCCAGCGGCGTCCCGACCGCCGGCACTTACACGATCCTGAATGCGGCCGGCGGGCTCACGCTCCCCGGCGTCGGCACGATCACCGTCAACCCGCTGCCGAGCATCCCCAACTCGCGCGGCGCCAACGTCACGCTGAACACCGCAACGCCCAACCAGCTCAACCTCGTCGTGACCGGCGGCGCGTTCGACCTGGCATGGACCGGCGCGACCAACGCCACCTGGGACGTCGGCAACACCGGCACCAACAACTGGAAGAAGACCTCCGACAACTCGGTCCAGAAGTTCTTCCAGGGCGACACGATCACGTTCGGTGACGGGCCCACCAACCGCAACGTGGCGCTTTCGGCGGCGCTGGGCGCCCTCAAGCCGGGCAGCATCAACTTCTCCTCCAACGGCGCCAACGACTACACGCTCTCCGGCGCGGGCTGGCTCGAGACGGACATCATCAACAAGACCGGCTCGGCGCGCGTGAAGCTCTCCAACACCCGGCCGAACAACATCGGCACGGTCACGGACAGCGCCGGCACGTTTACGCTCGCCAACTCCAACACGATCGGCACGATCAGCGTCAACGGCGGCACGCTCGAGTTCGCCAACACCGTGGCGCCCGGCAGCATCAGCCGCATCGTCAACGGAAGCGTCGTCTCGATCGGCAACGGCACCCCCGGCGTCGGCGACGCCGGCTCGACCGCGATCACCAACAACAACCAGATCTTCTTCAACCGCCCGGACGACGGCACCGTGGCCGGCGTGATCAGCGGCGGCGGCGTGTTCATCAAGAACGGCGCCGGCACCGCCACGCTCAGCGGCGTCAACTCCTACACCGGACAGACACTCGTCAACTCCGGCACGATCAAGGTCACCAACAGCAACTCGCTCGGCGACCTGACCGGCGGCGGCGGACCGGTGGACGTGCTGGCAGGCGCGGCCATCGACCTCGGCGGCAACGGCACCGCCAACCAGCTCAACTTCTCCAACGCCAACAACGGCAAGTCGTTCAACATCCGTGGAAACGGACCGACCGGACTGGGCGCGATCGTCAACTCCGGCACCCTCGCGCAACAGAACGCCTTCCAACGCATCCAGGTCGTCGAGGACGCTTCGATCGGCGGGACCGCGCGTTTCGACATCCGCGGCGCCGCCAACACCGACCCGTTCAACAACCCGAACACCGCCCAGCTCCAGCTCAACTTCCACGTCCTGACCAAGAACGGCACCAACCAGTTCAGCATCTTCAACACCGACGTCGGCGACGGGACCGTCGTGCTTAACTCCGGCACGCTCGCCATCGAGTCGTCCACCAACATGGCCGGGAACGGGCAGATCACCGTCAACTCGCTCAACGCCGGCACCTTCGTCGCCCTCCAGTTCTTCCAAAACATCGGCAACCTGGCGCGCGACGTCGCGTTCAACACGGCCAACGGCGGCACCATCCTGATGGGCAACAACAGCAACACGCTGGCGACCGTCTACAGCAACATGGCGATCAACGGCAGCACGACCGTGAACGTGCAGGCGCTGAACACCGGTGGCACAGGCTCGCTCGTGCTCAACGGCGCGCTCAGCGGAGCGGGCGGCATCAACAAGAGTTCCAACAGCACGCTGGTGATGAACGGGACCAGCACCTACACCGGCGGCACGCAGGTGGACGGCGGCACGCTGCACGTTTCCACCGGCGGCATCATCGGGCCGGGCAACCTCGGCGCCGGCACCGGCGGCTTCGCGAACTTCGTCGCCGGCCGCACCGACGCGATCAAGGTCGCAGGGGTTTCCGCCTCGGGTACCGGACAGATCGACGTCAACGACAACGACATGATCGTCGGTTCCAATACCACGCTGGCGGGGGTCGGGGCGCTGATCGCCTCCGCCCGCAACGGCGGCGCGTGGAACGGCGGCGGCCTGACCAGTTCCACCGCCCGCAACACGCCCAACACGGGCCTCGGCGCGATCAGCGGCGCCGACTACGCCTCGGTCGGGCACGGTGACCACTTGTTCGACGGGACGCCGTTCGTCAATTCCGACACCGTCGTCAAGTACACGTGGATGGGCGACGCGAACCTGGACGGTCGCGTGACGTTCGACGACTACGTGAAGATCGACACCGGCTTCAACACGGGCCTCACCGGCTGGTTCAACGGCGACTTCAACTACTCGGGCGCCGTGACGTTCGACGACTACGTGTTGATCGACATCTCGTTCAACCAGCAGACCGGCACGCTCGGCCGTGCGGTCGACTGGATCAGCGGCGACGACCGCAGCACCGCCGGGCTCGACGCCCCGGGCATGGGCGAGGTCATCGATCATCTGAACCAGTTCGGCTCAGCGTACGGCGCGGCGTTCCTTGCGGCCGTGCCCGAGCCGGCCACCGCGGGCGCGCTGGGCGCGGTCGCTGCGGCGACGCTGCTCGGTCGCCGCCGTCGTCGCCAAGCGTGATCACTGGGTGACGTGGATAATCTCCTCCGCAAGTCCTCGCGGCGGCGCGCGTCAACGACGTGTGCCGCCGCGAGGCGTTTCAGGATGAGACTTCCCTCAACGGCCGTCGGACCGCCGCGCTGAGGTACGTAACGTGATCTGCGACGCCGCCCGCAAGCGGCGGTCCGGCGGCATCCGTGCGCGAACACGTTCCGTCGCGTCGATCGCGCGTCGTCGCGCTACAGCGATCACCGCGCCCGCAACGTGATCCGCTGTCCGCGCGTCGTCGGCAGCAAGATCAGCTCACCGCTCAACTCGCGCGTCTGACCGTTCCCCAAGTCCGCGATCACGACCGACCTCACCCACGGATTAACCAGTCGTAGCGTTACACCCGCGCGCGATTCGATCTCGACGAACTCCACCCGTCCATTGCTCATCCGGGAAGTGATGACGAACGCGCCGCGCGCCAGCAGCTTGAACGTCGCGTCCCACTCGCGCGGCCACGCCGGAAACACGCGGACGACCGGCTCGCCGCCCGGCTCGGGCGGCGCGGTCTGGAGCAGGGCGGTGTGCAGCGCCTCGGCCGCGCGACCGAGGCGCTCGCATTCCGTCGCGCCCGGCCCCTCGCGCAGGGCCATTCGGTTGCGGAACACGCCGCTCTCGCGCGTCGTGGCACTTGCGCTCGTGGTAGGCGCAGAGGATTCGCGAGTCGTCGCGCGGTCGCTCGTTCGCACCTGCCCGGGCAATAGATACTGAACCGCATCCGCACGGCCGAGCGCCGCGCCTGCGATCGGCAGGCGCGAAAGCGTCCCCGCCGGTCGTGTCGTCGCGCGGCCGAGCGGGCGGTTGCGGAAGAACGCATCGAACGTCGCGTTCGCCAGCTTTATCCGCTCGGCGTCCGTCGTGTTCACAGTGCACAGGTCAAAGTTCCACTGAGGCAGCGTGTTCCCGTCGGGCAAGAGCCCGGCCGCCTTCGCCGCAGGCTTGCGTCCCTTCACCCACACGCGCGGCCCGTCGTAGTCGGCCGGTTTGAGCGCGTCGGGGTCGTCACTGGTTGGGATCGGCGCAAGGTTCGCCAGGAACTCTCGCCACGACGCGCGCAACTCCGCATCAACGTCCAGTATTTCCGCCGCGCGGATCGCCGCCGGGAGTATGCCGCGCAGCGCCGACAAGTCCTCGTCCGAATCACGTACGCCCCACGCCGGCTCGTTGCTGTTCGTATGGTGGACGTGGTACTTGCCGTCGGCCTCCTTCTTCACGTTCGGGAAGTTCCGGTAGAACTCGACGCCGCCGCGCAGCATCGGGTACGCGCGGTCGCGCAGCCAGTCGCGGTCGAGCGTGTACTCGTAACGCTGCCAGTACAGCCACGCCACCTTCGCGGTCGTACCCATGATGTGCGTCACGTGTCCGAACGGCGGGGCGCCCTTGTCCTGCATCACCCACCGCCCCAGCTCAAAGCGGCCGTCCTGGCTGATCCAGTTCCACCGGCTGTTGAACGACTGCATGACATCGGCGTAACGCATGAACCGGTTCGAGTGTTCGCCCCATGGCTTTTGTAGTAGATACAATTGACGCATCTCCGTCGCGATATCGTCGGGAAGCTCCGCCAAGCCGTTGAACCACGTCGTCTCGGGGATCCAGATGCCTTCACTGCCCCATTGTTGCTTCGCTGCCCGCGCCCACGAATCGTACGCGCGGCTGTACATCGCGAACGTCGGGTCCATCAGCTCGAAGCGATTCGTGGGAGCCAGGCCGTTGTAGTAGCAGCTTTGGTTCGCCCACCAGTATTGCGATCCCCAGGCGCGCAGGTCGCCGTTGCTGTACCACAGCATCCCGCCGAACCGCGCGGGGTAGTCGCCGCCCCACGAGCAGGAGGCCATCACGTACAGGAAGTACGTGTAGTTGGCCTCGAGGAAGTCGGCGACGCCGTCGTCGCTGTGGAGGCTGATGTAGCCGCGCGACCAGAAGTCGCGCCACCAGGCGCGGTTGGATTCGAGCAGCTCGTCAAAGGATTTACCTGCAACCGCGTCGAGCTGTTCGATTGCCTTGGCGGCGACGTCCTGCTTCTCGTCGAAGCTCGATGCCGAGGCGATCAGCAGGACGAACTTGCCCGGCCCCGGGCCGGCGGTCGCGCGGACGGTCGTCTCGTTCTCCACCGAAGCGCGCGCCGCGTGCCCGACCACGCGCGCCGCGACGGCCGAGGCGTTGTAGAACTGCTTCTCGCGAAACTCCTGCGTCAGCACGATGCGCCCGTTGTCGCGAACCTCCAGCGCGCTGGTCGCCGTGTGCTCGCCCGTTTGGATTACGTTCGAATGCGGCTGTGTCGTCGACGGGAACGGCCGCCCGCGTACGTACGTTGTGGCGTAGCGAAGCATGCGCAGGTACACGCTCACCGGCGGTGCGTTCCCGCGGCGGTCATCGATTTCGATCGCGATGACGTCGTGGTCGCGCAGCGCGATCGCTCGGGCCGTCACGCCCCGGCCCGATAGCGTCATCACGCCGTCGTAGACCGACAGTCGTTGGCGAAACTCCGGCGTCGGCGCGAATACGCCGTCGCTGAAGTCGTCGAAACGGACGTCCGCGAACGTGCAGCCGCTGGCGTAATCGCTGTGCGGTCGCGGAAAGCTGGTGGTCGTGCAATCCTCGGCGAACACGTCCACGCGATTGACCTGCACGTGCATCGCGTCCGGCGTCGTCCACACGAGCGTGCCCGTGCGGCCATTGCCGATCGGTACGCCTTCCTCGCTTCGCTCGGCGGGGCGGTCGTAATCGAGGTCTGCTCGGGCGACGAGTCTTTGAAGATCGACTGCTTCCTGTGTAGCCACAAGTCGTGCGGGAAATAGCGTGAGAAATGCCGCAACGACAAACGAGCAACACGACAATCGTGGGGCATCCATGCTCCGTCTCCTATGCTGATCACATCTTTGCGGCCCGCTGAATCGAAAAGCGATTGGAAATGCCAGCGGGCGCCGCGAGTTGTCGCGGCGCCCGCACGTGCGGAACAAGATGTTCGTGCGCGTCGCCGCGCGCGTTTGGCGGCGCTTACTTCCGCGGCAGGTTCGTCCGCGTGTACGGAATCCACCAGGGAGTCCACTTCATCCGGCTGACGTCGGCCAACTGGACGCGCGCGCAATGACCGTCCGCGAACGCGACGCAAATGGCTCCGTCGTGGCGATTCAGGGTGACGCGCCAGTCCTGGTTGCTGTTGCCGGCGGGAGAAAGCGCGCCTTCCAGGTTTTGCGGAGCGGTCGGTTGCGTCACGATCTTCGTCTTCGTCGCGTCGGGCGTCCCGTTCTCCATCTTGATGTTCTCAATCCAAGTGGCGTCGTAAAAGACGGGAACCTCCACCACGGGTTTGAGGTCCGCGGCTCGAAAACCGAAATGCGACTCGCTGCTGTACGGCGGACCGTTCTGAAGCGTGATGGAGTCCGGTTTTTTCTTCGCGGGCGTTTGCTTTGGGGGCGTCACAGAGTAATCCAGCGGCGGCCTGGCAACGTTGCCGTTGAACGCGTAACTGCCAATGCGATAGCCCCTCTTCGTTGCGTCGGGCGTGTTGTTGACCACAGTGTTGCTCAGCATGATCCCGACCGGGGAAGACGTCTGATGCTGACCCGTCCAGGCATTGTGTGCTGTGCCCGCGCCGACGATTCCGCCGCCGCCACCGAGGTTAAACGGCATTGGGTCCTGCGCTTCCGGGCAAAGCACCTGATTGGCACCAACGCGGTAATCGCCGAGGATGCCGAACCAGAAGTTGTGCCAGATGTACGACTCCAGTGCCGCCCCGCTCAGTAGCCCGCTTGGGTCGGTATGCCAAACGTCTCCCGCAGGCAGCTTGCCCTTCGTATCGCCGAGGTACATCTGCCATGCCATGCTCATCTGCCGTAAGTTGGACAGGCATGCCGTGGTGCGCGAGGCCTTGCGAGCCTTGTTCAGCGCGGGCAGCAGCACCGCGATCAGCAGCGCGATGATGCCGATGACCACGAGCAGTTCGACAAGGGTAAACGCCATGCGTTTCCCCTTGCTCACTCCAGGCAACTCGACCAGCGTAAAAGCTCCCCTCTTCCCGGGCAGACGTGATTGCATGACGTGTCCTCCTCGCGAGCCAAGAGCCAAGGCGATGTTAGCGCGCCTGCGGCGACGGGTTGTCCAGCCGCGGCGCGACCAGCAGGCGGAATGGCGGTTCCTCGGGTTTCCGGATCCGGCCGGCCAGGCGCACGAGCGCCCGGCGGCCGATGTCTTCGGCGGCCAGGTCGATGCTGGGCGGGCGCGGGTCCAGCACCGACAGGCGCGCCTCCTCGTTGTTGCAGGAAATGATGACGACGTCCTTCTCCGGCTCGACGCCGCGGCGAACCAGCAGCGGTTGGAGCACGGAGGTGTCGGCGTCGCGGGTGATGAACAACCCGACCCGACCCACGCGGGCTGATGAAGCGATGCGCTCGGCCAGCTCCTCGATGGCCGACGTGCAGATCGTGCGGCTGCTGTATCCCTCGGCATCGATCGCCGAGCAGGTCACCAGGTAGCAGACCGGCGTCAGGTTCTCGCGGCACGCGACGGAGATGAACCCGCCGGCGCGCGTGCGGTTCAACTCCCACGACGGCTCGCTGGTCATCAACGTCAGCTCGCGCACGCCCGTCGAGAGCAGGTACTCGGCCGCGAGCTGACCGACGGCGGCGTTGTCCGGGCCGACGTGATCGAAGCCGTTGATCGGAGAGCCCATGACGTGGACGAGCGGCACCTCGCGGCGCAGCGCTTCGACGACGCCCATCAGGTCGGGTCGCGTGTTCGGGACGAACAGCAGGGCCCCGTCCACGTCGCGGTTGCGGACTGCCCGCGGAACGGCGTCGGCGTCATCCAAGTAGTCGATCAAGACGTTCAGGTTGGATTCGCGACCGGCCGCAACGATCCCCTCGAGCGTCTGAGCGAAGACGGGGTTCTGGAAGCGCGTGTGCTTCGTGTCACCAACCGCAACGACCGCGACGTTACCCGTCAGTGCCCGCTCCCGCGGCCCGAGGCGTGGGCCACGACGGATTAAGGGTCGGGCGTAGCCACTGTTCGTGAGAACGCGACGGACCTGCTGGACGGTCTCCGGTCGCACGGAAGGGTGGTTGTTCAACACCCGCGAGACGGTCGCGGTGGAGACGCCGGCGAGCTTGGCGATTTCGACAACGGACACTTACGAACATATGTAATCTCGCAACGAACATATGGCAATGAAAAAAAGCGGTAGCCTGCCGGTGGACCGGTCAGACGTGCTCCATTGGGGGCGTTCTGAGACAGGATTTGTGGCACGATGTGGCTATGAAAATTGGTAACGATCCCGCTCGCGCTCGGCCCGCTCGCGCAGCGGCGCGTACAGGTCGGCGAACGCCTGCCGAAGCCGATCCTCAAACGCCTTGGCGGCCGCATCGGGGTCCGGGGCCGAACGGTCGGGCTCCATCGGATTGCCGTAGTGGATTCCGTACCACGTTCGACGCAGGGGCAGCCAACTGGCGAACTTCGAGTAGGCCTTGGAGTTCACGACCGCGCACGGGATCACCGGCACGTTCGCCAGCAGTGCGATCCGCCCGATGCCAGGCCGTATCGAGCCACCGGTCAGGACAGAATTGGAATAGCTGCGGAACTGACCCTCGGGAAACATTGCAACCACCCGTCCGCGGCTTAGCCGGTCGAGGATGACGCGGACCGTCGGCGCGTCGGGTTTCGAGCGGTCCAGCGGGAACGCGTTCATCGAGCCGTAGAACCACGCGACGAACGGGTTGCGGAAGACCTCGGTGATGCTGACGAAGTCGAGGTTCCGCGCGGTGTGCCGCATCAGCAGCGGGATGTCGTATGGGCTGAAGTGGTTGGCGGCGAGGATGTAGGGGCCCGGCCGGCGCGTGACCTGCGCGTTGAGAACGGTTGGCGACGACGACGCCCAGAACGCGTGGTAGCCGGTGTACCAAAGCAGGTTGTAGAAGGCGTCGCTCAAGGGGAAACCCGAAGGACGAAACCCGAATAACGAATCAATGACGAATGACGAAATCCGAATGACGAAGTGCGCGATCCGCATCCATTCGTCATTCGGACTTGGTCATTGATTCGTCATTCGGGTTTCGTCATTCGTCATTTGTGGAGCCACAAAGTGCCCGTTGGACAGCCCGCACCGCGCGCACAGTTCCCGGTACGTTCGTGCGAACTCCGCCTGAAGCCGCTGTGCCATGTCACGGCGCGCGGCGCGCCGTTCGCGACGCGTCACCGGCGGGCCCGGCTCGACCGGTCGTCCAAAGCTCACCCACAGCCGTCCGCGGCGCATCGGCAGCCACGGGTCGATCGCGTTCAGCTTCTCCGTCCCCAGCACGACCACTGGCACCACCGGCACGCGCGCCCGCTGCGCGATCACGCACACGCCAGCCTTCATCGGGCCGCCGTTGCACATGCCCTCGTGCTCGCGCGCGACGCCGCCCTCGGGGAAGATGCCCACGACCCGGCCCGCACGGAGGCGATCGATCGACGTGCGGATCGCGCGGATCGGCACGCCTTGGCGGTTGACGGAGAACGAGTCCACCAGTTCCAGCATCCTCGCCGCCCACGGGTGGCGGAAGAACTCGATCCGCGCCATCCAGTCCACGTGGCGGTCGATCAGGCAGCTAACGATCACCGGCTCGAGGTGACTGATGTGCGTGCAGGCGATGAGGAACGGCGCATCGCCCATCGCGGCCGGGCGGTGGCGGTGCAGCACCGTCGTGCGCATGCACTGCGACATGATGAACCGGCACGCGACTCGACCGGCGGTGTGAATGGCCCAAGGCATCGCGGGATGAACTCGGTGGTGCCCGTTACGAAAGCGTCGACGCAAGCGTTACACACGCGCGCGCGTTCTTCTCCGCTCGCACGAGCCCGAGTATGTTACGGGCCGCGCACGGCGCGCGTGTCACGCACACATACTACATGCCCAACCCGATCGATCCCAACCTGCTGTCGCAGCTCAAGAACATGCTGCGGCGAGACCTGAAGCTCGGCCCCGACGCGCCGGTCGCCGACGACATGCCGCTCGTCGGCTCGGACCTCGACCTCGACTCGCTCGACATCCTGCTGCTCGTGACCAACATCGAGAAGGAACTGGGCGTGCGCATCCCCAACGAAGCGGTGGGCCACGCGATCTTCAAAGACGTCGGTACGCTCGCTCGGTACGTGCAGGACCGCCGATCGAGCGCGCCGACGGCGAACGTGAAGGTCGTGCCCGTGGGTGGGGGGCCGAACTGGATTGATCAACTGCCGCATCGGGAACCGTTCCGCTTCGTGACGCGCGTGATCGACGTGCAGCCCGGCAAGAACGCGACGGCGACATGGTCGCTCAGCGGCAACGAAGACTTCTTCCGCGGGCACTTTCCTGGCCGGCCGATCGTGCCGGGGTTGCTGATCGCCGAAGCTCTGGCGCAGGTCTCGGGACTCGCCGGGCCGAGCGATGCGCCGAAGGAAGGGAAGCTGGCGCACGTCGACGTGCGCTTCGAGCGCGCTGTGGTGCCACCGGTCGAGATCGAATTGCGCGCGACGCTGACGCGGACGATGGGGGCGCTCCAGATGTGCGAAGTCGAGGCCCGCGTCGGCGGCGAAATCGTCGCCCGCGGGTCGCTGACGCTTCAACGTGGCTGACGACAACCTCCCTCTCCCTGTACGCAGGGAGAGGCGGGGGAGAGGGTACGTGCGAATTCGGAGCGTTTTCGATCATCGAGAATACCCTCTCCCCATCCCTCTCCCTGACTACAGGGAGAGGGAGGCTGGCGCTTGGATCACGTGCGCGTTTCTGCTGATCTTCGCGCTCGCTGCCGCGCCAACGAGCGTGCCGGCAGACGTCGATCCCGCCTTGTGGCAGCGCATGCTCGACATCGACTCGCGAAGCGCGCAAATCCAAAACCTCGTCGCCGACTTCCAACAGGAAAAACACACCGCGCTGCTCAAGCGGCCGCTGCTCAGCAAGGGCAAGGTGTACGCGACGACCAACGTGATGCGCTGGGACACCGCCGAGCCCGAGCCGACGGTGATGCGGATCGATGAATCCTCGGCCGCGATCTACTACCCGAAGGAGAAGCTCGAAGAGGTTTACCCCGTCACCGGTCAACTCGGCTCGCTCGCGGCGTCACCGCTGCCGCGACTTGACCGGCTGAAGCAGCATTTCACCTTCGCGGCCGACCCGGAAGCGAAGACCGATGAGAAGCAACTGGCGTTGGTGCTCACGCCGGTCGATCCGTCGTTGCGCGAGCACGTGGATCGGGTGCGCGTGTTGCTCGACGCCGAACGCGGTCTTATGCTGCGCGTCGAAGTCTTGGACGCCGACGGCGACCGCACGTCGATTGTGTTTTCGGACGTGCGGACGAACGTCGGGCTGAAGGACCCGAGCTTGCCGATCGACCTGCCGCCGGGCGTGAAGGTCAGTCGGCCGCTGGAGAACCTGGGCACACCTCCGCAGCGGAAGTAGAAACCAGACAGAGCGTCAGTGAGCGTCATCGCACCACTCGAATCCGAAGCATCGTGCGCGACCGCGCCGGTTGTGAGCGACCCGCGGGAAGCTGCCGTGCACTTGACTCGTCGCGCGCCTGTCGCGCAAGAAGTGAACGACCCTCCGCGCCCGATTTGGGCGCGCGGGTCGCTGTCGCGGGCGTGGCTGTGGTTCCTGTTCTGGAGTTCCTGTCGAACGCCGAGGTTGTTCCGATTACTTCGAAAGCTCGCGGTGCGGCTCGTGCCGAGGTGTGCGCCGACGGTGTTGCCTGGCGCGACGGCGAACATCCGCCGGATCGTCGGTCCACACGTGCGCAACAGTCAGTGTCGCGCGCACGCCGAGCGTGTCGTCGGCCGGTTCTGCGACTTCGTGCTGGACATCGGCCAGAGCGCGCTTCAGACGCCCGAGGAATTGCGGGCGCGGATCGATCGCGTCGACGGCCACGACGCGTACGTCGCGCGGCGGAAGCTCGGCGGCGGCGCGATCGTCGTCACGGCGCACATGGGCTCGTTCGAGGTCGGCCTTGCGGCGCTCGCGCAGGTCGAGAAGACGATCCACGTCGTGTTCAAACGCGACGCGTTCGACGGCTTCGAGATCATCCGCAAGCGCCTGCGCCAGCGCGCCGGCATCCACGAGGCGGCGATCGACGACGGCTGGCAGGCCTGGGCGGGGCTCCGCGACGCGCTGCGCGACGACGAGGTCGTCGTCCTCCAGGCCGACCGCGCGATGGCGGGGCAGAAGTCCGCCGTCGTCCCGTTCCTGCACGGCCACCTGCGGTTGCCGTTGGGGCCGGTGAAGCTGGCGCTGGCCAGCGGCGCGCCGATCATCCCGATCTTCACCGTGATGACCGGCCGCGACCGCTGCCGCGTGTTCATCGAGCCGCCGATCGAAGTGACGAGCGCCGATCGCGCGGCCGACGCGACGTCACCGGCGCTGCTGAGCATCGCGCGGGCGATCGAGAAGTTCGTGAAGACGTACCCGGACCAGTGGCTCGTGCTGACGCCGGCGTTCGTCGAGGACCAAAAGTAAGACGTGAGCAGTCGTTCGCACAACATCCTCATTACCGGCGCCGGCCTGATCACGTCGCTCGGCCGCACGCGCGACGAGGTTTGGCGCGCAGTCCGCGCCGGCCGCTCCGGCATGGGTCCGATGAGCGCGATGGAGTCGCCGCTGCCTCCGGAGAAGGACGGCGGGCAGGCGGTCGATCTTCCCGAAGACTTCGAGCCGACGCTTCCGCGCGAGGCGCGATACTTACGGCGCGCGATTCTCGACGCGCTCTCGGAGGCCAAGTTGCATCCTCCGTCTCCCTGGCAGACTTCGACGAGCTCAGTCGAGCGGGGAGAGGGCGGGGGTGAGGGTCGAAACTCTCCTCACGCGATGAATGCGTCGTCGCTCGCGAACACTTCGAAACTCCCCCCCCCCCCCCCCTCCCCCCCCGACTCGGGGGGGGGGATCAGGCGGGGCCCCCCCCCCCCCCGCCGGCGCCCCCCCCCCCCCCCCCCCCC
>Ga0081539_10002280_pt1 | contig 27802 bp, 21 predicted proteins | sample TabmetS4T2R2_FD_71023 | JGI IMG/M metagenome (GOLD analysis project Ga0081539, IMG submission 71023) | Tabebuia heterophylla rhizosphere microbial communities from the University of Puerto Rico - S4T2R2 | ecosystem: Host-associated > Plants > Roots > Rhizosphere ... | reverse complement strand
CCGCCCCCCCCCCGCGGGCGGCGGGGGTGGGAGATTAAGGGTTTTAAAAAAAAAAAAAGGTTGTTTTAAAAAGGGGGGGGGGGGGGTTTTCCCCCCCCCCGCCGTTCAAAAAATCGTTCTGTGCATGAACGGGCAGGGACAAGCCCTGCCCCTACAGACTTGTCAACAGTCTCTACTTTGATTGGGGGAAGCTTTTGAAACATTCAACTTACTTTCTGATTTTCTCGCTGCTTTTTGCTCCGTTCGTCTGCGCGCCGACGGGGCGAAGCGCCGCAAGCATGGCCACACGGAGCGAGGCGCGCGAGCAGAGAATAGCGCGCGAGGCAGAGGCTTTGCGCGGACAACTCGTCGCGCAGCGACGCGACTTCCACATGCACCCGGAGTTGTCGAACCGCGAGGAGCGCACGTCGCGCGTCGTCGCCGAACGTTTGCGCGCGCTCGGACTCACCGACATCAAGACGGGCGTCGGCAAGTACGGCGTCACGGCCCTGCTCGTCGGCGCAAAACCCGGCCCGGTCGTCGCCGTGCGCGCCGACATGGACGCGCTGCCCATCACGGAAGTGAACGACGTGCCCTACAAGTCGCAAACGCCCGGCGTCAAGCACGCGTGCGGCCACGACGTTCACACAACGGTCGAACTCGGCGTCGCGGAAGTCTTGAGCAAGATGCGCGAGGAGATTCACGGCACTGTGAAGTTTATCTTCCAGCCCGCGGAGGAAGGAGCGCCGGCGGGTGAAGAGGGCGGCGCGAAGTTGATGATTAAAGAGGGCGCGCTCGACAACCCGCGCCCGCAGGCAATCTTCGGCCTTCACACCAACCCGCTCATGGAGGTCGGAGAAATCGGCTATCACGTCGGGCCTGCGATGGCTTCATCAGACACGTTCTCAATCGTCATTCACGGCAAGGCTTCGCACGGAGCGCAGCCGCAACTCGGCGTTGACGCCGTAGTCGTCGCGTCGCAGTGCGTTCTGGCCTTGCAGAACATCAGAAGCCGGCGGATTGACCCGCTCGAACCGCTCGTCATAACGGTCGGGACTATCAACGGCGGCTCGCGCTTCAACATCATCGCGGGCGAAGTGAAGATGACGGGCACGATGCGTACGCTCAACGACCAAGTGCGCGAGCGCTCGATAGCGTTGATGAAGGAGACGCTGACGAACGTCACGGCGGCCTACGGCGCGACCTACGAATTGAACTTCGAGGACGGAAATCCCGTCACCTATAACGAGCCGTCGTTAGTCGAAGAAATGCTTCCGACGATTCGGCGCGTGGTGAGCGATAAAAACACAATCGCGCTCAGGCCCTTCATGCCGTCGGAAGATTTCTCCAACTACCAGAAGATCGTCCCCGGCTTCTACTACTACCTCGGCGTCGGAAACAAGGCGAAGGGAATCACTGCCGGTTGGCACACGCCGGATTTCGACGTTGACGAAGAGAGCCTGGTCTGGGGCGTCAAGGTCATGTCGAACGTACTGCTCGACTACCTCGAACATCACACGAAGACAGTGGGCAGCGGGCGTTAGCCAAATATTTGCTTCACAAGTTGACTTTGAGCTTTGAACATAGAACTTTAAACTATCCGCATGGCTAATCCGGCGAAGCGGCTTACGGAGAACGTCGCGGGCGACTTCTATGTTGACGACTCGTGCATTGACTGCGATGCGTGCAGGCAGATTGCGCCTTCGGTCTTCCGAGACCACGGAGAGCAGTCGAGCGTTTTTCACCAGCCGGAGAATGAGGACGAGATAAAGCGCGCGTTGATGTCAATAGTGGCGTGTCCGACGGCTTCAATCGGAACGACTCGGAAATACGACGCGCGCGTTGGTGTCGAAGCGTTCCCGGAGTTGATTGACGCGAACGTCTATTACTGCGGCTTCAACGCGGAGTCGAGTTTCGGCGCTTGGAGTTATTTGATTGTTCGCTCGGAGGCTGAAGGCGGAAACGTCCTCGTTGACTCGCCGCGCTTCACGCGCCCGCTCGTGCGCCGCATCGAAGAGTTGGGCGGCGTGCGAACGATTTTTCTCACGCACCGCGACGACGTTGCAGACCACGAAAAGTTCGCGCGCAAGTTTAAGTCCACGCGGGTCATGCACTCGGACGACAACGCCGTGCGCTACGGCGTCGAGCGCGTTGTTGAAGGCATCGAGGCCGTACGTTTAGACACAGACCTTCTCGTCATCCCGACGCCGGGCCACACGCGCGGCCACGCCGTTCTTCTATACAAAGACAAATATCTTTTCACGGGCGACCACCTCGCTTGGTCGCCCACGCGCGAGACGCTCACGGCCTTCCGAAGCGCGTGCTGGTATTCGTGGAGCGTGCAGACGCGCTCGATGGAGCGGCTGCTGGATTACAGTTTCGAGTGGGTCTTGCCCGGCCACGGGCGGATACACAAAGACACGGCTGCCGGAATGCGCGAGCATTTGCGTGGATGCGTGGATTGGATGAAGCGCGTCGGTTAAAGACCGTGTCGCACTTCGTTTAAGATGAGACGCATCACTGCTCGTCTCTGATTGCCGCGCGCGTTTTCTCGGCCAGATCAGGCGGGACTTCATCAAGCCCGTGCGCGGTTCGCGCGTGCTCCGCGACCTGTTCCATAATCTCTTCCTCGGTTTCGCCGCGCGCGACGAAATCACAATCCGACCCGACATCTTTGCAACTCATCGTCTTAGCCATTTTCAGTCTCCATAGGCGGTCGCCTGTTCCGTGCTAGGCGTGCGCGTGATTTTGAGAACGCTTGCGTCAATCATGTTGAGGCCCTTGATGGTTTCGAAGCCGGGGACGATTTCGCCTTCGTATGGCTTCATGCGCGGGTTGCGCTTGCGTCCCGTGAAATCGAGGTAGAGACGTTTGCGAAGGAGGCGGTCTGGAACTCCCGCGAAGCGGTAGAGTGGATACTTGATGCCGTCGCCGAAGAGTTTGCGACCGAGCATGTAGTAGTAGAGCGGCACTCCGGCGGAGAACTTGTAGCGCGAGAGAAGGCTCACGTTGTCGCCGTGCCAGCACTCCAAATTGTACTTCCAGCAGGTGAAGAAGAATTCCCACTGGAGGTCTGTCATCTCGATCAACTTCGCGCTCGACTTCTCGGCCATGCGCGTGTCTTCGAGCGGCACGAACCAAGTCGGGACGAACATTCCCTTGGCGTCGCGCAGGTCTGCGAGGAAGTCGAGCGACTGCTTTGTGTCTTCGTCCTTCTCGCCCGGCAGTCCGATGATGAAGGTGCAGAAGGGATACCAGTTGTGACGGTTTAGAATCTCCATGCCCTTCAGAACAACGTCGCGCCACTGGTGCGCCTTGTACGGATAAGCCTTGCCCTTCATGAAGGTGTTGAAGATGCGCGGGCTGCCGGTCTCAAGGCCGATGATCGGGTCTGCGACGCGCTTCGCGGGGTCGGTCGAGTCGGGGTGTTTGACGTGGGAGAAGGGAACGATATAGGGCGTCAATCTTTCGACGATGGACGGGTCTTTGACGACGGGGGCCATCGTGATGTGCGAGGTCTGAATGGTCTCTATGCCGGGGACGGCCTTTACCTTCTGGAATAATTCGATGAGCGCGGGGACGTTCGGCGTGAAGTTCGGTAGCTGCTCGTAGAGGAACATATCCTCGGAGGCGAGCATCACCTCGCTCGCGCCCTCGCGCGCGTTCACTTCCGCCGAGGCGAGAATGTGAGAGAGCGGGAATGAGCGACCGACCTTCGTCGCGGGCGAGCAGAACTGGCAGCCACGTCCGCAGCCGCGCGTGATTTCAACGACGCCGAAGGTCGAGCGGTGGTGGACGACGGGAATCTCGTCAACGGTCGGCTGCATGGACTTGGGGATTTTGACGATGCGTTCGAGCGTCGGGTCGCCGCCGATGATTCGGCGGAAGAGTTCGCCGAAGACGTGTTCGATCTCGCCGTCAATCAGATAATCAATCTTGAACTCGTCGAGGCGGTCGGCCTTTTCGAGCTGCCAAGCGCCGGGGCCGCCGACGACAATCTTCGGCTTGTACTTGAGTATGACCGGGTGCGTGACGATGCGTATGAACTCGTGGGCGTTCAGAGGCATCAGGTTCTCGCCGAAGAGTTTCGAGTAAACGTCCGTCGCGTAGGAGATGCCGAGCGGGTTGTGCGCGTGGATGGCTACGACCTTCGTTTCGGGGCCGACGAACTTGTCGAGGTTGTCAACGTAGCACGTCACAACGTCCTGTTCGGAGTATTCGCGCAGCAGCAAGGTCTCGACGACGCGCAGGCCGTTGGGGACGTACTTGGCGCGACCGTCGGGCCACGACTCGTTTGCGAGCGCGGCCATGTTGTAGAAGGTCTTAACGTACTTGACGGGGATGGTTGCAGACAGCATCTGCTGCCAGATGCTATGCCGCCACTCGCTCGCCTCCGTGCTGGAAGCGGTCAAAACGATCAAGGGTGAAGCCATAGACGGGCGCTGTCCTCTCTCTCGTCGGTCTTGCACCGAAACGCGTGCGTCGGATTTTGTGGGTCGGGCGGGACGTTAGGTGCTGTAAAGCTTGCGCCCCGCCAAAGCTTTGAACCTCCCTCGGAACGAGCGTTGTAATATTAACACCTGATTACAATTAGGCAAGATTTAATCTTTAGCATCCGTGCGAAACCGGGGCGACTCGGCCTCGTCGCTTCAGGGAATCTCGGCGAGCTTCTGTCGGAGCGACTCAGCCTCTTCGGGCGCGAGCGTGGAAAGCTTCTCGACGGCTTCCGTAGCCGTCGCCTTGTCGCGCTTCTCAAGTGCGGCGACGGCGATGTTCTTCCAACTGTTCACGTGCGAAGGGTCTATGGCGACAGACTTTCTGTACTCTGCGATGGCGCGGTCGTAGTCCTTACGCATGAAGAAAGTGTTGCCGAGGTCTGTGCGAACGTCGGGCGAGTTTGGACGGACGGCGAGCGCGCGTTCGTAGAAGGTGGCCGCGGCTTCGAGGTCGTTGCTGTCATACTTGGTGTTGCCCATCTTGACGAGAGCGTCGAAGTCGTTGCCCTTCAGTGTGAGCGCGCGCGTGAGGTAGAACGTCGCCTTCGAGTAGTCCTTGTGCTCGTAGAAAACGTCGGCGGCGTCAACCTGCGCGTCGAAGTCTTTGGGGTTGCGGTCGGCCTTGTCCATCGCCGCCTGCGCTTCGGCGGATACGGAAGCGGCTGACGCGGGCGCATCGCCGCTCGCGCCGCCGACCGACGGGTGGCCGGGCGGTAGCTCGCCCGACATCTCTTCGGGCTTGAGCGGGCCTGCGACGCCGCCAGCCGCCGCGCGCGACTGCGGAGCAACTTGCGCGCCCGGTTTCGTGATCGCGTTCGCAATGAGGAATCCGACTGAAAAGCCGAGAACCACGCCGAGGACGCAGTAGAGAATATTTTTAGACATTGTGCGCGTGTTGACCCTGTAAAGGTTTTCCGCGCGGCGCTGTCTTTGGTTTGGCCCGCGCGGGCGTCGGAAGTATCAAAAATGCGCCGGAATGATAGCACAGAGCGTCGAAATTCAAAGTCGGCGGGGCATCGCCGCCGTGCGCGAGGGCAACAAACTCATGTTGACGGACGGCGCATAAAACTTGACGCTTGCGGCAATTAAGTTGTATCAATACGCGCCCCTTGCGCCACTGTATGAGCGTGAAGCGAAGTTGCCGACTCTCCCGGCATTGGTTATCATGCAGGACGCAACCTGACGGCGTTTCCAGACAACGGCGCTTCCGCGAAGCGTCGCATCGAAAGTTTCCGTTCGTCGCCATATTCAAATCATGTCAGCAATCGAAGAGAGCAAAACCGAAGTCCGTGTGCCGAAAGGCGCTTCAGCCCCCGCGTCGCCATCGTTTCTGACTAGGGGTCTAAACCTTCTAAGCTCCGTCCGCTTCGGCGTTATCCTGCTCATACTGCTCGCCGCCGCGAGCATGGTCGGGATGCTCATCATGCAGCAGAACGTCGAAGGCTTCGACAAGTATTACGCCGAACTTTCGCCCGCCTCGCGCGTCGTCCTCGGCTCGCTCGGCTTCTTCGACATCTATCACGTCTGGTATTTCAACGCGCTTCTTCTCATTCTCTCCCTAAACATCGTCCTCGCCTCGATTGATCGCTTCCCGTCGGCTTGGACTTTCATCTCGCGCAAGAAACTCGACGCCTCCGCACACTGGCTGCGCGGACAGGAGCAGACGGCGACCGTCGAGTTCGCCGGTGCGACGAGCGCGTCGGCTGCCGGGAAGATTGCGGGCGCGATGCGCGCGTCGAGGATGAAGGCGAGGGTGACGGAGAAGAAGGGGAAGACTTTCGTCTTCGGCGAGCGCGGCGCGTGGAATCGACTCGGCGCATACGCAGTCCACGTCGCGCTCCTGACGATCTTCTTCGGCGGCTTCCTCACGGCGCAGTTCGGGCGAACGGGCGTCATGCCGCTCGCGCCCGGCATGAAGTCGAACGAGATGGTCGAGACCGTTTTCAACGTTGACCGTTTGTCGCGCGCGGTCTATCAACTGCCGTTCGACGTAGAGTGCACGGACATACAGCAGTCGCTGATTCGCAAAGAGGGCGCGATTACGTCCGACAACACGCTCGACTGGCTCACGCGCATCAAGATTAAAGACCCGGAGAACGGCCCCGACCGCGAGGCGCTCGTGCACCTCAACGCGCCCTTCGACTACCGCGGCTACCGCTTCTTCCAAGCGAGCTTCGACCCGACGGGAAGCGCGCGCCAAGTCACTCTGCGCGTCGCGCCGCAAGCGGGCGGCGAGGCCGAGGACATTACAATCCCGCGCGGCGGGACGACGACGCTTGCGGACGGGACGCGCGTCGAGTTCAAAGACTTCATGGCGAACTTCACCGTCAACGGCAACAACACCGAAGCGGGCGAGGGAACTTACACGCTTCCGGCGGCAATCCTGAGCGTGACGCCGCGCAATGGTTCGCCCACGGTCGCGCGCGCCTTCACGCCCGAAATGGCCGAGCGCGCGCCGTTCGCCAAGCAGCCCGTCGCGGGCTACACTTGGCGTCTCGTTGACTTCGAGAAAGCGCCCCGCTCGCACACGCTTTCGATTCAGAAAGACCCCGGCGCAAACATCGTCTATCTAGGCTTCGGGATGCTGGGGCTGACGCTCGGCGCGGTCTTCTTCTTCTCGCACGAACGCGTTTGGGCGCACGTGGAAGAGAAGGAGGGCGGACGGGTAGAGGTCGTTTTGGGCGGTAACACGAACCGAAACCATCTGGGCTTCGGCGACCGTTTCAAGAAACTTATCGCCGCAATCGGCGGAGAAACTTCCGAGGTGGAAAAGGCATGAGCGAAGTGATGAAGCAGACGGCGATTGTGTCATCGCCGGAAATCAACTTGAAGAGCGCGCGGCTTTCATCGTACCTGCCCGCGTTGATTGCGGTCTTGGGCGCGGGCGCGCTCGCGCTCCTGCGCTTGAAGGTCGGCCCCGACCATTTCAGCAGCGACGGCGCGTTGATGATGATGGCGCTCGCGGCCTATCTCATCGCCGCGGTCTTCTACTTGATGAACTTGTACGCGCCGTCGTCTCTGTTCGAGAAAATCGGAATCGGCAGCGCGACCGCGGGCGTGCTCCTGAATCTTTCGAGTTGGCTCGTTCGCTGGATAGCTTACCGCGAACACGATGTCGCCATCTGGCTTCAACAAGGGAAGCCGCAGGCCGAGTGGCCTTGGCTCTTTAGAAACATCCCGTTCGCAAACCTCTACGACCTGAGTCTAGCATTCGCCTTCGGCGCTGGCTTCACGACGCTACTGATTGCGCACCGCAAAAACTTCCGCTTCCTCGGCGTCGTCAGCCTACCGTTGGCCGCGTTGATTCTGATTCTCGCGCGCTTCATCGGCGACGAAATTCTGGGCCTCCAGCCCGTGCTCGACTCCTACTGGCGTCCGATTCACGTCGGCATCGCGTCGCTCTCCTACGGAATCGCGCTCGTCTGCTTCGCGACCGCCGTGCTCTATCTCTTGAAGGACGGAGTGAAGACCGAGGCGATGGCCGTCTGGTCGAGCATCTTCGCGCTGCTCGTGATAGCGACGGTGAGTAAAGGTAGTGTGTTAGCCGTCGGCAGTGTCTTCTGGGGGATGAGCAAGACGATAGGCTCGTACGGGTCGGCTGTCTTCTTGCCGCCGCGCGTGCCTCTGCCGTTGCGCGCCGAGATTCCGTACGTCGGGTGGCTGCTCGTCGCGTCGGCGCTGCTGCTCGCCGGCGTCATAGTGCTTTTCTGTCGCTATCTCTTCAAGGAAGACGCGAGCGCGCGTCGCCTCGGCCATCACGTTTTGAAGGCCGCGCTCGTCGCGCAACTCCTCGCCGTCGGCGCGCTCGTGTGGCAGGTTAAGACGCTCAAGCAGGTCGCAATCTGCGGCGACGAGGGCCGCCCCGCCGAGACCGCGTGCATCAACAAGGCGCAACTCTATTCCTTCTGGCGCGAGATGGCGCAACGCGAGGGCGCGCGGCCCGAACAGTTGACGATGATTGCGCACGCCGACGCCGTCGCGCGCGCGGAGAACTTCGTGAGCGGCGAGCAGGATAAAATGTTCCTGAGCCTCAACGCGAACCCCGTCGAGTTGGCCGCGCTGATTACGGCCTTCGCAGGAACGCTCTTCGTCACGCTCTTCAGCTTCCGCACGGAGAAACTTCGCGCCGCGCTCCCCGAAAAAGAGAAGATTGACTCGTTGATGTATAAGACGGGCGGCGTCGTCTTCGCCGGACTCGCGCTGCTTCTGATGACGGGCGCGATCTGGGCGAACGAAAGTTGGGGGCGCTACTGGGGATGGGACTCGAAGGAGACGGGCGCGTTCGTCGCTTGGCTCACCTACGGCGGCTTCCTCCACTCGCGTATCTCGCGCGGCTGGACGGGACGCTCGTCGGCCTACTTCGCGCTCGTCGCGTTCCTTCTAATCGTCTTCACGTATCTCGGCGTCAGCTACCTTTTGCCGGGCCTGCACTCCTACGCCTAACAGTCGTGAGTCTGGAGTCTGGAGTCTGGAGTCAAAAGCTTAATTGGTTTTGACTCCAGACCCCAGACTCCAGACTCCAGACTTCTTATGAACAGAGAGAACATCCTCTTCGCGCTCGTCGGCCTGCTTTTGGGCTACGTCATAGCGTTTCACCTCGTCGTCTATATCAACCAGAGCCAGCCGCAGTTGCGCGATGCGCGGCAGGCGTCCGCCGACGAGGATTCGGCGACGGGCGGCGGCTCGACGCCCGCCGACGCCGCGAAGGAGCGCGAGCGAGCGCAAGCATCAGCCGCTCAATCAGCGAAGGCCGCGCGCGAAGACCCGAAGAATTTCGAGGCGCAGTTTAAGGCCGGCGAAGCGAGTCTCGACGCGGGCGACGCCGAAGGCGCGATTGACTTTCTGACGCGCGCCAACACTCTGCGCCCCGCGGACTACGACACGCTCGTCCGCCTCGGCAACGCAAACTTCGAGGCCAAGCGCTACGATGTTGCCGAGCGTTGGTACAAAGCGGCGCTTGAGAAGAAGCCGGAAGACATCGCCGTCCGCTCCGACCTCGCGCTCATCTACTTCAAACACGAGCCGCCGCAGACCGAAAAGGCCATCGCCGAACTCAAGCGCGCTCTCTCTTTCGACCCCGAAAACTCGCTCGTCCTCTACAATCTCACAATCGTCTATGCCCAATCGGGCGACCTCGACGCGGCGGACTCGACGCTCGCGCGCCTCGAAAAAGTTAATCCCAACGCCGAAGACATCGCGCCCCTGCGCGAGAAGCTCCAAAAGGCTCGACGCGAAGCGTCTTCGACGCAGGGCGGCAATGCCCGGAAGAAGTCGCCGACGGATTAGCGTCGGGAGAATTTTGTTGTCAGCACGTCGCTTCTGTGCTACAACCCGCTTCCGGCGTCTTAAACTTGAGAACAGATCGTCAGGCAGTTTGCACGTCCCGCTCGCGCCCCGGTCTGTAGTCCGACCGCTCCGGCGTCGCCCGGCGTCGAAACCTGCCGACCCACAACGCCCTTCGGATGAAGCGTCGAACCGTCACGCTCGTAATTTTTCTGCTGCTCTCTTCGCTCGCGTTCGTGTCCACGCGTCCGGCCTCGTCTTTCACGGAAGTGAGTCCGGCGACTGAACCGCAACGCGCGGGGCAGGCGGGCCGCCGCGCGCGACCGAGGCCGCGCCCCGCCGCCAAACCGCAGGTTGACTACTCGAAGTTTAGCCACAACCGCCCCGAACACAGCGAGCAGCCTAACGCCGACCCCAAGCTCGCGCGTACGTGCGCGACGTGCCACACGATACCGGCGCTCAACCTCAGCGTCGCGTCCAACGCATACGACATCAAAGACTACCCGAAGCACGAATCCTGTCTTGGGTGTCATCGCCAGCAGTTTTTCAAGGGCGCGCGCCCGGCCATCTGCGCAAACTGCCACACGGTCGTCTCGCCGCGCGGCGACGTGCGCTTCCCGTTCCCGAAAACCGCCGAACGCGCCGACTCCGACTTCGCGCTCAACTACCCGCACAAGAATCACGTGAAGTCAACGATGCTGATACAGTTTAAGACTGCCTTCGGCGCGTCGTCGAACACGCAGGCCACTTGCACCTACTGCCACAAGGTTGACGAGACCAACTACAAACCCCCGAAGGGCTTGGCAGCCGACGACAAGTTTCCCTCAAAGGGAACTTTCATGACGAGGCCCAACGGCCACGCCACGTGCTTCCAATGCCACTGGCGCGAGGACGTTGAGAACAGGAAGCAGCCGCCGCTCGCTACGCAGTGCGCGGAGTGTCACAAACCGAACGCCGCGCACGTTGCGGCAACAGCGACGCCCGCGGCGACGGCGACAACGCCCGCGTCAACCGCGACGACGCCCGCGACGGTCAAGCCAACGCCCGCATCGGCTAAACCGACGCCTGCGTCAGCAAAACCGACGCCCGCGGCCAGTGGCTCTGGCGCGGCTAAACCGACGCCGACGCCCATCGTTGCGCACGCGACGGCGCAGAAGCCAGCCCCGAAGCCAAAGCCGGCTCCGACGCCGAAGCCTGCCGCGCCCGCTCCGACGCCGGTTGTCGCGCACAACGTCCCCGCGCCTTGGACGCTGCGCGTCGTGGAGAGATTCCCGCACGAGATTGACAACCACAAGAAGCGTAAGGACGACAACAAGGAAGTCGCCATCACGTGCTCGCAGTGTCACAAGGCCGTGAAGGACGCGAAGACTTTAGAGTTTCTGAGGGAAGAGAAGAACCGCGTGCAGTTGTTCCCGTCCTGCACGTCGAGCGCGTGCCACACGCCGACCTCGAAGAGTTCCGCGGTCTGGCCGAAGTCGCTCAGCAGGGAATTGCAGGGGCGCGGCGACGACAACAGTTTCAAGTGCGCCACTTGTCATCTTTCGCCGCGGAGCGAAGCGAAAACTCCTTGCACACACTACGCCGCCTACTACGCGCAGATTTACGAGGACGTGAAGGCTCGTTTGAAGAAGAACGCCAAGCCCGAAGAGACTCCAGAAGAGTTTGCGAAGAGGCTGGCCGCTGAAATCGAGAAGCGCACCGACATACAGAACATCAAGGCGTGGGCCGAGAAGAGCGCCTGCGGCGCACAGGATTTGAACAAATGGGTGAAGCCGTGACCCGTCGGAAAGGAGAAGACGATACGCATAGCGTCGCCCGTCGTGCTCAGGCGAGCGAAGCGGGGCGCGTGAAGACGGCGCTTGCGGTCGTCGCCTGCGTCGTGCTCTCCTGCGTCGCGCTCGTCGCGTTGGCGCGCGGCGGCGCGGGCGCGACTGCTACACGAACCGAGTCCATCCCGACAACCTTCGCCGCCGCGCCAGTCGCCGTTCAGGGCGGCGCGTTCTCGCACGCGACTTCAGGTCACAACGGCGCGTGCGCGTCTTGCCACACGCGCGCGGGCGGCGACTCGCTGCGGCTGCCCGGCCACAAGGCTTGCACGAGTTGCCACATGCCGCAGTTCATCTCCTCAGAGCTTTCCCTTTGCGCGACGTGCCACACGGACATGAACTCGCCCGACCCGCCACGCAAACCCTTTCCGCCGCTACGAAGCTTCAACGCCAAGTTCGACCACGCGCAGCACAACACGGGCGGCGCGCTTCCGCCGTCGGGCTGCGCCACTTGCCACACGGGCGGCTCGCGTCGAAGCGGCGCGCTCTCAATTCCCGCCGGACTCGCCGCACACTCGACATGCTTCCAGTGCCACACGCCGGGCGCGCAGTCGGGCGGACGCGACATCTCTTCCTGCGGCGTGTGCCACGAACTCGGCTCTTACTCGCCCACGCCCGCCGCAGGCCGCGCCTTCCGCGCGAGCTTCACCCACGCCGCGCACGGCCCGCGTCAGGGCATGAACTGCGCCACGTGCCACGGCGTACGCGCGGGCGCGGGGCAGGGCCGGCAGGTCAGTTCGCCGCTCACGGTGCAGCATCTTGCGCCCACGCGCGCGCAAAGTTGCCAAACCTGCCACAACGAGAAACGCGCCTTCGGCGGCGACGACTTCGCCGACTGCCGGCGATGCCACCGCGGCCAGACCTTCCGTTTTTAGCGCGTCGAAGCGAGGGTTTCACAGGTCTTCCGGCGCGCGGAAGAAAAAGTTTGACAAGGCCGCGCGCGCTGTCTATGATTCTGCCCGCACGCAACCTTTGCACCAAGTTTTGGTCTCTGAAACGTTGAAGGCGGCCCGTTCTCCCACCGCATGAATTCAATTCCGCCGGCAGGATAAATTTCAAGGACAAGACACATGAAACTCTTCATCGTCTCAGCCGCGTTCGTATGCTTCTTATGCTGCGTCCTCGGCTTTAACAGTTCTACACTTCGGTCTGCCTCGGCCTCGCTCGCCGTCCAGACCAAGACCCCGCAGGACGAGTACAAACTCGCCTCGCACTCGAAGAAGCAGCCGAGCGTCACGTTCCGCCACGACAAACACACCACACTGAACTACAGCGTTGACGGCACAAAGCCGATAGCCTGCGTCGAGTGTCATCACACGGAGCAGCCCGCGGCGGATGTCGCCAAGGTGAAACTTTTGACCTCTTGGCCGAAAGACCGAACCGTCGCGCTGACACCCGAAACGGCCAAGGACGCCAAGACGCCCGACGTGCAGACCTGCTGGGCCTGCCACGCCCCCGAAGGCGAGACGCCCAAACTCATGGCCGCCATTCCTGAGTTCACGCCCGAAGGCGAGTCAGACCCGATTACGCTGACCGCCGAAGAGGCTTTCCACCGCAACTGCATAAGCTGCCACACGGCTGCGAAAGAGAAGCGGAAGGCCAAAGCCCCGACGAACTGCGCCGAGTGTCACAAGTAAGTTAGCCCGTCTGACGTTCCGCCGCGCGCGGACGGTCGCCGGGTCTTTTGACCGGGACGACCGCCCGCGCGCTTCATTGTCAGGTCGAAATTCCGTCCGAGTCGTCCGTCGAACAGTTCCTCTTCAGGAGTCTTCCCAGATGCGAAAGCTCACGCTGACCGCCGCGCTCACATCCTGCGCGCTCGCCGCCGCATGCGCGGGGTCGCAGCCCGCCGCAAACACTTCACGCCAGAATTCGACCTCGACGACGAACTCCGCGCAAACCGCGGGCGCGCAAAACGGCGCTGGAAGTTCGGGCGTTGATGTCGTCAGTTCACACGGCGGCGGCGCGAACACGTCGGCGGCGTCGGGCAGCACAACGGCGAGCGACAAAGCGCCCGTGCCGACGCCCGAACTTGACGCGAAGATTGAGAAGGCTTTGACGAAGGCGAACGCGAAGGGCGCGACCGCCGCCGACAAAAGGGCAGCCGCCGAAGCCTACAAGAATCGCGCCGACTACTACTGGGGCGCAGGCGACCCGCGCCTCTACCGCTACGCTTTAGGCGACTACCGACGCGTGCTCCGCTACGACCCCGACAACGAAGAGGCCAAAGAGCGCATTGACTACCTCATAAGCATCTACCACTCGATGAACAAGCCCGTGCCCGACAACGGGTTGGAGAACTAGAATTCAGTTAAGTACGACAGCTAACCACAGAGACACAGAGGACACGGAGGGGGCACAGAGGATTTAAACTCTGTGCCCCCTCCGTGTCCTCTGTGTCTCTGTGGTAAAACCTCTCCGAGCCTCAGCCGATCTTGATGCCAATCTTTTCGAGGAACTTGGTCGGGCGCACGCCGCCGATCATGGCGAAGATGTAGTCGTTCGGAATCGTCGCCTTGACCTCTTCGGTGCGCGCGTTCTGCAAAACGACCTCGTCGTCTTTGATTGACTTGATCGAAGTGCCGAAGAAGACCTTTATCTTGCCCTCGTCAATGCAGTCATAGACCTGAAGCTTGTTACCGAACTTGAGGTCGTTCTTCATGTCGGAGCGTATAACGAGCGTCACTTCGTTAATCTCTTCGGGCGGGCGGAAGGTTATCTTGTCGCCCCGACGCGTCGCCACCAAGTCAACCGCCGCCTCAATCGCGGAGTTGCCCGCGCCGACGATTATGACGCGCTTGCGCTTGTATGCTTCAGGGTCGGTCAGCTTGTACTTAACTTTGTCTTCGGTCTTACCGTCGCGCGTCACCTTGAGCTTCTCGCCCTCGACGCCCAATTCCATCGGCGTGCCGCGATTGCCAAGCGCGAGAACGATGCGGCGCGCGTTGTACGTGACGGGCGTTTTGTCCAAGCCCTGCTCGGTCTTGACGATGAAGTAGTCGCCGTCCTCGGCCTTTGAGACCGAGTTGCATTTCTCCAACTCGTTAATCTTGACGCCCGACTCCTCCATCACCTGCTTCCACCCTTCGAGTATGGCCTCGCGCTGCGCGCCCAAGCCTTCAGGCTTGACGGCCCCGCGCGGCTCCATCGTCTCAGGCTTGAAGAAGACATACTTGTTCGCCGGATAAGCCTCAATCGTCGCCAGAACCTTGTCCTGCTCAATTCCGACGTAGGAGAGGCCGAACTGCTTCGCCGTAATCGCCGCCGAGAGTCCAGCCGGGCCGATGCCGATGATCGCGACCTCCACGTTCGCCTTCGGTTCGGGCGGCGTGCCGTTGCGTAGTTCGTGCGCGATGGCCTTGATGCAGTCAGTGCCTTCGTTCGTCGCGTTCTTGATGAGCGGCGTGCCTGAAACGTCGCCGATGATGTAGCAGCCGGGCACGTTCGTCATAAAACTGGCGTCGCGGTTCGGAACTTTGCGCGGCGGAATCTTCTTGTTTGTGTTGACGACGATGCACGCCTTCGGGTTGACGGGGCATTCTATCTGGCACGCGGTATCTTCCATGCACTGGTCGCGCGCAATCGGCGTGGAGACGCCGTTGACGATAGCCAGAACGTCGTGCGGGCACGCGTCAACGCAAGCGTGGCATCCGATGCAGCGCTCGGTGATGACGACCGGGTGCGGGTAGTTCGGCCCGTCGGGGTCATACTTCTCAAGCTGCTCTTTGGTGAGCTTGATGCGACCGTCGTCCACTTCGGGCTTCGGCGGAAGCGGCTCTTCGAGGAGGAGGCGTGCGCGGCGCGAGTCGCTCAAGGCGAACGAGAGGCCCGTGACTAGGAGGAACAGTCCGATTATGGCCCAGCCCCACCAAGGGAGGCCGCCGAAGAAGCTCTTGCTTGGGTCTTTCGTGATGAGATTGACGCTCATCAGCATGGCCCACAGAGCGAGGATGACGAAAAGTTGCGCTTTCTTCATGGTCTGTAGTTTGCGTCGCGCGAGGCGCGACTTCAGTTGTGTGTGTTGTTCGACTTATAAAGCGCGCTCCGCTCGTCCGTAGCCGCCGAAGGCTTGTCGGAGTTTGCGAGAAGAGTCTGACCCCACTCGCGACGCCCCTTCGTGTGCTGCACGTGGCAGGAGATGCAGTTGGGCTGGTCTGCGTTCAAGACCTTCTCAAACTTGCCGCCGCGGTCGCCGTTGTGACACTTGCCGCAGGTCGAAGCGGGCGTGGCGCGGTCAACGTTGTTCGCAACGAAAGACTTGTGGCAGGACGAACAAGACATCTCGCCCTCGCTGTTCGCGGCGAAGCCTTCGGGGGCTTTGACGCGATACATGTGGAGCGTGTGAAACTCCATCATTCGACGCTTCTGCTCGACGTCAGTTCCGGCGGGCGCGCGCTTCAAAGACTCCTCGTTCTGCCGCATCGTCTCTTGAACTTCCCGCGACTTCTGCGCCCACTCATCCTGCGGCAGTCCCTTCCAAACCCACTTACCGCCGACCACCGGGTAGCCGAACGTTCCGGCGTGCGGCGTGTGCAACTGCTTGCCCTTAAACGACTGGCCGTCGCTGTGGCAACTCAAACACGTCTGAAGGCTTGCGACCGCGGGGCGAAACTCCGTGCCTTGATGTTCGACGTGGCAACTCGTGCAGCCGAGTCCGGCCCGTTTGTGCGCGTCGGTGATTGTCGCGGTGAATCCGGCGGCCTGATGGCACGCGGCGCAGTTGTCGTCCATCTTCGCGGTCAACGTATGACAGGCCGTGCATGTGCTCGCGTTGGGCTGCTTGGCGATTGCGGGCTGCGCGCGAAGCGTCGCCGTCGAGTGTGCGGAGGAGATTGGCGCGGGCGTGAAGGCGTGCGCGTAAACTACTGCGGCGACGACGGCGAATATGGCGACGACGGCGAAGCCCCAAGCGAATATGGAGAAGGGCCAAGGGCGAACGAGGTCGCGCGTCGGCGTCCAGTTGAAGCGAGCCTTGCCGAGCACGCGCATCGTGTTCTGCGGACGGAGCGGCGAGACGCGCTGCATCTTCCCGGCCTCGCGCTTGCGCTTCTCCCAGAAGACGTTGAGCGCCTGCGACACCTCGTCCGCCTCGCGCTCTTTCGCGGGGGCGACGGGTGCGGGCGCGGCGGGCTGCTCGACGCGCACCTCCGTGTCGGCTGCGGTCATCGCAACCTCCATTTCGACGCGTATGCTCAGGCCCTCTTCGGTGCGATCTATGTAGAGGAAGTAAGGGCCGATTTCGACCACGTCGCCGTCGGCTAGAACTTCGGCCTCTTCGATTGCGACGACGCGTCCGTTGATGGTCGTGCCGCTCGAATGGCTGAAGTTGAAGAGGTAGAAGCGACCACCCGTCTCGTTGATTCCGGCGTGGAGGCGCGAGACGGTCGGGTGGTTCAGGACAAGCTCGCAACTCGGCAAGCGACCGATCTTCAAACCGTCCGCGACGAGCGTCACGGGGTCAACGTTCAAGTCGGCGCGGCTGATGGTGAAAGTGCTGGCTTGAGTCTCCATAAATTTCTCTAGGGGGAAGGGGTAAAGGGTAAAGGGCAAAGGAGGACGAGACGTTAGTTGTTCATTTACCCTTTCCCCTTCCCCTTTACCCCTTCTCTTATCTCAACGGACGGCGAAGAAAATTACCTGTACGACGTGGACGAACATGAGCGCGAGCATCAGCGAGGTCGCCACGACATGCGGGGCGAGCCAGAGCTTTAGAAGCTGGTGAAGGTAGATGAGCGAATCAACGCGCCGGAGCGTGACCGTGGCCTCGACGGCTTCGAGAAGGAGTTGACGCGAGTCGTGGTCGAGCGTGCTGGCCTCGCTCTCGTAAGATTCTCGCGCGGCGGCGAGCAGTTCGGTCAACTCCTCGCGCTTCACATACTGGCGCAAGAGGTAGCGAAAGGAGAAGACCTTGCCGCGCACCTTCCGCTTGATGAACTCGCGTAAACTCTCGTTGCTGCGCTGGCCGATGTCGGCCAGAGTCTCGCGCAACTCCTCGCGTCGGGCGCGCAAGTCTTCGATAAGAAGCGGCTCGCCCTCGATGCTCGTCATGATGCGCGGCGCGATGAGATAGACGAGTATGCCGAAGATGCCCGTGACGATTACGGAGTCGAACGAAATCATCAGGAGCGAAGTCAACAGTCCGCCCGTCGTCTTCCCGCCGTGCAAAAGCAGCGCGAGTCCGGCGACTAATCCGAGATAGACGTGCATCAGCATCCAGTAGCGCAGAGCGCCCGCGCGCCTGCGATAGACCTGCTTGCGCATCGGGTAGGTCATCACGGCTGCGATGCCGCCCAATCCGATGATGCCCGTTATCCAACGAATCGTGAGCCAAGTGCCGCCGAGCCGCTCGTCAATGCCGAAGCGCTCAAGTCCCCACACAATCCCGGCGGTGACGCCGAGCGTGAGAAGGATTCCGACGACGTGCCAGAGGCGCGCGGTTGCGTCGCGCTTGTGTATGTTTCGACCGATGGCGTGCGTCTGGTCTCGATAGACTACGCCGAGCCGCGCGTTGACTTCAGTGAAATACTCGCGCGGGTTGACGCGCACGAGCGCGCCCGTCGGGCAGTTTTCCTGACACGAGAAGGCTGGCCGTACGGCGTCGGGCGGGTTGAGCGCTGTGCCTTGACAGAGGTTGCACTTGGTTGCGAGCAAATTGTCGGTGGCCGTGACGGGCTGCGGCGGTGTGGCGGGTGCGATGCTCATCCAAGCCCGCGCCTTCTGCGCCCAAGTTTGCGGCTTGGGGGCTTCGGGCTTGCGCGGAATCATCGTGATGGCGTTATACGGACACTGCGTCGCGCAATCGCCGCAGCCGATGCAGGTCTTCGGGTCAATGTCTATCTGGCCGTTCTCGAAGCGGCCTATCGCGCCTGTGGGGCAGCCCGTGAGGCATTCGGGGTCTTGGCAGTGCATGCAGACCGAAGGGACTAGGATTTGCTCGCTTGCGACGCCGCCGTAGTTCTTCACGCGCTCGATGTGTATGCCGCGCCGCAGCAGGCGCGACTGGCCGTGAACTTGGTGGCAAGCCATCGAGCAGTTGCCGCAGCGCACGCACTTGTCCATGTCCATCACGAGCAGGTTCGTGCCGTCAACGATGCCCGTCGCGATTTCGCTCTCCGTGGCTGAAACTAGAGCCTTGTCGAGTCCGGTGGCGATTACAACGTCGTCGTCGGCGAGCGAGAAGTCGGAGAAGGTACGGACTACCGTGTCCTTCAACTCGCGGTCGGCGCGAAGCGGCGGCATCGCTACTTCGAGGACTTCCGTGCGCTGCAAAACGACAGCCGTGTAGGCCCAACGCGTGTCGCGCTCTACGCCTTCGAGTCCGAGGCAGTTGCCCGCGCCGAGGAAGTCAACGCCCACGTCGTCCGTCAAGCCTTCGACGAGGAGGTCGCCCATAACGGCGCCGTAGCCGAGGCCGCGCACGCGTCGAATCCAGCCGTTGCGCATGAAGATTACGCGGTCAATCAAGTCGCCCTCGCGGAAAAGGACGTGGTGCTTGGCATAGACCATGAAGCGCGCCGACTTGCCGAGCTTGTCTATCAACTCCTGACTGAAGGCCGCGCCCGTCGCCTGTCGCACGTCAATGAGCGTGCGGCCAAGTCCGTGCTTGCGGTAGTTTGCGTCGAGCATCTGCCCGAACTTCGGGAGCTTGCGCAGGAGACGAAGCGCTGGGCGGGTGATTTCGAGAACCTGCGCCTTCGAGTTTGGCGGGACGCAGATGGTCGCGTTGCGCGGCACGCCGGCGAGTATGGACATCTCGCCGAAGCTAATGCCCGCGGGAAGTTCGCCAACTTTGCGATTCTCGTCGGTCTTCTTGTCGCGGACGTAAACGTCGAGCTTGCCGTCAACGGTGATATAGAAGGTGTTGCCGCCCCAGTCGCCTTCGCGGATGACTTCCTCGCCCGCGTCGTATTCGAGCAGGTGAAGGTACGGCCCGACCTTCTTGCCGTTGTAGTTGCGCCCGTAGGCTATGACTTCGAGGTCGAGTTCATGCTCGAAGTGTCCGTCGTGTTTTTCGAGCAGGTCGGAGATGATGCCGACGCTTCGGATGGCGTCGAGCACGGTCTTGTGCTTCTTAATCTCTTTTGGCATGGCCTCTTGTGCTTGAGAAGATTCAAAAAGGAGCTTAACGGGCCTCGCGCGGAGGCTGTGAAAGACGTGACGACTTACGAAATGAGGCGGCATTATAGCACTGTGCGCCGGGTTGAAAAGAACCTTTTTTCGTCGAATCAGCAGCCAGCCTTTTTGGAACTGACGAAGGGTGCGGGGCGTGTATTCCCACGGATTGAGCCGGGGGAAGTGTATAATTTCGGCACGACACGTTCGGGCGAACTCCCCCGGCGGGAGTTTGCGCTTCGCAGATTATCTGAGTTTCGGGATGTAAACCGCGAGCGAGTCCGTCCTTCCAGATGAGCGCGATTGCAGCGACTGACGACCTACTCTTCTCCGTGGCGGGCGCGGGCGTGGAGGCGGCTGCGCGCGCGGGCGAGTTGGTCGAGACGATGAGCGACCACAGCCTGCTCGAAGCGACGAAGACGGGCGACGAGGTCGCGTTCGCCGAACTCGTCCGGCGTTACCGCAATCAGATTACGAACTACGTCTATCGCATGACGAACGACTACGACCTCGCGGTTGACCTTGCGCAGGAGACCTTCATGCGCGTCTATGCCGCAGCCGAGCGCTACCAGACCTCCTACGCCTTCTCGACCTACATCTACCGCATCGCAACCAACCTTGCCATCTCCGAACTCCGACGCCGCAAGCGACGCCGACTCGTCTCGCTCTCCACATTCTTCCGCGAGCGCGAATCGGCTGACGACTCCTGCGAACTTGAGATGCCCGACACGGCGACCTTGCAGGACGCGGCCTACGTCGAAGACGAGCGTCGTTCGGCTGTTGCGCGCGCGATAGCAACGCTGCCGGAAAAATACCGCGCGCCGCTCGTGCTGCGCGACGTTGAGGAACGTAGCTACGAGGAGATTGCGTCAATACTTCAGATGAACGAGGGCACGGTGAAGTCGCGCATCAATCGCGCGCGCACGTTCCTGCGCGACAAGTTGCGGGCGTACCTATGAGGATGTGTGTTATGGCTGACTGCGAAATCTACCGCGAAGAGATTGAGGAGACGCCCGACGGCTTGAGCCGCGACGCTGCCGCACACGCGGAGACGTGCGTCGCGTGCGGCGCGCTGCGTCGTGAGCGCGAGGGGCTTCGACGCCTCGTCGGCGGACTCGGACGCGTCGAAGCGCCCGCGGATTTCGAGTATCGTCTGCGCGCGCGCATGGCCGCGGGCGGAAACGGCGGTCTCAAATCCGGCCTCTTTCGTCTGCGTCTAGCGCCGAGCCTCGCTTGGGTCGCGGCAGCCGCGTGCTTCCTCGCCGTCTCGGCCACGCTCTATCTGCGACAGGAAGGGAAGACTCGCGCCGTCGCCTCGCAGCCGCGCGCGAGCGAAGTCGCGCTCACCTCTTCGGACGACGCGAACGCTGTTCGCAACGACGCGACCAAAGCAAACGGCGCGACTGCTAACACGGTCGCGCCCGTCGAGAATATTAAGACGGACGCGCCCGGCGCGGTCATAAACACGGCCTCCGGCGGCGGCGCAGTGGCGAGCAACAGGCTCGTCAACAAAGCGCGAGGTTTAAGAAATGCGTCGAGGCCCGCGTCGCTGAAGGTCGCGCGAGGCGAGACGGCTGAGGGCGGCTCTAACGTCTCAGATTTATCTACGGCGAAAGTGCTCTTGAAGGGGAACGATCAAACGGTCACGCGCTCGCGGATGAAGCCTATACGACTTCGCACGTCGCCTGAGCCGCTGCGCTTCGTCGTGCGCGACGAGCGTGGAGCGACGCGCGCCGTGCCCGTGCGAACCGTCAGCTTCGGCTCTCAGGAACTCGTCGCGGGCGTGAACACGCGCACGCGCGCCGCGCGTGACGACAAGGGCGGTGTTTGGTAATCAACTGACGAAAGCGTCTGGAGAACAAGTGAGAACGGCGAGCGAAAAGGGTTTGAAGTTAAAGACGCACACGCTGCGCTGCGTCGGCGTGTCGCGCGTCGTCCGTGTGTCGCGCGTCGTTCATGTGTCGCTCGTCGTCTGCCTTCTCGCGCTAAGTGGCGTCGGGGCGCGAGCGCGACAAACCGCGGCTTCGTCCACCCCGCCCGCGTCAACTCCGCCCGCGCCCGCGCGGGCTTCGACGACGCCCGCGCCTTCGCAGACGCAGACTCCCGCGCCGAAACCCGCGAGGCCGGGCGCGCGCACCGTCGTCGCGCCCTCGACGCCGCGCGCGCCGCAAGCGCCCGTTGCGCCGCGTCAGGTCGTGACGGTCGTTCACCGTCTGAGGGGTTGGAAGCTTCTAACGTGGCTCTCTTCGAGCGGCATGTCGCCGTTCGAGCTTGACGAGTTGCCGACCACTTCGGACGCGCACACAAACATCGTCGCGGGCTTCGTCTCCGAGGACGGGCGGACGGTAGTCGCGCGCCTGCCACGCGCGGAGGCGGAACTTGAGTCGTTGCCCTCGCCGCAACCGCCGCCCGGATTCTTCGCGGCGACGACTGCCGGGAGCGCGGAGCCTGAGTTCACGCTCGTCACGAGCGACGGAAGACGCGTCGCCGCGCGCTTCGTCGGACTCGACGCTTCGACGGGCCTTTCGCTCCTCGAAGCCGAGCAGACTGTCTTGCCGGAGACGCCTTTGGGCGAGTGGGGCAACACGGAAGACCCGACCGTGGGGCAGCGCGTACACCTTTTCGCGCCGACGCCCGTCGCGCAAGGCGCTCCGCAGGCTGGCGTCGGCTACGTCCTCTTGAACATTGATGAGAAGGTCGGGATGTTGACGGAAGTGCGGCGCGCTCCTTCGGGCAAGCCCTTCCGCGTCGTCGCGCGCACGGCTGACGTGACGCCCGCTTGGACTGGTGCGATAGCGGCGAACGAGTTGGGCGAAGTCGTCGGCATCGTCTCGCAGAGCGATTCGGGCGAGACGCAGATCGCGCCCGTCGCAACGATACTCGCCGCGCGCGCGAGAGTTTTGAAGTTGCGCGGAAGCGCGCCGCAGCCGTGGCTCGGCGTGCGCGGCGACGCGTCTTTGAAGTCGCCGCTTGAGGCTTGGGTGAACATGGGCTGGAAGCCTGAGTCGGCCCTGCCGCACATAAAGAACGGGCAAGGCGTTTTCTTGACGGCGGTCGCGCCGGGGACGCCCGCGGCGGTTGCCGGACTACGGCCCGGCGACGTTATCGCGCAGGTCGGCGCGCGCGCCGTGCGAAGCCCGGAAGACCTCTCGTTCACGCTCAGCGAAGCTGGCGTCGGCTCGACCGTTGACTTCACCGTCTGGCGCGCGTTTGAACCCGCGCCCGTCAAAGTCTCCGTCCGCTTGCGCGGCACGCAGAACCCCGCGCTCGCAACCGCCGAGGCCGAGGAGCGCGCCGCGCGCGAAGCCTTTAAGTCTTTGCAACTTCAGGTTCGCTCGGTGCGCGACGAGGAGCAGCGTCTGAAGTCCAACACGAACTCCGCCGAGACCGCAGCCGCGCTCGCGCAACTCTCCGCGCGCCTGCGCGAAGTAGAGGAGCGCATGGAGGAGATACGGACGCGCATGGACGAGGCCGAGTCGCGCATACTCGCGGCGCGCGAATACGCGTCCGCGCCGGCGGCTGTGCAGGCTGGCGGACTGCCGCGCGTCGCCACGGCACTGACGCGACTTGAATCGTGCGGCCTTCACGTCATAGGTCTGACGCCGCGCGGCGCGGCGCGACTCGGCGCGCGCGGCGGACTTCTCGTCGTCGCCGTGCGAACCGACAGCTCCGCCGCGTCCGCCGGACTTCGCGCGGGCGACGTTATCGAATCGTTCAACGGCGTGTCGTACAACCGCGCCGAACTCCGTAGTCTCCTTTCCGACCTCGAAGCGAACACCGTCTCACTCGGCGTCGTCCGCCTCAACCAACATCAGACCCTGACGCTCAATCTTTCGCCGCGCGCCGAGCCGTAGAAGCGACTCCGACAAGAGTCGCCGCGGCGCGTGCCTCGCGTCGTCGGACTGGCCGCTTGGGTTCGGCCCACGGGTTTCGGCATTCCTCAGACGTTTTCCAAACCCGCGCGCTTCTGTGTTAATCTAATCCCGCCGCTCGTTAAATCGAATTCACAGGGAAGCTCAAGGCGCTGATGCTGCAAGAGGCCGTCGAGTTCTACCATAAGTTGCTCGAAGAGGGCGATCTAGCGGAGTCTTCTCGCAAGATGCTCGACGAGGGACTGGAGCGCGCGCGCCTCATTTTCGGCGGACGCCGTCTCTCGCCCTACCTTCGCCCGCACTTCGTCGCGGAAGCCGACTTCGCGCGCATCACACGCATCTGCGAAACCGTCTGGAGCGCGATTCAGAAGGTGAAGGACGCGGCGGTCGAAGATGAAAAGATAGTTGACGAACTCGGACTGACCGAAATCGAGCGCGAACTCGTCCGCATAGACCCCGGCTACCGCGCCGTCTCGCCGACCGCGCGCCTCGACTCGTTCTTGACGGGCGAAGCGTATAGCTTCGTCGAACTCAACGGCGAAAGCCCCGCCGGCATTGCCTACGCCGACGCTGCCTACGAGATTTTCTCAAGCCTTCCCGTCATGCAAAGCTTCGCCGAAGCGTACAACCTTCGCACGTTCAACGGGCGACCGCTCATGCTCGAAACGCTCGTCGCGGCCTACCGCGAGTTCGCGGGCGCGCGTGCTGTAAGTAAACCTTCAATCGCAATCGTTGACTTGAAGGGACTGCCGACGCAGAAAGAGTTTGAGTTGTTCAAAGACTACTTCGAGTCGGAAGGCTATCCGTCGAAAATCTGCTCGCCCGACGAGTTGGAGTTTACGGGCGGACGCCTTCGCAGCGGCGACTTCGAGATAGACATCGTTTACAAACGTCTGCTCGTCAACGAATATCTTCCTGTTATCAACAAGCACACGGCGCTCCTCGAAGCCTACCGCGCGCGCGCCTTCTGCATGGTCAACAGTTTCCGCTCGAAGCTGATTCACAAGAAGGCTCTGTTCGCCGTGCTCACGAACGACGTTTACGCGCGCCTCTTCAACGCCGAGGAACGCGAAGCGATACGCAGGCACGTCCCTTGGACGCGAAAAGTCCGCGCGGGCAAGACCGAGAAGGACGGCGAGACTATTGACCTCGTAGAGTATGTAAGCAACAACCGCGACCGCCTCGTCTTGAAGCCCAACGACGACTACGGCGGCCACGGAATTTACATCGGCTGGAGCAACGATCAGATTGGCTGGGACGAGGCCGTCCGCGCCGCGCTCGCAAACGGCGACTACTTGGTTCAGGAACGCGTGCGGACGGCGCGCGAAACCTTCCCGGCCCTACAGGACGACGGCACGGTCGTCTTCGCCGAACAACTCGTTGACCTCGACCCGCTGCTTTTCAACGGCAAGGTCGGCTCGGCATTCACGCGCCTTTCCTCGACCGAACTCGCTAACGTCTCGTCGGGCGGCGGCATGGTTCCAACGTTCGTCATCAGCGAAAAGAGTTAATGAGACGCTGGCGAAAAGAGTTAGCGAAGGCGTTGGCGAATTGAGTTGAACGAGGCGGCGCGTCGTCGGCGAGAAGAAGTTGAGTTAACGAACACGGCTCGAAGTTCTAACTGCGAGGAGACTGTAGCGATGAACTTTGTCAACAGCGAAAATCCGCAGGACGAGCGGCGTCGGCACGAACGCTCACGACTCATCATAGATGTTTTCTTCGACGGCGCGGACTTGACCGGCGTTGCGAGCACGAAGGACATAAGCGCGGGCGGCCTCTACATGAACACGCAGGCCGAGATTCCCGAAGGCGCAGTCCTCACGCTCCGCATCCCGCTCGAAGGGCGCGACCTCGTCTGTAACGGCGAAGTCGTCTATAGCAATCCGGGGCGCGGCGTCGGCGTAAACTTTCAGGGACTTCCCGACGACGACCGCGGCTTCCTCGAACGCGCGCTCGCGGGTCGCTGAACGCGCGTTGTCAGTTTGGCGACGCGCCACGCTTCTCAACAGGTGACTGAAGATGACGCCAGAAAAATACACGCTCGGCATCGAAGAGGAGTTTCAGATAGTTGACCCGCAGTCGCGCGAGTTGCGAAGCCACGTCTCGGAGATTCTCGAAGAGGGGAAGATGTTGCTCGGCGAGCAGGTGAAGCCCGAAATGATTCAGGCGCAGATTGAGGTCGGCACGGGCGTCTGCCGCAACGTCGAGGAGGCGCGCGCCGACATCACGCGCCTGCGCTCAATCGTTTCGGGCCTCGCACGCAAGAACGGCCTGCGCATCGTCGCCGCTTCCACGCACCCAATCTCGCAGTGGCAGCAACAACAGATTACAGACGACCCGCACTACAAGCTTCTCATCGAAGAGCTACAGATGGTCGCGCGCTCCCTGCTCATCTTCGGCCTCCACGTACACGTCGGCATCCCCGACCGCGAGCGACAGATTCACATCATGAACGCCGCGCGCTACTTCCTTCCGCACGTGCTCGCGCTCTCAACGTCGTCGCCCTTCTGGCTCGGCATCAACACGGGTTTGAAGTCGTACCGCTCCGAAGTCTTCAAGAAGTTTCCGCGCACCGACATCCCCGACCACTTCGACTCCTACGCGTCGTTCGAGCGCTACGTCGAACTTCTGCTGAAGACGAATTCAATCAGCGGGCCGAAGAAAATCTGGTGGGACGTTCGCCCGCACCCGTTCTTCCCGACGCTCGAATTCCGCGTCTGCGACATCCCGACGCGCGTTGACGACACGGTCGCCATCACCGCGCTCTTTCAAGCAATCGTCGCAAAGCTCGACCGCTTGATTGACAAGAATTTGGGCTTTCGTCTCTACCGCCGGATGCTCATACAGGAGAACAAGTGGCGCGCCGTGCGCTACGGACTCGACGGGAAGCTTCTCGACTTCGGCAAGCAGAAGGAAGTTCCCGCGCGCGACCTCATACGCGAACTTCTGGATTTCGTTGACGACGTTTTAGACGACCTCGGCTCGCGCAAAGACGTTGAGCACATCAACACGATTCTTGAGCGCGGCACTTCCGCCGACGAGCAGTTGAGGGTCTTCAACGAGACGGGCGACCTGCACGCCGTTGTTGACCGGTTGATGGAGTTGACCGTTGAGAACGTCCCCGAAGAGTGGAACAGGGGCGCGGGCGCGCCCGTCGCGTAAAGTCGCGCCTCATGCGCTCGTCAAATCAAAATTAACTTCACGCCCGCGATTACGAGAACGACCGATAGGACGCGCCTGAGCGTCAACGTCGCAAGCCGCCGTCTTCCGAGTTCCGAGCCGATAAGACCGCCCACGACCGCCGCCGCGCCCCAAACGTAGATCGAACTGGGAACGTCGCGCAAGCTTGCCAAGTGTCCCGCGAGTCCAGCGATGGAATTGACGAGGATGAACGCCGCCGCCACGCCCGACATCTGACGCGTCTCCGCCCAACCAAGCAGAAGCACCAACGGACTCAAGAAGATTCCGCCGCCGACGCCCGTCAGCCCAGACAGAAAGCCAATCGCCGCGCCGAGCAAAACGGCCAGAGGAATCGGCACGGGTCGAATCTCCGTCTTCGCCTGCGCCTGCAACTTTGCGAAGCTCATCCAGAGCCTGTAGGCGGCGAAGAGTAGGACTGCGCCGACCACCTTTTGATAGACCGTGCTCGGAAGCGTGAGCACGCCGCCGAGGAACGCGAAGGGAACTGAGCCTGCCGCGAACGGCAAAAGGACGCGCCAAGAGAAGAAGCCCGCGCGGTAAAACTGAACGGTCGCAATCGTTGCGACGAGAATGTTCAAAGTGAGCGCGGTCGGCTTCATCGTCGCCGCGCCGACGCCGAACAGCGCGAGCGACGCGAGGTAGCCCGAACCGCCGCCGTGGCCGACCGACGAGTATAGCGTCGCCATCAAGAGGATTGCGAAGGCGAGCGAGATGATTACTGTTGTGGTCATTCTGTCGTCGTAGTCACGAAAGCGAAACGCCGCTTCGCCCGTGCATGGAAGCGAGAGCGGCGAGTCGAAATCATCATTGTTGATTGTGCCGATTTAGAGCGCTTAACAAAACTAGCGACGAAGATAATTCTGTAGGGGCAGGGCTTGTCCCTGCCCGTTGTTACATTTCAAACCGGGCTTGCGTGTTACGAAACGGCGGGGAGGGGGAAGGCCCCCCCCCCCCCCTACGAAAAAACAGACTAGGGGAAAACCCCCCCCCCCCGCTTTTTTGTGCGCCTTTTTTTTTTTTCTCTCTGTTCCCC
>Ga0081539_10002279_pt1 | contig 27808 bp, 24 predicted proteins | sample TabmetS4T2R2_FD_71023 | JGI IMG/M metagenome (GOLD analysis project Ga0081539, IMG submission 71023) | Tabebuia heterophylla rhizosphere microbial communities from the University of Puerto Rico - S4T2R2 | ecosystem: Host-associated > Plants > Roots > Rhizosphere ... | reverse complement strand
GAAGGCTTCTTCGCGTTGGGGCTTGACGCCGGCGGGCGGCAGATAAAGTCAATCGGCTCGAACCCCGGCCACTGTCTCGCCACGGCCATCGTTGACGAATCGCTCGTGGGACGAACGGCGGAGCGCTTCATGCGCGAAGACTTGTTTACGGGCTGGGGCGTTCGCACGCTTTCGTCCGAGCACCCGGCGTTCAACCCCTACAGCTATCACAGAGGCTCCGTCTGGCCCGTCGAGAACGGGACGTTTGCGCTGGCGTTCCTGCGCTACGGACTCCACGAATGCGTCGAGCGTATAACGCGCGCGCAGTTCGAGGCCGCCGCGCTCTTCGACTTCTACCGCCTGCCCGAACTCTTCAGCGGCCACCAGCGCGACCGCGCGCACCCCTTCCCCGCGCTCTACCCGCAGGCAAACTCGCCGCAGGCTTGGTCGGCCTCGGCGGTCTTCACGCTGCTTCAATCGCTCCTCGGCCTCTACCCTTACGCGCCGCTCAACCTGCTCCTCCTAGACCCGCACCTGCCGGAGTGGCTGCCGGAGATAACGCTCACGCGCCTGCGCGTGGGGCAAGCGACGGTGAGCATACGTTTTTATCGCGACGGAGACGGCGCGAGCGACTACGAGGTCTTGGAGAAGGAGGGCACGCTCCACACGCTGCGTCAGCCGAGTCCGTGGTCTCTGACGGCGACGTGGGCCGAGCGTCTGAAGGACGCGCTCGTGAGCCTTCTGCCGGGGAAGTGAAAATGTGTGTGAACAATTGTAGGGGCAGGGCTTGTCCCTGCCCGCACTGTGTTGGAACACGCAACTTGATTTCCGTTGATACGACGGGCGGGGACAAGCCCCGCCCCTACAGAATTGGTGCAAGGAGTTTTTCAAATGGGTGAAAGAAGTGAACGCGAAGTCGTCGTGATAACGGGCGCGTCCGCGGGGGTTGGGCGCGCGACCGTGCGCGAGTTCGCGCGGCGTGGGGCGCACGTCGGCCTGATCGCGCGCGGGACGGACGGGCTTGAGGCGGCGCGGCGCGAGGTCGAAGAAGCGGGCGGGCGCGCGATTGTTCTGCCGCTCGACGTGGCGGACAACGAGGCGGTCGAGCGCGCGGCGCAGACCGTGGAGAGCGAGTTCGGGCCGATTGACGTTTGGATAAATAACGCGATGCTCTCGGTCTTCTCGCCCGTCGTGGAGACGACGGCGGAAGAGTACAAGCGCGTGACAGAGGTGACGTACCTCGGCGTCGTGCACGGCACGCTCGCGGCGCTGCGAAGGATGAAGCCGCGCGACCGAGGCTGCGTCGTGCAGGTCGGCTCGGCTCTGGCCTACCGGGGCATCCCGCTCCAGTCGGCCTACTGCGCCGCGAAGCACGCCGTCCAAGGCTTCATGGATTCGCTGCGCTCGGAACTCCTGCACGACGGCTCGAACGTTCACGTGACGATGGTGCAGTTGCCCGCACTGAACACGCCGCAGTTCTCTTGGGTCAAGTCGAGGCTTCCGCGCGAGCCGCAGCCCGTGCCGCCGATATTCCAGCCCGAAGTGGCCGCGCGCGCGATATACTTCGCTGCGCACGAGCGCCGTCGTGAGTTGTACGTCGGCTGGCCGACCGTGAAGGCGATAGTCGGCGACCGTGTTGCGCCCGGCTTCGCCGACTGGTATCTGGCCGGGGCGGGCTACGACGCGCAGCAGACCGGCGAGCCGGTCGCCACGGACAGGCGCGACAACCTCTGGCAACCCGTCCCCGGCGACCACGGCGCGCACGGCAGCTTCGACTCGCGCTCGCGTGAGGAGAGCGCGCAGCTTTGGGCGACGACACACCGCGGCCTGCTCGCGCTCGCCGGCCTCGGCGCGGTAGCGTGCGCGGCGACCACGAAGCTTCTCCTCGGCCTTCGCGCGTCGCGCCAACGCAACACGCAGGTTGAGCGTTTACGCGCGCGTGGTCTTATGTAGTTCTGATATAGGATTGATGAGAGGCACGGTGTCTCTCATCAATCCGCAATTCGCAATTCTGAGAAGGAGATAAGATGGCTAAGAGAGGAAAAAGTGAAGGCGGCGCGCTCGACACCGCGCGCAAGGTCGTGGGCGAGGTGGTTGACACGGCGACGCGTCTCGTCGGTCAGGCGGGCGAGCAGGCCGCGGGTCTGACGAACGCCGCGCTCGACAAGGCCGCGGGCGCGGTCGCGACCGTGAGCGAGACGGCGGGCAACGTAATCAAGCCAAGCCGCTCGACGAAGCGCGCCGTGAAGTCGGCGGGCAAAGCCGTTCGCAGGGCTTCCAAGTCGGCGGCGAGCACGGCCTCCGAGGCGGCAAGCAGAACCTCGAAGGCGGCGTCGCGCGCGGCACGCGCAGCCGCGCCGAAGGGCGGCGGCAAAAAGCGTCGCGTCGCGTCGCCGAAGGCGGCTGGGAAGACTGCGCGCTCCGCGGCCAAGTCCGCGAGGTCTGCGGCGAAGTACGTGTCGAAGTCGGCGGCGAAGTCTGCGCGGTCTGTGTCGAAGTCCGCGCGCTCAGCGGCGAAGTCGGCGCGTTCGTCCGCGCGTAAGGGCGTGGGCGGAAAGGGTCGTAAGAGGTAGCGACGCGCCGTCGCGCCTAAATCGTGTTAAGCTCGCGGGCCGTGGAGAACGCGCCGCGCCGGGGCCGCCGCGCCCTTCAACGACCCGCGCCCGAAGATGCCTACAAAACTTTTCAAGACGAGCCTCGCGCTCCTCCTTTTGATAACGCCCGCGATGACGCAGAACACACGCGAACCGTCGCGCCCACGCGCGCGAGACATCGGCCTCGCAGTCGGCGTGCTCCCGGCGGGGCGCTTCGACGCCATCACTGACGTTGAAGGCGTCCGGGTCGGCCACGCGACGCTCATCAAAGGCGAAGACGTGCGAACGGGCGTGACGGCCATTCTGCCGCACGGCGGCAATCTCTTCCGCGAGAAAGTTCCGGCGGCCATCTTCGTCGGCAACGGCTTCGGCAAGCTTGCGGGTTCGACGCAGGTCAACGAACTCGGCGAGATAGAAACTCCAATCCTGCTCACCAACACGCTCAACGTCCCGCGCGTCGCCGACGCGCTCATTGACTGGATGCTCGCGCTTCCCGGCAACGAAGACGTGCGCAGCGTCAACCCCGTCGTCGCCGAAACGAACGACGGCCAGTTGAACGACATACGCGGACGCCACGTCGGACGTGAAGAAGTCTTCGCCGCGCTCCGTGGCGCGAAGGGCGGCGAGGTCGAGGAAGGCTCGGTCGGAGCGGGCACGGGCACCGTGGCCTTCGGCTTCAAGGGCGGCATCGGCACGGCCTCGCGCGTCGTGCCCGCGCGCTTAGGCGGCTACACCGTCGGCGTACTCGTTCAGACAAACTTCGGCGGCGTGCTCACGATGAACGGCGCGCCCGTCGGGCGCGAACTCGGACGCTACTACCTCAAAGAAGAACTCGAACCCGCGCCGAAGTCTGCCAACGACGCGCCGACGACCGGCAACACCAACTCCCCCATCAACAACGACCGCGCCCGAATCAACAACGACCGCGCCGACGGCTCGGTCATCATCGTCGTCGCAACGGACGCGCCGCTCGACGCGCGCAACCTGCGCCGTCTCGCCGCGCGCGCCATGCTCGGACTCGCGCGCACGGGTTCTCCCTCGACGAACGGAAGCGGCGATTACGTCATCGCCTTCTCGACCGCCGCGTCCGTGCGAGTTCGTCACGGCGAGACCTCCGTGCGCCGCGTCGAACTGCTCCCGAACGATGCTATGTCGCCGCTCTTTCTGGCCTGCGTCGAAGCGACCGAGGAGGCCGTCTATAACTCGCTGCTGCGCGCGACGACCGTTACGGGCCGCGCGGGCGCGCGCGTCGAGGCTTTGCCGGTTGAGAGAACCGTAGAGATTCTCAAGAAGTACAACGCTCTGCGCCCCGCCAAGTGAAAGGGCCGCTCGTTTCAATATCTCAAAGCTCGCAAGAGCTAAGTGGTATAATTCCGAAATGGATGATTGACGACATTCGCGATAAATTCGCCGCGGGGCTGTTCGAGTTCTCAAAGCACGCCGCTGACCAAAGCATTTTGCGCAACATAACCATGCGTGAGATTCTTGAGGCGATAGGTCGCGCGGAGATTATCGAAGATTACCCGGACGACAAATACGGCCCAAGTTGCTTGGTGTTCGGATACACGCGGTCAGGACGGCCTCTGCACATTCAATGCAGTTACCCTTCCCGGCCCTTGATTAAAGTCGTCACGCTTTACGAGCCGGACTCAAGCCTTTGGACGGATTTTAGAGTGAGGAAGGTATGACATGAGCACGGACGTTTGGAAAGAGACGTTTGTCGAACGTCGAGTTAATTACACTTTGGAGAAGGACGGCAGGTTTTTCATCGTCGAGAACGTGCCCGCAAGAGTTTGCGTGGAGACAGGTGAGCAGTTCTTTGCTCCTGAGACCGTCGAGCGTCTTAGACAAATCATCGAGGAGAAGCGCGAGCCGAAGCGAGTCGTCGAAACTCCCGTCTATGAGTTTGCGGCCTGAGATTTCACGTCCGCTCTGAATATCTCTCGGGCGCAGCCGCTCGTCGTCCCTTCCTCCGTCCGCTCCGTGACTTCAATCCGCATGGCAACATTTAAAGTCGCGCTGTTACAGATGAAGGGATGCGGGCTTGAGCGCGAGGCGTCGCGCGCGAAGGGCGAGGAGTTTTGCCGTCGCGCGCGCGAGGCGGGCGCAGGTCTCGCTCTGTTTCCTGAGATGTGGAGCGTCGGGCAGACGTTCTTCGACGCGAAGACCGCAGGCGCGCGTGAGCGTTGGCGCGCACAGGCCGTCGGGCGCGACGACGCGTTCGTCTCGCATTTCCGACGCCTCGCGCGCGAGTTGGAGATGGCAATCGCGCTCACCTACCTTGAGAAGTGGACGGACAGGCCGCGCAACTCCGTCTCCGTGATTGACCGCCGGGGCGAGATTGTTTTGACTTACGCGAAGGTTCACACGTGCGAGTTCGACGTGGAGCGCGAGTTGACGCCGGGAGACCGGTTCCCAGTCGCCTCGCTCGAAACCGAAAGCGGCGATGTCAAAGTCGGCTGCATGATCTGTTACGACCGAGAGTTTCCCGAAAGCGCGCGACTGCTGATGCTCGGCGGCGCGGAAATAATTCTCACGCCCAACGCTTGCACGCTCGACGCGCACCGCCTCGGACAATTCAAGGCGCGCGCCTTCGAGAACATGACCGCCGTCGCCATGACGAACTACGCCGCGCCGCAGAACAACGGCCACTCGGTCGCCTTTGATCCGATTGCTTACGAGATTGAAGACGGCCCGGCGCGCGACACGCTCGTCGTCGAGGCGGGCGAGGACGAGGGAGTTTTCATCGCCGCGTTCGATATGGACGCGATACGCGATTACCGTAGGCGCGAGACTTGGGGCAACTCGTACCGTCGCCCGCGCCTCTACGTCGCGCTCGCCTCGGAAGAGGTCGAGCCGCCTTTCGTCCGAAAGGATGCGACGCGTTGAAGCGCGTGGAGCAAGACAAGATGCGAACGATTGACGAAGAAGAAGAGGAAGTGCGCCGTCGCGGCGCGGGCGGGACGCCGGGCGGCACGGGTGAGTTTCTCTTGGGGCTTGCGATGGCGGTCGCGGGCGCTTACTTGCTCACGCAGCACGTTACCGTGACGAGCGGCTTCTGGATGCTCTGGGGCTACAGCACGTTCGGCTTAAGTCTTCTCCCGCTCGTCGCAGGCATCGCGCTCCTCTTCTACAACGGCAAGTCAATCGCGGGCTGGCTTCTAACGTTCGCGGGCGTCGTCATAATCTTCGCCGGCATCCTCATGAACTTGCAGATTTACTTCCAGCCGACGAGCCTCTTCAACACAATCGTCATGCTCGTCCTACTCGCCGGCGGCGTCGGACTCGTCGCGCGCGCGCTCCGCCCGCACTGACGACGGAAAGCAAACGCAAGGAGAAGCGCGCCGGGCGTGATAAGAAACAGCGTCGCTCTCATCAACATTGATGAGAGCGACGCTGTTTCTTTGTTGATGAGAGCGACGCTGTTTCTTCGTCTCCGCTTTCGCCTTGCTACTTTTCTCTTTTGACGGCGTGCGGGTTGGTCGAACGCTCGCCGCGCTTGCGCGCGCGACGCTTGCGCTCGATGACGTTTCCTGTCTGGTCAACCGAGCGTATGGGCTGCAAGTCTTCGGCGTCGCCTTCGGGGTCAACGAGCCGCGTCTCTATGTGCTCGCCGGAGATTGTCTCGTCGGTCATCACGGTCGGGTCGCCGGGATGATGAGAAGCAGCGTGTGAAACATTCTCGGCGTCGCCGCCGGCCCGCGAGAGAGAGACTTGCGACTCTTCGTCCGTCTCCGTCGTTAGACCCGCGAGCGCGCGTTGCCGCCGGAAGTGTTCGACTATCTCCCCGGCAACTTTGCGACCGACGAACGGCGTCAACGCTTCCGGCGCGGCCTCCGCGATCTTCTGAATCGAGCCGAGATTCCTCAAGAGACGGTTCTTGCGTCGCTCGCCGACGCCGGGAATGGCCGTCAACTCCGAAGTGAAGTCGCGCAGCTCGCGTCGCTTTCGATGGTAGGTGACCGCCGAGCGGTGCGTCTCGTCGCGTATCATTTGAATGAGACGAAGGACGGGCGAATGCGAGTCGAGATAGACGGGTTCACTCTCGCGCCCCTTCACGAGAAGGTGCGACACCTCGTTGTGGCGTCGCGGCGGTTTGACGACGCCGACCACCGGCACAGCTTCCAAGTCCAACTCGCGCATCGCCGTCGCAGCCGCCGCGAGTTGCGTCTTCCCGCCGTCAATCATCACGAGGTCGGGCAGAGGATTGCCCTCGTCGAGTTGACGGCGATAACGCCTGAACACGGCCTCCTTCATCGAAGCCGGATCGTTCGCGCCCTCCACGGTTTTTATCTTGAACTTTCGATACTCCTGACGATTCATCTTCCCGTTCTCGCACACGACCATCGCCGCGACGTTCTCCGCGCCCGAAATGTTCGACACGTCGAACGATTCTATCCGCGACGGGAAGCGCGGCAATTCTAAGACTTCCTGCATCTCTTCGAGCACGCGCTCCATGTCGGGCTTCAGCACGCGGAAACGCTGCTCAAACGCAATCTGCGCGTTCTTCTCAACGAGCGCGATCATCTCGCGTTTCTGTCCGCGTTGCGGGTCGAGTATGCGAACGCGCCGGCCTTTTCTTTCGGTCAGAACTTTTTCCAAAAGCTCTCGGTCTTCAAAATCCGCCGAGACGTGAATCTCGCGCGGCACGTAGTCGGTCGAGTAATACTGCGTGAGCACGTCGCTCAAAAAAGAAGCCGGGTCGAACGAGTCCTCGTCCAAGTCTTCCCAGAAGAACTCGCGGCGTCCGACGATTTTTCCCTCGCGCATCGTGAAGAGTTGGAGCGCGAGGCGCGCGCCTTCGCGGTAGAAGCCGAAGATGTCAACGTCCAAGTCTTGCGCGACGGCCATCTTCTGCTGCTCGGAGACTGCCAAGACGGTCTTACGCAAGTCTCTGTACTTGGCCGCCAACTCGAAACGCATCTCGTCTGAAGCCGACATCATGCGACGCTCGTACTCGTCGGCGAGTTCCTTGTTCTTGCCTTCGAGGAACATACGCACGTCGCGCACCGACTCCGCGTACTCTTCGGGCGTGCAAAGCCCGCGGACGCAAGGGCCGAGGCAACGCTTGATGTGGTATTCGAGACAGGGGCGCGGCAACCTGCCGTCAATCTCTATGTCGCACGTTCGGAGTTGGAACGTTCGGTTGATGAGGTCAATCGTGCGGCGCGCGAGAGAGGCCGGAAGATACGGGCCGAAGTAGAGCGAGCCGTCGCGCTGAATCCTTCGCGTAATCATCACGCGCGGGAACGGCTCGCTAATCGTGAGCTTCAAGTGCGGATACTGCTTGTCGTCTTTGAGGAGGATGTTGTAACGCGGCTTGTGCTGCTTGATGAGGTTCGATTCGAGAATCAACGCTTCGACTTCGGTGTCCGTGACGATGAACTCAAGGTCGCTGATGCGCCGGACGAGTTCGCGCGTCTTTCGGTCGTGGCCGCGCCCCGACTGAAAATACGAACGCACGCGGTTGCGCAAGTTCTTCGCCTTGCCGACGTAGATGATCTTCCCCGCGTCGTCTTTGTGCAGATAGACGCCGGGCGACGCGGGCAGATTTTTAAGTTTCTCTTCGAGCGTCACAGCCTCAAACCTTTATGCTTCGGGCGCGTTTGACTGACAGTTTAGCGCACTGCGAAGCGGCGCGGAAACTCGGTAGCAACGCGGGCGCGCGTTGTGCTAGTGTTTAGCCAACGACGAAGCTTTAGGAGATTCCCATGACGACCAAAATCGCGCCGCCCCTTACCACCGAAGACCTTCTGGCTCTGCCCGACGACGACAATATCTACGAGCTTATCGAAGGAGAAATTATCGTGTCGCGCACGCCCACGCTTACGCACCAACGCATTCTTGCCAACCTGCTTACAGAGCTTATGAGGTATCTCGAACGAAATCATGTCGGAGAAGCCTTCCCTAATCCGGGCGTAATCTTCGACAAGCACAACAGCGTCATCCCCGACGTGGCCTTCCTCACGAACGAGCAGTTGGCGCGCGTCGGCTCTGAGGCACACGTTCACGAAGCGCCCGCGCTGGCCGTCGAGATAGTTTCGCCGGGGCGCGAGAACGCGAGGCGGGATCGTGTGACGAAGTTGCGGCTTTACGGCAAGTTCGGCGTCGGCGAATACTGGGTTGCCGATCCCGAATCACGCACGCTGGAAATCTACCGCCCCTCGGAGGGCGCGCTCACGCTCGCCGCGACGTTGACCGGCGACGACGAAATAACGTCGCCCCTTTTGCCCGGCTTCGCCTGCAAAGTCAGCAAGGTCTTTGGCGAGTAAACAAACGCCAATAGACAGACGCCAAAGTGCGATTCCCTTTCGAGCCGCCAAAGGAGAGAGAGTTTGACGCCGTGGGCTTCGGCCTCAACGCCGTTGACCACCTCGTCGTCGTGCCCGCGTATCCTGAGTTCGACACCAAGATTCGCTTCCTCGAACACACGCGCGCGGCGGGCGGGCAGACCGCGACGACTCTGTCTGGTCTGCAACGTCTCGGACATCGAACGGCCTACGCCGGACGCTTCGGCTCTGACGACGCGGGTCGCTTCGGCTTGGAAGCGTTGCGGTTGGAGGGAGTCGCGGTCGAGTTCGCGGAGGTGGTCGAGGGCGCGCGCAATCAGTTGGCCTTCATCATCATAGACGCGCGCACGGGCGAGCGAACGATTATCTGGGACAGGGACGAGCGGCTCTCGTACGGCGCGGAGGAAGCGCCGGCGGATTTCGCCGCGCGTGGACGCGTGCTGCACATGGACGCGCACGACCCGCGCGCGTGCGCTCAATTAGCGCGTGAGGCGCGCGCCGTGGGCACGCTCGTCACCGTTGACATTGACAACATATATGAGGGGCTTGAGGAACTTCTGCCGCACGTTGACGTGCTCGTCTCGTCGAAGGAGTTTCCGCGCCGTCTGACGGGTGTGACGGAAGAGCGCGCGGCGTTGGTCGCCGCCAAGTCAATGCTTCGCGCGGACGCGGTCGTCGGGATGACTCTGGGCGAGCGCGGCGCGGTCGTCTATCACGGCGGCGAGTTCATAGAGTCGCGCGCGTTTGCGGTGCCGGGCGGCTGCCGCGACACGACGGGCGCGGGCGACGCGTTCCACACGGGCTTCCTACACGGGCTGCTCGAAGGCCGGGATATTGAGGGCTGCCTGCGAACGGCCTGCGCCGTCGCCGCGCTCAAGTGCCGCGCGCTTGGCGCGCGAACCGCGCTCCCGACCGCGGCGGAACTCGAACAGTTCATCAAACAAGCGTGAGCATTAAAGTCGCGTCGAACTTTTTACGCTCGCGTGCGGCGTTAACATTTTAAGAAGGACGAGTCACGATGAGAGTTTTTATTTTATCCGTAACCCTTCTGCTTTCTTCGGTCGTCGCCGCGTCGCCGCGACAGGACGACGAGCGCCGCCTGCTCGACCCGTCGTCAGTCTCCGCCGAAGGGCGCACGCCCGCCGACTTCGTGCCGCGCGGCTGGAAGATTGAAGGCGACGACGGCGAAACGACGGGCGACCTCAACAAAGACGGCGTGGCCGACAAGGTTCTGCGCCTCGTCGAAGACAAACCCGTCGAGGCGGCGGACGGCACTTTCAACGAACGCTCGCGCGCGCTCGTCGTCATCTTCGGCAAATCGGGCGGCGGTTTCAAGCGCGCCGCCGTCGCGGTGAAGCTCTTGGGCTGCGCGCTCTGCTACGGAGCGCTCGGCGACCCGTCGGGCGGAAACATCTCAATCGAGATAAAGAACGGCGTCCTCAACGTCAGCCAACTGAGCGGCTCGCGCGAAGCGACAGACCTCACGCAACGCTTCCGCTTCGACGCCTCGTCCAAACGCTTCCTGCTCATCGGCCAAGACGTAGAAGAATACGACCGCCTCGAACTCAACAGTACGACAACGAGCACAAACTATCTGACGGGCGTCCGCGTCACGAAAACGACCAAAATGGTGCGCAAGCGCGAAGTCAGCACGACCAAGACCACGCGCGTCGCGCTCACGCGCCGCTTCATCGAAGACATGGACTACGAACACACAGACTTCTGAGCGCGCCGGACAGGTACAGTACCGCGAGCGGTAGCGAGCGGGTTGTCTTTACAAAGGTGAGCGTCGCTGTGTAGCGACTACCCGCTCGCTACCGCTCGCGGTACTGTACCCCTTTGCGGTGAAGTGATATAAAAGCGGCGTCTTTCGCATCCCGTCTGAAGCCGTAAGAGTCAAAAAAAATGCGCCTGCGCACAACGCTCGCACTGACGCTCCTCGTCGCAATCTCCGCGTCCGCCGCGCTCACGCCGCGCCGCACCACAGCACAAGCGAGGCGCAAAGTCTCGCTCGTTTTGACGAACGGCAAAGTCTTCACGGCGGACGCGCGCGGCACGATTGTCGAATCGGTAGCCGTTGACGGCGAACGCATCGTCGCCGCCGGCACGTCGCGCGAGATAGCCGCGCGCTACGAGGGCGCGCGAACCGTTGACCTGAAGGGCCGACTCGTCACGCCCGGCTTCAACGACGCGCACATACACTTCCTCGGCGGCGGCCTCTCGCTGCTTCGCGTGAACCTCAACGGCGCGCGCACGCTCGCCGAAGCGAAGGCGCGCGTCGCGGCGCGCGTGCGCGAGGTCGCGCCCGGCGCTTGGATTACCGGGCGCGGCTGGGATCACACGCTCTGGGGCGGCGAGTGGCCCACGCGTAAAGACTTGGACGAGATCGCGCCCGCGAATCCAGTCATCTTGCAGCGCGTTGACGGCCACGTCAGTTGGGTCAACACGCTCGCGCTCGAAAAGGCGAACGTGACGCGCGCGACACCCGACCCGCAGGGCGGCGAAATCCTGCGCGACTCGAAGGGCGAACCGACTGGGATTCTGAAAGAGACGGCGGCGGGCCTTGTTGCGCGCGTCGTGCCCGACGCGACGCGAGCGGAGCAGATGGAGGCGCTCGAACGCGCGCTCGCCGAAGCGCGTCGTTACGGATTGACTTCGGTTCAGACGAACGACGTGCCGAGTTCGGAAGCGACGCCGCTCTACCGCGAGCTTCTCGAAAAGGGGCGACTGACGGTGCGCGTCGCCGTGTGGCAGCAGTTCGACAACACGGTCGAGGACTTGCGGCGCGAGCGCGCCGAGTTTGAAGCCTTCAAGGTTGACCCGCTCCGCATACGCCTGACCGCGCTCAAAGGCTACGTTGACGGCACGCTCGGCTCGCGCACCGCCGCGATGCTCGCGCCCTTCTCAGACGACCCGCACAACAGCGGCATCCCGCGCATGCCGCCCGAAGAGTTGACGCGCAAGATCGTTGAGAGACATAAAGCGGGTTTTCAAATCGCGCTTCATTGTATCGGCGACCGGGCGAATCGGATGGCGCTCGATGGTTTTGCCACGGCGATAGGCCAACCGCTCACTCAGGCTGCCGCGCTTGGGGGGAGTTTAACTGTCTCGAAAGTTAGAGCTGATATTCGTAATCCCGCAACTGGACAAATGGATGCCGTGTCACCATACCGTCACCGCGTCGAGCACGCGCAGGTCGTCGCGCCGTCGGACTTCGCGCGCTTCCGCGACCTCGGAGTCATCGCTTCGATGCAGCCTTCGCACGCGATTTCAGACAAGCGTTGGGCGCAAGACCGCTTGGGCGAGTACCGCGTGCTCGGCGCGTACAGTTGGCACATGTTCATGGCCTACGGCGTACACGTCCCCTTCGGGACTGATTGGCCCGTCGAGCCTATCAACCCATACCTCGGACTCTACGCCGCGGTTACGCGCGAGAGTACAGACGGCGATCCACCCGAAGGGTGGTGGCCCCAAGAGCGCATCTCGATTGAGGACGCGATAAGAAATTACACGGCGGAGTCGGCCTACGCCTCGTTTGAAGAAAAGGAGAAGGGACAAATCGCCGTGGGAATGCTGGCGGACTTCGTCGTGCACACGCGCGACCTTCTCACCGTAAAGCCTGCGGAGATTTTGCAGACCGAAGCGGAGATGACGATCTTGGGCGGTCGCGTGATTTATGAACGCGGGAAAGATTCGAGCGCGCGACAAGGAACGTAGGGGCAGGGCTTGTCCCTGCCCGCTTCTTCAACACAAAGTTGCGAGTTATGCAACACGGGCAGGGACAAGCCCTGCCCCTACAGTTAATCGGTGCGTGCGTGTTGAATGGGAAAGGATGACTTATGCCAACGTGGCTGAAGGTGTTGCTCGTCGTCGGCGTCCTGCTCATCTTGTTGATAGTCGGCGTGGCGGTCGCGGGCGTGTATCTGGTGAGGAAGTACGGGCCGGAGTTGGTCGAGGCGAGCAAGCAGACGATTGCGGAGGGGCAGGAGTACGGGCGACGCACGGACAACGAGGGATGCTTGAACGAGGCCATCGCGCGCCACAGCCGCTCCGAAGGCTTCGGCGATTTGATAAAGGTGAATCTCTTCCTGCGCGCGTGTCTGGAAGCGAGCCGCCCGACGCCCGGCTTCTGCGACGACGTGCCGCGCCAGACCGAGTTCATGCGAAGCGCGCAGTGGCAGTTGGACGAGTGCAAGCGCCACGGTCTTTCGCCCGAAAAGCAGTGTGGACAACTCTTCCAACAGGTTCAGCAGTTCTGCTACATGCCCCACGCGCGCGCGCCTAAAGTTTATAACTCCAACGACGACGTTTACGGAGACTCGAACGACGACGAAGCGCCGCCGCCCGCGCCGACGCGCCAAACGAACAAACGCTGAAGCAGCAAACGAGCAAACAGGGAACGCCGCACGCCATGAACGAACGCTTCCGGCCCGAACGCCAAAGAATGAACCGCCGACTTCTTCTCCCGGCGCTCGCCGCGCTCTTTATCCTCTTCGCCTGCGCGCCGGTCGCGCGTGCCGCGTGGCGCGCGGCGGGCGATGTCAAAACGTTCGTGCGTCAGGCGGACGGCGTCGTGCTCGTCTTAACGTCGGGCGCGCGCGTCGCCGTAACCTTCAGCGACCTTGAGACCGTCCGCGTGCGGCTCGCTCCGGCGGGAAAATTCGAGCGCGACTTTTCTTACGCCGTCGAGCCGAAGGACAGAAAGACCGTGAAGGCCAACGTCACGGAGACGCGCGACACGATTAAAATCTCTTCCTTCAACGGCGCGTCCGTCGTCATACGCCGGCGCCCGTTCCTCGTCACCGTATTCGACGACGCGGGCCGCGTCGTCTCGGAGGACGACCCCGCGCGCCCCGCATCGTTCGACGCGGAGACGGGCGCGGTCGAAACGTCTAAGAGGCGCGCGGAGTGGGAGGTCTATTACGGACTCGGCGAGAAGGCGGGCGCGACCCATTCGCGCGACACGCAGCAGTTCGTGATGTGGAACACGGACACCTACGCGTACCCGCGCGGACTCGACCCGATCTACCAGTCAATCGGCTTCTTCATCGCGCTCCGAAACGAGCGCGACGCGCAGGGCGCGGCCCACGCCGCCGCCTACGGCATCTTCCTCGACAACACCTCGCGCACATACTTCGACATGGGAAAGACCGACCCCGCGCGCCTGACCTTCGGCGCGGCCTCCGGCGAGTTGAACTACTACGTCTTCACGGGCGGTCGTGAGCGCACGCCGAAAAACGTTTTGCGCGACTACACAGACCTGACGGGACGCACGCCGCTCCCGCCCGTTTGGGCGCTCGGCAATCAACAGTCGCGCTGGGCCTACTCGCCCGAATCGCAGGTGCGCGCGGTCGCGCGCGGCTTCCGCGAGTCGCGCGTCCCGGCGGACGTCATCTATCTCGACATAGAGTACATGGACGGCTACCGCATCTTCACTTGGGACAAGACGCGCTTTCCCGATCCGGTCAAACTCATCGCAGACTTGCGACGCGACGGCTTCCGCGTCGTCGTCATCATAGACCCCGGCGTCAAGGCCGACCCGAACTACTCGGTCTATCAAGACGGCCAACGTCTCGGCCACTTCGTCAAGACCGCCGAAGGCCGTGAGCTTAACGCGAAGGTCTGGCCCGGCGTCTGCGCGTTTCCAGATTTCACGGACGCCGCGGCGCGCGCTTGGTTCGGCTCGCTCTACCAGAAGAACTTGGACGAAGGCGTCGCCGGATTCTGGAACGACATGAACGAGCCGGGCGTCTTCCTCGACGACAAGACGCCGAAGCCCGACATCTATCACCACCCGTTGAAGACCTTCCCTTTGACTGCGCGCCACGCGGGCGACGGCCAACCCGGCACACACGCGCGCTACCACAACGTCTTCGGAATGCAGATGGCGCGCTCCACGTTTGAAGGTTTGAAGCGACTACGCCCAGACGCGCGCCCCTTCGTTCTAACGCGCGCAGGCTACGCCGGCATCCAACGCTTCTCCGCAATCTGGACGGGCGATAACGTGGCGAGTTGGGATCATCTTCGTCTCTCGATTCCGATGCTTCTGAACCTCGGAGTCTCAGGCGTCGCGCTCATCGGTTCAGACGTTGGAGGTTTTTCCGGCAACCCGACGCCTGAGCTTTACACGCGCTGGCTTCAGTCAGCCGCGCTGACGCCGTTCCTACGCTCGCACTCCGAGTGGGGGTCGAACCCGCACGAGCCTTACTCGTTCCCGAAGGAGTTCACCGACATCAACCGCGCGTCCGTCGAACTGCGCTACCGCCTGCTCCCGTACCTCTACACGCTCTTTCAAGAGCACACCGAAACGGGCGCGCCCCCGATGCGCCCGCTCTGGTTCGAGTATCCGTCGGACGACCGAACGTATCTGATTGAAGACGAATACCTCGTCGGGCGCGACCTTCTAGTCGCGCCCGTCGTTACGGAATCGGTTGTGAAGCGTCGCGTCTATTTCCCGAAGGGCGACAACTGGGTTGACTGGTGGACGGGCCAAACTTACGAAGGCGGCAAGGACGCCGAAGTTGACGCGCCGCTCGCGCGCCTTCCGCTCTACGCGCGCGCGGGCGCTGTTATCCCGACGCAACCCGTCGTACAACACACGGGCGAGATGCAACACGCGCCGCTCACGCTCGTCGTCGTGCGCGGCGCAAGCGGCGCGGGCACGCTCTACGAAGACGTGGGCGACGGCTACGAATACCTTCGCGGCTCATCTCGCACGCTCGCCGCGACTCAAGAAGGCGACACGCTCAAGCTCACGCGACGCGGCGCTTACAACGTCTCGCGCCCGCTCGCGGCGGTCGAATATCTCGGCCTCGCCGCCGCGCCGCGCGCGGTTCGCGTCGCGGGTCGCGCCGCCGCGAACGCGACCTTCGATGCCGCCACGCGTCGCTTCAACGTGCCTCTTCCGGCGGAGAATGTCGAAGAGATTTCGCTCGTCCCGTAGAATAGTTGGCAAATCTACTTGAGTGTTGAGTGCGATGCAGTTAACCACAGAGACACAGAGAGCACGGAGGCGGCACAGAGAATAAATCTCTCTGTGCAATCTCCGTGTCCTCTGTGTCTCTGTGGTTAATCCCGATTGCGCGAAACTTAAACAGGATTTTAATCGGAGAAGTTCGCGTTAATGCCAGCACAAACAGAACACTATCCCGGCGCGCTCGACCGCCGGCGCTTTCTCTCGAAGGTCGGCAAGGGTCTGGGACTCGCCGCGCTCGCCTCTTCAAACGTCGCCGCGCTCTTGAAAGACGTGCAGGCCGCCGCGCGTCGCGTCGTGCGTCTCACGCCGGAAGAGGCCGCGCGCGACGAGGAGTTCTGGTTCGAGATACAACGTGCCTTCTCCGTCACGCGCGGAATCGTCAACCTCAACAACGGCGGCGTCTCGCCCTCGCCGCGCATCGTCACGGAAGCGCTCGTCCGCTACATCTGGCAACAGGAGGACGCGACCGCCTATACGATGTGGCAAATTCTTGAGCCGCAGTCTGAGACGATACGAACGGGACTGGCAGACCTAATGGGGTGCGACCGCGAAGAGGTCGCAATCACGCGCAACACTTCCGACTCGCTCGAAGCCCTCCTGTTCGGCTTCGACCTCAAGCGCGGCGACGAAGTCTTGACGACGACGCAGGACTACCCGCGCATGTTGACGACCTTGCGCCAGCGCGTGCGGCGCGACGGAATAGTCTTAAAGACCGTGCGGATTCCAGTCCCGCCCAAAGACCCAAGCGAAATCACGGCGGCCTTCGAGTCTGGATTCACGCCGCGCACGCGTCTCGTCCTCATCTCGCACATGATTAACTTGACGGGGCAGATAACGCCCGTCCGCGAGGTCTGCGAGATGGCGCGCAGGCGCGGCGTCGAAACCATCGTTGACGGCGCGCACTCGTTCGCGCAGTTCGATTTCAAGCGCGACGACTTGAACTGCGACTACTTCGGCACGTCTCTCCACAAGTGGCTTCACGCGCCTAAGGGGACTGGAATGCTCTACGTCCGGCGCGACAAGTTGAAGAAAATCTGGCCGCTCTTCGCAGCCGAAGAGAGTCAGGATGCAGACATACGCAAGTTTGAGGAGACGGGCACGCGCTCGGCGGCGCAGCGTCTGGCAATCGGCGAGGCTCTACTGTTTCATCAAGGCGTCGGGGCGGCGCGCAAGGAGGCGCGGCTTCGTTACCTCGCGCGCCACTGGATGAATCAACTCAAAAATGAACCACGCGTGCGCTTCAACACCTCTTTCGATGACCGGCAGTCGTGCGCGCTCGCAAACGTCCACATCGAAGGGACGGAACCCGTCGCGCTTTGCGATTACTTAATGAGCCGCCACAAAATCTTCGCCACGCCAATCGTCCACGAAGAGTTTAAAGGCGTCCGTGTCACGCCGAGCGTTTATACGACCTTGAAGGAACTCGACCGCTTCTCGGAAGTGATGTCGGGCGTAGCGCGCAAAGGTCTTCCCAAAGCTTGACGGAAGGCGCGCCTGACGCCGCCGCCCAGTAGTGGTTCAGTTTGAAATATAAGAGCAGTTGTTCGGCAAATTGTTCACCGCCGAGGCGCAGAGAGGCGCAGAGGAAACGCAGAGAATTTCAGATCTGAAATTTCAAATTTCAGATTCCCTCTCTGCGCCCCCTCCGCGCTCTCTGCGCCTCGGCGGTGAACAATGCTCTAAACAACTGCTCTCATATCTCTAACCGAACCTCTAACCCGCGTTCGATAGTGCTTGCCAAAACCGCGTGGGTCGTCTATCCTCGTCACACTTGCGGTAAAAGGTTGACGCCCATGATCGTATTTAGACGCATCATTCCCATCATGGCGGCCTAACTGGGCCGTCCACCGCCGGCGGGCTTCCCCGTATCTTCTCTCATTTCCACTTCGGAAAGCGGCTATCCGACCAACCAAGGGTCGAAGGGTGTGTGCGTCAATGACTAACCTAGGCATAGAAGTCTCCCATCTACATAAAATCTTCCGTAAGCGCAAGGGCGTCGTGCGCAAGCGACAGACCGTTACGCACGCGCTCAGAGACGTTTCCTTCGAGGTCTCTTTGGGCGAGACCTACGGGCTGCTCGGCCCGAACGGGTCGGGCAAGTCAACGCTCATACGCGTTCTCTCGACGCTGCTCGTGCCCGACTCCGGGACGGTGCGTCTGCTCGGCCACCGCATACCCGGCGAAGAGACCGAGGTGCGACGCAAGATCGGGCGCGTGAGCGTTGACGCCGCGTTCTACAAAAAGCTCTCGGCGCGCGAGAACCTTCTCTACTCCGCGTACCTCTACGGTATGAACAAACCGGAGGCTGAAGCGAGAGCGATGGAGATTCTCGAAGCCCTCGGACTCGACGGCGAGAAGTTCACAGACCCGCTCGAAGAGATGAGCCGCGGCATGCAACAGAAGGTGGCGATAACGCGCGCGCTTTTGGTCAACCCGCCGCTCCTTCTTCTGGACGAGCCGACGACCGGACTCGACCCGAAGAGCAAGCGCGACGTGCAGACCTTCCTCGAACGCCAGCGCGACGAGCACGGGACGACCATTCTGCTGACCTCGCACGACATGGCCGAGACCGAGCGTCTCTGCTCGCGCATAGGCTTCATCGCGCACGGTCGCCTCATCGCCGAAGGCACGGCTGACGAACTCAAGCGACGCTCCTCAGCCGAATCGCTCGACGACGCCTTCATCGCGCTCGCGGGTGAAAAGCTCGAAGAGGACGGCAGCGCCGCCAAGCTCAAGAAGCCCGAAGAGGCTTTGGCGGAAGCGTGAGCGGATTCATAGTTAATTTTGTGTCCTCTGTGACTCTGTGTGCTCTGTGTTTAAAAAGCCGATTTAACACAGAGCGCACAGAGTCACAGAGGACACGGAACTAAAACCGTAGAGGATTACAGTCATGGAACAAGTTTTAAGACAGACTTGGGCGTTCGTCTTCCGCGACTACCATTTGACGCGTCGCTACATGTCTTGGGTCGTCGTATTCACCTTCTACGCGGTCGTCAACTCGGCGACGGTCGTGCTCATCGGCGTCGCCGCCAACGACCGGCGGCTGACGCTGACGCTTCTGGTCGGCGTGCTGCTCTGGGGTTTCCTGTCGGTGCTCTTCAACGAGATAGCCAACTCGATAACCTACGAGCGCTGGGAGGGCACGCTCGAATACACGTTCATGGCCCCCGTGTCGCGGCTCATACATCTGGCGGGCGTGAGTCTCTTCTCGTCGGCCTATGCGGTCGTTCGCGCCGTGATAATCATCGCGGGGATGCTACTCTTCATAGACCTCGACCTTTCGCGCGCCAACTGGTGGGGGATGATTGTCGTGCTCGCCGTCTCGAGCGCGGCCTTCATAGGGCTGGGGCTGATAGCCGCGACGCTCCCGGTCTTCTCGCCCGAACGCGGCGCGGAGGCGACAAACATCTTTCAGGGGCTTCTGCTTCTCGTGTCGGGCGTCTATTACCCGGTGGAGGTTCTGCCGCGCTGGCTTCAGCCGCTCGCCGTCGTCTCGCCCGCGACCTACGCGCTCTCGGCGAGCCGCAAGCTGATAGGCATCGGCGACGGGCCGGAACAGACGGCGGGCGCGCCGCTCCGAGCCGTCTCGCACGAACTTCTGGTCTTGACGCTGATGGGCGTCGTGCTCATCCCGCTCGGCCTCTACGTCTTCGGACTCGTCGAACGCTGGGCCAAGCGCACGGGCAAACTGAAGCGGACGGGGTGAGACGATTTTGGATTTGCGATTTTGGATTTTGGATTGACTGTTGATGAGAGCGACGCTGTCTCTCATCAATCTTTTTGTGACGACTTGGCGAAGGCTTGACTGAAAACAGCGTTGCCTTCATCAATCCAAAATCTAAAATCCAAAATCGAAAGCGTTTCACCCGAACGCTTCGAGAACTTCGTCTGCGTGCTCTTCGACGTTGACCTTGTTGAAGACTTTGCGCACGCGTCCCTCTTCGTCAATCAGGAAGGTCTTGCGGCTGACGCCCATGTACTTGCGTCCCATGAACTGCTTCTCGCCATAGACGCCGTAAGCGTCGGCGACGGAGTGATCTGTGTCGGCCAGAAGCGTGAAGGGCAAGTTGTACTTGTCTATGAACTTGCGGTGCGACCGCTCGTCGTCTGTCGAGACGCCGAGAACTTTTATTCCGCGCTTCTCAAGCTCGGAGTGTTTGTCGCGCAGGCTGCAAGCCTCCTTAGTGCAGCCGGGCGTGTCGTCCTTCGGGTAGAAGTAGAGCGCGACGCGCTGGCCGCGCAAGTCCGAAAGCCTCACGATGTTCCCCGCCTCGTCGCGCGACTCGAAGTCGGGCGCGAGGTCGCCTTCCTTGACCATCCGTTTAAGTCCTCCGTGTTTGTAGGAAATAGAGCGCCGACTATTTTATACAGTACCGCGAGCGGTAGCGAGCGGGTGCGTTTGATTATCATGACTGTGGGAATGATAAGTGACCCGCTCGCTACCGCTCGCGGTACTGTACCCGCGTCCGTTACGCTCGACCGGGTTAAGCCTTCGCGCCGTTGCGTTGGAAGGCGCGGAAGGGTTCGGGGATGAAGTTGGTCATGTGGAAGAGGGCGTGGCGTCCGTCGGCGAAGGTCTGGTAGAGGTTGAATTCGGGAAGCTGGAGACAGGTGAGCGGCGAGACTTGGTCGTAGCCGGTGTCTATGCCGATTGCGCTGTGCGAGACGTAGATGCCGTGGCGACCGAGACGACCGAGCAAGGGGAGGAGCGGCGTCGGCGTGTGGCCGAAGACGCAGGGCTTGCCGTGGTAGTGTTTGTAGAAATCGGGGTTGCGCGACCAGAGAAGGTGACGCGCGTCCGTGTCGCGCGGGTGCTTCTCGCCGTCTAATCCGGCGTGCACGTAGAAGGCGTGTTCGTCTTCGTGGAAGAGCGGGAGCGAGCGGAAGAACTCTAGGTGCTCGGCGGGCAGAGAGTCGCGCACGCGACGCTGCGCCTCCTCCCACCAAGAGCGTAGCTCGGCGGTCAACTCGCCGCCCGTATATTGCCCGAAGGTGTTGCTGCTTCCGACCGCCGGATGAAGCCAGAGCCACGCCCCTTCGTCCAAGAAGTCTAAAAGCATCTGCTCGTGGTTGCCGCGCAGGCAGACGACACGCCCGTCGGCGGAGTTGCGTTGGAGTTCTAAAACGTCGGAGACCGCGCCGGGGATGTCTTCGCCCCGGTCAATGAGGTCTCCAAGGAAGACGAGCGTGTCGCGCTCCGCGTCGCGCGGAAGGAGCGACAGGAGGCGTCGGAGTTGTTCGCGGCGTCCGTGGAGGTCGCCGACGACGAAGGTGCTCAAAGCGCGCATCCTCCGCGAAAAGGCTGAAGGGTAAGGGGGAAAGGGGAAAGGGGAAGGGATAAAAGAAGAGAACGTGTTACTAAGGAAAGTGCGTGTTGCTCAGGCTACTCTTCTTTTCCCTTACCCTTTACCCCTTCCCCTTTCCCCTTGTTCTCACTGTTGTCGGGCTTCTTTCGACTTCGACTGCGTGTCTTCGATGCTGCGCATCAACTCGGTGAAGCGCGCGTCCGCGCGCAAAGTTTCCCAGTTGGGGTCGGCCTCGAACCACGGCCTGTTTTCGTTGCCGAGAGTTATCGCGCGCTCCAACCACTTGAAAGCCTCGTCGCGCTCGCCGAGCATCGCGTAAGCAGTGGCGAGCCAGTAGGCGACGTCGTGGTCTGCGTCCGCCGCTTCCAGAACGCGCTCATTGATTTCGGCGCGCGCCGCCTCGGCGTCGCCCTTCAGAATCAGAAACTGCGCGAGCAGCGGGCGTATGCCGTCCATGCGCGGGTGGCGCTGGAAGACTTCGTTGATTATTCGGATGGCCTCATCTGCGTCGCCGCGACGCGCGGTCAGAACGGCGCGGAAGGTCTTGATGAGCGGGTGCTGCGGCTCCATCGCCGCGCCGAGGTCGAGTTCGGCGACGGCGTCTGTGAACCGACCCTGATACATGAATATGCGCGCGCGGTTGTAGCTGACGACGACGCGCTCCGCGGGATTTATCTTAATCATGCGGTTGAAACTCTCAAGCGCATCCTCGTAACGCCCGTCGAGCCGCGCGAGCGTGGCCGAGACGAAATGCACGCCCACGTCGTTAGGCGATTCGCGTCGCATCTCTTCCAACCACTCGCGCGCGCGCGCCTTCTCGCCGCGCGAGAGCATTATGAAGACCATGTGAAGGCGCGCTTCGAGAAGCGCCGGGTCTATGGCGAGCGCACGCTCGAAAGCCTCTTCGGCGTGCGCGTAGTCTTCCGCGCTCCCGAAGCCCTTGATGACGCGGTTGGCGTACGCGCCGCCGAGAGCGCACCAAGCGAGCGCGAAGTTCGAGTCCAGCTCGACCGCGTGTTTGAAATGCTGGATTGACTCGTCGGAGTCTTCGTGCGCGAGCGTGTGGTAGATGAAGCGGCCTCCGGCGTCGCGCCCGCGCAAGTATTCTTCGTAGGCTTCGGGGTTTGTGGTCGAACGTCCGGCGTCGGGCGATTCGGTCAAACTCTTCTCGCGCTCGCCGCCGCGCGCGTGCTCCTCCTCGATGCGGCGCATGAGTTCCGCGAAGCGCGCGTCGGCGCGCAGAGCATCCCAACTCGGGTCTGACTCGAACCACGTGCGGTTGTCGTTGCCCAAGTCAATCGCGCGACCGAGCCAGTGGAACGCGTCTTCGCGGTCGCCGAGCAGGGCGTGAGTCGTTGCGAGCCAGTATGCGATGTCGTGGTCGGCGTCGGCGGCTTCGCGCACGCGTTCGCCGAGTTGCTCGCGCGCGGCTTCGATTTCGCCTCGCTTGATGAGTTGCTGCGCAAGCAACGGGCGTATGCCGTCCATCTGTGGATGCTCTTCCAAGACTTCGCGCAGGATGCGCACGGCCTCGGTCGTGTCGCCGCGACGACCCAAAACGACGGCTTGGAAAGTTCTGACGAGCGGATGATTCGGCTCGACGCGCGCGCCCTGTTCGAGTTCGAGGAGCGCGTCGTCGAGCCGGTGTTGATACATGAAGACACGCGCGCGGTTGTACGAAGCGACCACGCGCGCCGCCGGGTCGAGGCGCGAGAGTTTGTCGAAGGCTCGAAGCGCGCGGTCGTACTCGCCGTCTAAGCGATGAAGCGCGCCCTTGACGAAATAGACGGCGGCCTCGTTCGGCGCTTGCTTGGCAAGACGCGAGACTTCGGCGCGGGCCTTGTGCTTCTCGCCGCGCGAAAGATAGATGAAGACCATGAGGATGCGCGCTTCAATCAAGTTGGGGTCGAGTTCGAGCGCACGGCTGAAGGCGTTCTCGGCGAGTTCGTAGTCTTCGCCGCCGCCCAAGCCCTTCAAGACCTTGTTGGCGAAACTGGCGCCGAGTCCGCTGTGCGCGAGCGCGAAAGTAGGGTCGAGACGGATTGCGTGTTGGAAGTGTTCGACGGCCTTGTCGCAGTCGTCGGGGTCGAGCGTGTGGAAGAGAAACTTGGCGAAGAAGTCGCGCCCGCGAAGGTATTCTTCGTAGGCGGCGGCGTTGCGCGTCGTCGGCGCGGGCATCACTTCTTGAGAGGCTTGCTGTTCGACGTTCAAGCCCTTGGCGATTCGCTGCGCGATTGTGTCTTGGAGGGCGATGATGTCTTCGGCGGAGGCGTCAATGCGGTCGCTCCAGAGAAGGTCGCCGGAGTTGACGTCAATCAGTTGCGCGTTGACGCGAAGGTTTCCGCCGCCGCGCAGAAAGCTCGCCGAAAGAACGGCGCTCACGTTCAACTCGCGCCCGACCTCGCGCGGGTCAACCTCCTTGCCTTGAAACTTCACGATCATCGAAGAGGGCCGGACGATGAGCGAGCGATTGCGCGCAAGCTCCATGATGACGGCGTCGGCCAGAGAGTATTCGTAGAAACTCGCCTCCGCGTCGTTCGATAGATTTTTGAAAGGGAGGATGGCGATTGACTTCTGCGTCTCAAACTGCGAGACGTGCGGCGACTGCGGAGAGACTGAGGTTGACGGCTGCGCGGAAGAGCCTGCGAGTTGCGCCGACGTTGGACGCGAAGCGGCGGGCGGCATGGATGTCGGCTGCGTCTCAGCGCCCGTGAGGCTTCGCCACCAGCGACGGAAAGTCTTCCCGACTCCGCCGCCCGTTCCCGGTTGATGCGTCGGCGGCGCGACCGCGGGCAAAACTTCTACAGGCGCGCCGGCGTTCGACTCCGGCGCTTGTCCGGCGGCCTCTCGAATCGCCGCGCGAAGGTCGTCGCGCATCTCCGCCATACGCTGGTAGCGATCTTCGGGGCGCTTCGCCAACGCGCGGTCGAGAATCTGTTGGATGCGCGGCGGCGGATTGTCGGAGCGAACTTCCGCGATGGGGTCGGGCGTGTCGTGGAGAACGGCGTAGCGAACCTCTACGGTCGTCTGACCTTTGAAGGGCCAGATTCCGGCGAGCATTTCGTAGAGGAGAACGCCCGTGGAGAAGATGTCGGCGCGGTGGTCAACCTTCTGTCCCGTCGCCTGTTCGGGCGCGGCGTAGGTGGCCGTGCCGTAGGGGACGCCGAGTTCGGTTAGATGAACGTCGCCCTTCTTGCCGCCTTCGTCGAGAAGTTTTGCGAGGCCGAAGTCTAAAACTTTTGCGAGGCCCGAAGCCATGACCATCACGTTGCCGGCTTTGATGTCGCGGTGGATGATTCCTTTTGCGTGCGCGGCGGTGAGCGCGTCGGCCACTTGAAAGGCAATCGAGAGCGCGCTTTCAATCGAGAGCGGGCGACCGTTGACGAGTTGGCGTACGTTCTTCCCTTCGATGTACTGCATCGCGATGAAGTGGAGTCCGTCGTCGGTCTCGTGAAGGCCGTAGATCGTGCAGATGTTCGGATGGTCTAAGGACGAGGCTAACTGCGCCTCGCGCTCGAAGCGCTTGAGATTGACCTCGCGCGCCGTCAGTTCGGGCGAAAGGACTTTGATGACGACGGGGCGGCCCAGACGTTCGTCCACGGCCTTATAAACCGTGCCCTGCCCGCCCGCGCCGAGCTTCTCAGTGATGCGGTAGTTGAGGAACGTCTTGCCAACCATTGTTAGCTGTTAGCTATTAGCTGTTGGCTGTTAGCTCTTCTTTGCCCGCTGCACGAAGCCTTCGATGAAGGTTGATCGTTACGAAGCGGGCAAAGCCAAAAGCTAACAGCTAATAGCTAATAGCTTTTTTACATCCGGCTCACGGCCAGACTCAATCGTGCACGGTTCAACCGCGCGGCGGGTCGCCCCAGCCGGATTGTACGAACTTGCCGTCCTCTACGATGCAAGGCACGGTCGGGTCGCCGCCCGAATAGTCGAACATCTCCTTACGACGCGCGCGGTCGTTCTGCGCGTCGTACTCGGTGAACTTCACGCCGTTCGAGTTGTAGAAGTCCCGCGCCTGCTGGCAGTACGGGCAATCCGGCTTCACGTACATCACGAGTCCCACGCCCAAAGCCCCCTTCTCGGTTTTCCCCAAGTGTAACGCACACGCACGCGAGTTGAGAAGCACCGGGCGTCAGGATTAGAAGTGGGGAAGGTTAGAACTACATCGTCGCCTTGAGTTTGAAAGACGACGGGCGGGAGGCTCGCGGCGCTCGCCTTGGCGCGCTCGTTTTCGTTATACTCGCCGCGCCGCCGCGCGGACATCACACGGCAGAGGTAAACGAAAAGCGCGTGTTCGAGAGCGACCTTTTAGACCCTTACGAGCGGCTCGTCAAGATTGACGTGCTCGGACGCGAGGTCGAGGTGCCGGAGAATAACCGTCTGCTGCGCTGCTTCCAGTTTCTCTCACTCGAAACAATCTCCTACGGCGACTTCTGCTGGAACGGCGACTGCACAAACTGCCAGTTCTGGTATCACGACGCGGGCCAATCGGAAGCGCAGGACAGAACCGCCCTCGCCTGCCGCTTCGACTCCCGCGAAGGAATCGTCGTCACACGCCTCAGCCCGCACATCATCATCGAAGGCGTCAACAAGAAGTGATGAGTGATGAATGCGGAATGATGAATTAAAGACGGGCCGTCGTCTTTAATTCATCATTCCGCATTCATCACTCATCATTCTCTTTTCAGTCTCTGCGCGCGTCGCGTCGGTCGCGCCGGTAATCACGCAGGTCTGCGCGCCGGTCGCGGCTGTCTGAGCGGTACTCGCGCCGGTCGCCGCGAAGCTCGCGCCGGTCTGCGGCGATTTCGTGGCGGTCTGCGCGAAGCTCGGCCCGCGAAGCGTCGTCGTGACGGTCGCGCCGGTAGTCGCGCACGTCTGCGCGAAGGTCGCGCCGGTCGCCGCGCGTCTCGCGCCGGTCGCCTCGGAGTTCGCGCGTGTCCGACCTAATCTCCCTTCGATCCGCGCGAAGCTCCCTGCGCTCGCCGGGGCCTACGTGGCCTTTGGCCTGCGCCGCCGGCGCGCAAAGCGTGAGCGCGACGGTCAGCGCAGTTTTAATCAGCGTCTGCCTTCTCAACATTTCATCTTCCTCCGTTTGAAAATTTCGTCCGCGTCTTCAGTCAACGCCGGAGACTTCCCCTCGTCGTGTTCGCCAAAGTCAGCGGAGGAGAGACACACGACCACCGACGGACGCGGCACGCGCCGCGCCTCGGAAGAGTGTCTGAAACACTCTTTCAATCTTCGCTGTTTTTGACGCGCGCGGGCCTCGCGCGGACGAACTTTTCTTCGTCGGCGAACGCGACCATTTCCTTCGCGTCGCGTATCGCGCTAAACTTCTCGCACACTCGCGCGTATGTCTCAAACACGCTTCCTCGGAAGCGAAAAAGTTTTTGACGAAAGGACTGAAGCAGGGCGATGCGTTTTGAGTTTTACGACAAAGCACTCGCCGACGTGCCGAAGCTCTCGGTTGACGGCACGGTCGGCAACGCCATACACCTTTCACACTGGGAAGGCAACACCACGCCCGCCGAGCTTCGCGCCGACACCTCAACGGAAATCGCGCTCAACTTCGTCGCCTCCCCGCGCCGCGAAGAGATTGCGCGCGGCATCGCCGTTGTCACCAACAACCACTTCGACACGGACGGCGTCCTCTCCGTCTGGACTGTGCTCGCGGGCGAGCGCGCGCTCGAGTTGAAAGACAAACTCGTAGCCGCAGCCGAAGCCGGCGACTTCTCCGAGTTTACGGGCGCGCGGGCCGTGCGCGCGAGCATTCTGATTCAGGGCGGCGACAATCCATTCGTCGAGGGCGTCGCTTCGCCGCTCGCGCGAAGGCTTGCGGGCGGCGAGCCTATTGACGAGAGGCGCGCTTACGAACTCGTGCTGCCCGAAGTGGAACGCGCGCTCACGCGAACGGACGAGTACGAGCCGCTCTGGCGCGATGCTTGGACGCAGATAGAGTCGGCGCTTGAGAGCTTCGAGCGCGGCGCATCGCGCGTCGAGGAAGATGAAGCGACCGGGCTTTCGGTCGTCACGCTCGCGGCAGACCTCTACGGCGACGCAGGGTTCAAGCCGACGCGCCACGCAGCGCCCTACACGGCCATCGCTTCAGCGGCGCGCGGACGAATCTTTCTCGTCGCGACGCCAACGGGCGGCGGCTGGAGTTATCGGATTGACTATCCATACTACTCTTGGGCCGTGACGTACGTGCGTCCGCGCGTCGCGCGGCGCGACTTGAGCGCGGCGCTCGCGCGCTTGAACGAGCTTGAAGGCGACGGTGTGGGAAGTTGGAAAGCGGACAGGAGCGAGTTGACCTCCGCCGTCAAATTCACTGACGCCTCCGGCGCGCTCGCGGCCTCGCGGCTCGCGCCCGACACGGTGGCCGCCGAACTTCGCGCCGCGCTCGTCCGACAAACCACTTTGGCTGTGGAAGCAAGAAATTAACAAGGATGGACAGGATGAGCAGGATGGAAGACAAATGATGAGTGCAGAGTGCCGCAGTGATGAATTAAGAACAGCGTCGCCTTCATCATTCACACTGCCGCATTCATCACTCAGAGCCTGTTTGAAAACAGTTGCGCTCGTGCAGACTGTAGGGGCAGGGCTTGTCCGCGGCCCGCTCGCGTGCTGTAGGGGCAGGGCTTGTCCGCGGCCCGCTCGCGTGCT
>Ga0081539_10002278_pt1 | contig 27809 bp, 15 predicted proteins | sample TabmetS4T2R2_FD_71023 | JGI IMG/M metagenome (GOLD analysis project Ga0081539, IMG submission 71023) | Tabebuia heterophylla rhizosphere microbial communities from the University of Puerto Rico - S4T2R2 | ecosystem: Host-associated > Plants > Roots > Rhizosphere ... | reverse complement strand
CCCGCAGGAAATCAGCCACCAACGAATTGATGATCGAAGCATCGAAGTCGGGCAAAGTTAGAGTCAGGCGCGAACCGTCTGATCGTTCGAGTTGGAGGCGACAAGCGCTTCCGGTTGGCGGTGCTGGAAACTCGACCGGCAGTGCGGCCATCGCCGGTAGCTTGAAGAAAGCGGGCGGAGGCGAGGTCGCAACCTGTGCCCGAGTGGCAGATTTCAACTTCCGGTTCGGCACGCTTGAGTGTGCAGGTCGTGCAGGTTGAGGCTCCTTTTTTTGTGCCGCAGTTGTGTGCGAGGAACGGTTGGCCGGCGGCTTGTGTTTCAATCTCGACGGATCAACCCTGAGAACACGGTGGATGAGTGAGGGCGGATAGCGCCGACTCATTTCCAGCACCGCCCTCCGAAGATCATCAGGAATTGGCTCCCGAACGTATTTGCGGTTGGCGCGCCAGGTCTCAAAGCGAGTTTGCAGTGCGAGCAGATCGGTTGGAATAGAATCCATCAAAAACCTCCAGAGACAGATTGAGTATCGATGGAAAGAGTATCGAGGACCTGTTCGCCAATCACGCGCATTTGCCGAAGGATGGTGGTCAGGCAACGACGAATAGGCCCGATCGATGGCTAAAGCGTAAGATCAGTGGGCGGTTGCCGAAGGGATACGATCATCTGGTCTTCCGCCGTGGCTTCTCGCAGCGCCGCGCCCTTCACTTCATAGCGCCCAGCCTTTACACCTTTCTCCAGCGAGCGTACTTGCATCCGATAATTTCCGGCCACCATTGCCACCCACTGCAAAAGTTCCGACCCTTCCGTTCCGTTCGGGCTGTCCACTTCGATCAACTTCTTGCCGTCCGGCTCGAACAGCGTCACCACAACGTCAATGCCTTTTTGCTCGACTATGACACCCAGGAATTGGCTGGCAGCGAGATTGATTTGATATGAGTGTCCCTGACCTCCGGCAAGCTCGCGTGCAATAGGTTTGTTCACTTCGAGCAAGGCCATCTCTGACCCGGACTTCGACTTGCGCCCATCATCAACTTGTTGAACTTTAGTCGGCAGTCCTCCGGCGCTGGGGATGCTGTTAAATCCTAAATTTCTTTTGGCTGCAACTGCAGGGCCATGTGAGATCAAGAGATCGATTGAAAGAACAAGAGAGAATAGAACATCGCTTCTGATCAGACTGTGTGGCCGAGAGCACGAAATTGAACGTTGTGACATGGCGATAACCCACTTAAAAGAGTTGTGAGTTGCGTGGATCGATACAAGCATAAATAGCAATAAGCGCGAGAAGCCGTTTTCCGGCCATCCCACGCCTAAATGAATGCATTACAGCTGAGACTGCTTCACGGCTGGCATGTTTCACTACTTTTTCCGCTGCGCCAGATTGCAATTCGACCGATTAGTGTCGACATCGGGGCAACCATTCTCACGCTTAAACGTGAAGGCCAGCGTAGTCTTCTCCGGCGGGAGCGGCTGTGGAATTCCCGAAATCTTTTTGTATGCGGCGAATCCCAGCCCCCAGAGGCTCGTAGCTCCCTGATAGATTTCAGTGAATGTGGTCTGCCCCAGCACAATGATCTGCTGCCCCTGCAAATCGACCTTCAATCCGGGGACCTTTACATCAAGGGCATTGATTGTTTCGCTGCCTTTCACCGCAAGCTTTCTGAGCGAAATCTGTTCCGGGTGTTTTTCATTTGGCATCCCAACCAATTGGTCGTTAATGTAAACGGCTTGAAGAATAGCGTTCGGGTAATAGTACTTGTCACTCTCTACAAACCAGAGAATTCGGATTTCGACCTTGTTCTTTGATATCTTCTTAATACTTACCATTGCATCAAAGCCGGAATCATCCTTTCCCGTCTTATGGTAGATGAGCTTGCCGTCTATCGGAATCTCCGCTCCGGCGTTCATTCCTTTGATATCAATTCCTTTGTTGAGCTTCACCCAGAAAGTCCTGTCTTCATTGGGATGAGCCGGCGCGATTAAATTTGCAATTTCATTCTTATCTTGTGCCAACGTCACGTTTGCAAGAAGTAGGGCTGCTAACATCATTACAAGTAATGTGACACAATAATATACGCTCTGATTCCTTCTCATAGCATTTACCTCCATGTTTCTGAAACAACGTTTTGACTTTTGCTAAAGAGCTGAAGAAGGAAGTTTAAAATTCCCGTTTCACCTGAAGACTGCCGGATAGCTCCTTCATTTCTCAGCTCCCATAGCGTAAGACAATTTGGAAAAAATCTTTCAGCGGAGGTTTGATCTGCTTATCTCTTACCATCAAGACTTGCCCATTCTCCGGACTGAATAAAACTCGCCCAATAAAATGGATGGCGATGGTCTTTACTCTTGAGCATCTTGAGTTGCACCTGCCGTAGAGCTTCGCTGCGGCCCTGTCCTTGGGTCAAGCTGGTGTAATATGACGTCATCCACTGGCGGGTCAGGTAATCCGAGACCGGCCACAAGCTCATCACCTGTGTTTCGGAGCCTGCCAGGACCAGTGCGCGTCGCAACCCGTATACTCCTTCTCTATTTTTTACTTCTCCGACTCCGGTATCGCAGGCTGAGAGCACGACCAATTTCGTACCCCATAAATTCATCCCAGAGACCTCGAGCGCGGTCAATGCACCGTCGTCATCGCTGGTCTTGTGCAGATTGATACCGGCGAGCGCCAGCCCCGATCGAAGCAGGGGATTCTCGATCTTTATCGCCAAATTGCCTGATCGCAGGTCGGAAATCGCACTCGAACTCAGTAAAGATCTAAGTCCGCGTGTCTTCTCTTGGCCCGTTTCTCCATCCTGTAAAAAATATCCATGAGTGGCGATATGCAAAATACTTGGGGCACTCACTTTTTTCAGAACAGTCTCAGTCGCCTGTTCTTTAGTTAGGACGGTTGCGTTAGGTAACATGAATTTGATTGCTTGTGCCTCACGACCGGTTTCGGGCAACGGCTCGAAATAAGCCTGAGAGAAATCGGTGATGGGGCCACGCGCTTGCCGGTGGCGCGATGTGGGGCCAGTGTTGGAAGCCAGTCGAGCTCCGACTCCTGGCATTGGACCGAAGGCCGGATCTGCCACAATCAACGGCTCACCCTTGCTCTGCCGCGGTATTTGCAATCGCAAAAGGTCGCGTCCGCTCGTAAGATAAGTGAACTCATATCTTACGACTAAGTAGGATCCATACTCGTCAATCAGTGCAGCGAAGGGAATGAGATTGAGAGCGCCATCGGGCGAGATCAGCAGGTGTCTTGTATTACCTACCAAAGCACGCACGGGACGCATTACCTGATCGTCGAGAGTGCGGGCGAGCCGATTAACATCGCTACGCTGCGGGTCACGGAGAGCTTGGCGTAGCGCGGTAACGTTGCGATCGATAGCGGCTGCTTCTCCCAACTCAACCCACCGCGGCTCTCCTTCATGGGTAAGCTCGTAAACGGCATAGCGTGCGGAATCAAGCTTTCTGGTCTTCGCGTTATAGGGTCGGTAAATCGCGAATTCGACGAGCGCTGCTTCTGCGGGAATGGCCGCCTGTATTGCCTCAATGGTGATAGGCTGTGTAGTAGCCCAGAATGCGAAGCCGCGCTCATTGATCGCAGCTTCAAGTTTGTCGATTTGCTCCTCAAGATGATTAAGTTGCGCTCGATAGGAAGCGAGTTGATTATCTTTCGGTCCGCGCAGCGTAAGAGTAGCGAGTTGTGTCCGCGCTTCGGCAAGCTGGTCTAATATTAATTGATCCTGCGGCTCGGCACGTTGGCGCGCGGCGGTGATGGTGTTGCTTATAACGTCCAATCCACGCCCCTTGCGGCGTAGAATCGTAATAATTGCTAGGCGTAGGGCCTGTTGATTGTTAGGCATGAGTCGGGAGTTGAGAGATAATATTTGATTGGTTTCACCCGCAGACAGATAGAGGTAGCTGAGTATCTGGCGCTCGGAGCCAGTTGCGAGATTGCGGCTGAGGTTGTGTTCAGTGACTTCCGCAGCCCTTCGTTGGGAGGCCAATGCTTGTGCAGCATCTCCAGTAGACAAGTACAGAGACACAAGATTGTTGAGCGATTGGGCGACATCTGGATGGTTGGGGCCGAGCGCCTTCTCCCGGATAGCCAGCGCACGTTGGAAGAGCGACAAGGCTTTTATATTATCTCCTTTAGTTTGGTATAGCAGTGCAAGATTATTAAGTGATTGGGCAACATTCGGGTGGTCAGGACCTAATGCTTCTTCCCAGAGTTTCAGCGCGCGTTGATAGAATGACTCGGCTTGAATATATTCTTCCTTGTCATGATATAGGACTGCGAGATTATTAAGCGCATAGGCAACATTCGGATGATCAGGGCCAAGCGCCTTCTCAAGAATATCTAGCGCGCGCCGGTGGAGCGGCTCTGCTCGAACATAATCGCTTTTGATATGGTACAGTTCCGCAAGGTTATTAAGAGCTTGTGCAACAGATGGATGGTTGGGGCCGAACGCCTTCTCAAGAATTACCAGCGCACGTTGGTGAAATGGTTCGGCACGCGTGTAGTCGCCCTTGACTCGGTACAACTCTGCAAGGCTGCCAAGTGAGTAAGCAACATCTGGATGGTCGGGACCGAGAGATTTCTCGCGAATCGCCAGCGCGCGTTTATATAGTAGTTCCGCCAGAGTGTAGTCGCTCTTTCTATAGTACAACTCTGCAAGGTTATTGAGTGATCGGGCGACGTTCGGATGGTCAGGGCCAAGCGCTTTCTCCGAGATGGCGAGTGCACGCTTAAAAAGGAGCTCTGCTTGCGAGTAGTCGCCCTTGTCTTCGTACAGAGATGCAAGATTGTCGAATGATAGAGCGACGTTCGGATGGTCAGGGCCAAGCGCTTTCTCCGAGATGGCGAGTGCACGCTTAAAAAGGGGAGCTGCTTGCGAGTAATCGCCCCTGTCTTGATATAACCGCGCAAGATTATTGAGTGAGTATGCGACATTCGAATTCTCAGGGCCCAGTACCTCCTCAAAAATCGCCAACGCGCGTCGATGAAGCGGTTCTGCTCGAGCGTAGTCTCCTTTGGTGTGGTACAGTTCGGCAAGGTTGTTGAGCGAAATAGCAATGTCTGGATGATTGGGACTGAGCAATTTCTCACGGATTGCCAGCGCACGCTGATGGAGTAGTTCAGATCTAGAATATTCGCCAATAAGATCGCATAGCGTGGCGAGGTTGCTAAGTACGTCAGCGACAAGCAGGTGCTCAGGCCCGACCGCGTTTTCATATATCTCCAACGCTCTCTTGTATAAAGGCTCAGCTCGTTTTAAATCGCCATTATAGCGGCACAACAGCGCGAGGGTATTGAGCAAGTCGGCAATATCCAGCTTATTGGAGTTGGAAGATTTCTCGCGCAACGCTAGTGCCCGTTCGACGCGTGGAATTGCTTCGGCATATTTCCCTTGAAATTGCAGAGCTGCGGCCTCGCCCTGTAATCTGAGCGCTTCTACAATTAGCTGGTCTTCCGCCGTAGCGACTCGTACCCCTACGATAGTCACTTCGTAGCGGCCCGCTTTTGCCTCCTTCTCTAATGAGCGTACTTCGAGCCGATAATTCCCAGCTTCTGCCGTTATCCACTTAACTGGCTCTGGCCCCTGCGTTCCGTTTGGACTGTCTACTTCGATTAGCCCCTTGCCGTCAGGCCCGAACAGAGTTACGACGACATCAATACCTTTCTGTTCGACCACAGCATCCAGAAATTGGCTGGCGGCGAGACTGATCTGAAAAGAGTGGGCTTGTCCTCCTGCCAATTCGCGTTCGATTGGTCTGCCTACGCCAAGAGTTTGATACTCTTGGCTATGAGCCGTAGATATCACAAGGAGAGGAATGAATAATGAAGCGAGCCCAATTATCTTCAGGAACAATCTGCGGCGGAGTGATTGAAGGGCTAATTGCTGAGACATGGCTGTACCTCCAATACAACTACAAAAGTTTTTATTTGTTGACTATCCTGAACGAATAACTACGAACATCCTCGATTTCTTCCTCGGCGGTTATGCCTTTGAGATTGAGGAGATAACCTTGAGAACTAAAGAGGTCGGCTGGAATACTCAGGGAGATGACTTTGATCACTCCTTTTTTACCTGCGCGTAGTTTGTCCACGGACCATACAATTCGGTCGTCGGCTTGTGTCCGCAGTTCGGCGCGGAAGCGCGGGTAGTCATCGCTTTCAAACTCGACTCGAAACTTGACGGTCCGTGTATTGGGTAGAATGCTGAAGTCTCGCGCGCCTCCGCTTCGCACGCCGGGAGAAAGGATGAAAAGAGCGAAATTGGATTTGATTGGCGCGCTCTTTTTCAAGTCTTGTTCCAGCCGATCACGCTCTTCCTGCACTTGACGCAACTCTTCGGCTAACTGATGATGATTCGCTTTTTGTTCCGCAACTTGTCTGCGCAGTTCCTGCTCATGATCGGCGAGCGCGGCCCGCGCTTGTTCAATCTGTGCGGATCGTGCTCGTAGCCTTTCTGTTTCAATCATTAACCTGCCGACTATAATCAACAGCACGAGGGCAGCGGCAGTCATTCCCCATTGCATCACCGGGCGCGAGACGCTCAATAAGCTCTTTATTGATGCTAGCCAAGACTCCGATTGTTTTGTTCCGAAAGTGGCGGTTGGTGGTTGTTCAGTCGCAGTTCGAGGCATCTGAACATCTGTGGCCGCTGCCTCGGCAGTTTTCGCACCAACCTTCCTTTCCGCTAGGACCTGTAGCGTTTGCGCAAAGCGGACGGCCTCTTGTCGGCGAGGGGTAGTCGGAAAATTGGATTGAAATAAATTTCGTTCCGGTGCTGTCAGTTCACCATGCAGATAATCATCGATTAGATCGTTTTCGACGGATTCCAATTGTTCGACGAAATCGTCATCGGAAAAACTGAGCTCATCGAACAATTCGGTCTCCGCCTGCGGTAATGTTCCGAGGAGATATTGAATTAATTGCTCTCGATTGTATTGCAGGTTTTGCATGGTGGATTTACACGTCCCTGAATCACATAAGCGCCGAATCGCAAAATCTTTCTCTTCAGACGGCCAAGCAGTTGCTGACACAATCCTTAAGTCTGGTGCGAATGCGACAAGCTTTGATATTCAAGGCGTTAGCCGTCATGCGGTGTTCGATCGCCAGTGCTTTCCGATTTTCCAGCTTGATCCTTTTTTCTCCGTAGTAGTAGCGAAGTATCAAGTCCTGATCACTGGAAGGGAGTTGTTGAGTACATTGCTCAAGACAATTTGTGCGTTTCTCCTTCAGATCCTGCTCATCTTCAATGATTGCCCTCAATCTTGCATCATTAATGCGTTGGCCATCCGCCAAGATGTCGTCCCATGGCTCGTTTTCCAGATCGGGTTGCCGGCGATATTCGTGAAAAACGAATCTGGCTGTGTTGTAGCAAATTTTTGCCGGTTCATCGTCATACTCTTTGCCGCTTTGTTCCAGCCATTTTGTCACTCGATCAAGAGTCTTATCCGCCAGTTCTTCCGGCGTTTGGCAGTTTTTTCGATCGAAATAGACGATTAACCTCTTCCGCATCTCTTCGTACTTCCTCCCATGGGAATCCACTCCGCCGTCTAAAAATCTCAATAGCCGGTTGAGGGAATCCTCAGTCGGTTTCCAGAGTGGAGTCTGTTTTGATTTCCGGGCTTGTTCGTCTAGTGCACCGCTCACCGTATCTCCTGAGGCCTTGGAAATTCAGCTGATAGACTACATGCGGAATTATTGGATGCTAGAAACCAATACGCAAGAGAAACTGAGAGAACTTAAAGCCGCCAAACAATTTTTTTACGCGATCGAGACTCACTCAATCTTCAATACTCTTGCATTTGAGCAATGCACTTAATAACATCCGGGTTATCTGATGTGAAAATCGGCAATTTAGGGCTAATAGAAGCCATGACCAACTGATCACTAAAGTCCGATCACAGCCAACAGGGGGGCATCATGCCGCGAAATACAGCTCTACCGTTGTTAAATCGAGAGATTCTCAACTGGGCATTACAGGTGGCTTTAATCCTTGGTCTGCTATTTTCGCCGATGCCTGCTGCCGACGATAGCGAGCTCAACCGCTTTACCGCTCATCCATACGGTCGAATACGCATAACTGCCGTAAATTCCCTGAACAGACAGGATGTGCGCCGGCTTGAAGCTGACAGAGCCATCGAGCAGACATTGGAAGGAGGCAATACCCACCATTATCAAGTTACGGTTGCAGCCGGTCAGTGCCTGCGTATCGTGGTCGATCAACGCGGGATTGATTTGATTGTGAGTGTGAAAGATCAAATTGGAGAGAAAATACTTGATGTTGATAGTCCAAATGGACTATACGGCCCTGAAATTGTCGAGATCGTCACCGACAATACCGGCATATATCAAGTTGATGTTAGTGCTCTTGAAAGTAAGGCCGCTCTCGGAAAATACGAGATCAAAATAGATAAAGTCGGCAAAGCAACGCCTGTTGATCGAAGCAGATTTAACGCGCAGAGAATCATTTTTGACGCCCGAGTCCTGAATCGGAGAGGGACTAAAGAAGATTTGAATAAGGCGATTGAAAAATATAAGGAGGCAGTGCCTCACTTGCGGTTGGCTGGTGATAGCCGTGGTGAGGGGCAGGTCTTCGAAATGGTAGGGGAAATTTACTACTCCTTTTCCGAGTACCGGGAATCTATCTCCTACGTTGATCAAGCAGTCAAAATATATAGTGCGGCGGGACTCTCAGGTGATGAGGCAAGAGCGCTTGGTACCTTAGCTAGTTGTTATCTTAGTATGAGCCAGTGGCAAAAATCGATAGACATATACCAGGAAGCGTTAGTCTTGAGTAAAAAGACCGGCAACCGCCGTTCAGAAGCGTTTATTCTTTCCAACCTCGCATCTGCTTATTCGGAATGGGGAGAATATCAAAGGGCAATTGAGTTTTCTCAAAAGGCACTACTGCTTAGGCGTGAGGTTAACGATCGTAGAGGAGAAGGGCGCACATTAGTACAGATGGGCGATATCTATAGAGATATTAGCGATAATCAAAGAGCCCTTGACTATTTCAACCAAGCTGTACCTATTCTCAGAGAACAGAAAGACCTGCAGTGGGAGGGATACGTGCTAGAGGACATTGGTACGGTCTATGAAGCACTGGGCGACTACGAAAATGCAGTTGAAAATTACACCCTCACTCTTTCCATAATGAGATCTATTGGAGATCGACGCATTGAAGCCTCGATGTATGAGCACATAGGCGGAGTATATTTAAAGCGAGCAGAATTTCAGAAAGCCTTGGATAGCTTAAATCGAGGGCTATTGATATATAAATCTGTCGGATTTCTTGTAGGAGAAGTGGATTCACTCAACAAAATTGGGCAGGTGCATCAGCAATTACATGATTATCAAAAAGCGCTTTCATTTTTCAATCAAGCACTTTCGCTCTCCCGAGAGATAAAGAACTCAAACCGGACGGCAACTTCAACATTTAATTTAGGTGTCTTATATACTGATCTCGGTGAGCCTCAAAAGTCTTCAGAATATCTTAGACGAGCCTTAGCTACTCAAAATGGACTTAGCCCTCAGTCGGAAGCTTCTGTATTGTATGAGTTAGCTTACGCTCAGATCAGGCTGGATAATATAAATGAAGCACGTGTTCTACTTGAATCCGCACTGAGGATTCTCGATTCTATACGGTCCAGCGTCATGACTCGGGAATTGCGTATTTCTTATTTAGCTTCGAAATGGGATTACTATAATTTATATATTGATGTTATGATGCAGTTGCATAAACAAAGTGCATCTCCTGAGTTAATGGCCATTGCATTCCAAACAAGCGAACATGTTCGCGCTCGAGTTTTGCAGGAACTACTGACAGAGGCTCGCATAGATATTCGTCGAGGAGTGGACTCCGAATTAGTAACGCAAGAGCAAAGCCTTCAGCAGATGCTTGGTGCGAAGGGCGAAGTATTGATGAAACTCAGAATGAGCAGTAATAGGGGCGAAGAGGAGGTGAGCGTTGAGAAAGAGATTAACGGCTTGAAAACAGAGCTTAGACAGATACAGACTGAAATTAGACAGAAAAGCCCAAGTTATGCGGCACTGACCCAATCTGAGACGCTCAACCTGAAAGAGATTCAACAACAAATTCTCGGCCCTGATACGATATTACTCGAATATAGTCTCGGCGCGGAACGGAGCTATTTATGGCTTGTGACTCAGACTTCAATCGATGCTTTTGAATTACCCAAACGTTCCACCATCGAAGACGCCGCGCAACAGGTCTACGATGTTCTCACTGCCCGCACCCGATGCAAGCCTGGTAAAGATCGGGAAGCGGTGCCGCTTACCCAAGCCGTTCAACTTGAAGCCCGATATCCGCAGATTGCGGCTAAGTTGAGTGAAATGGTATTGAGGCCGGCCACGGCGCAATTGGGTAACAAGCGGTTATTGATCGTCAGCGAAGGGGTCTTGCAATCAATTCCCTTCGGTGCGTTGCCTCTGCCGACTCTCGGAAATAGGACAGCACAACCCTGGACGCCATTAATGGCTGAACACGAGGTTATCAATTTGCCTTCGGCTTCGACGCTTGCCGTTCTGAGACATGAATTGGCCGGGCGAAAGGCGGCACCCAAGACTCTCGCGGCAATAGCGAATCCAATTCTGGATGCCGCGTCATTAGCTAGGTTCAACGCTTCGCTTAATATAAATACTCTGGCGACGGCAGCCGACAGTCCATTACGGAATTTTGGTGTGGCCTGCGCAGGAATGGGTGTTCCTGCATTGCCTTTCTCAAAGCGAGAGGCGGAAGCGATCGCAGCTTTGACGGCTCCAAACGATCGTCAGCTGATGGTGGGGCTTGATGCCAGTCGCGCTAAGATCTTGGGCGCAGACCTCACCCAATACCGCATTATCCACTTTGCCACGCACGGACTACTTAATAGCCGGCATCCGGATTTGTCGGGTCTGGTGCTTTCATTAGTGGATGAAAAAGGAATGGAGCAGAACGGCATTCTGCAACTCCACGAGATCTACAATTTAAAGCTTAACGCAGACTTGGTGGTACTGAGCGCCTGTGAAACTGCTTTAGGCACGGAGATCAGAGGCGAAGGCCGGATTGGGATGACGCGCGGTTTCATGTATGCCGGCGCTGCTCGGGTTCTAGCAAGTTTATGGAAAGTAGATGATGAGGCGACACGCGATTTAATGAAACTATTTTACGAAAAATTATTACGTGAGAAGATGCGACCGGCGGCCGCGCTGCGTGCCGCTCAATTGGAGATGCGCAGACAAAAGAGGTGGCAATCACCCTATTTCTGGGGAGCATTCACACTTCAAGGAGAGTATCTTTGACGGCTTCAACCAATGAAGAGGAGAGAGAAGGAGCTGATATTGGCAGATTCATTAGCGAGGTTAAAAGCTTAAGCCTGTCGTTCGCCAAAACCTGATCCGGCCTGTGTTTTCAGTGTCTTCATCAGGCTGCTCGGCGTTCGTACCGATGATGTAGACCTCCAACTTCGGCGATCTCGATCAACGATCCCAACTCCGGCGGCTGCACCAATCTCGCCTCCGGAGCGTCCTTTGCTCACGAGAGATGAGTTCGTGATCGACCATCAGATGCAAAGTAGGATCTCAGAATACAGCGCAAGTGCCGCTCCCCAAGAACAATGACGTGATCCAGACACTCTCTCCGAATGGAGCCGATCAGCCGCTCAACATACGGCGACTGCCAGGGGCTGTGTAGAGCCGTCATCACCTCTTCGATCATCATTCCAGCCACTCGCCGCCGAAACTCTTCTCCATCAATTCGATCCCGGTCTCGGAGCAGAAAACGCAGCGCCGTATCTTCCGGAAACGCTTCGACCATCTGCTGTGCCGTCCAGGCCGCCGTCGGATGTGCGGTAACATTGAAGTGAATCACTTGCCGGCGGTGATGGGCCAGCACCACCAGGACAAACAACACGCGAAAAGTCGCGGTCGGGACAGTCAGAAAATCGATCGAGATCATCTCTTTCACATGATTTTCCAGGAAGGTCCGCCAGGTTTGTGACGGTGGCCCACAGCGCCTGGGCATCAGACGCAAGACGGTTCGTTCCGATACCTCGAGTCCGAGCTTGAGCAACTCGCCATGAATTCGCGCGGCGCCCCACAACGGATTGGCCTGCGCCATGCGCCGGATCAGCTCTTTCATCTCTCGCTTGAGAGCAGGGCGGCCACCAGTTCTCCGCCGCGAGAGCTTCGTCCAAAAGAGCCGGAAGCCGTTCCGATGTCAGCCGATGACAGTCTCCGGTTGAACGATGATGAGAGATTCTCGCCATCCGGCCCAGACCCGGAATAACTAGGCCCAGAACAGACGATCCTTTTTCTCGATGGCCGGGCGCTTTTGCCTCCGCTTCAGGACGGTGAGTTGTTGTCGGAGGGCGAGGTTCTCAAAAGCCAGGTCGCGTCGTTCTTTGAGCATTGATTTGACGAAGCTGGAGAGCAAAGATAAAAGATCCTGCATGTCGGAAGTGTGTGGCGGGTGAGCGCAAAAAGTCAATTAAATCAATTGTTACGAGGTTTTGGCGAAGTACAGATATTGAATACTGACCGCATTGATGCGGCGCCGCAGAAGCCGAATAGTTACTTCTCTACGATCCGGAACTCGTAGCTCGGCAAATCATCGGATTTCCCATCAGTTGTGACGCCTTTCAAGGTGAGCAGATAGCCTTGCGGCTTAAGCAGGGCAGCGCTTAGGTTAAGGTCAATGAATTTGATTCCTGCTTGGGTGCGCGCCTTGAGCCTGTCGTGGCTCCAGATCGGCCGATCATCCGTTTGGGTGCGCAACTCGACGCCGTAGCTCGCAAAATCATCGCTCTCGAAGGGAACTCGCAGCCTAACCAACTTCGTTCCGGGCGGAACAACAAAGTCTTTAGCCCGACCACCCCTGCCGCCAAGCGGCAAGGTGAGGAAGGCGAACTTTGGTTCCACTGGTTTAAGTCCTTTCAGCTCTAGTTGCAGTTGGTTACGTTGCGCTTGCACACGCCGTAGATCCTCGACCAACCGGTCCCGATCTGTGAGCTGCCCGGCAATTTGTGCCTGTAGTTCCTGCTCACGGCGAATGAGTGCAGCCTGCTCGCGCTGAATCTGATTGAGCCGTGAGCGCAGCCGCGATGTCTCGATCATCATCCGGGTGAACCCGAAGAGCAAAACCACGGCCGCCGCCGCGAACGAAAGCTGAAGTGACATCCGAGGGATCCGCAGATAATTCAGGAACGACCGAAGGGCCGAAAGGCGGGCGGCGTCAGCCGTAGGGGGCGCGTCGGGTGTGGATTCTGGAAAGCGAAAATCCGCGAGAGCTTTGGCGAAGGCCACCCGTTCAACCTGCTTCGCATTCGTCAGGAAGCTCCTCTCGAATTGTTCGCGCCTGGCGGGAGACATCTCTCCGCGAGCGTAAGCATCGATCAGATCATTCTCGAAGGACTGCAGGTGGTGATAAAAGTCGTCGTCTGTGAATGACTTTTCGTCGAGCGCTTCGGCGTCAGATTCGGACAGCTCGCCGAGTAGGTATTGGACGATGATGGACTCATTTAATTGGTCGCTTCTCAATGACGATTCTCCTCGCTATTTGATGAGGCGAACGCGCGAATCGTGTTTCAACCGTTTGATAGACATTTCGAAACGCAGGCTTCGAGCTTTTCGCGGATGCGGTAGGCGCGGATTCTCAAGGCGGTCAGTGAGATTTTCAGCCGAGCGGCCAATGCCTCGCGCCGGTCAATCTTTGCCCGCCGTTCGCCCTGGTAGTACTCGCCGATCAGTAGTTGCTTTTCTTGAGGTAATTGTCGAATGCAGTGTCCCAAGCACTCCAGACGTCGCTCCGAGAGATGTTGCTCGTCCTCTTCAGCGATTAATGTCGGTGCAACGAATGGCTGCTTCGATGGCGTCAACTCATCAATCGACTCTTGCAAGCGAGCGGGATCGCGCCAATCTTCCATGAAGACCAATCGTGCCACGCGGTAGCAGTAAACCGTCGGTTCTTCGTTGATAAGCTGCTCGTCCTCGACAATCCGGCGCGCTACACGGTTAAGGGTTTCGTCGGCGAGTTCTTCCGGCGCAAGGCATCTTTTCCGATTGAAGTAGGAGACGAGCCTCCGGCGCAACTCTTCGTACTTCAACCCTGCGCGCTCCGGGTCAGCGTCCAACCATCTGAGCAAGGTTTTGAAGGCTTGCTCCGTCAACACCCAATCTTTCTTGTAAGTGACCGCCTTGTCCATCTACCGTTCACCAATTGATAGTCAGTGATTGTGAATCATGCAAGGTTAGCGCTTCCCATCCAGACTGGCCCATTCTCCTGAGAGGATGAAACCGGCCCAATAATAGGGATGATCGCGGCCTTTCTTCTGTAACATCTCAAGTTGGACTTGGCGCAATGCCTCTCCGCGGCCAAGCCCTTTGATCATCTTACTGTAGTAAGAGGTCATCAGATCCTGCGTTGCGTAGTCGGACACTCGCCACAGACTCATGACCTGTGTTTCCGCGCCGGCGAGAACCAGCGCGCGACGGAGGCCGTAGACTCCTTCGCTATTTTTTACCTCGCCGAGGCCCGTCTCACAGGCCGAGAGGACGACGAGTTTGGTCCCCCATAAATCAAGCCCGGCAGCTTCCAGCGCCGTGAGGAGACCATTATCACCATCAGCCCGATGCTGGTTAAATCCAGCGAAGGCCAGTCCGGATCGGAGTAAAGGCTGTTTGATCTTGGCTGCCCACTGCACTCCTCGCAAGGTTGCCAGATTGTTATTGCGAGCTTGAGACGGCTCATCGGTGAAAAAGAACCCGTGAGTGGCGATATGCAGAATACTTGGGGCAGACACCTGAGTCACAAAGGTTTTGGTGGCCGCTTCCTTCGTCACTAATTCGGCTTGAGGAAGGAGGTCCTTGATTCTCTGCGCTTCCTTGGCCGTGTAAGGCAGTGGAACGAGGAAGAGATTGGTGATATTGCTTTCTTCCTTTCCACCATTCGTCTTTTTATTCCCGTCTCCGGGCGAGGACTTGGGCATCAATCCGAAAGCCGGGTCCGCCATAATCAACGCCGGGCTTTTAGGAGCAAGCTGTAACCGGAGGCGCAGCAAATCGCGCCCGTTACTCAGGTAGCTGATGGCGTATTGCCGGATTAAGTACTGATTGCGCTCATCCATCAGAGCGCCGAACGGAAGCAGATTTAAAAGCCCGTCGGGAGAGATGAGCAATTGCCTTGGCCGGTCGGGATCGCCAAGAAGGGGCTGGATCGGTCCAAAAATCAGCTGACCGAGATTCCTGGAGATTTTCGTGACATCAGACCGGTTTGCATCCTGGAGCGCTGCCCGAAAGGCGTTTATCCCGCGATCGATTTGCGATGTCTCCCCGATCTCAACGAACAGCGGCGTTCCCGTAGAACGAAGCACATAGGCCACGTACCTCGGCCGGCCATATCTCGCGGACCGGACTTTCGCCAGGCGGTCGAAAGGTTGGTAGATGGCGAACTCGATGAGCGCCGCATCGTCCGGGATTAACGGCTGCACGGCTTCGATCGTCGCAGTCTGTAACTTTGATCGGAAGGCGGTGCTCCGAGCGCCAATCTCCGACTCGAGGCGTCGACGCTCAGACTCCAGTACCTCAACCTCCTTCTGATTTTTCGAACTCCCGATTTCACCTCGGGAGTTGAGCGTTAATGTGGCGAGCCTCGTGTTGACGGCGGAGAGGCGGTCCATAAGGGCACGGCCTTCAGGATCCAGGTTCCGCCTCAAGGTCCCAATGCTGTTAACCATGGCATCCAGGGTTCTCCCTTTACGCTGGAGAACCAGATTCATGCCCATTCGCGCCGCATCCGCATCTTTCGGCGCCGATTGCGCCTGGAGTGTGAGCGCAATATTGAACTCATCCGCCAGCGCCGGTTGAGAGAGATACGCATTTTTCTGTTCCTCGGACCCCGTCACGATCACAGCTTCCAGGTTTCGTTCCCGGATATTCAGGGAACGAGTCCTCATTTGGATTGCTTGGGGAAGATCCCCCTTAAGATCATAGTAAACGGCGAACGAGTCCAGCGACTTCGCCACGTCGGGGTGTTGCGGTCCCAGGACCTTTTGCCGTACTTCCAGCGCCCTCCGGTACATCGGCTCGGCCTTCTCGAGGTCACCATTCAACAGCGTCATGATCGCGCGATTGTTCAGCGCGCGAGCTAACTCTGTGTTGTCGAGGTCATTCAGCTTTTCATAAATTGCGATTGCCCGGTCGTAAAGTGGCGCCGCCATCAGAGTCTCCCCCAGCTCCTGGTAGCTGGTGGCTAAATTGCTCAAAGCCAACGCGGTCGCTCTGCCTTCCGGCTCAGGACCCATTTCCCTGAGATTCAATACCTGCTGATATAATCTTTCAGCTTTGAGATAATCGCCTTTGTCAAAGTAAAGGGCTGCCAGGTTATTCAATGACTGAGCTACTCGGCCGTCGTCGGCTTTAAGGCTCTTCTGCCGAATCTCAAGCGCCCTCCGGTAAAGCGATTCAGCCTGTTCGTAATCGCCTTTGTTCCTGCAGTTCGTCGCGAAATTATTCAGGACGTCCGCAACATTCAGGTGGTCCGGCCCATGAATCTTGACGCGGATGTTTAAGGCTCGTTCAAAGAGAGGCTCCGCTTGAGCATAATCTCCGGAGCCTTGATAGGTTAGCGCCAGCGCGTTCAATGAAAAGGCGAGGGCCGGAGCTTGAGCCTCAGGCTGTTTCTCGCGGATAGCGATGACCTGCTTCAAGGTAGATTCCGCCTTTTGATAATCTCCGCTCGCGTAGTAGGTCCCAGCGAGTTCCTCAAGCGCACCGGCGAAATCGACGTGCTCAGGTCCCCTTTCTTTCTCTAGAATTACAACTGCACGAGTCTCCATTGAAATTGCATCCTCGAAGCGTCTTGCCCCCCGAAGCCTCGCGGCCTCCTGGACTAGCCATTTCGAGGCCAGGAGGCGGTCCTCGGGTTCGGCCTGACGTTGTTCAACCAGTTTCAGGACGTAATGTCCTGAGTTTGCCGCCTTCCTTGTGAGACGAAGTTCCAGGATGTATCCCCCCTTGAACGGCGCGAGAAATGGGATTTCACCTTTCCGGTTGCCGATATCTTGCGCCACTGCCAGCCGTGCTCCACCTTCCGAAAGCAGCGTCGCACTGGCGTTGGCATCAGCCTGCTCGATCAAAATCCGCAAGAATTCTCCCTCATCAGCCGCGAATCGATAAGCGTGCGCATCCTCGCCTGTCAGGTCTCGCTCAACGGACTTCCCGAGTTCCGGGAGTGGTAGACTGATCTCTTGTCCCGGATGAACGGATTCCCAAAAAACGCTGGTGAGCAGACTCTCATTTGTGACCAGGTAATTCGTCGCTAGGAGCAGCAGGGCGACAGGAGCCAAAAGGAACTTCTGAAACATCGATTTACCTCCAGTAAGGTAAACATCATTCGTACAGATTGTGTTGAACTGCGATGACCGATTTCATTGATGACTCAATTCTATACCTTTTCACCAACATATATCCACTTTTTTTAGGAAAGCTAAACCATGCAGCTTGCTACATGACTAGGGCAATCGCGCTAGACGGTCGAGAATTCGAGGTTTTTACCTTCATGATTTTGAGCGACTAGCTGCGATTTTTTGGCGGCCAGGTGGGATCGTCTTTTCTTGATCTCTCGATCCGCACTATAGTTCCTGACTTTATTTGCGGTAAAGTTATGATACAGATCCGTTTATAGGACGATTGCCATGGCGGTGTGACGATGTGAAGGTTTCGTGAAGTCCGATCAGGTAGTGTCATTGCTCATCTGATGAGTTGATGATTAGTAAGCAGCCAACTCAACTTTTTGCAGCGTCGAGCATCGAAACGTTTTCCAAGTTAAGACTATTAATGATGGGAAGTAACTCGCCGCAAGTCTCCGGCTCGAGCCGTAGATCTCAGGCGATTGATTCCACCGCATACTTGTTTAATATTCATCCACTGATTTGAACTTAATGCTCCGATCTTCGTATTTGTAATCGGCTATACCAACGTCAGTAACATCATCGCGACTCTTGTCTAGCGGCAAGGGTGGTCTGGGAAGTGAAAGCGCCTCCCAGGCATCATCACACATTTTTCAGCCATCCGGCATTGCCATCTGTCGGAAAGGGAGAGGGTATGACGAGAACCTTGACACACCGTTTTTTACATCGCAGTGCGATCGTCATCTCGATCGCGCTCGCGTTTTCCGCATGGTTTTTGTACTTCGGCAAATCCGGTTCTTATGACATTGCTAAAGCAGCCTTGTTTTTCAGTCCGGCAGAAGATGTTGATTTGGAGACGGGAAGTATGTTCGATCCCGTGGACGTGGGGGTGGATGCGTCGACCGGGAATTTCGTCAAGCCCACCTTCTCCCTTGGCAACGGCTTTTTCGATGCCAAGCGGAACGTGATTGTGGGCGGAATTGGCCTGACGCAGGCGAGCCAGTTGAGATTTGGCATTACGACAACTCAACCGGGACCAACGTTTTCAATCTCATGTGATCCTACGCTGGGACGGTCCGGAGTAAAAGCATATGTTGTGGCAACAGTGACCAATGACCCTCGTCAGAACCTGAGAACGCTCTGGGTAAAAAATCCCAGGCATGGTGATGGGCAAGGAGATGATGCGAACGGTGGAATCCAGCTCTCTTGTTACAACTATAAATGCAGAAATCAAGACGATAGGTCGGATGTCAGGGAATCATTTTGTACATCCCCCAAAGACGATCCGTGCAGCTTTTATTCTAATCCGATCTTTGGTTCCGGTTTCGATAATATTTATCCCTTCAAAGTGGCCTTTATCAGCCAGCCTCAACTCGTAGGAGACCTCACTACCGGAGGGACAAAGGAATTTTCACTCGACGATGCCGACACCAAGGAGCTGCAACAATTATTGGATACGGTCGGTGGAGATAATATCCGAATGGGGGTTGGGATCACCCAGGATGTTCTGGGGCTTGATACAGCGCTTTATACGGTAGGGTCGTCTTCGAGTTTTGCGATCGCACCGGCGAGTCAAAATTTTTCCAAGGACGGTGGGCCAAACGGCAGTGTTACGGTGAGGGCGCCGAATGGCGCCAGTTACTGGAAAGCGTATGTGGATAAGGCGTCGAATTTTATTGGTCCGATATCGATTGAAGGCGGTTCCGGTGACGGCATCCTGAACTTTCAAGTGCGAGCAAACACTGATCAATACGCTCCCCGATCAGGATTTATGACGATTGCTGGAAAGAAGTTCACTGTCAATCAGGCCGGTCCTTGCTCGAATCCCAGACGCATTTCCGTCGGGCAGACGGTCAATACAGCCTTAGCAAACGAAAACAATCCTTGTCAGGTGAGCAATCTCGCCGGGGATTTGTACAGCTTTGCGGGAACAGCGGGACAGGAGATCTCGATTAACATATCTTCCGACTCCTTCTCTCCCCATCTCTTCCTTTACGATAGCGCTGGAAGAACCATTGAGGAAGACCCAAACACCACGAATCAGCCCGGGGCACAAATTCCCGCAGGAGTAAATAAGCTCTCGTTGCCTTCATCAGGAACTTATTATATCGCCGCCACTGCTGTTCCCGGCAAAAGCCAAGTGGGGGGATATAAACTGACGCTGGCAGGGGGCTCCAATTGTCTGCAGATTACGGCCAACCCATCGAATAAAACGGTCTGCGCCGGGGGAAATGCCCAATTCACGGCAAGAGCCAACGGTTCGTCGACTGTTCGATGGCAAGAAAAGGCGCCGGGGTGTAATTCATTCGTTGATATCAGCGACAATCCCACAGCCACGAGCAATACACTGAGCCTGACGGGGACACCGGAAAAGAACGGGTATAAATACCGCGCGAGCTTCTTCTCCGCCCAGTGCAGCTCGCCCTCATACAGCCAGGAGTCATTGCTCACTGTCAATGAAGCCTCAATCTTCCCCACCAGCCAACAAGTCACAACCGGCGGAGGGACCGGCAGCTTCACGGTGAACATGTCTCCGGCGGGCAGTTGCCCCTGGACCGCAAGCGCGGGCGCAGATTCCTCCTGGATCACCATCACGAATGGGAGCAGCGGGACTGGAGGAGGCACAGTTAACTATCGGGTGGCGGCCAATCCGGGCCAGGGGCGGATCGGCACCATCAACATCGCCGGGCTTACTTTCAAGATATCGCAGGCCGCCGCCTCAGGCACGATCTTGACGGAAGACTTTACCAACTCATCGAATTTTAACAACTGGAGAATCATTGATAATAATAATGATTTTTCTACCTGGCAACTAATCGATCCCGGTCTCATTCTTCCCAGACTTCCAGGTTTATTCAGCACCCCCTCTGCATTTGTGGATTCACGCCCGACGCGGTCGAGTCCGATGGATGATGAGCTGATCTCCCCAGCCGTCAATGCCAACGGATGCAGCCAGGTTCTTTTGTCATTTTCGAACTGCTTCCTTTGGAATGGCGTGGGGCTGAATGATACCGCGGACGTTGACGTCAGCATCAACAACGGTCTGGATTGGACAACCGTCTTGCGAATGCGGGGCGCGAGTAACGGACCGAACACGCGTTCGGTCGACATCAAACCTGCTATCCTCGCCAACCCACTCAACACGAGGGTGCGCTTCCATTATTACAACGCGACTAATGACTCGTGGTGGGTTGTCGACAACGTGATGCTGAAGTGTGTTTCTTGCCCGTCCATCACTGTAAATCCGGCAACGATACCTGCTGCAACTTCAGGAATCTCATATAGCCAGACTCTTACAGGGTCAGGCGGGTCATCACCCTACACCTTCACACTGGCCGGGGGCAGACTGCCAGCCAACATGACCTTATCACCGCAGGGGGTACTTTCCGGGACTACTGGGCAGCTGGAGCCCTTCAACTTTAACGTCAGAGTGACCGATGCAAATGGTTGTTCGGGCGTTCGATCCTACACCTTGTCCGTGAAGTGTCCTCACATTACGATTACTCCCGCGACGATCTCCACAGGCACAACTGGTGCGGCCTATAATCAGCCGCTTTCCGCTGTCGGGGGCGTTCCCCCCTACGCGTTCACGATCAGTTCAGGCGCTCCGCCACCCGGTTTGATCCTTTCCGCCGGTGGTGTCCTTTCCGGCACGCCCACACAGCCGGGGAATTTCACATTCACCGTGCAAGCAATAGATGCGCAAGGATGTTTAGGTGAATATCAGTATATGCTTTCGATCACCTGCCCAACGATCGAGGTTGGCCCGGCTACACTCCCCACAGGAATTGTGAACACCGCCTTCCCCGCGACGACAATTACTGGTTCCGGAGGAATGAGTCCGTATACCTGTGCTCTCAGTGAAGGTTCACTGCCGCCTGGAATGAACCTAGTCAATTGCATCATCTTGGGCACGCCGACGAAGCAGGGGAGCTTTCCAATCAGCGTCAGCATTGCCGATGCAAATGGGTGTAGTGGCAGACGCAACTTCACCCTCCAAATCGACTGTCAATTGATCACCCTCAGCCCATCAACATTGCCCTCCGGCGCCGTTGCGGTCAACTACAGCGGGAGCCTCACGCAGTCTGGTGGTTTTGGGAATGTGGCGTTTAGTCTGGCTGAAGGGGATTTGCCGCTCGGTCTTACCTTATCCGCTGATGGAGTTCTCTCTGGCGTTCCGATAACGACGGGTGTCTATCAATTTACCGTGAGGGCTACCGATTCGAACGGATGTTCCGGCAGCCGCACCTACTCAATCACGATCAATTCAGTGGTCGGGTTGCAGTTTTTCCCATTGCCTCGCCCCATCCGTCTTTTAGACACTCGAACTCTGATTCCAGGGAGCACGTCCTGCACATACCTCGGGCAACCTATCGCGGCAGGCGGGGAGATCGTGCAATCCGCCTTCAATCAATGTGCCGGGATTCCAAATATAGCGCGAGCCCTGGTCGGCAACGCAACAGTGATCGCCCCGAGCGCCACAGGAGGTGTGACAATTTATCCGAACGGGCAAAATCGTCCCTCCGTTCCCAACTTCTATTTTTCAAATGGAGAGACTGTAGCGAGCTCCTTTACGGTAGGGCTAAGCGGTCAAGGCGAGATCAAGATCTTTTCCGAGGTCCAAACTGATCTTGTCATTGACGTGACTGGGTACTTCGCGCCGCCAGCGCCAGTTGGCATGTACTACCATGCACTTCCCAAACCGATGAGGCTCTATGATACACGTATGCCAATACTGGGATTCTCTCCCTGCGAATACATCGGTCACCCTATCCCCGCCAACGGCGAACTCGTGAGGTCTGCATACATCACTGACTGCGGAGGTGGAACGATCCCGATCGATGCGATGGCAATTGTCGGAAACCTTACCGTGATCTCGCCAGCGGCCGACGGGTTCGCTGCGCTGTATCAGGATGGGCAGGACCAGCCTCTACTCGCCAGCCTGAACTATCGCGCCGGGCAAATTGTGCCGAATGCCTTTACTACCGGGGTGGATTCACAGGGACGGTTTCGTCTGTTCACTCTTGCGCAGGCCGATTTTGCCGTCGATATATTTGGCTATTACAGTCATTCTGCCTCGGACGTCAACGGCGCAGGGCTACTTTACTATCCGCTGGGGGCGCCGATACGGCTCTTTGACACGCGAGTGCCGGTTCCGGATGTCACTCCCTGTGAGTATCTCAGCCGACCTCTTTCCGCGATGGAGGAGCTGGTGAAAACCTCACAAGTGAGTTGCCAGGGACAGACTATCCCATCCACTGCAGCAGCTGTCATAGGGAACGCCACCGTGATCAGTCCATCCGCCGCGGGTCACGTGGCAATTTATCCTGACCTGCAAACACGTCCGCCGGTGTCGAACTTGAATTACATCACCGGGCAGATGGTATCTAATGCCTTTACCGTCGCCCTGGGCGCTCAAGGACGATTCCGAATATTTTCAACGGCACAACTGGATTTCGCCCTTGATCTATTAGGGTATTACTCACCATGAACCTGTGTCACCAGGGCCAACGCATCTGCTGAAGCTGGAAGACACGAGGTTCCGAGAGAATGTTGATCACGTTGCAATCCGAAAGCGCATCTAGGGGTTTCGGTGACAAGTTGATCACCTCGCAATCGCACTGTGTCGATTGCGAGGTGATCAACTTGTCACCGAAACCCCATCTAACGCAAAGTGAAGTTGAATGTCAGCACTCCTTGGGCCTTAGCTGGACGACCTTCCAGGACCAGAGGTTTGAAACGCCATTGACGGGCAGCCTCTATCGATGCATCCCTCAGTGCTTTCGGTCCGCTGATGACAGCCGCATCGGTGACGACTCCTTTCTCATCAAAGATCACTTGAACGTGCACAATTCCTTGCGGCCGTCCCCCATTACCACCACTGGGATATTTCGGCTCAATTTTGCGCGTACCATAGGCTGCTAGAACGCCGCTCGAGAGCGGGCATGGTAAACCGCGGGCAATATGAATTTCACGAGCGCGTTTCTCATATTGAATGGCTTCATCTGTTCGGTTGTGGGCTTGCCGCAAGCTGTGGGCACACAACAACAGAAATTGGGCGACTTCCGCACTATCCTTCCCCGCATATTTCTCTTGAATGCCAATTATGCGTTGCAAAGAGATAACTGCGTCACTGTATTGCCCCAAATTCTGATCGGCAACAGCCAGACCGGACAAAGTGGGAAGCAGCTCTTTTGCGTCGCCGCCAAATGTCGCTTCCTGAATTTTCAGTATGCGACGATAGCACTCTGCGGCCTGGTCATATTGCTCAAGTTCGGAATAGATTCTTGCTAAATTCAGTAGGGCGCTTTCGGTCAGCTTACCGTCTTTGTCGGCCGCCCCTTCGCAGGATTTCAACAGTTGTTCGGCCAGCGGCAATGCCTCTTTGAACCTCTTCTCCTGGTAACGCCGCACGACTTCTGTCTGTAGTTTATCGATTTCACTCTTCTCAGTCGTTTGCGACACGGCGGGCACTATGCAAACGAGAATACACAAAAAAGCCAATGGCAAAATTCTTCGCATCATCTCTTTTCTACTTTCGCTATAGATTCCGGACCGGCCGCATTTTTTTATCCGATATCAAACGAAGACGCAATCATTCCTGAACGGTAGATAGCCATTCAATTCCAAACCGATGCGACGATTCAAGCGAGTGCCTCGGTATTTCGTATTTTGATCCCATTTTCCGGACCTCCCTACAAACTACTATTTCATAGGCTAAATCCCTGCAAAGCCATGTTTTAGGTTCGTTGCAAACCTTTGGTCTATCCCTAAATCTATCCCTAATCTAGGAATCCGTCAGGGATTTAGGGATACGCCATTTGGTCCAGCGTCCTGTTCCCTCCGGAACGATCAGGTCATCTTTTTTCATCTCCTGTAACACAGGGATGGCAACGATTACTTCCTATGTTACGCAGAGCATAGGAAGGAATCGTTGCCATCCCCGATAAAGAGCAACCGCAATAGGCGGTTGTGACGCTCGGTCTCTCGCCGTCTCTCATTCACCAATCGAGCAGGAGTAAATGGTTGTTGAGCGTTAAAACAAAGATAATTGCCGCTGGCGTACAGCAGCTCCCACGGTAAGTGGCGTAACCTCCTCTCGACATCGATCCGCAGCGTAATCCCGCTGGAATCTTTCAGTATCCCGGACAACCAGCGGTGAGCTGGACCATCCAGCCATTCATAGAGTTCTCGCCCCAGCGGGATTAAGGTTGCGGATTCGATGGAGACGACGCGGTATTTGCGTTCGACCTCGATGGCGAAGCGATCGATCCCGGAAAGATCGAGCTGCCGCTCGCCGATCAGTTTTCCTTCAGGCGATAGGAATCGCAACAATGTAACGTCGTCGGTTTTTGGGAAGACTTTGATAGTGTGCTGTTGCATGTGCCCTCGTGGCGATTCAGGGGGCGGCGCGCTGATAGTGGCCAAGCGTAAGATGTATCATAGGACGGACAACAAACCCGTACAATAGAAATATTGGTCGAAGCGGATATCCTATGAAGTGAGAGGCCGCAATTACCTACTCCCGAACCGATTCTCCCTTCATCTCGCGAATCTCGCTTCCCTGCCTCTAAGTGAGTGGCCAAAAGAGTTTTGAAAAATAATTGCTAAAGAACAATAACTATGGGCATTTTGTGAATCTTTATTGTAAATCCTATTGGCAATTCACTTAGCCTCCCGGATCATTCTCGGGCAGATCGAAAGCCGCCACCACATACCGGCTGAACGTGTCTCTCTGGGTGGGAAGCGTCCGGACTTAATGGCGGGTGGTCGCGATATTGCGATGGCCGAGCGCTTCCTGAGCATCGCTCATCGACCCGGTGTGCGTTGCCACTACCTGGTCGAAGGTATGGCACCTATGCCGATCTCGGCATAGGTGCCATAGAACTAACCGCTTCGCAGAGTCATAGATATCTCGCTCGCGAAATCCTTGCCCTCCGCCTCTGATATAGTTTCATTGCCTCTTACAGATATCCTGCGGCTGGCGATCAAGATCGTGGCCTCCCTAGCGAGTTGGAGGATTGGCATTCGCGCGGCACCTGCGGCGCTGCTGGTCGAGCCGGCCGCGATCTGGCGACTGCTCGGCGGCTCGCTCCGAGGCCTGACGAAGAGAACCGGGGCAAACGCCGGCAGAATTGTGCGGGACCAATTCGGAGTGGAAATGTTCCCAGAACTCACCAGAGAGCAGGCAAGTCATTTGATCAACTCACTCCAACCGGATGGAAAGTGAATGCGCCGGCGGCGGCCCACGACAGATTCGGCGATAGTCGCCGTCTGCTCCTCGGTGGAGGCCTCCACCGCAAGAAATGACGGTGACAATTTGTATCGTACGATCTACTATAACCCGGCCGGCTCGACCGGCGCAGCGTCACAGATCGGAGGGTGAGGATATAGACTTCGCCGGCGATCGAGGAATCAGGGAAAGGGAAGCAGGCATATCTTCCTCTCTTCGCGGCATTGTGCCGCATCGTCTCGCCGTCAAACTCGCAGCGCTCCTCCATACTGTCGTACGAAACAATGTAAAGATGGAGAATAAGACATAGCAAATGCAAAATAAGCCGAAGCAAGCCGAAGCCTACTTTAAGCTATCCCCGAGAATACTCGACCACTTGGGACTTTCGGCTTACAACAGTGTCCAAAAATGTCTGACCGAACTTGTCGCCAATGCATATGATGCCGATGCAAAAGAGGTGCGTATCACCTTGCCGACCACTATAAACAGAAATGCAGTAATAGAAATTGTTGATAATGGTGTAGGAATGAGCGAGAAGGAGATTCGGGAAAAATTTCTGTATTTGGGCCGGAATAAGCGTTTAGACGGTGAAAAAACCGAGTCAGGCCGGCTAGTAATCGGCAGTAAGGGAATTGGCAAATTGGCCGGGTTTGGGATTGCGTCCAAGAGTCAAATTACTTCATGGAAGAACAAAATTCAGTCGGCCCTGACACTCGATAGAGCAACATTAGAGAGACTTGACTCTTTAGCAGATCATCCTATGTTGATCACTACGATCCGAACAACGCATTCAACCGGAACTCAGATAAAACTTCTTGGCTTGCACAAGGACCTGCGTTTGCCAACTGCGGAAACTCTAAGACGCCATCTTTTTAAATCGCTCCCGAATCGCCCAGACTTTCGGGTGTTTGTCGATGGGGTAGAATGCTCTGCCGAAGACGTGCCTGGTTTAAAAACTCACTTTTCGTTCAGAATCCGTGGTGTTGGTGAAGTCAGCGGATTTTATATTTTAGCCACTGCCCGCCAACCCAAACCGGGTCTGGTTATAAGAGTGCGTGGAAGAGTGGTCACGGAGCCTAGTCTGTTTGGCCTTGATACTCACGCTCACGGTTTCTTTACCGCAGAAAAAATTGTCGGGGAAATAAATGCAGATTTTCTTGATCCGCTGACAAAGGGAAAAGGACTTGATCTTATCAACACAAGCCGGGATGGTTTTTTAGAGGACGCTCCTGTTGTCATGAAGCTCAAAGACTGGGCGCACAAATTCATCCAGGATTTGATCAAGGGGGTGGACGCTAAAGAAAACGCGAAGCGCACCAATGCAATCCTTTCTAGACCTGCCATCAAAGATCGCTTAGACAAATTGCCAGCGCATATCAGGGGCACTGTAACGAATGTAGTAAAAAGCATTCTCTCAAAACTCAGAAACGTCGAGACAGAAGAGGCGGAGGAGCTAATCGAATGGGTCTTGAAATACTATGAGTCGAGTGTTTTGCGTGAACTTATGCGCGCTATCACTACCGCTGACATTATCGATGTGGAAAAACTCTCAAGCCTGATTCAAGAGTGGGGACTTAAGCAGGTTAACAGTGTAGTTGATATTATTCAGAATCAAATTCAAATTATCACAAAATTGCAAGAACTCATCACCTCCAAAAAGGCGAAAGAGATCGAACTGCACAAACTCGTTGAGAGCAATTTGTGGCTAGTGCGCGAAGGCCTGGAGGTTTGGTCTTCGGACCAGCCGCTGCAAATAGTCTTGGATGGGATAGTTAATAAATTGTACAAAGGACGAATGAACATTCGCCCTGATCTCATTTGCCGGTCCAGAAATAGGGGCAATGAAGCTGTCATCCTCGAATTCAAACGACCGACCGAGACTATTGTTATGAAACACGTAACTCAAGCACTTGAGTACGACGGCATCATCAAAGAGCATAGGCCAAATATTCAATTTACAACTTATGTTGTGGGGTATCAGTATGATCCAAGCGTTCTAGCCGTCAGAGAAAAACAAGAGAAGGCAGGTCTATACTTAATGTCTTTTGTAAGCCTTCGGCGCGCGGGTTTGACAATCCTATGAACCGCTAAACCTGATCGCCGGGACTCAGTCTATTCATTTGTTTCATCGTTGATGAAGAATGTAGCCATCTCTCGCAATCGTCGCCCA
>Ga0081539_10002277_pt1 | contig 27822 bp, 29 predicted proteins | sample TabmetS4T2R2_FD_71023 | JGI IMG/M metagenome (GOLD analysis project Ga0081539, IMG submission 71023) | Tabebuia heterophylla rhizosphere microbial communities from the University of Puerto Rico - S4T2R2 | ecosystem: Host-associated > Plants > Roots > Rhizosphere ... | reverse complement strand
TTCGATTTCGCGTCACCCTCGAAGGGCGAGCTGACGTACTTTGGCGAGGACAAGACGCGATGGCCGGAGATGGTCATTCCCGGCCACGTCACGCGCGGTGACATTCCGGTGCTCTTCACGACCGCGGAATGGGACAACGCCCGCTATCTGTGGCCGCAGGCGGCGGTCTACAAAGAGCTCGTCGACAAGTTCGGCGCGCGTCCGCGCTACAAGCAGAGTCCCGGACACAATCACTCGTCGCAACTCTGGTCGCTTGGCACGTCGGACACGAGCGTGTCACGGGAACTCGTCGATTTCATCGAACGCACCGTGAAGCGCTGATTCCGCGGTCGCGTCGAGTGACGGCCAGCGCCGGCGCGGCAAAGCGCACGGGCGAGACCGGGCAGCCTCTCAGGTCGGCTGGGCGCGCGAGCCGGCGGGGCGGCGACCTGCCGCCGCAGTTCGGCCGCGACGTCATACCTCACCACCACCTTGTGCGAGGTCGATCGCTCGAACGGCGGCAAGGCCTCCTCGAGCACCGGCCTGATCCCATTCGAGGCGAGGAGCACGACGTCTGCGGCCGCCGCCACGCGCGGAACGCCGAACGCGGTCAGCAGCACGAGTCCACTGATCACCGTGTAATCGGCCACATCGTGTCGCATCGGATGGCGTCCTTTCCGGTGCCGGCCGCCGATTGGCAGCCGGCCCCGCATCTTGGTCGTGAAGAGTGTAGACTTTCGCTCGCCAGGGAGGAACGAAGAGTGCGAAAGCAGCTTGTGGTCGTGGCCGTTGTCGTCATGGGAGTGCTGGGTCGATCGGCGTCCGCCCAGGAGGTGGACGCGCGGGCGGCGCTGCAAGCCTCCATGAAAGCGATGGGTGGCGAAAACCTGAAGACCGTCGAGTATTCCGGCGCGGGCTTCACATCGCTCATCGGCCAGCAGTACGCCGTCGAAGGCGGGTGGCCGACGATCGAGATCGCCAACTACACACGCGCGATCGACTACGACGCCAAGTGGTCGCGCGAGGACTACACGCGACGCCAGGGAAACTACCCGACGTTCGGCCGCGTGCCGCTCGCGGATACTCCGGTGACGGCGATCGTCAGCGGCGCCCATGCCTGGGACGTGCGCGACAACATGCCGGTGCCGCTTACCCGCCCGTATCTCGACGGCGCGCCGTTCGGTGAGCTTCGCCAGCTCGAAATCGCCATCACGCCGCACGGCTTTCTGAAGGCGGCCCTGGCGGCGACCGACGCCAAGGCGATCAAGATCCGCTACGTCGGCGCCTCCGACTTCGGCCTGTCGCAGTTCGGCCGGTGGGTGACGCTCGTCTCGTTCAGTTATCTCGGCAAGTACAGGATCGTCGGCACCATCAACGATCAGAATCTCGTCGAGCTCGTCGACACGTGGTTTCCGAACCCGTTCTACGGCGACATGAACTACGAGATGCGCTACACGCAGTATCGCGACTTCAACGGCGTGAAGTTCCCGATGCAGTTCCACACGCATCAGGGCGACCCGCGGATGAACCCCGCGCACAACTACTACGAGTACCGGCTCACGGGCGTGAAGATCAATCCGCCGGTGACGAAGATGCCCGTGCCGGAGACGGTGCGCACGGCGGTCACGCCACCGGCACGCGTCGAGAGCACCACGCTTGCGGACGGCGTGTGGCTGCTCGGCGGCGGGACGCACAACAGCCTGCTGGTCGACTTCAAGGACTACGTCGCCGTCATCGAAGCGCCCAATAACGAGGCGCGGTCGCTCGCCCTCATCGCCGAAGCCGAGAAGCTCGCGCCTGGTAAACAGATCAAGTATGTGGTCAACACCCACCACCACTTCGATCACTCGGGCGGCCTGCGCACGTTCCTCTCTCAAGGGACGACCATCGTCACCTCCGAGGCGAACAAGCAGTACTACCTCGACATCCTGTTCAGCACTGCGCCGCGTACGCTCTATCCGGACCGGTTTGCCGAGTTCAACCCGATGTACTGGATCAGCCGGCGTCCCGCGCCGATCGAGGTCGTCTCGGGCGCCTCGAACACGATCGGCAAGTACGTCATCACCGACGGCGAGCGGATCGTCGAGGTGCTCCACGTGCAGGACATGGCGTACGAGCTGGGCGATCAATCGCTGCGACAGGGAAATCACGGCGAGGACATGCTGATGGTCTACCTGCCGAAGGAGAAGATCCTGTTCAACGCGGATCTGTATTCACCGCCCGCGGCCGGTGCGCCGCCGGCGGCGCCGACGGTGGCGTCGCGCACGCTGCAGCAGAATCTCATCAAGTACAAGATCGTGCCCGAGCGGCACGTGCCGGTTCACGGCCGCGTCGGCACGCATGCCGAGTTCCTGTCGATGTTCCCGGCCACGAAGACGAACTAGCGCTTTGACCGCGCAGTCGTCCGCGATATGTCGCGAGCTGCAGCGCGAAACCGTATGTCGCTACGGAAAGCCGGGCTTGATTCACACACCTCAGCCTCCGCCGCCGAACGACTGGGGTGTGACCAAGCACTTGCCACGGCTTTCCTCCGGACATACGGTCTCGCACTGCGTCACTCCGCGACGAGTCGCGGCTGAGCGCGCTGGCGCCACGCCAGGCAGTGTGGGGCGGTATGTCGCGGAGGAAAACCGTAGGAAGTGTATTGGCATAGCTGGTTGATCGGCGGCGGATGCTGAGGTGTGCGGATCAAGCCGGTTTGACGGAGCGATATACCGGCCCACACTGCCGCGCGCGACTGTCTCAGCGCGGATCGTGACGTTGCGTCGAAGCTCAGGGGAGTTCGGTATGAAGAGAGCGTTGGTCCTCTCCGCGATCCTTGCTTTTCCGGTCCTCGCTTCCTCCGTCGCGGTAGCGCAACATGGCATGCAGGGTGGGACGCCGATGACGTTCTTCGTCACCAGCGAGCCGATCGGCGACGGCGGCAATCTGGGCGGGTTGGCGGGTGCCGACGCGCATTGTCAGAAGCTGGCCAGCGCGGTCGGCGCGGGTAACCGGACATGGCACGCGTATCTGAGCACGCAGGCGCGTCCGGGTCAGCCGGCGGTCAACGCCCGCGATCGGATCGGCACCGGTCCTTGGTACAACTTCGAGGGCGTCATGATCGCCCGCGATCTCGCCCACCTGCATGGTGACACGCTCGATCTCGCGCGGTTGGGCAATAACTTGACGAAGCGCACCGGACTCACCGAAAAGGGTCAGATCGTGCCGGGGCTGAACGACTACCAGGTTCCCCGCGACAGCGACTGGGAGTACACGAAGACGACGCCGTATACCAACCGACACGAGATGCTCACGGGTTCGCAGCTCGATGGCCGGGCGTTCCCGCCGGGTGCCGACCATACGTGCAGCAACTGGACGAGCAACAGAGATCCTGCTCCCGGGCAAGCGCAAGGCGGGCTTACCGGGGACCGCGAGGGTCCGAACGCGCAGATAGGATTCCCCGATCGAAACGGCGGCAACAACGGCTCGTGGAATTCGTCGCATGGCACGAACGGCTGCAGCCAGACGGCGCTGAACCGCACACATGGCGTCGGCATGTTCTACTGCTTCGCGAACTGACCCACGCTTCGCCCTCGGTCAGTTCTGCGGTATCTCGTTGCCGCGCTCCGCGCGGCTGGCCCGTCATGCGGGCGCGGCAACGAGCAGAAAATTCACGTTTGGGGCCGCATAACGGGCCAACGCCTATGAGAACGCTATCCGTCTTCCGCTTCATCGGTCTCGCGATCGTGTCGGGCATCGCGATTTGTAGCGCGGACCTTGTCAGGCCCACGAGCGCGCAAGAACGAGGCAGATTGCCCATGCCGACCTCGGATCGGATCCCTTCGAGCCTGATGACGTTCTTCGTGACCAGCGAGCCGATCGGCGACGGAGCGAACCTGGGCGGGCTCGCTGGCGCGGATGCGCACTGTCAGAAGCTTGCAGCGGCGGTCGGTGCCGGCAGCAAGACGTGGCGCGCGTACCTCAGTACGCAGGCACGCCCGGGTCAACCGGCTGTCAACGCGCGAGATCGGATCGGCAAGGGCCCGTGGTTCAACTCGAAAGAAAGACTTCCTGACTATCTGGGCCGGCGACTCAATCGCCCCATCATCCAGTCCGAGATCCACGGCGACACGCTGGACGAAGCGCGCCGAGGGAGCAATCTGACGAAAGAATTCGCGCTGACCGAGAAGGGCGAATTGATCAACGGCATCGGCGACCCGCTGCCGACGCGCCACGACATCCTGACCGGCTCGCAACCGGATGGCCGCGCCTTCACCGATGCCGCGGACCACACGTGCAACAACTGGACGAGCAACAGCACCGGCTCGGCGCAAGTCGGCCACTCCGATCGCGTGGGCAACGGGAACCAGTCGTGGAACTCCTCGCACGCGACGACCGGCTGCAGTCAGCGGGATCTCGTGAGCTGGGGCGGAGTGGGGTTGTTGTACTGCTTCGCGACCGACTGAGCGATCGCGGGGCACAAGCCAAGGCCTGGACGCGCGTTGAAGCTAGACGGACATCCCCGTCCGCGAGCGGGCGCGACGCGTGTTGGGCTGCGCTGACACGCGCCTCACGCGATCGGGCCGACGCGTCTGGCCCGTTGTCGTTCGGCGCACGCGAGCGCCGCGCTCCTTGCGCACGGTTCGCGCTTCAGCGGAGGTGACGGAAGCCTCCTCGCGCTGGCTCTGCTTCTCGAGATCGGCGAGCACGCTCCGCAAGAACGTGATCATGCGCTTGCGTTGCGTGCGCGGCGTCGCGCTCCACTTTTCACTGCCCGCCCGCTTGTGCGCGATCTTGAACTTGAGGCCGGCGAGGGTCGTCGTGTAGTCGTTCGCTGTTTGTTTGGCGGTGTTTTGATGCGCCAGGATGTACCAGTGATACTCGGTGCCCACCGGAACGCCCGATCCTTCCGGAGCGCGCCCGGCGCGTCGCTTCGTCACGGCGTAGCTGACCTGCCATAAGTCAGGCGTGATCTTCTTTTCCTTCCACTCACCCTGGTCGTAATACCACTTGTGGCTCCGGCCGATCTTCATGCCGGTATATCGCTGTCCCTCGTGCTCCTTGAACTCGTTGTAGGAAATCGCCGGATCGCTCCTGGCCTCGCTGGTCGATTGTTTCGTCGAGCTGCGCTTTGCTGGCATGGCACTCCTCAACGTGTCAGATTCGTGCAAGCAGCAGACCGAGACGTCAGTCAACTAATCGTCGTGCTCTCCCCAGGGCTCATCCGCCCGCCGCCCGGATCGCGCAGCCGGCAAGCGTCTTGTTGACCTGACGCGTCGGCAGCTCCCGCGATCGCGACTGCGCGCGAAGGAACGACTGGCGTGATTGCCAGCCTTTGATCGTCTGCCGGGTCGCCTGGTAGCCGATGTCGGCGATCTCGTCGAGCGCGCTCCACCCGAACAGGTCGTAGCTGCCAACGGGCGGTTCGAGATACAAATCGACGCGGCCTCTGAGATCGTCCGCGAGCCGCATGGTTCGCAGGTGCGCCGTGCGCAGCATGATTTTGAAAATGCTCGGAAACGGAGCCTCACCTGTCGAACGCCGGATCGACTGCCACAGGAGGCGCCAGGGCGACGGCAGCGTGCGTGCGTAGTTTCCTGCGGTGAGATCGATCCGCGGCGACACATCGACGGCGATGGTGATGCCGGTATCGGGCTGGTGCATGACGTCGGCCGGGAGACCGTTCAGCACACCGCCATCGACGAGCAACTCGCCCGACTCGGTCACGAACGGCGGCGCGATGCCGGGAATCGAGATGCTCGCCCGGATGCCGTCCCGCAGCAGACCGTGGCGATGGACCATCGGCTCCGCGCGCGTGAGGTTGGTCGACACGCAGTAATAGCTGGTCGGCAGGTCCTCGATGCGGGCGTCGCCGAACATCGCTTCGAGCATGCGAGTGCCCTTGCGGCCGGAGAGCAGCGAAATCAGTGGCAGCGTGAAATCGTGCAGCGGCTGGACGCCGACCCAGTTCCGGCGGTTCACGTCGAGCATGTCGCGGTAATCGAGGCCCTGCGCGTATTGGGCGGCGATCACCGCGCCCATGCTGGTGCCGCCGACGCGATCGATCGGCACGCCGGCTTCCTGCAGCGCCCGGATCACGCCGATGTGGGCGAAGCCGCGTGCCCCCCCGCCCCCGAGCACGAGACCGATCGCCCGTCCCGCCAGGTGACGCGCGAGGCGCTCGAAGTCCGCCGGCCGATCCAACCGCACGTGATGGTGCCGGGAAAAGGCACGCAGCTGGAGCCAGTTGCGCGTGTGCCTGCTCGGGCCGCCGTCGCGCAGCAGCACCAGATCCTCCCGCGCGCCCGGGCGGTCGAACGCCTTCGTCAACCACTCGCCCGCGGCTGTCGCAATGGGGAGCTGCCGTCCCGACCCGAGATGCACGACCCGGTCGGCCTGGCGGATACACCGGTGCGACCACGACGAAGGTCCAGGGTCGGCCTCGTAGATCAGGAAGCGGTGGTGCGTCTCCTGCGTGTCGAGCCAGCGCGCGACCGTGTCGTTGCCGGGGCCGTGCTCCGACAGCTGCGCCGAGCCGGGGCCGAGTGCGGCGTCCACGGCCCTCGCACTGACCACGGCGGCGGCCCCGAAGGCGCTGAGCGCCTGTGCGAGCTTCTCGCAGAACGCGGATGTGGGCAGGCCTCGGTCGTGCGGCAGGACGGCGACGGTCGATGCGGGCGACGCGCTCGGGCCCTGCGGCACTCCCCGGTGATTGGTTTCGGCGAGCCACTCGGCCAGCATCCGGGTGAGGTGGACGATCGTCGTCGGATACTTCTCGGCCAGGCGCAGAAACGACTCGCGCGACAGCCGGGCCAGCACCGTGTCGCGCACGGCCTGCACCGTTGCGATCCGCGGCTTGCCAGTCAGCAGCTCGTACTCGCCGACGTTTTCGCCGCGTCCCGCCTCCCGGATCACCGAGTCGCGGCCATCGCTCCCGGTAACGGATTCGCGAAGGCGACCGTGCAGCACCACGTAGAGGCTGTCGCTGCCATCGCCGGCGCGGAACAGCGGTTCACCGCTCGCCAGGTGCCGCAGCTCCATCGCCTCGACGATTTCGTCGAGCGCGTCGCGGGAAAGGCCCGCGAAGAGATTCGAAGTGCGAAGGACCGCCGATTGCCGGTCGATTGTGCTGATGAGCGCCACGTCGCCAAAACCTCCCGCTGATGGAGAAATCGAAATCGGGCGGGAAAAGGCGACATGGTCGTCTACCGCGGGAAATGCACCACGTTGTGAAGGCCCCGCCTGGCGGTCCAGGGAATCTCCTGATCTCTGGTTCGAACGACTTCATGTGCGTCGTTGAATTCGACGAAGTGCGCCTTGAGTAACCCCGCCAGCGTGTCGTCCGCCTTGTGCGAGCCGGTCGTGTCGATGTGAATGGTGAAATTCTCACCGGCCGAATCGCCGGAAAAGGTCAGCGTGTCACCGGTGAGCGAACCGGTCAGCTTGATCGGATCGCCATGCGGCCAGTCGAGCGTGCCGGTGAGCGCGCTCTCTTTCTGCTCCAGGACCAGCTTCAGCCCGATCTGTTCGACGGAGAAGGTCCAGGTCCCCGCGATCGATTCCTCTTTCGCGTCGAGAGGGCCAGCGAGCGCAGCGCCGGCGATGACGAGAACGGCGAGTAGCGAGTACTTCATGTTCTGCTCCTTGTGTCGGCGTGTCGAAACACCACCGATCGTGCACCCAGCCTATGCGCACGATGGTGAACGCGTCCTGAACCGGATGTTCAGCGCACGTTCAGCCTTCGTCGTCGGCAGATGTCGCCGTGGTGTCACCGCCGTGCGAGCGATGCGGGGACTTATCGCGGCCGCTCGATCGTTGGCCGAACTCGACGCTGACTCTCGGCGCGAGCGGCGCCTGTTCGTCGAGTGACTGTCGATAGCGGATGCAGCCGCGCATGAATTCCGGCCAGGCCGGCACTTGCGGCAGCGGGTCGCTGTTCTCGGGCAGGAGACTCCAGAGCGCCGGATGATGCCAGCACAACTCGTGCAAGCTGCTGTCGCGGTGCGCCCTGATGCCTTGCCGCAGTGCTCTGACTTCGCTTATCAGTTCCTCGCGCGTCAGCTGATTCAGATCGTCGTCCATTGCTGCCTCCGCCGGACCCGACAAGGTCCGGCCTACCGAATGGTAAGCCGGTCAGAAGAAGTCCGTGGCGTCCCGATACTGAAACCCCAGGCGGCGGGCAAACCCCGGATCCTGCGGACCGGCGCCGACGTAGACGCACTGTTCCGGAGCGAGCCCATGGCGCTGGATGAACACGACGCCGAGTCCGGGAAGCGGCTTCCGGCACCAGCAGATCGGCGGACCTGGGCCGTGCGGGCAGTAGAGGATGTCGATCGGAGCGCCAAGCAGTTCCTGCAGCCGGGCGAAACTGGCCGCCACCTGCTCGCTGGTCATGGACGTGTCCGCAATCTCGGGACGCCACGCCAACCCCAGCAGCCGCCATCCGTCCTCGTGGTATCGGTGGAGCACCGCGGCACGGTCGCTGAGGATCTCGACGTCCGCCGCGCCGGAGGGTACGCGCGCGCCGGAGCCGCTGCGAACAAGCACGTCGTCCACCCAGACGATCAACGCTCTGTTCGTCCCCGACCAATCACGCTTCGGCACGAACGGCACCGTGTCGATGCGGGAGAAGCCTTCCGAGACATCGGGTGGCTCGAGCTCGCGCTGCTGGCGGAACTGTGCGCCAGGCGCGAACGAGTTGGCGTCGCGTTTGACCGCTTTGCGCATCTCGTCCGGCGCGAGCAAGCGACCAAATTTCGAGACCATGCGCCACACGGCGTTGACCTGCGCTGCCTCGATGCCCGTCGACACCCACACGCACCGCACCGGAAGACCGAGCCGGGAAGCGGCCTGCACGACGAGCGCGCGCGACGCGCGTGACAGATAAGTGTTGTCCATCACGATTCGCGTCGCACCCGATGCGGCCAGGCTCTCGAGATCCGGCACGAGGTCGCGTAGCGATCCGCCGGTCTCGTCGCGATTCAGCCGGGTGTAGCCTTGCGCGACGAAGTCGCCGGCGATGGTGGTCTTCCCGGCGCCGGCCAGTCCCATGATCAGCACGACTTCGCCCTCACGCGCGAACGAGGCCTGTCCAGGCGCGCCTGCTGTTGCGCGACCGATCGCCGATCGGACCGCGCGGCCGGATGCGAACGCTTCACCCAGGCGCGCGCGGTCGTCGTCTGTCAGGTGGATGTCATGCGCGTGTATGACCGACCGGACCGTCTCGAGCCTCGTTGGACCCGGAATGGGCACGATCGCATCGGACACGTCGCCGAGCCACGCCAGTGCCACTTCCGCCGGAGCCGCCTGGTGACGAGCGGCGACTTCGGCCAGCACAGGATCAGAAAGCAGTCTGCGCGCCTGCCGAGCGCCACCGAGCGGACGATAGGCAATGAGTCGAATGCCATGCTCGATGCAGTGTTGCAGCACGCCGTTCAGGACATTCGCGTCGTGCCACAGACTCAGCTCGATCTGCACCGACCAGATATCCGTGACGCGCCTGGCTTCCTCGATCTGGCTCACGTTGACGTTCGAGAGCCCGATTCGCTCCACCAGGCCTTCGCTGCGGAGCGCGTCGAGCGCACGCACGCTGGTGGCGAACGGCGTGCGCGGGTCTGGCGCGTGGAGCTGATACAGATGAAGGCGATCCACGCGAAGCGCACGCAGGCTGGCTTCGCAGGCCGCACGCAGGTGCCGAGCCTTGCCATTCGGCACCCACTCGCCACGCGGTCGCACCATGCCCCCTTTCGTGGCGACGACGATGCGCGAGCGGTCGCCGCTCCAGCTCGCTAATGCGCGCGCGATGAGCCGCTCGTTGTGCCCGACATCCGAGTCGTCCAGGCAGTAGGCGTCAGCCGTGTCGAGAAACGTGATGCCGCCGTCGAGCGCGGCGTGCAGGACCCCGACAGCGCGGACGTCGTCGCGATCCTTCTCCGTGGACAGTCGCATGCACCCGAGCCCGATCGGTCGCGAGACGTGCGACATCGGACTTAAGATACTGAACTCGCGTCCAGTGCACACAGAGCGCGGGTAGGCCGGACGTTCCGCCTTCGCCGCAGGCTACGGCGGACAGGTCGTCAGGTCCGGCGATCACAAAGCCCATGATGAAAAGAGTTGCCGCCGCGCCGATCAAATCGATCTCCGCAGACGAAGCGGCCGGCTTCGTGACGTCCGGGATGTGGCTCGATTACGGCACCGGACTCTGCCAGCCGGATCTCTTCGACCGGGCGCTGGCCGCGCGTATCTGCGAGCTCACCAACGTCAAGATCCGCAGTTGTCTGACGATGCGATCGCGAGCGGTGCTGGATGCCGATCCGAACGGCGGCCACGTCTACTTCTTCAGCCTGCACTACTCGGCCCACGACCGCCGCAACCACGATGCCGGGCGCTGCAATTACATCCCGGTCAACCTCGGAGAGGTTCCCGACTACTACCGGCGCTTCATGAACCCGGTCGACATCGCCGTGTTCAAGACGTGTCCGATTGACGAGCACGGCTATTTCAATTTGAGCGCCGCCAATCTCTGGCATCGTGCCGTGATCGAGCGTGCCCGCCTGGTCATCGTCGAAACGAGTCGCGGGATCCCGTACGTCTACGGCGAGGGAACGGGCCTCCATGTGAGCGAGGTGGACTACGTCATCCAGGGAGACGATGCGCCGGCGCCGGAGCTGCCGAATCCGTCGCCGACCGACATCGACGCCGCGGTTGGGCGGCAGATCGCGGCGCAAATCGAAGACGGCGCCTGCCTGCAGATCGGAATCGGCGGCATGCCCAATGCGGTGTGCACCCTCCTGCTGGAGAGCGGCGTACGCGACCTCGGCGTGCACACCGAGATGATGACCGACGGCATCGCCGCGTTGTACAAGGCCGGCCGAATCACCGGCGCCAGGAAGCAGCTGAACGTGGGCAAAGCGGTCTACACGTTCGCGCTCGGGTCGCGCGATCTCTACGCGACCCTCGACCGGAATCACGACATGCATTGCTGTCCCGTCGAGTACACCAACTCGCCGCACGTCATCATGCAGAACGATCGCGTGATCTCGATCAACAACACCACGCAGATCGATCTGCAAGGGCAGGCCGCGTCTGAATCAGACGGTCACCGCCACATCAGTGGCACCGGTGGACAACTACAGTTCGTCCGCGGCGCCTACGCGTCGAAGGGTGGAAGGTCGTTCATCTGCCTGTCGTCGACCTACGACAAGCGCGGCGAGCGTCGCAGCCGCATCGTGCTGAACCTGACGCCCGGCAACGTCGTCACCACGCCGCGCTCCGACGTGATGTTCGTCGTGACCGAGTATGGAATCGCCTGCCTGAAGGGGAAATCGGTTGCCGAACGCGCGCAAGCGCTCATTGGTATCGCGCATCCGGACTTTCGCGAGAGTCTCGAACGCCAGGCGTACGAGCATCGATTGATCCCCCACGGCGTTTCGTTCTGAGGGAACCATGACACCTGATACCACGACCCAGGCGGCGGAACTGCTGCTCGTCGAACAGGCGGGGGGAATCGCCACCGTGACGCTGAACCGGCCGAATCACTTCAACGCGCTCTCGAGCGCGCTCATCGAAGCGTTGCAGACGACGTTCGATCGGATTGCCGCCGATTCGGACGTGCGCGTCGTCGTTCTCGCGGCCCTCGGGCGTGGTTTCTGCTCGGGCCACGATCTCAAGGAGATTCGTGCGATGAGCGACGTCGTCGATGTCGAATCGCTGTTCGCGCGCTGCAGCCGGATGATGATGACCATCACGCACATGCCGCAGCCGGTGATCGCGAAGGTGCACGGCCTGGCGACGGCGGCTGGGTGTCAGCTGGTAGCCACGTGCGACCTCGCCGTCGCGTCGACGAATGCGACGTTTGCCACGCCCGGTGTGAACATCGGGGCGTTCTGCTCGACGCCCGGCGTGGCGCTCGGCCGGGCGGTTGGCCGCAAGCATGCGTTGGAGATGCTGCTGACCGGCACACCGATTACCGCCGAGCGCGCCCATGCGATCGGGCTCGTCAATCGAGTCGTGGCACCCGAGGCGCTCGACGCCGAGGTCAGCGATTTGGCGACGCTCATCGCCTCCAAGTCGTCGGCAGCGATCGCAAACGGCAAGCAGCTGTTCTACCGGCAGCTCGACATGCCCGTAGACGAGGCCTACGGCGTCGCCGGCCAGTCGATTGCGTGCGACTTCTTCACCGCGGACGGCAAGGAGGGCGTCGACGCGTTTCTCGGCAAGCGCGCCCCGCGGTGGACCGGCCGAACGTAGACCATCACGGCGAATTCAACGCCGAGATTCGGGGATTCGCTCGATTCGAAAACAGGAGCACACCGGCATGAAACCGAAGAACACCATCTGCCTCTGGTTCAACAAGGACGCTGAAGAGGCAGCACGCTTTTACGCCAGCACGTTTCCCAATAGTGACGTCATCGCGGTTCACAAAGCACCCGGTGACTACCCCGGCGGCAAGCAGGGCGACGTACTGACGGTGGACTTCACCATGTTCGGTGTGCCGTGTCTCGGTCTCAACGGCGGCCCGACGTTCAAGCACAGCGAGGCGTTTTCGTTCCAGATCGCAACGGACAATCAGGAAGAGACCGACCGCTACTGGAACGCAATCGTCGGCAACGGCGGCCAGGAAAGCCAGTGCGGGTGGTGCAAGGACCGCTGGGGCATCTCGTGGCAGATCACGCCGCGCGTGCTCACGGACGCGATGGCGGCTGGGGGCGATGAGGCAAAGCGCGCGTTCGCCGCAATGATGCCGATGAAGAAGATCGACGTTGCCACCATCGAGAAAGCACGGCGGGGCTGAGGCGTCCGCTTTCAGGATCCAAGCGTGCGCATGCCTTCCTCGCCGCCGACTCGCCACTTCACATCGACGCGACACGGCGGGACATTGCCGATGCGGTCGACGCTCGTGAGGTGCTGGATTGCGAGCGCCTGTTGCGCATCGGTCAGCGGCGGTGTCGGCTTCTTCAAGTCCACTGGCACCGCCGTCAGCGACTGCACGGTCGAGGCGATGAACAGGGCAGTGAGGTCGGCGGCGACGCCGCCGATGAGCGAACAGCCACCGTGCGGCGCGGTGCCGGACATCTCCGGATCCAGATAGTCGAAGTGCGCGCCGTCGTAGGTCACGGCGTACTTGCTCTGCGTCAGCGTGGGCCAGAGGTTGTTGCTTGCAGCGGGATTGTTATCGATCCGCTCGAACTGCAGGAACGGCTCGAAGCGCTCGCCGCCGTCGGCGGAGAACATGAAGAAGCTCGGCACCGCGATCGAACGGAGCAGCGGTCCGGGGTCGTTGAGCTGAAGGAAGCCGCCTCCGAGGCTGACGAAGGCAGTGATTTCGGGGTGCGCCGCAGCGACCCGCGCAGCGAGCAACGCGCCGAAACTGTGGCCGGCGACCGCCGTCGACCTGAGATTCTGGGCAACCCACTTCGCCTCGTGCCATTCGGTGCGCACCCACTCGATGTCGCGCATCGCCAAGGTCACGAGCGCCGGAGAGTTGTCGGCCCCCGGCAGCAGTGCGTCGTGCCGCGGAACCACGACGACGTAGCCGCTGCGCGCCAGGCCGACCGGCACACGAAACCACGCGCGATGATAGTTGGCGCTGGCTTGCGGGCTCAGCCCTTCGGGAGGCTGCCCGTGCAGGAACAGCACGACGGGCCAGCGCCCGATGCACGAGCGCAGCATGGGGCGCGGCGGGATGAAGCGCGGCGACGGATAGTAGACGCTCAGGGTCCGCGGCGCGCCATCGGCCGTGGTCAGGTGCTCTTCTCCCCACGCCACTGGATGGGCAACGTCCGGGATCCAGTCCACGCCGCTGACCGTGGGTGGATCGCAGTCCGGCCCGGGCGGCTCGGTGCCGCGACAACCGGTCAACAGCGTGGCGCCCGCGACAGCGGCACTGCCGACGAATTGTCTTCGGCTCAGGCGCGTGCCGAATCCTCCAAGTTGAGGCCTCGCCTTCCGGGCTAGCGCGCGTAGACGCGCATTTCCTTGCCGTCGCTCAGGAGGACGCTTTCCAGGCGGATGATCTTCTGTCCGTCGGAGAACTGGTAGCCCCTCCCGGTGACGACGTCACCGGGCTTCAGGGTGTCCTTGGTCCATCCGTTTCCTTCCATGCGAGTGATGGCTGGCCCACCGATCTGCCACGTCTCGACCTTGTTGCCGTCGCGGACATCGATCGTGAACATCGGGTGCGGGTTCCCCCACTCCACTTTGGTGATCGTGCCCTTCACCGTGACGAGCTTGTCCGTGTTGACGGGCCACGAGTGGTGGGCCGAGAGCGGAACGCTCGTGGCAACCAGGGCCAGGATCACGACCGCGGCGCTGATGTTCTTCATGATTAATCCTCTCGGCACATTCTAGGGCGAATCGAGCGATTTGCTTCCTGTCTGATCGACGGATCGACGCTCGCCGTACAGTCGGGCGATCGCGTGCCGGGTCGCTATAATCCAGCACGATTCTTCGATTCGATGGGCCTTGTTCCTGGCGCTCGCATCGGTCCGTTCCGACTTGCTGTGCTGGTGGTGCTGGTGCTCGCCTCGTGGCCCAGTGCGCACGCGCAAACCAGCCAGCCGCGACGTGCCTCCACTGCACCGGCACGCTCACAGCGCGACAGCGGTGTACTGTTCGCGGAGTGGGCGAAGATACGGGAGCCCCTGACGGGTGACGCCGCGGCGGTGGGCTTTTATGCCGCCGGTTGTCTGCAAGGCGCCGAGGCGCTGCCGCTCGACGGTGACGGTTATTCGGTGATGCGCCCGTCGCGCCGCCGATTCTACGGTCACCCTTCCCTGGTCAGCTACGTCACGACTCTCGGGTCAACGACGCGAGCGACATTCGGCACACGATTGCTCATCGGCGACCTGGCTCCGCCGCGTGGTGGTCCGATGTTGACCGGACATGCCAGCCACCAGAACGGACTCGACGTCGACGTGTGGCTCACAACGCTCGCAAGACGTCCGACCGAAGCAGAACGCGAACGACTCCGCGCAGCCAGTTTCGTCGTCGGTCGCAAACGTCTGCGGCCGAACTGGAACGAGGCGCAGGCGCGGCTGCTGGCTGCCGCGGCTGACAACGACGGTGTGAACCGGATTTTCGTCAGCCCCCCGATCAAACGGTACATGTGCCAGAACTATCCAACGGCTCCCTGGCTCTATCGCGTTCGCCCGTGGTGGGGTCACGAGGATCATTTTCACGTGCGGCTGCGCTGTCCGCCTGAAAGTCCGCTCTGCGAGGAGCAGGATGCGCTCGATCCTGCTGACAATGGCTGCGGCGAGAACCTCGCGTGGTGGTTTTCAGCGGAAGCCGATCGCGAGTGGCACCGGCTGTCGACATCGACCGAGCCGCGGCAGTTTCCCGCGCTGCCCGCAGCGTGCAGCGCGATCGCGCGGTAGAGAGGCGTGCGCGACCGGATCGGAATGAGCAGATGACCACGAACCTTCGGCGTAGATCGCCGTCGAATCCGAGCGTCACGCGTCTGGATTGCGGAACCAGTGGCCGCTGATGCACGCGGCGGCTACGGCGAGGACACATGCTGCAGGATTACAAGCTCGGTGTCCGGATGCTGCTGAAGTATCCGGGTCTGACCCTTGCCGGAGGCCTGGCGCTCGCCATTGCGATCGGGATCGGCGCGGGCTGGTACGACCTGGCGGGCAAGCTGCTGTGGCCCGCCATCCCGTTACCCGAGGGCGATCGCATCGTCGTCATCCAGACGCACAATGCGCTGACCAACGAGCCCGAGCTCCGCGTCACTCGGGACTTCCTCGAGTGGCGGAGCGATGTGCGGTCGATCGACGGCCTCGGGGCGTACACCACGGACCAGCGCAATCTGATTGTCGGCAACGCACCTCCGGTGTTGATTCGGACTGCGGCACTCACGGCGACCGCATTTCGCACCGCGCGTGTGCCTCCCCTGATCGGTCGTGGGCTGCTCCCCGCCGACGAGACGCCGGGAGCGCCGGACGTCGTCGTGCTGGGATATGACGTGTGGCAGCGCTCGTTCGAGGGGCGCAATGACGTCGTGGGCTCCACGGTGAAACTGGGGCACACACCGGTCACGGTGGTCGGTGTGATGCCGAAAGGGTTCGGGTATCCGTTCAGCTACCACGCCTGGACTCCACTGCAGCTCCGCGCGTCGTACGGCGCGCTCGAAGGCGACCCGATCGGCGTCATCGGCAGACTGAAACCCGGGATCACGCTGGAGCAGGCGAACGCCGAGCTGCGCGTGATCGTAGAACGCGCTGCCGCAACGCTGCCGACGACACACGCGTACCTTCGACCGCTGGTGATTCGGCTTGGACACGACTCGGAGACGGAGAAGGCTCCAGACATCGTGGGACTCGCGCTGATGTACCTGCCGTCATTGCTGGTGCTGGTCCTGGCATGCACGACCGTCGGCACGCTTTTCTACGCCCGCACGGCGATCCGCGAGGGAGAAATGGCGATGCGTTCGGCGCTCGGTGCGAGCCGCGCGCGGATCATCGGTCAGCTGTTCGTCGAGGCGCTGGTGCTCGCGTCGATCGCGGCCGCGGTCGGTCTGATCGCCGCCGATCGCACGTTGCGCTGGGGAATCGAATCGGTGGCCGAGGGCAAGGGAGGGGTCCCCTTCTGGATGACACCCGGCCTCGAGATCACGACGATCCTCTACGCCGGCGTCCTGGCGGTTGCAGGCGCCGCCATGGTGTCGCTCCTGCCGGCGCTGAGAGCGGGGCTTCGTGCAACACGGGATCGCGTCGCCGCTCGGCGCGCGCCTGCGGTATTCCAGCAAATCCGGCGCCGCAGCCGCGGAGCCGCCGTTCGAAATCGTCGGCGTGGTGCGCGATCTCGGCCTGGACCCTGGCGAGCAGGGCGACGAGGCCGCGTACGTGTTTCACGCGGCCTCGGCCGCCACGGTATCTCCGCTCGTCGTGAGTGTGCGCCTGCGAGGTAATCCCGCCACATTGGCGGCTCGCGTGCCGACGATGGCGGCTGCTGTCGATGCAGGATTATCCGTCCTGGAAGCCCGGTCACTCGGCGAATCGATCTGGCAGCGGGATCTTGTTCTGATGGTCGCGCCCGTTGCGGCACTGGCCGGCGCCAGCGCGCTGGTGTTGTTTCTATCGGCCATGGGCCTGTTCTCGCTGATGTCGATCAGCGTATCGCGGCGGACGCGCGAAATCGGACTGCGTATGGCGCTCGGCGCCAACCCACGACATGTGCTCGGCAGAATCGTGGCCCACGCGCTGTTACTGATGGCGATTGGCGTCACCGCGGGCGGCGGCCTGGTCCTGTTTTTCGTTGCGCTGGGAGGTGGACCCACCGGCCGACCGGCAGACGACGTCGTGTCGTTTGCTTTCTGGGTCGGCATAACATCCGCGGTGATGCTGGGCGCGGGACTGCTTGCCTGCGTCGAACCCGCGCGCCGCGCGCTCAGGATCAATCCTATTGACGCCCTCAGAGACGCCTGACGCGCACCGGGCAGCAACTGCGCGCGGTCCGGCCATTCAGGTAAGCGTTTGGGCGGACGAATCGCGGTTGTCGCTACCGAGGGAAACATGCCGGCGCGCTCGCCGCGGAGACGTGTATGCGGCAGCTGTGTGTCGTCGGTCTGATGGTGTGTCTGTTTGGGTCGTGGGCGGCTGCTCGAGGCCAATCGGGCACGATTAGGGTTCAGGTCACCGCTGAAGGTAAGCCAGCCGACAAGGTCGAGGTCGTGGTCGGTAGCCAGACGCGCCAGAGCGACGCGTTCGGAGCGATCGAAGTTCAAGTTCCCGCCGGCGACGTCGAGGTAACCGCCGTCAAGGAGGGATACGTCGCGACAACCGTCAAGGTGACCGTCGCGGCCGGCGCTCGGCAGGACGTGACGATCGATCTGCAGCCGGAACCAACGCTCGAGGAAACGGTCACCGTCGTTGCCACGACGCGCACCAACAAGCGCCTCGAAGATCAGCCGATACGAAGACCGCGACGGTGGCACGCCGCGCGGGTCCGTTCTTCCGGCGACCGGCGCTGCGTACATCGAGTCGCTCGAAACACATCGATACGATGCGGGAGCGTTCGGCCAGTTCGTGCTGCGGGATCGCTATGTCGTGACGGCGCGGGCTGCGATCGCTCGACAAACCCACGACCACCAGTTCGGAGAGGTGTTCGAGGGCGACCACCATGACACCGCGTTCGGAGAAATCGCCATGCGTGGCACCGCGCGGCGGCAGACGTGGGTAGGAGCCGTCGCCGTTGAACGAGACGCGTACACGCCCCGCGATGTGCCGCGCTTCGAATACGCGTTCATCGTTCCTGGCGCTTTCGGCCAGTACGACTTCACAGTGACACCCGCTGTTTCGCTGTCCGCGAGCGGTCGACTGGATGTTCACAGCGAGTACGGCACGTTCCTCAGCCCCCGCGTGTCTCTACTCGCGCGCTCGGGACCGTGGACGAGCCGCGCGTCTGTCGGCACCGGGTTCTTCGCGTCGACACCGCTAACGGAAGAGACAGAGGCCGCCGGTCTGACTCGTCTCCAGGTGGCGGGACCGCTTGAAGCAGAACGCGGACTGAGTGCGTCATTCGACCTCACGCGGGCGGACGGCCCGTTCTCCTACACCGCGACGCTTTTTGCGTCACGGATCTCGGATCCGATCCACGTCGACCGCTCGCCATCGTACGTGCTCCGCAATCTCGTCGATCCGACTACGAATGCCGGTGTGGAGCTGTTGGGAACGTTCCGACGGGAGCCGTTCGCGCTCACCGCCACGTATACATACGTACACGCGCGCGAGACGGTCGATGGCATCCATGAAGATGTTTCGCAGACGCCCCGTCACAGCGCCGGCCTCGTTGGGATGTGGGAGAAAGAGAATGTCGGCCGTGCAGGCGTCGAGCTGTATTACACCGGTCGACAGGCGTTGGAAGAGAATCCCTATCGCGACATCAGCGAACCGTACGTGATCGTCGGCCTTCTGGGGGAACGGCAATTCGGGCGTCTTCGGCTCTTCATCAACGGCGAAAACCTGTCCGGCGTCCGTCAGACAACATGGGATCCGCTGCTGCGGCCGACGCGGGCGGCAGACGGTCGTTGGACTGTCGATGCGTGGGCCCCGCTGGAGGGTCGCAACGTGAACGGCGGGCTCCGCATTCGGTTCTAAGTGCGCCGAGGCTGGGTCACAGGTCGAGCAAGGCAGCAATGAAGTCCCGCGTGCCTGCCGGTCCAGAGAGCTCGAGCCACACAGGACCTTCGTCGGATTCGACCGTGATCACAAAACGCAGAAAGCGGCAGCACTGGCGCTCAGCGTCCACCATGTGCGCGAGCGCAGCGACGATATCGGTCCGAGCCGAGAAACGCATCCGAAGTCCGTCATCGGTGAGCTCGCAGTGCTCGGCACGGCGAAACACATCTGCGAGGAGTCCGTCTCGCCGCGACCTGAGTGCAGCCGGCGACAAGGTGCAGACAATCGGAATCTCGGCCATCGTTCAGCACCCAGTCGGATTGTGCCAGCCTTCGTGTTCGAGCAGTGTCTCGACACGCTGGCGAATTTCGTCGCGAATTTCACGGACCCGCGGCAGCGGCTTGCCCTTGGGGTCGTCGAGAGGCCAGTCATCACGTTTCAGACCAGGGACGACCGGACACCGATCGCCACATCCCATCGTGATCAACATCTGCGCTCGCTGCGCCAATTCGGTCGTCAGTTTCGACGTCGACGCCGCGGAAAGGTCGATGCCCACCTCACTCATCGCGGTGACCACTTCAGGATGAACTCGCGGACCAGGGTCCGTTCCCGCCGAGATCGCTCGTGCCTTCGCCGGATTGGACAACCGGTTGAACCACGCGGCGGCCATCTGGGAACGGCCGGCGTTGTGGACGCACGCGAAGAGCACCGTATTCATGACGCGGATGCCTGAGAGCGCGAGACGACGACGCGATCGGCCGATTGCGGGAGTGACGGCACGAGCCACCGAAACAGCAGGGTGGCGGTTGCCGCTCCCGCCAGCTCCGCGACGACGAAGGCCGGCACGTCGGCAGGGCGAATGCCGGCGAATGTATCGGTCAGCGCGCGCGCGACAGTCACGGCGGGATTCGCAAAGGACGTGGATGCCGTAAACCAATAGGCGGCGGCGATGTACGCCGCAACGGCAAACGGAACTGCGTCTGAGCGACGTCGCGAGCATCCCCAGATCACCGACACCAGGCCAAAGGTCGCGACGAACTCGCTGGCCATCTGCGCAAACCCGCTTCGGGTGTGCAGCGACAGCATCAGCAGGCGCTCTCCAAACATGACGTGCGCGATCCAGACGCCAAGAACTGCGCCCACGAGCTGTGCCGCGACGTAGCCCGGAACATGCCGCCACTCCAGCCCACCCTGCGACGCGTCGGCAATCGACACGGCCGGATTGAAGTGGGCGCCGGAGATGGGACCAAACGTCAGGATCAACGCGACGAGCGCGGCAGCCGTTGCTGCCGTATTGGCCAACAGCGCCAGCGCTTCGTTTCCACCCGACAGCCGTTCGGCCATGATGCCGGACCCGACAACCGCCGCGAGCAGCATCGCGGTGCCGAGTGTCTCGGCGGTCAATCGGCGGGGGAGGTCGGCGACGCTCATCGAAGCTGCTTCCGCATGACGATTGCCGAAGCCGGGCACGCCGACTGAAACTCCACCGACTCTCGAACGGACGCCGGCACCTGCTCGCGGTTGATTGGCTCGAAACCGAACTTCGGAAAGAAGCGCTCCGCGGTGGTCGTCAGCAGGAAGACCGTGCGTGCGCCCCGAGTCGCGGCCAACTGCAACGCGGCATCCGTCAACTGATGTCCGAGACGTTTGCCCTGCTGACGCGGTTCGACCGCAACGGATCGCAGCAGCGCGCCATCAGCGTACATTTCCAGTGCCGCGGTTCCGATAATTTCTTCTCCGTCTCTGGCAACGAGCATCGTCCAGAGATGTTCATCGACGCCGGCCAGCGGCAGACGCAGCCGCTCGAGCAAGGCATGGATTCCTGGCAGGTCACGCTCCGTCGCGGGTTCGATCATGGCTGCGACTCCTGCGCACGAGGGGCACAGCAGCTTCCACCGGCCGGACTGTCGATGACGTACAGCTGCCCGAACGAGCGTTGAAACTGTTTCCGGTCCTGCGTCGTGGCAGGCACCTGCTGGAGCGCGTTCACGGCGGCAGCGACGACGCCCTGAATAAGCGGACTCAGCGAGGTCGACACCTGATAGTGCATCCACACCCCATCGCGGCGGGTGGCCACGAGCCCGCTCTTGCGCAGATACGCAAGATGCCGGGAGACGGTCGGTTGGGGAAGTCCGAGGCTGTCGTGGATGTGGCAGACGCACACTTCGTTGTTGCCGAGGAGCGCGAGGATCCGCAGGCGCGTCTTGTCGGCAAGCGCCTTGAACAGGTGCTCCAGTTCGTCGACGGCTGCCTGGGGCCTGGAGCTTCTCGAGCGTCTCATATATTCGCCTTGACGAATATATCATGGCCCACATATATTCGCGAAGACGAATATCTAGGAGGGCTCGATCATGGACGCAATCAAGGAAGCCGTTCAGCAGAAGTACGGCGAGGCGGCGCGGCGAGTCCGCAGCGGTGCGACGGCAGGCTGCGGGTGCGGTACGAGCTGCTGTGACACCGACCCTATTACTTCGAATCTGTACGACGAAGCGCAGGCAGCGGGCGTGCCGGCGGAGGCGTTGCTGGCGTCGCTGGGATGCGGCAACCCGACGGCAGTGGCGGAGTTGAAGGTGGGCGAGTTCGTCCTCGATCTCGGTTCCGGCGGTGGCATCGACGTGCTCCTCTCGGCACAGCGCGTGGGTGCAACCGGAAAGGCATATGGCCTGGACATGACGGACGAGATGTTGGCGCTGGCGCGAGAGAACCAGGTGAGATCCGGCCTGACGAACGTCGAATTCCTGAAGGGCGAGATCGAGCACATCCCTCTTCCCGACCATTCAGTCGACGTGATCATCTCGAATTGCGTGATCAATCTGTCGGCCGACAAAGACCGCGCGCTCGCGGAAGCATTCCGCGTCCTGAAGCCGGGTGGTCGCTTTGCGGTTTCGGACGTCGTCGTCAGCGGTGACGACATGCCCGCTGCGGTGCGCCGCAGTCTGGAGCTCTGGGTGGGCTGCGTCGCTGGCGCACTCGAGGAGACAACCTACCGACAGAAGCTCGCCGGCGCGGGGTTCGAGGCGATCGACGTCGAACCGACACGCATCTATCGCGCCGCCGACGCCAGGCAGTTTCTCGAGGAGGCAGGAGTGTCGGACGATGCGACCGTCGCGCACGTCGACGGCCGGATCATGAGCGCCTTCGTGCGTGCCCGCAGGCCAATCGCGACGGCGAAGAGTTGCTGTGGACCGACGTGTTGCTCGTGATCATCGGCATCACAGGGAGAAGCACTTGGACACGATCACACGATTGGTTTTCCCACGACGATGCTCAACGGGGAACGCGTGGAAATGATTTGCTCGAGCGCGAATCCGGCTCGCCCAAACAGGTCGCTGAATTCGGCAGCAGTACGCTCCCGCCCCGTGGCCATCATCATCATGTTCAGGTCCATCCACTTGCCCAGGTCGAACTCCGGCGTTTCCGGGATCACCGACTCCACCACCATGAGGCGGGCGTCGGGCGTCGCGACCTTCCTCACGTTCATGAGAAGGCCAACGGACTCCTCATCTGACCAATCGTGAAGCACCCACCGCATCATGTACGCGTCGGCCTGAATCGGGACGTCCGAGAAGAAGTCACCGCCGACACACTCTATTCGTCCGTCTGTTGCCTCGGCGACGACTGCCGGCTGATCGAAAAGGATGCCGCGGCAGGATGGGTGAGCGTCGAGAATGCTGGACAACTGTGAGCCGATGCCGCCGCCGATATCGGCGACGACCGGGAAACGGCTCCAATCGAACGCCGCGGCAACGGCCGGACTGATCGAGGCGCTCAAGTCGCGCATCGCTTGATTGAAGATCGTCTGCGTGTGCGGGTTCGAGTGCAGGTGATCCCAGGCGTTCTGCCCGGTCACTTGATCGAACCCCGGACGTCCGTTCTGTAAGGACAGCATCAACCCTCGCCAACCTTCGAACACCGGCGCGCCCGCGCAGAGCGTGAATCGAATCCAGGCCCAGTTCGACCCCGGGAGATGACGGCGGAGACATTCGCTCGCGGGCGTATTGGCGAATACGTGTGGCGAGGCTTGCCTGAAGATTCCGGTGCTCTCCAGCGCCCGCAGCATCCGATACAGACTCGGCGCGTGCGTCTTCGTGCGCTCGGCAAGAACGTCAACGTGCAGAGGGCCATCCGCCAGCAGATCGGCAAGTTCGAGTTGCGCCGCAGCACCGACGCAGCAACTTTGCCAATGGTTGTTGACGATGCCGAGAATCTGCTCTTGGGGCGTTGCAGCGCTCATCGTGAATTCGTTCCTCTTGTGCCGAGCGCCGCACCGCGTGATCGCGGCCGGCGGAACCATGTCACATCCTCGATCGGTATCCCGTCTTACTGCCGGAGACATGGACAAGCCGATCCCGCGACCGGCGCGGCGTGAGCTTACCTTGCCGTCGATATGACCAACAAACACATTGTCGACCAGATAGCGTGGACCGTAGCGCTCTTGCTGTCTGGTGTGACCGCAGGAATGTTTCTGATGGATTGTTTCGGATACTATCCGCTGCTTCCGCGGCTCGCGGATCACGCCGCCATCCAGAGCAGCCGCGACCTCAACCGACGATGCGCAGCACGGGAATGCGGGCGAGGGCGGCGCGATCGCGTGCGTCGACGAGGAGCCGTGCGCCCGGGTAATCGAAACGATACGCGGTGCCGCTCGGCGTCTGCGTCACAGTGAGCCCAGTCGTGCCCGTGTACTGGAAGGTGACTTGCGCCGGTCGCGGTCCGGCCGCCGCGCGAGCGCCACCGGCGATCCGGCTTCTTCCACAACACATGTCAATCCTCCTGTCGCTGGCGTCCCGGGTCCTCCTGATAGCGCACGACTTCGCCGCCGGTCGTGAGCCGTTCGATCGCAATCGCCCCTGCAGACAGCGCGGGCCACAACAGCATCGTCTCGGCCCAACCTGCGTCGGCGATGCGCGCGGCCAGCAAGGCAAACGGAACCGACACCCACACGCTCAGGCAGTAGAAGCACCCGATCATCTTGTCGAGCGCGCCCGCCTCGATCCGCTGGCGGATGCGCGAGAAGATGTCCCACGGGCCGTCCTCGGCGTGCAGCAGGTGTGTGACCCGCCAGACGCCGAGGACTCCGAGGAGCAGCGCGTATGGGCGCACGGCATCCAACGCTACGTGACCTTCAGGCTGATTGTCCGGAAGTCACGATCCGCCAGGCCGAAACCGGAGTAGCCGTCGGTGATCCGCTTGCCCGCGCGAATCCGGAACTCATAGCAGCAGTCGACCGGCGGGTAGTACGTCATCACCTCGGTGCCGCCGATCCACGACTTCTGCCCGTAGTTCGGATCGGGGCCGATCACGAGCGGGTTCGTAACGTAAGCCCGCATTCCGGGTGGAGTCACGGTCTCCGAGATGCCGTGGCCGTGCTCGGCTGAGAGGTAGTACGCATAGAGATGACCGTTCGTGTCCATGATGGTCACCGGCACCTGCACATACCCTCCCGGACCGAGGTCGTATGCCGGGCACTCTCCCGAGTTGGTCAGCGTTGCCGGCGTTCCATTGCTGCGGAACGCTGAAATGACGCCGACCTCCGCGCTCGCCAGATCCGTGTTGTCCACGGTGAGCGTCAGCGGTGCGTTGGGAACGAGTGCGACCGGGTTGAGCGAGCTGTCGTAGCCGACGAGCGTGAGATCGACGGCGCCGATTTGGGCTCCCCCCACGAGCGTCGACGAAGACGCGTAGACCTTCCGATCGGCGTACGCCCAGAGCACGAAGCCGCCGCCCGGAATCGGAGGAAAGGCGGCGAGGCCGGGCGGCGTCGGACCAGCCTGCCGCGCCTCCTGCGTCGCGTAGAGATTGACGATCCCGCCGTCGGTAAATGGCCCCATCTTGATTGGGCCCGAGAACACGAGGGTGGCGGTGTTGTCGTAGATGTACGCGTAGTTGTAGAGATCCGCGGCAAGGGGCGAACTCGATGCGGGTGCAACGCCGCCACGAGCTGGATTGCCCGTCCACTGACCGGCTTCGACCTGGTAATAGGACACATTGGTCCCGGGAGCGAATGCGCCATAGATGTCGAGCGATCCGCCGAAGGCCGCATCGATCGCATCGCCTCCCCACCAGTTCGTGTAGCCCTGGACGATTTGATCGACAGTCACCAGACCGACTCTCGTCCATGCGAATCCCGACTCCGGCTCCGGTCCCGGCGGGCATGCCGTGATGGCCTGATCGTTTGCGAACAGCGTCACCATGCCGTTGTTGTCGAAGCACCAGCGCGTGTCGGTCGCGGGATTCTCGTCGAGGACGAGATTGCCGTTCTGCGTTGCACTGAAGACGATGTTCGGGTCGTCGCAGCACCACCACCACCACGGGAACAGTGCCTTGATGTGCGCGGTCGCCAACTTGCTCTTGATGAGCGCAGTGCGCCGCGGGTCTTGCGTGATGACGTTCGCCTTGCGCGCCGCCGCAAAGCCCTCGCCGCGCATCAACGCCTTGCTATCCGGCTTGAAGAGCCTGAGACTCACTCGCTCCACCGGTCCTGGACCAATGGGAGGTATGGGCTGCCGCTCGATGGCCTCGATGACGTGCAGGATGTCGTACTCCCACCACCACGGCCAGCAGTTCCACCAGGACGGCCAGCAGGGCCAGCAGGGGAAACAGAAGATGCATCGACACCACGGAAAACATGCCGTGAAGGTGCCGTCGGGACCGGTTGTCACGGTTGCGCGGGGTACTTTTGTGTACCCGCCGGAACCGTACGTCACCGTGTAGACGGTGACGTCGGCGCCGGGCACGGGGCACCCGTTGGGACCGACGAGCGTTCCCGTGACGCAATACTGGATGCAGAACTCCCACCACTTCTTCAGGATGGCGTCGCGGATCGCGATCTTCTTCTCGAGGCGATAGTCCTGGTCCGCCTTTCCGAGCGCGGCGCGATCCAGCGCGATACGCGGCGCGTCGGCGAGATGCTCGAGATGGTCGCCCGCCCCAGCCGGCGCGACGACGAGGCTCAGGCCGTACGGGCTCTTCGACTCGATTGCCGCGCGGGAGAGATTGAGGCGAAATGCTCCATTCGCCTGAAGCGGCGACTGCGCGAGGACCTCGCGGCCGCGGACGACGTACGCCGCGAGTCGAGCGGCATCTGCCGCACCGACTTTTTCGATTGAACCAATCAACGGAACCCATCTGCCGGCCATGGATACCTCCTACCGACACGGTCGCGCCCGTACACATTTCCCGACGATCACGAGCGCGCACCGTGTGCATTCAGGCGTCAGAGGACCTCGCACTCACAACTCGTCCCACCGCCACTGCGAGTCGAGGTGGCACTGGTCTCACGCCGCCAGTGCTCCTTCAACGCCTGCGTGGAAGAAATCGAACATGCGACCACTGCCGGCGCGATCTCGAAATTGGTGAGCTTTCGCGAGGCGGCTTGACACTCGCGCCCACGTCATCGGGAACGTGAGTGCGCAGCCGGGCCGCCTGCGGCGGAGTCAACGGCGATGCGCGACGCCGTTGTCCAGGAGGACCGATCTCGGTGTTGCGGGACGAGTCGACCCGGGTTTCGAACTTGGCTGGGAGGCAGGGGATGCGGCGCCTGAGTCGCGACGACCGAAGCGAGTTGCGCAGCGCAGGGATGCGGGCCGCGCAGCCACCGAGCGAGTTGTGAAATGAGCGAGGTGGATGGGTGTTCGGGACGATTTCCGCAACTGCCTCATCACCGCAGCCTAGCGAAGGGTCGACGTCAGTCATTTCACCCTCCGCAGGCGTTGCCTGACAGTTTCGATCCTTTACCGAGTTTTGCCGCTCCTGCCGCCGCGATGTCACGCAACATGTCACTTGCGAGAATTCAGGTTCTCGCAGCCATCCGTGTTCAATGCCGCGAGGATTGATGATCTCAGGACGCGGAGACATCCTTCCACGGCAGCAGCTGCCCGTCATCGGTCGGCGGCAGTTGACCCGTATAATCGCACCACCGTTGCCCCTGACCCGCGGCTCGCGCCTCGGCCCGTATGAAGTGATCGCCAGCCTCGGCGTGGGCGGGATGGGTGAGGTGTTCCGTGCGCGCGACGCCAGGCTCAATCGCGATGTCGCGCTCAAGGTGGTCCCTGATTCGCTCTCCCACGATCCCGACCGGTTCACGAGGTTCACGCGCGAAGCGCAGACGCTCGCCGCGCTGAACCATCCGAACATCGCGCACGTTCACGGCTTCGAAGAGTCCGGCGGTGTGCGCGCCCTGGTCATGGAACTGGTCGAAGGCGAGGATTTGTCCCAGCGGATCGCTCGGGGCGCCATCCCCGTCGAGGAGGTGTTACCAATCGCCAGGCAGATCGCCGAGGCGCTCGAAGCGGCGCACGAGCAGGGGATCGTTCATCGCGATCTGAAGCCCGCGAACATCAAAGTGCGCCCGGATGGCACGGTGAAGGTGCTGGACTTCGGTCTGGCCAAGGCGATGGACCCCGCGCGCACGTCGACTCCCACGTCCATTTCCCTGGCGACGTCGCCGACGCTGACGTCCCCTGCGACCATGGTCGGGATCATTCTCGGCACGGCGGCCTACATGGCACCCGAGCAGGCGCGCGGCCGTACGGTCGATCGCCGCGCCGACATCTGGGCGTTCGGTGTCGTTCTCTACGAGATGCTGACCGGCCGACGGGCGTTCGATGGCGAAGAGATCTCGGATGTCCTCGCCGCCGTGCTGCGACAAGACATCGAATTGGATGCGCTGCCAGCCGCAACGCCGCAGCGGCTGCCGCGATTGCTTGAACGCTGCCTGGACCGCGACGTCCAGACACGG
>Ga0081539_10002276_pt1 | contig 27826 bp, 16 predicted proteins | sample TabmetS4T2R2_FD_71023 | JGI IMG/M metagenome (GOLD analysis project Ga0081539, IMG submission 71023) | Tabebuia heterophylla rhizosphere microbial communities from the University of Puerto Rico - S4T2R2 | ecosystem: Host-associated > Plants > Roots > Rhizosphere ... | reverse complement strand
CTGGCACCGCATCAAGGCCAAAGCGACGTAGGGCCGCCGCACTCCAAGGAGGCGCTGAAATTGAAATCGGTTTTCACCTAAGCTATACTCCGAAGCCGTCATGCTGAACTCCTTCATCATCGTCATGCGCGAAGGCTTTGAGTCGTTCCTGCTCGTCGCCGTTATTCTCGCTTACCTCCGCAAATCAGGACAAAAGTGGCTGACTTCCTCCGTCTTCGTCGCCATTGTGCTCGCCCTCGCGGCCAGCGCCGGACTCGCGTACGTGCTCAATAAGGGCGTCGACGACGCGGTCGTGCAGAGCATGTTTGGCGAGTTTATTGGTGGCTACATCAGCCAGTTCTTTGCGAATGAGGCGCTGCGCGAAGCAGTACTCGGTGCGATCGCGGTGGTGATGGTAGGGACGCTCGTGATTCATATGTGGCGTCACGGACCGAAAGTTCAGCAACGCATGCGTGAGAAACTGACTGCGGTCTCTTCGAAGAGCTCGCGTGTCGCGGCAGTGGTGGGTGTGTTCCTGTTTACGTTCCTCATGATCATTCGAGAGGGAATGGAAACAGCGTTGATGTTGATACAGGTGAAAGATCCAAACCTGATCAGCGGCGCACTTCTGGGACTACTTGCGGCGGTCGCGTTTGCATTTGGTTGGGTGAAGTTTGGGCACCTGATTAATATCCGCCGCTTCTTTCAGGTCACTGGAATTTTCCTGCTGCTCTTCATGGTCCAGGTGAGCATCTATTCTTTCCACGAGTTCAGCGAAGCTGAGCTATTGCCGAACAGCGAATTCTTTCAGGTGGCGACGGAAAAGTTTTCACCTAATGGACTGTACGGCAAGTGGTTCTCGCCGATCATGATCGGGATCTGTGCGTTGTGGCTGTTGGGTGCGTGGTTGATTGATCGAAAAAAGTCAGAGGCTAGTCGGACAACATCCGGGCCAGCTCTCGCTTCAACAACTTCCCTGTCGGACCTTTCGGAATATCCTCAACGAAGTGCACCGTCTTCGGGCATTTGAAGTCCGCAAGCCGCGCTTTGCAATAGTCGATGACTTCCTGCGCAGTCGTGTTCGCGCCCGGCTTTAACACGACAACGGCCGCGACTTCTTCACCGTAAAGCTCATCTTTAACACCGACGGCGGCTGCGGCAGCGATGTCCGGATGCTGGTAAAGCACTTCATCGATCTCGCGCGGGTAAATGTTTTCACCACCGCGAATGATCATGTCTGACTTGCGATCGACGATGTAAAAGAAACCATCCGCGTCGCGATATCCGATGTCGCCCGTGTGAAACCAGCCGTTGCGAAACGCGGTCTCGTTTGCCGTGTCGTTCTTGTAGTAACCCTTCAGGATGTTCTCGCCGCGCAAGACGATCTCGCCCAGCTCGCCGTCCGGCACTTCATGGTCTTCTTCATCGACGACGCGCATCTCGTTACCAATCGGAACTCCGCACGAGCCGGGGCGGCGACGCTGATCGGGCGGATTGAAAGTCGAGCGACAGGTCGATTCAGAAAGGCCGTAGCCCTCGATGACAAGACACTTGAACGTCTCTTCAAAGCGCCGCAAGACTTCCGCAGGCACAGGCGCCGAGCCACACATCGCAAACCGTAGCTGATCCGTTTTCAGTCCTTCGGGAACTCCGTCCGGATACGTGCTCAACAACATCGAGAGCATCGTCGCGACTGAGCCGAACGAAGTGATCTGGTAGTCGGAGATGATCTGCCAAAAACGCGAGGCTGAGAACTTCTGGCTCACGACTGTCGACCCGCCCGCGTAAAGCGCCGACATCGTCGTCACTGAAACCGCGTTCATGTGAAAGAGCGGCATCATCGTGAGCAGTCGATCGTTTTCCGTGAAGCTTAGCCAACTGCTGATCTGGCGGGCGTTCGCGATGACGTTGCCGTGTGTGAGCAGGCACCCTTTCGGTTTGCCGGTCGTGCCGGAGGTGTAAATGATGATGGCTTCGTGATCCTGATCGATTTCCGCGCCTGGATCCGTGCCTGCGGTTTGTTCGCGTATTGCTTCGGCTTCGTTGTCGAAAGTGATGATTGCCTGCAGGGTCGTTACGTCGTCACGGATCGTTTCGATCAGTGGTAAAAACTCGGAGTTGACGAGCAAGGCGCGGGTTTCGGAGTTTGAGATCACGTACGCGATCTCCTGCGACTTCAGCAGCGAGTTTATCGGTCCGGCGAGCGCGCCGATCTGCCAGCAGGCGAAGTAAGCGATGACGTACTCGACGCTGTTCGGCAGCAACAGGCTGACGACGTCGCCCTTTCCTACACCTTTGGCGACGAGCATCCGCGCGGTGCGCATGACGGCCACTTCGAATTCTTTGTAGGTGAACTGGCGCTTGTCGGCTTCTGAGAATAGGAACAGATTGTCGGGCGTGGCACTGACGCGCTGTTGCAGCAGTTCGGGGATACTCTGCGGTTCAGAAGTCATGGTGTTCTTATAGCATGACCTTTGCGCCTTTGCGCCTTTGCGGGATATATTCCGCAGTCGTATGAATACTTATCGCAATTTTATCGGCGGCAAATGGATTGAATCGTCATCCACCCGCACCGCGCAAAACATCAACCCCGCCAACACTGACGACATCCTGGGCACGATTCGGCTGGCGACGCGCGAGGAAGCACGCGCCGCAGTTGAAGCTGCCGCCAACGCATACCGTGGGTGGCGCGCGACACCCGCACCCGCGCGCGGCAAGATCGTGGCTAAGGCTGCGCGTCTGATGGAAGAGAACAAGGAAGAGCTGGCCCAACTACTCACGCACGAAGAAGGCAAGACGATCGCTGAGTCGCGCGGCGAGTTGCAACGCTCGATCAACGTAGCTGAGTTCTGCGCGGGCGAATCGCGTCGTATGACCGGCGAAACCATCCCGTCTGAGCTGCCTTTAAACTTCGCGTATACGATCAAGCAACCGCTCGGCGTCGTTGCATGCGTGACGCCGTGGAACTTTCCCGTCGCGATTCCGGTGTGGAAAATCGCGCCTGCGCTTGTCGCCGGCGACACCGTCGTTTTCAAACCAGCGTCGATCACACCCGCGACCGCAGTCCGCATTACTGAGCTCTTCGAAGCCGCTGGAATACCGCCCGGTGTTTTGAATCTCGTGCTTGGCTCCGGCTCCGAGGCCGGCGACGAGATCATCAATCATCCTGCAGTGAAAGCGATCTCTTTCACGGGTTCAAACGGTGTCGGCATTCGGCTGTACGAGCAGGCATCAAGACGCGGCGCGAAGGTCCAATGCGAGATGGGTGGAAAGAACCCCGTGGTAGTTCTCGAAGACGCTGATATGGATCTCGCGGTTGAATCGACTGCGCAAGGCGCGTTTGGATCTTCAGGACAAAGATGCACGGCGACGAGTCGTGCAGTCGTCGTGGACCAGGTTGCTGACGAGTTTGTCGAGCGCATCGCGAAGCGAGCGGAGTCGATGCGTATCGGTCCCGGATCGGATCCGGCGACCGAGATGGGACCGACTGTCGATGAAAGCCAGTTCAAGACGGTGCTCAGCTACATCAACATCGGCCGCGAAGACGGCGCCACCCTCGTTTGCGGTGGTGAGCGCGCCACTGGCGACGGGCTCGACAAGGGTTATTTCGTACGCCCGACAGTCTTCGATCGCGTCACGCCTGACATGCGCATCGCGCGCGAAGAGATCTTTGGTCCAGTGTTGTCCGTTTTGCGTGTGAAGGATTTCGATCACGCGATGGAGGTCGCGAACGATTGTGAGTACGGTTTGTCGTCATCGATCTTTTCGAACGACGCCGCGCGTATCTTCCGTTTTGTCGACGACATCGAGACAGGCATGACGCACATCAACTCGCCGACGACTGGCGGCGAAGCGCACATTCCTTTCGGCGGCTCGAAAGGCACAGGCATCGGCGATCGCGAACAAGGCTCAACCGCGCTCGACTTCTACACGGAGCTGAAGGTGGTCTACGTTGACTACACCGGCCGCAAGCGCGAGGGAAATCTCTATTAATCAAATCCGCGTAATCTGTGGTTAAAAACGATGAAAACCCTAATCAAGCATGGCCGTGTCGTAACTGCGGTTGACGATTACAAAGCCGACATTTTGATCGAAGACGAGCGCGTGTCCGTCATCGGCGCTAACCTGCAGATGGAAGCGGACCAGACGATTGACGCTGCGGGCAAGCTCGTCATCCCGGGCGGCATCGATCCGCACACGCACATGGAGCTGCCCTTCGGCGGCACCGAATCCTCCGACGACTTTCGCACCGGCACGATCGCAGCCGCACACGGCGGCACGACGAGCATCATCGATTTCGCGGTCCAGTACAAAGGCCAGTCGCTGATCGAAGGCATCGACAACTGGCACAAGAAAGCCGAAGGCAAGACCGCGATCGACTACGGCTTCCATCTCATCACCACGGAGCTCGAAGACAAGCAGATCGAAGAGCTCTACACCGCGATGGACGAAGGCGTCACGAGCTTCAAGATGTTCATGGCGTATCCGGGCGTGTTTCTCGTCGACGACGCGACGATCTTTCGCGCGATGTCAGCAGCGGGCCAACGCGGCGGACTGATCTGCATGCACGCGGAGAACGGAATCGTCATCAACGAGATCATCAAACGCGCACTCGCTGAAGGGCGGACCGCACCAAAGTATCACGCACTCACGCGCCCGACAGTCGCCGAAGCCGAAGGCGTGCATCGCGCGATCGCGATTGCAGAGATGGCGGAGTCGCCCGTCTACATCGTCCACCTCTCCTGCGCTGACGCGTTGAACCAGGTCCGCCAGGCACGCGATCGCGGCATTCCGGCGTTCGCGGAAACGTGCCCGCAGTATCTCTTCCTCTCACTCGAGAACTACGACGAGTCCGGCTTCAACGGCGCGAAATACGTGATGACGCCGCCACTGCGCGAGAAGTCAAACCAGGATGAGCTCTGGAAAGGTTTGAAGATGGACGATCTTCAGGTGATCTCAACCGACCACTGCCCGTTCTGCATGAAAGAGCAGAAGGAGCTCGGCCGCGACGACTTCACGAAGATTCCGAACGGCGCGCCCGGTGTCGAGAATCGCGTGCCGCTGATCTACAACGGCGGCGTGGTCGAGAATCGCATCAGCCTGAATCGCTTCGTCGAGCTCACCTCAACGGCGGCGGCGAAGATGTTCGGCCTGTTTCCGAAGAAAGGCACGATCGCTATCGGCTCTGATGCCGACATCGTGATCTTCGATCCGGATAAAGAACAGACGCTCAGCGTGAAGACACAGCACATGAACTGCGACTACAACGCGTACGAAGGCAAGAAGATCAAAGGCGTGGTCGAGACTGTGCTTTCGCGCGGAAAGGTTGTGATTGATAAAGGTGACTTCAAGGGCAAGCCGGGTGATGGACAGTTTTTGAAGCGCGGTACGTGCGTCAACATTTAACGATCCCTTAAACGGAGACTAACGACAACATGCTCGCAACGACACTTCTCTTACTTGCGTTATTCTTTCAGGGAGGACAAGGACGACAGGGACAGTTTCCAGGCCAGCAACCAAGCCCCTCGCCAGGCACACAGCAACCAAGACCACAGGCAACACCGACTCCCGAACAACCTCCGGTGGTGACGAGACACGAGATCCGTGTTGGCGGTGCGACGATCAAGTACACGGCCATCACCGGCATGATGCCGATCAAGAACCGCGAGGGCGAAACCGAAGCCAACATGTTCTTCACGAGTTATGTTGTCGATCAGCCTGAAGGGAGTCCAGCACGACCGCTCACGTTCTCATTCAACGGTGGTCCAGGATCGGCGTCGGTGTGGCTACACATGGGTGCGATTGGTCCGAAGCGTGTGAAGATGAATGCCGACGGCGGCATGCCGTCGCCGCCGTTCGAGCTCGTCGATAACCAGGGGACATGGCTCACGAAAAGTGATCTCGTTTTCATCGATCCGGTTGGCACTGGTTACAGCCGTCCCACACGTCCTGAGCTCGGACAGAAGTTCTTCGGCTTGCAAGGCGACATCGAATCGGTCGGCGAATTCATTCGCATGTATCTCACGCGCTACGAGCGCTGGACCTCGCCGCTCTTCCTGGCCGGCGAGAGCTACGGCACCACGCGCGCCTCCGCGCTTTCAGGCTATCTGATCGATCGCGGCATCGCCTTCAACGGCATCATGCTGATCTCGACGATCATGAATTTCGAGACTACAGCGTTCGCTGCCGGTAATGATCTGCCGTACGCGCTCTTCCTGCCGTCGTACACCGCCACGGCCTGGTATCACAAAAAACTTCCGCCGGATCTACAGTCGAAGCCCGTTGCTCGCGTAGTTGCTGATGCGGAAACGTTCGCGTCGGGCGACTACATGATCGCACTCGAGAAAGGCTCTCGACTCACACCGCAGGAACGCCAGGAAGCGATCAACAAGCTCGCACGTTTCACCGGACTCGATGCGAAGTTTCTCGACTACGCGAATCTGCGCGTCAACCTCAATCTCTTTCGCAAGGAATTGCTGCGCAGCGAGCGACGCTCGATCGGTCGTCTCGACAGTCGTTTCAAAGGCTACGATTCAAACCTCGCCACCGACAGCACTGAGTACGACGCGAGTGAAGCCGCCATTCGACCGCCATACACGTCCACCTTCAACAACTACGTGCGCTCCGAGCTCGGCTACAAGACGGATCTCGAATACTACATTCTTGGCGGCGGCATTGGTCCGTGGAACTGGGGCACGAATAACAACTACGTCGATACGAGCACCGCGCTCCGCAACGCACTCGCCAAGAACCCGTTTCTGAAAGTCTTCGTCGCGATGGGCTACTACGACATGGCCACGCCGTACTACGCGGTGGAGTACACCCTCGGTCACATCAGCATCGATCCGTCGCTGCTGAAGAATTTCTCGACGAGCTATTACGAAGCCGGGCACATGATGTACATCGACGAGAAGTCGCTCGCGAAGCTTCATACTGACGTCACGAAGTTCATGGACGACTCGATGAGAAGGTAATTCTGATCCGCGTTTATCCGCTTAAATCCGCGGCTAAATTTATGAATGAAACAATCCAACACCCCGATGGACGCGTCGAGCTTCGTCCCGAAGCACTCGCGGAGATCAGAAAGAGCTCTCTTTATAACGAGGACCTCGCGCCCGTACCGATCTCCAACCGCAATTGGACCACCTACAACTACGCCGCGCTTTGGATCAGCATGGCGCACTGTATTCCGACGTACATGCTCTCGTCAGGTCTGATCAGCGCGGGCATGAACTGGTGGCAGGCGCTGATCACGATCCTGCTCGGCAACACGATCGTCCTGATACCGATCCTGCTCAATTCACATCCCGGCACGAAGTACGGCATTCCCTTCCCGATCTTTGCGCGCGCGGCTTACGGCACGCTCGGCTCAAACGTTCCCGCCCTCATGCGCGCACTCGTCGCGTGCGGGTGGTTTGGCATTCAGGCCTGGATTGGCGGCGAAGCTCTCAACACTTTCTTCAAGGCCATCATTCCCGGATGGCCAACGCTGCTCGGTGGTCCAATCGGTGGACACACGCCGACCGAGTGGCTGTCGTTCCTACTTTTCTGGGGCTTAAACATCTACATCATCTATCGCGGCATGGATCTGCTGCGCAAAGTTGAAAACTGGGCCGCGCCGTTCGTGCTGATCATGACGGCCCTCTTGCTCGGTTGGGCCATCTGGAGAGCAAACGGCCTCGGCTACCTGCTCAATCAACAAAGTAAGTTTCACACGCTCGGTGAGTTTTGGACCATCTTCATCCCCTCGCTCACCGGCATGATCGGTTTTTGGGCGACACTCTCCCTCAACATGCCTGACTTCACGCGCTTCGGAAAAAGCCAGCGCGATCAGGTCGTTGGCCAGGTTGTCGCACTCCCGAGCACGATGACTGTGTTTGCAGCAATGGGCGTGATGATCACTTCCGCCGCAGTGGTGATTTATCCGCACATGCGACCGGAAGAGCTCTGGGATCCGATGAAGCTCGTCGGACAGTTTCAAAGCGTGGTCGTGATCGCGATCTCGATGTTCACGGTCGTCGTCGCTACACTCGCCGTCAACATCGCTGCGAACGTTGTCTCGCCTGCAAATGACTTCGCGAATGCGTTTCCGAAGTGGATCTCGTTCCGGACGGGCGGGCTCATCACCGGCATCATCGGCATCCTGATGCAGCCCTGGCGGCTACTCGCTGATCCTTCTGGTTACATCTTCGCTTGGCTGGTCGGCTACTCCGGCGGGCTCGGCTCCATCGCGGGCGTCCTGATCGCCGACTACTGGATGGTTCGTAAAAAGCGGCTCGCGCTGGGTGACCTGTATCGACCAGAAGGCACTTACACTTACAACGGCGGGTGGAACTGGCGGGCGATCATTGCCACCCTGATCGGCTGTGCCTTCGCCTGGATCGGCCTCGTCGTCCCCGCCCTGCGGCCGCTCTACGACTACGCCTGGTTCGTCGGCTTCGGCGCCGCCGCGATTACACACTTGCTGCTAATGCGGGCCGGGTCAAGCTAGGTTGAATACAACTGTAGGGGTGGCCCTCCGTGGCCACCAGATCGGCAGAACCCGATGCTTGGATCTCGCAACCGGCCACGGAGGGCACCTGATGCTGTATACTTTTCCCATCTTGAAGACCGAGGAATAACTCATGCCACGCACCGTTAAATGCGCACTGATCCAATGTTCCAACGCCGCCCCCACCGATCAGCCGATCGAGGAGATCAAGCGGCTGAACATTGAGAAACATTTGCACTTCATCGAGGAAGCCGCGAGCCAGGGCGTGCAGATACTCTGCATGCAGGAGATCTTTACGACGCCCTATTTTTGCGCCGAGCAACAGACGCGCTGGTATGAAGCGGTCGAGCGTATTCCAGATGGTCCAACTGTGCGTCTGATGCAGGAAGTTGCGAAAGAGCACGGCATGGTCATCGTCGTGCCGATCTACGAAGAAGAGCTCACAGGCATTTACTACAACACCGCCGCGGTGATCGACGCCGACGGAAAGTATCTCGGCAAGTATCGTAAGAACCACATTCCACACGTAAATCCCGGCTTCTGGGAAAAGTTTTACTTCCGACCCGGCAACCTCGGTTACCCGTGTTTCGACACCGCGTTCGCTCGCATCGGCGTGTACATCTGTTACGACCGTCACTTCCCTGAAGGCGCACGCGCGCTCGGCTTGAACGGCGCTGAGATCGTTTTCAATCCGTCAGCAACGGTCGCCGGGTTGTCGGAATATCTCTGGCGTCTTGAACAGCCGGCGCACGCAGTTGCGAATGGTTACTTCATCGGCGCGATCAATCGCATCGGTCACGAGCAGCCATGGGACATCGGCGAGTTTTACGGTCAGAGTTACTTCTGCGATCCGCGCGGGCAGTTCGTGGCCGAAGCGCCGCGCGATAAAGACGCGCTCGTCGTTGCTGATCTCGATCTCGACAAGATTCGCGAAGTGCGAAACACGTGGCAATTCTTCCGCGACCGTCGTCCGGATACGTACGGCTCGTTAGTCGCGGATTAAAACGGAGAACAATATGGATCTATCCATCACCGTCAACGGCATGAAGTTTCCCAATCCGTTCGTGCTCGGTTCGGGCCCGCCGGGAACAAACGCACGCGTGCTCGCCAAGTCGTTCGACGCGGGCTGGGGCGGCGCGGTCGCGAAGACCGTCAGCCTCGAGTCTGCGAAGGTCGTGAACGTGGTTCCGCGTTATGGAAAACTTCGATCGAGATCCACGGGCGAGGTGATCGGCTTCGAAAACATCGAGCTGATCTCTGATCGACCGATCGACGTCTGGCTCGACGAGTTTCGACAGGTCAAGAAAGAGTATCCGAATAATATTCTGATCGCGTCGATCATGGAGGAGTACGACAAGAGCCGCTGGCAGGAGCTGACGCGCATGGTCCAGGAGACCGGCGTCGACGGCTTCGAGCTCAACTTCTCGTGCCCGCACGGCATGACGGAGCGCAAGATGGGATCGGAGATGGGTGAGCATCCTGATCTCACCGAGGAAGTGACGCGCTGGGTGACGGAAGTGTCCACCGTTCCCGTGTGGGCCAAGATGACGCCGAACATCACAAACATTCGCGAGCCTGCGATGGCTGCGGTACGTGGTGGCGCGAATGGTATCTCTGCGATCAATACGATCCTGTCAGTGATTGGTGTGGACCTCGATACGTTGCGGCCGATGCCGACAGTCGAGGGACACTGTGTTCCAGGTGGTTATTCGGCGCAGGCGGTGCGTCCGATTGCTTTGCGAATGGTGAGCCAGCTCGCACTCGCGATCCCGGAGGGAGTCTCGATCAGTGGTATCGGTGGGATCGAGACGTCGCACGACGCGCTCGAGTTCATGCTGCTCGGATCGTCGACGGTGCAGATTTGCACGGGCGTGATGCTTCAGGGCGTGAAGATGATCGAGGAGTTGAAGGCCGGTGTCGAGAAGTTCATGGTCGATAAAGGCTTCAACTCGATCGAGGAGATCGTTGGTAAAAGCCTGCCGTACTTCTCGACGCACATGGACCTCGTGCAGCGCATGAAAGCCGCGAAGCGCTCGAAGGCCGGCGAGACGAGCCGCGACAACGAGTGGGCCCAGAAAGACATCACGGAGAAGACCGCTGAGTTGACATCTAATTAGCCACAAAAGGCACAAAAAGCACAAAATGAATTTATGTTTTGTGCTTTTTGTGCCTTTTGTGGCTAACTAAATTCGGCAAGGACGGGTGCGTGATCGGAGGGTTTCTCCCACTTCCGCGGCTCGATATCAATCCACGTCCGCACGCTTCTCGCAATCAAAGGCTCACTGATCCACACGTGATCGATCCGCAGCCCGAGATTGCGACGGAATGCACCCGCGCGGTAGTCCCACCACGTGAAATGCCCGCCGTCTTCAGTGTGCAAACGAAACGCGTCCGTGAAGCCCCAATCCTTGATGTGCTGCAACGACGTATGCTCGCCTTCGCTGAACATGATGCGCCCAGTCCACAGCCGCACGTCGTGCACGTCACGCTCGTCAGGCGCGACATTGAAATCACCACACAACAGCACAGGTGTCTTCGGATCGTAGTGGGTCGTAAAGAAGTCGCGTAGCCGCTGCATCCACGTGAGCTTGAACAAATACTTGTCCGATCCAACTGCCTGCCCGTTGGGAATGTAGACGTTGACGATATCTATGCCGTTGACGTTTGTCGTGATTAGTCGCGATTGCGCAGTTGCATCGTCATCCGGATAACCGCGATATTTCGTGTCACATGTCTCGCGCGTAAGGATCGCGACGCCGTTGTACGACGCTTGTCCGAAGAGCTGGCACTGGTAACCGCGCTCCTGAAAAAGCAATGTGGGAAACTTGTCGTCCGTGCACTTTGTCTCCTGCATGCAGACGACGTCGGGTTGCACTGAGTCGAGCCAGCGCATGACGTGCGGCAGCCGCGCGAGAATTGAGTTTACGTTCCAGGTAGCGATCAGCATCTTAAATCGACATCAAGAGTCCACCGATAAGTGCGCCACGACGGGCAATGCCGTCAGCTTCGATATGCTCGTGCACGGCGTGCGCGCCATCGCCGCTAATGCCTAGACCATCGAGCACCGGAATGCCCATGGCGGCAAGGAAGTTTCCGTCAGAAGCGCCACCCACTTGCGCTTCGCCGAGATCGAAATCGAGCTCCGCTGCAATCGCGCGCGCCTTCTCAAACAGTTCGACAACTGCCGCAGTGCGTTCCATCGGTGGCCGGTTGATGCCACCCGAGACGAAGACTTTCGTGCGTTCATCAATGGGCTTGAGATTCGCGAGTATGCGCTCGATTTCCTGTGACTCCGCTGCCGTTGAAAACCGCACGTCGATCTCTCCCTGCGCCTCGGCAGCAACGACATTCGATCGCGTGCCTCCACTCACGACGCCGACATTCAACGTGATTCCCGATCCGGCAAGATTGATCGCGTGCAACTGTTCAGTCTGGCGCGCGAGCTCGAGAATCGCGCTCGCGCCTTTTTCCGGCTCGAGTCCCGCGTGCGCTGCTTTGCCTTCAACTTTGATCGCGAAGATCCCGGTCCCCTTGCGGCTCGTCTTCACTCGACCGCCTGATGCGGGCGGCTCCATCACAAACGCACAACGCACTGGCTTCTCTTTTGCCACCTTCTCGATCAACGGCCAGCCATTTAAGCTTCCAACCTCTTCGTCGCACGTCAGAATGATCGTCACTCCATACGACGGCGTCGCCTGTAACTCGACCAGCGTACGCAGCACTTCGATCGCGAGTGCGCAGTTTGCTTTCATGTCGAAGATACCCGGGCCATAAATCTTCCCAGCTTCACGACGCCACGGACGTTCACTCAACGAACCGCGCGAATGAACGGTGTCCGTGTGTCCAACCATCAGGATCTGTTCGTCGTGTTTTTGAAACGCCCGGATTACGAGATGCTGTCCGAAGTCAGGCACATCAATACGCTCGATCGTATCGAGGCACGCGAGCCGGCCCGCTGCCTGGGCCAGCAGATCAACAACTGCGCGGCTGCCTTCCAGATCACCCGATGGCGATTCGACCTCAACCAGCGATTGGATAAACGACTCCACCTCGGCCTGTCGCGCCTGCAACGCGTTGAATATCTGACGTACAAGTGGCCCGCTCATTTGCTCGCTCATTTGATGGCCTCTTTGCGCACTGTCAACGCTTCGATACGTTCTGTGTTAACGCTGAACCCGATGCCTGGCGCTTGGGGCGGCTTGATCGTCCCGCGCTCGCTGACCGTCACCGGCGGGTCGATAACGTCCTCTTCCCAATAACGCGCGCTCGCCGAAACGTCGCCCGGTAAAGTGAAACCCGCAAGCGTCGACATCGCGATGTTGTGCGCGCGCCCGATTCCCGACTCGAGCATGCCGCCGCACCAGATCGGAATCTCATTGTTGCAGGCCACTTGCTCGATGCGCTTTGCCTCTGCATGTCCACCAACACGACCAAGCTTTACATTGATTATTCGACATGACTGGAGCGCGATCGCATGACACGCATCTTCCGGGGAACGGATCGACTCATCCAGACAAACAGGCGTTTTAATCTGACGTTGCAACACTGAGTGATCGAAGACGTCGTCGTGTGCGAGCGGTTGCTCCAGCATCATGAGGTTGAACTGGTCCAGTTGCTGAAAGAGCGGCACGTCGGAAAGTTTGTAAGCGGAGTTTGCATCGCCCATCAGGCGGATGTCGGGAAACTCTTTGCGCACACGTTCGATGATCCCCAGGTCCCAACCGGGCTTGATCTTGATCTTGATGCGTTGGTAACCGGCATCGACTTCCTTGCGAATCTTTTCAATGAGGGCATCGGGCGTGTCCTGAATGCCGATCGAAACACCGCAGGCAATCTCAGGACGAGTGCCGCCCAGATGTTTCCACAACGGCACCCCCGCATTCTTCGCTTCGAGATCCCAGCACGCAGTCTCGAGCGTCGCCTTCGCCATGCGATGCCCGCGCACTGGCTTCATCACTTTGAACGCGTGAGCAGCGCTCTCAAACTCCTTGCGCAACATCATTGGCCCGAGAAACTCGGTCAACGTCGTCCACGCCGTTTCCGTCCACTCGCTGCTATAAAATGGCCCTTCTCCGGCCGTGCACTCGCCCCAACCTTCGATGCCATCGGCGTCAGTAACACGCGCCAGGATGATGCGCCGTTCAGTAGTCCGACCAAAACTAGTTTCGAAAAAGTGGACGAGAGGCAGGCGAATCTCGCGCAGTTCAATCGACTGGATAAGCAAAGTAAGAAGCGATTCCTCCGTGACACGCATTATGCACGGCTGCACGGTGTGTTAACAACTATGCTTCCCAATCGTCGAGCTTCAACCCGGCAATGCGACTGAACTCCCGCGAATTGTGGGTTACGAGCGTCAATCGGTGCTGAAGGGCTATGGCAGCGATTTGCAAATCGTGAGGTCCGATGACTTGTCCACTCGCTTCGAGCTCGGCACGAACTTCAGCACACCTTCGTGCACAGTGATCATCGAACGGAAGTGATATGAAAGGACTCAGGAACAGATCCAACTTTGCATGCTCAGCAGCTGGATTCGAACTTCGCTGGGCGCCATAACGAATTTCATAAACAGTGATTGAGCAGAGGACAATATCGGTTACCTTAACCGACCGCCAACGTGCGATTAGACGCTGGTCCCGCTGTCGCAGCAAAGTAATGCAGGCATTGGTGTCGGGAAGAAAGATCATCCAAAAGCAAGCCGATCCTCAAACTCCCCTTGAGGTCCACGTTGTAGATTGGGCATCGAACCAGCAACTCGCTCGAAGAAATCGACAGGCCATCCTTTGGCGTCTACACGCTCCGGAGGAGCGACTGCTCTCACTTGAACGGTCACTTCGACGTCGGCATCGGCGGCTCCCACTTTAACCGTGAGGTTTAAAGTGCCATCCTTCTCAGTGCGCCCACGTGTTTCGATGATTTTATTCCACATGGAGTCAGTTTATCGGAGCTATGTGCCATTGACAATTCATCATTATCACGCCCGGTTCTGTACGCTGTATTAACAACGCAAGAAATATCACTCGCGCACTGCTCCAAAACGCCTCTGCTGCCTTGACCCATCCATACAGAACTGGTAAAAGGCTCACACATTTTTTATCCTGCCGGCCTCACTGGTCCTCCGGTATTCCTCTCAAATAATGTGCGATGATTATTAACTTTTTGACGTTAAAGGAAGATTAGTATGCGCTTGAATAGCCCCCTTCACCCGACTCGGCAGTCCCGTGTGTTCGCTGCATCCGCAATCGTGGTACTCGCGATTTTCGCTTTCATGCTTTTCCTGAGTTTCTCATCCCGAGTTCAGGCAGTCTCGACAAATGTTGTTATCAGCGAGTTTCGCGTGCGCGGACCGAATGGCGCAGCCGACGAATTCATCGAGCTCTACAATCTTTCCGGAGCTCCTGTCGCAATAGGGGGCTGGAAGATCAGAGGCTCAAACAATGCCGCCGGTGTCGCTGACCGGGCGACAATCACCGCGGGCACGGTAATTCAACCTGGCTGCCATTACCTCATCGTCAACTCGTCAACTTCGGGCGGGCCTTACAGCGGCGCAGTCCCGGGCGATCAGACGTTCACAACCGGCATCACTGACGACGGCGGTATCGCCCTCACGCTGCCTGACAACACGATTGTTGACGCAGTGGGCATGAGCGCAGGCTCGGCGTTCAAAGAAGGCACGACCCTCGCCAGCCTTGGAACTTCGAATCTAAACCGAGGCTACGAGCGTAAGCCCGGCGGCGTGGCCGGCAGCACGACCGATACCGACAACAACGCCAACGACTTTCAACTGATTACTCCAAGCGATCCGCAGAACGCGACTACGGGCTGCGTTGGGCCGACTCCAACACCGACGCCCACTCCCACGCCCACTCCGACACCAACGCCAACGCCGACTCCAACACCAACTCCAACCCCGTCGCCGACACCAACTCCCGGCGTTCCGGGCTCAGTGGTGATTAGTCAGCTTTATGGTGGTGGTGGCAACGCCGGCGCTACACTGAAGAACGATTTCATCGAAATCATCAATCACACCGGCGCGCCGATTAATCTGAACGGCTGGTCAGTGCAGTTCGCCTCTGCAACTGCTACCACCTGGAACGTGACGCCGCTTACCAATTTCACGCTCCAGCCGGGACAGTACTACTTGATCAAACAATCGCAAGGCACCGGAGGCACGGTGGATCTTCCCACGCCCGATGCGACCGGCAATGCGTTGATGGGAGCGACATCCGGCAAGGCGGCGGTCGTAAGCAACACAACTGCTTTGACTGGTTCGTGTCCGAGCGGCGCCGGCATCATCGATATGGTTGGCTACGACGGCGCAAACTGCTTTGAAGGCGCGGCCACCCCTGCTCTGACCAACACAACGGCTGCGATCAGAAAGAACGGCGGCTGTCTTGACACTGACAACAACAACGGCGACTTCACAATCGGAGCCCCCAATCCGCGAAACAGCTCATCACCAACAAACAATTGCGCGGTGCTTTCGGGGATCGGTTCAGCGAGCCCGAGCAGCGTGCAGGTTGGTGAGAGCTCAACACTGTCGGTAGTTGTTTCTCCGGCCAGTGATCCAACCAGCACCGGCATCGCGGTTTCGGCCGACCTGAGTTCAATCGGCGGATCAGCAACGCAGGCTTTCTCCGGTGTTGGAAACACGTTCACATTCCTGGCGACGGTCTCTGTCTCGACTACACCAGGACTGAAGACTCTTCCGGCAACGATTACCGATGCTCAAGGTCGCAGCGCCAGCACGTCGATCCTGCTCACGGTCCAACAACCGCACGTGGTGATCAGTCAGCTTTACGGCGGTGGCGGAAACACTAACGCCACTTACCAGAATGACTTCGTTGAACTCTACAATCCGAGTGGAATCACGTTCGACCTAACGGGCTGGTCATTGCAGTACACGTCTGCGACTGGCGATAGCTGGGAGTTCACCAGACAACCACTCGGAGGCACGATTGCTCCGGGTCAGTACCTTCTGATAGCACTCGCATCGGGAGGCGCTACGGGCTCGCCGTTGCCGCCCGCGAATATTGTCGGCGAGATCAATATGAGCGGCACGGCCGGTAAGGTCGCGCTTGTGCGCAACTTCGATGCGCTCCAGGGCGCTTGTCCCCTCGGCGATAGCGACATAGTTGATTTCGTCGGTTACGGCACAACCGCGAGCTGTGCTGAGACCGCGAACGCGCCCGCTCCCAGCAACACGACCGCTCTCTTCCGGCTCAACTCCGGCGCTACTGATAGTGATAACAATTCAACCGACTTCGTCACGGGCGTTCCGAATCCGCGACGCACTGCGCCGATCGTCGAGTTTGGTCCAGCAGTATTCGGCAGTGATCCTCGCAACAGCGGCAGCAACGCGCCGCGCGATGCGAATATCACGGTTAACTTCACTGAGCCGGTCGATGTAGTTAGCCCCTGGTTCAACATCAACTGCGCCACGACGGGTAATCATAACGATGCAACCTTCGCCGGCAGCGGCAAGACCTACATCATCATCCCGAACGTGAACTTCCTGGCCGGCGAGCAGTGCACCGTCACGATCCTCAAAGACCAGATTCACGATCAGGATACAGACGACAGCGGCCCCAACACCGATACCCTCGCGCAGGACTACGTTGCGACATTTACGGTCGCAACGGGAGCTGCGCCGCCGTATCCGCCGAGCGTTCACTTGACCTTTGGTAATCCGAGTAACGCTGTTGCTGATCTCAACCAGTTTAATAATTACCTGATGGAGAAGCCCGAGTTCACGCTCTCTTACAATCGAGATAAGGGCGCGCCAAACTGGGTAAGCTGGCACCTGACGGATGAGTGGATTGGCAATCTGGCTCGCGTCGATACTTTCCGAGCGGATCCCGCCGTGCCATCGACGTGGTATCGCGTTTTGGGAACGGATTTCTCCGGCAGCGGTTTCGATCGCGGTCACATGACCCCGAACGCCGATCGCGACCCGGAAACCTCGATTCCGATCAACCAGGCGACATTCCTGATGTCGAACATGGTGGCCCAGGCGCCCGACAACAATCAGGGACCGTGGGCAGCCCTCGAAAATTTCCTGCGCACCCTCTTACCCGCGAACGAGCTCTATATCGTCTCCGGTCCGGCGGGAGTCGGAGGCACGGGCAGCAATGGTTTCGCAAACACGATTGCTAATGGTCACGTAACCGTGCCGTCATCGACATGGAAGGTCGTGCTCGTAATTCCGAAGGGCGACAACGACATCTCGCGCGTGACTGCCGCGAGCAGAACTATCGCGGTGATCATGCCAAACACTCAGGGCATTCGAAACAATGATTGGCACGACTACCTGACCACTGTCGATGCAGTCGAAACTCTGACTGGTTACGACTTCTTCGCTAACGTTCCCGACGCGATCGAGAACGCGATCGAAGCAGGAATCGATGGTAGTAATCCGCCAGGAACTGAAGGCCAGGCTGTAACCACGGCTGAAGACACATCGAAATCGATCACGCTTTCGGCAGTGAGTCCGATTCCGAGTGCCTCGTTTGCCTTTACGATTGTCACTCCGCCTGCGCATGGCCAGTTGACAGGCACGGGCGCCAATCGCTCATATCAACCCAATCCGGATTTCAACGGCAGTGACAGCTTCACGTTCAAGGCTAATGACGGAGCGCGCGATTCAAATACGTCGACCGTCAGTATCGCGATTAGTGAAGTCAACGACTCGCCTTCAGCTAGTGACGACACGGCCAGTACTGACGAGGACACGTCGCTGCAAATCACAGCGTCGAATCTGACCATGAACGACAGTGCCGGTCCGGCTAATGAGAACGTGCAGGTCCTGACGGTGACGAGTGTATCGTCTACTGCAGACACACACGGAACCGTATCGCTGTCGAATGGGACCATCACTTACTCGCCCGATCAGAATTACAACGGTCCGGCAAGTTTCAACTATCAGGTTTGCGATAACGGAACTACCAACGGTGCGGCTGATTTCAAGTGCACCACGGGAACAGTGAACGTCACGGTTAGCCAGGTGAACGATTCACCCTCGGCCAGTGACGATACAGCCAACACTGATGAGGACACGTCGCTGCAAATCACGGCAGCGAATCTGGCGACGAACGATAGTGCCGGTCCCGCGAATGAGAATACGCAAACGCTGACGGTGACGAGTGTGTCGGCAACCGCGGACACGCACGGAACCGTGTCGCTATTAAATGGAACCATCACGTACTCGCCGGCTCAGAACTACAACGGTGCGGCGAGCTTCAGCTATCAGGTTTGCGATAACGGAACCACAAACGGTTCGCCGGATTCCAAATGCACGACGGGAACAGTGAACGTCGCCATTGGCGAGGTGAACGACGCGCCTTCGGCCAGTGACGATACAGCCACCACTGATGAGGACACGTCGCTGCAAATCACGGCAGCGAATCTGGCGACGAACGACAGTGCCGGTCCCGCAAATGAGAATACGCAAGCGCTGACGGTAACGAGTGTGTCGGCAACTGCGAATACTCACGGAACCGTATCGCTGTCGAGTGGAACCATTACCTACTCGCCGGCTCAGAACTACAACGGTCCGGCAAGTTTCAATTATCAGGTTTGCGATAACGGAACGACGAACGGCGCGGCTGATTCGAAATGCACTACCGGAACGGTCAACGTTACCGTAAACGCCGTGAACGATGCGCCAACACTCAACGCGATTGCGAATCAAACGGTCAATGTCGGCAGCAACTTGAGCTTTACCGCTGTTGGCTCCGATATTGATCTTCCGGCACAGACGCTCAGCTACAGTCTCCAGGGAACGGTGCCGAGTGGAGCAACGATCAATTCGGCTTCAGGCGTTTTCAGTTGGACACCAATGGCGGCGCAGGGCGGACAGACTTATACGATCACAGTAAGAGTGACTGACAACGGTAATCCGGCGTTGTATGCGGAACGCCAGTTTACTGTTGGGGTGGGCTATACGTATTCGGGCCTGCTGGCGCCCGTGCAAGCTGGAGGTACTTACAAGGCAGGACGCACGCTTCCGATCAAGTTCCAACTGACCGGAGCAAGTGCAGGAATAACTGACGCACAAGTCAGATTGGTTGTGTACCAGGTCAGTAATAGCGTGGTCGGAGATCCGGTTGACGTGGATTCGACTTCGGCGGCAACAACCGGCAATCTCTTCCGTTATGTGAATGGCGAGTATGTCTTCAACTGGAGTACGGCCGGGCTGTCGGCGGGAACGTATCAGTTGCAGATCGATATGGGCGACGGTGTTGTGCGCGCCGCCAACATCTCACTGCGCTGAGGATAGTTTTTCAACGCACGGGTGGCCACAGAGGGCCACCCCTACAGTTGCGGCTTCCCGATCAAATTCTCGGAGCAGCATCGGCTAGCTCGGGGATTTTGATTTTCGAAACACAACTGCTTCCCGATCAAGTTCTACGACCGACATAGGACAAGCTTGGGGATTTTGATTTTCGAAACACAACTGCTTCCCGATCAAATTCTCGGAGCAGCATCGGCAAGCTTGGGGATTTTGATTTTCGAAACACAACTGCTTCCCGATCAAATTCTCGGAGCAGCATCGGGCAAGCTTGGGGATTTTGATTTTCGAGACACAACTGTAGGGGTGGCCCTCCGTGGCCACCCGTGCTTACTTCCCTAAGATTGAGCTGGCAATTGCGAGCGTCACGGCAGCCCGTGGCGCTTCGTACTTAAAACTCTTCGCTACCTCAACCGCGCGATACAAATCATCCTTTGCGAGACCGCGGACGACGTTCGTGAGACTGAAATTCTCGCCACTAACGCGGATAAACCGCGCGCCGCTGCCCGTCACGAGTGCAAAATGGAGTGTATTCTCTCCGTTAAATTCCTCAACTCGATTCGCCTCTTTAACCACCTCGCCAATAATCTCCCAGGCACGAACAGGATCGACAGCCACCAGTTGATTCGCGATGCCGACAAGCAGCACGGCACGATCGGGCTTGTTACCTTCAATCCGGTTAACTTCTCGTACCGCCTCTTCGATCAAATCCAAGGACCTTTGACGCTCACTGTCGCGCAACAGTCGAGCGATATCGATGTAGCCGGCTGCGCGTTGCGTGTTCGACAACTTACCGGTTTGCACCAACCGAATCGCTTCCGACGCAGCTTTCCTCTTGATCGCGCGCTGAACGAATTCGAAATCGACGTATTGTCGTGTCCGCGTTCGATGCTCTGGATCTTCGATCTTGTCCGCGATATCACGCGCACGCTCGTCACCTTGTGCGAGCAGTGCCGAGGCCGCGGACGCATAGATCAAGTCGCGCTCACGAGACGTCTTCGCACGATCGAGTTTACTTTGCATTTGCTCCAGTGCGTCCTCAACAGGCGGCGGCGGCTTGATGCCCTGCGTGAGCATGGGATTGCTCGTGCCCATAAAGTCTTGTGTGGGGCTGTTCGACATCTCGACCAATTGTGTGCGCAGCGCCGTTGCCATGTCTGGTGCGTGCTGTTCGAAAAGTGGAAGCAGTCGCCTGACTACGTTCAACTTTGTCGTGCGGGCGCCGATGTCTGAGGGTGGTAGTGGCCGTAGCAGAATGCTCGCTGCTACTTGAAAAAACCTGTCGCGCAGTGCGGCAGGAAAGTTTGCGGGCGGCACGGGCGGTTCATCAGGCTGAATCCAGCTCGTTCCACCTTCAGGCGCGAATCTGACGTAGAGACCTGGGGTGAAGACGTAGGAAGACAAGCCCGACGCCGTGTTTGGATCAGACGCGGGATCTGCTTCAGCGCGGCTGAGCAGTGTCGCAAAAATGCGATCGGCAGCGTCAGCATTCCTCGTGCGCAATTCAGAAAGAAAATTGACTGTGGCCGGGCTCACCGTGTTGAGCACCGGTGCGGCAAACTCAATTGCCTTGTCCACCTGACCATCGTTCAGCAGCGCCGATGCTACCTGGATTCGTTTTGAAACCGCTTCGGGCACAACCCAATTATCTTTGGAAGGCGCGGCGCTCTTATCCTTCGCTAAGTCGCTGTCGCTCTTGAGTTCGGCAAAGAACTCCTCAGCCATTGCGCGATCGCGCTTCACCATCACGTTCAAGACTTCAAGACGAAGATCACGACCACTCATCCGTCGCATGGCCTGGACCATCGCGGGCGGATTGTCCTTGGTCTTGATCGTCACTTCATCAGCATCACCCTTCTCCGCCTCTTCCCACGCTCGCTTGAACAACGCGCGCGCATTAACATTGTCAGCATCCCAAAGCACATCCGCCGCACGCGCGAGCACACGCGGCCGCAGCGCGACATCTGTGAAGCTACGCGCTTCAGTCGCAAGCGACATCACGAGCGACACCGCAAACGCGGGAAGTTGTTCTTCAGTTAAAGCAGTCTCAGCGACTTTCGGCGCGGTTTTTTCAGTGACTGGCCCGGAAGTTGTTTTCTGTGCAGGGCGCTGGCTCAGCGCAGGCGAAGGGAGGACAAGAACAAACAAAAGCAAAAGAGCAGACCACGACAACCTTCGCTGTTTAGTCATCAATTTCGCTCCTTCGTTTGCAGAGATGCAGGCCATGTTGAACCAGGCTTGGGTCGGGTCAGTACCACCTGCGATAGTGGGTGGGTGCGCAGCCGTGCGGCGCCTAAGAGCTACGCACCCACCCGCTATCGCAGGTGGTACTGACCCGACCCAAGTAAGACCTGATTAGCGCTAAAAAAGCCGGCCGACTTAGACCCACTTTAACGCGGAATTGTTCCCGCAGAAAGACCGATCTCGCTCTGCCTATGTGACCGATCTCTATCACGTTGACCAGAATCCTGTCATTGCGGAAATTTGGGCTTTTTTCGTTGTTGACCCGCCCTCGGAAGCTCTGCTAAAAGCTTGAATTGGCCCTTACCGGCCGTGCGATCAGACCGGTACCTCTCGAAATTTTGCGACGACTGTCACGAGTGTTTTTGGGAGGATACTGATATGTTCGATCGTCCAAGTCGACTGCCGCTGCGACGAACCCGCCAGCAGAAATCCAACCGTCCAAATCTCGCCAGCACGTGGCGCATCATCGCGACCGTAACACTGATCGCACTCGCATCAGTCTACGTCGCGTTTGCAGCAATCTCTCTTTCGACTTCGATTCCCTACACCCAGGACTTCACCAGCATGGGCATTCCCCTGTCGAACCCGGCACCATCAAACCTGCCGGCAGACTTTCGTCAGGACACGATCGCAGCGGTCAGAACACTTGGATCCTTCTCTTCATCCAACACGCAAACTGCTCGCGTCGGCGGCGCAAACGTTTCTACCACCGCAGCCAACGGCAGTTACAACTTCGGTGCGGGCACGACGACTTTAGGCAACGCCGATCGTGCCGCCGGATTCATCTCGTCCGGCACCGCGACGATGAGCGGCAATCTGTACGCGCAGTTTGTTAACAACACGGGCAGCGCGCTTTCAGGTCTGCAAATCTCTTACGACGTCGAGAAGTATCGCAACGGTTCGAACCCCGCAGGATTTCGTTACCAGCTCTTCTACTCGCTCGACGGCAACGCATGGACCAACGCTGGACCGGATTTCTTCACTGCCTTCCCCGCTGATGCGGACAACAGCGGTTTCGCAACAGCTCCCGGCGCGACTGTCTCTGTAACAAACAAGATCATCAACGTTTCAGTAGCAAACGGCGCGAACGTTTATCTCGCGTGGAACTACTCAGTCGTCTCAGGAACGACGACAACCAACGCACAGGCACTCGCGATCGACAACGTTTCGGTCTTAGGCATCGGAACCGTAACGCCTACGGATCCAACGGCCACAGGCGCATCGAATCCGAACTCAGTCTTGCCGGGCGAGACGTCGACACTGACTGTCAGCGTCACACCGGGAACAAATCCGACAAGCACTGGCTTAAGTGTCACCGCTGATCTTTCGTCAATCGGCGGCTCTGCAACTCAGCAATTCTTTGATGACGGCGCCAGCGGTGGCGACGCAGTTGCAGGCAATAACGTGTTCACATACATCGCAACGGTTGCTTCGCTGACAACACCGGGAGCGAAGTCACTTCCCTTCACCGTTACCGATGGCCAGGGTCGCTCGGCTAACGGCTCGATCAGTTTGACTGTTCAGCAGCCACCACCGCCGGTGAACCATCTTGTCATCAGCCAGCTTTACGGTGGCGGCGGCAACACAGGGGCGACATTCAGAAATGACTACGTCGAGATCTACAACCCGACCGGCATCTCGTTCAATCTTGCCGGCTGGTCGTTGCAGTACGCGTCAGCGACAGGCACGAGTTGGACCAACAAACAACCGCTCGGCGGCACGATCGCTCCAGGTGAGTATTTCCTCGTCCAACTCGCATCGGGAGGCGCGAACGGCGCGTCGCTGCCTGTCTCGGCAAACATCACGGGCGACATCAACATGAGCGCAACGACCGGCAAGGTCGCGCTGGTCAACAACTCGGTCTCGCTGAGCGGCAGTTGTCCGAACGGCGCCGATCCCGACATCGTCGACTTCCTCGGCTACGGCTCAAGCGCGAGTTGTTTCGAAGGCGCCACGCGTGCACCTGCACCCAGCAACACCACTGCGCTGTTCAGGAAACAGAACGGCGGCCAGGACACAAATCAAAATGGCGACGACTTCCAAACGGGCGCGCCGAACCCGCGTCGCACGGCGCCGATCGTCGAGCTTGGTCCATGGGTCGCAGGCACTGATCCAATCTCTGACGGTTTCAATGTGCCTTACGACGCGACCGTAACGATCGATTTTAGTGAACCCGTTAACGTGATTGGAGACTGGTTCGACATCAGTTGCACCAGCAGTGGCCAGCACAACAGCGCGACTGTCGCTTCTTATAACTCCGCGAAAGGCTTCCACATCACGCCGAACACGGGCTTCCAGTTTGGCGAACAGTGCACCGTTACGATCCGTCATGCGAACGTGCAGGACCAGGACCTCGATGACAGCTTGCCGGAGACTAACACGCTCTTTGCGGATCAGGCGTGGACGTTCACGGTCGTGGCTGCGGGCGCGCCTGCACCGCATCCGCCGAGTGTTCACCTCGCGTTTGGCAATCCGTCGAATGCAGTTGCCGATCTGCAGCAGGGCAACAATTACCTGATGGAGAAGCCGTCGTTCAGTCTTTCCTACAACAAGGACAAAGGCACGCCAAACTGGGTGAGCTGGCATCTCGAGAATGATTGGACCGGCAACCTGCCGCGCAACGATACGTTCCGTGCTGACCCGGCAGTTTCACCCGACTGGTATCGCGTGCAGTCGACCGACTACTTCGCTTCGGGTTTCGATCGCGGTCACATGACACCGAATGCTGATCGCGACAATCCAGCGTCGATACCACTCAACCAGGAAACGTTCCTGATGTCGAACATGGTTCCGCAGGCGCCCAATAACAACCAGGGTCCGTGGGCCGATCTCGAAAACTTCCTGCGCACGCTTCTGCCCTCGAACGAGGTCTACATCGTCGCTGGCCCGGCGGGTGTCGGTGGTGCGGGCGACAATGGCGCAGCAAACACCATCGCGAATGGTCACGTGACGGTTCCGGCCTACACGTGGAAAGTCGCGCTTGTCCTCCCGCTTGGCGACAACGACGTCGCGCGCGTGAATGCATCGACGCGCGTGATCGCCGTGATCATGCCAAACAACAACAGCATCAACAGCGATTGGCATACTTACCTGACGACTGTCGACGCCGTCGAAGCGCTGACGGGTTACGACTTCTTCGCCAATGTTCCGGACATCGTGGAGAACTCGATCGAAGCAGGTGTTGACGGGAACAATCCGCCGGGGACTGATAATCAGTTCGCTACGACTGCGGAAGACGTGCCTGGCAATATCACGTTGAATGCGGTGAGTGCGAGTGCGACTCCGACGTTTACTTACACGATCGTTTCGCCGCCTGCTCACGGCGTCCTCTCAGGCAGTGGACCGACGTTCACGTACACGCCTGCACAGGATTTCAACGGTGCAGACAGCTTCACGTTCAAAGTTAACGACGGCCGTCACGACTCGAACACGTCGACAGTGAACATCACAGTCACTGAAGTCAACGATGCTCCAGTCGCTACTGCCGATTCCTCCAGTACGAACGAGGATGCTCACGTAGATCTCTCGGCTATCGATTTCGCGAGCAATGACAGCACTGGCCCGGCGAACGAGAGTTTGCAGTTGTTGACGGTGACGAGTGTTTCCGCCACGGCGAACACACACGGTTCCGTTTCATTGTCGAATGGAATCGTGACTTACACGCCGGATGCGAACTTCAACGGTGCGGCGAGTTTCGAGTACCAGGTTTGCGATAACGGCAACACGAATGGCTCGCCTGATGCGCAGTGCGCGACCGGCGTGGTGAATGTCACAGTCAATCCGGTCAACGATGCGCCAACCGCAAACAGCCAGTCAGTGTCGACCAACAGCAACACGCCTGTTTCCATCACACTGACGGGCAACGATCTCGAGACCGCGGATCTCGTGTTTGCAGTGACGGTCAGTCCAACGCACGGCAGCCTCTCAGGCACCGGCGCGAACCTGACTTACACGCCGAACGCGAATTACAGTGGTCCGGACAGCTTCCAGTTCACGGTACGTGACGCTGGCGACGGCAGTGCGGCTGCGTTGACGAGCGCAGCAGCGACAGTCTCGATCACTGTGAACGACACCGTTGCGCCCGTTGTAAACGCTCCTGCAAATGTGACAGTCAACACGGGGGCCGGTGCAACGACGTGCGGCGCAGTCGTCACTGCAGCACAACTCGGGACGGCCACCGCAACCGACAACGCCGGAAGCGTGAGTATCGCGCGCAACGGCGTGCCGGCCGGCAACGTCTTTCCGGTTGGAACAACAACCATTACCTACACCGCGACGGACGGCGCCGGGAATTCTTCAACGGCGACGCAGACCGTCACGGTCATCGACAACACAGCCCCGACACTAACCGCGCCGGCGCCGACCAGCGTCAACGCAGATGGCACCGGCCACGCAACCATTCCCAACGTCGTCGCGGGAACGATAGCGAGTGACAACTGTGGGCCAGTAACGGTCACGCAGAGCCCACTCGCCGGAACGGTCGTTGGCGTCGGCACGCATCTGATCACGATCATGGCGACAGATGCAGCAGGCAACGCGAGCACAACCACCACGACGTTCAGAGTGATTGATGGCCGCCTGAAGTTCTCGTTCACCGCATCGCCAAACCCATCGAACCGTGGCAAGACGGCAAAGGTGGATATCGTGTACACGAACACGACTAAAGAACGGCTGACTGTTTCGTTTGTGGTGCGCTACACGGGACCGTGCGATAGCGGTGTTGTCGCTGAGATTGGTCCAGTTCAGATCAATGCGGAAACGACAAAGACGGCGAGCACGCCATTCCAGCTTCAGAAGACAGCATGCACTGGATCATATGTGTTGACCCTGGAAGCGTACATCGGCAACGTACTGGTCGGAACAGCCACGACAGAGCTCACCGTAGCGCCCGAAGTGCTCGCCAGCCGTAGACGCTGATCGGAGAACCGGGAGCGGTAGCGATCGGAACGTGTGCGCGGGATCAACCTTTCGGCTCGATTGGTCCCGCGCCCCGGTCGCTACCCCTCCCGGTTCGTTACGCTGAAGGCGTTCGCTAATTTCAGCCCCGGGTTGGAGCGTAGCGACAACCTTGGGTCAACAACAAAATAATTGATTGAACCCTGAAAGGGTTCGCCAACCGCCTAACCCTTTCAGGATTTCGTCGCAATTTGCAATTGTTACCCCAGGGTTCGCGGGCTGCTCGAACCTTGGGCTGGAATTAGCCAACGCCTTCAGCGTAATTTCAAAACTGATTACTGCCGGTCCCAGCGTTCTATTGACACCCACCAGGCATAGGCATATCGTTCCGCGTGCCAACCTCCCATACAAGCTAACGAGAGCGCCTCTCGTTAATCTTAGACTTAACTTCACGAAGGAGGATGCCAATGCTCAACCCGAGGTTCACAAGGCTCCTGCGAAGGGGTCTTATTCTTCTCTTTCTCAGTGCGTGTCTCGCCGTCGCCAGCTCCTCGTCGCTGCCGCCGCGGACGCAGGCCAGTAACCCAAACTACTTTTGCTCCGTCACGATCATCAGTGAGGTCAACGCCGATCACGACTGCTGGCAGGTCTATTCCCAAGGGAGTGGCTGCAGCAGCAGCTCGTTCACCGACGCGCACAACAAAGCGATCAATGACGCTCTCAACAACATGCCACCCAACTGCAGTTGGCAGCCCTTCCGCATCGACTCCGAGTCCTGCGTGGATGGCTCGGGCTGCACACCTTGAAGGGCCGTGTAAGCTTATGCCGAGTAAGGCACAGTACCGAGCGCGGTAGCGCCGGGTCAAAGCCACGCTGCAGGCGTGTATTTTCATTTGACCCGGCGCTACCGCGCTCGGTACTGTGCCTAC
>Ga0081539_10002275_pt1 | contig 27826 bp, 24 predicted proteins | sample TabmetS4T2R2_FD_71023 | JGI IMG/M metagenome (GOLD analysis project Ga0081539, IMG submission 71023) | Tabebuia heterophylla rhizosphere microbial communities from the University of Puerto Rico - S4T2R2 | ecosystem: Host-associated > Plants > Roots > Rhizosphere ... | reverse complement strand
ATGCCCTCGAGCGAGCCGCCGTCGATTTCGCCCGAGAGCGAAGCGCCCGCGCCCTCGAGGCCTATCCGCTAATCACTCAGCCGGACCAGAAGATCGCCTAGGACGAGATCCACGTCGGCACCCGAAGCATCTTCGAGTCCGCCGGCCTCATCGAGGTCAGCCATCCAACTCTTCGCCGACTGGTGATGCGGATCGATTTTCAGCCGCCGCCGATGCCGGCTTAGCCGGCGTCGGCCGAAGCGGCCCTGAGTAAACCCGATCCGCCCGAACTCGTCATGCTCCCGCGCCAGCGGGAGCGGAGTTCGGGCGGGAGAGGCGCCGAGCGGACTCGAACCGCTGTACGAGGCTTTGCAGGCCTCTGCCTAACCTCTCGGCCACGGCGCCGGGCGAGATCGCATGGTATCCGGGCCCCCGAGTTACGCTCGGTGCTCCTCTCCCGCCGAAGGAGGCTCTCGTGCCAAGGATCAAGCTCGCGGCCCTCATCGTCGTAGCGGCCGCTCTCCTCGCAACTCTCGTCGCCCCAGCCATGGCCGCCACGCCGACCGACAAGAAGATCGCAGCGCTCACGAAGCAGGTGAACGCGCTTCAGAAGCAGGTGAAGACGCTCTCGACGCAGCTCACGGCGACGCGGCGCGAGCTCACGATCAACTTCGGCGGAGACACGTGCGCCGTCGCGCTCCTCGCCGACCTCCAGGTAGGCACCTGGGGCGTCATCGACCAAATCGCCCAGGCAACCCAGGGGAAGACGTACTTCGGCCAGCAGACCGCCGTCGACGACTTCAAGAACTGCTCGTTCCTCGCCCAGCCGGACGTCCCGCGCCCCGGCCCGCAGACGCCGCCGACGCTCCGGATCCTCGACCCGCTCCTCCAGTGGCTGCACATCGAGTAGCGAGGCGATGACGCACGCCCTCTCAGACGCCGAGCTCGTCGCCCGCTGCCGAGGCGGCGACCGCGACGCGTGGAACAGCCTCGTCGAGCGCTTCTCGCGCTACGTCTACGCGATCGCCGTGCAGGCGTTCCGGCTCCCCGAGCACGACGCGGAAGACGTCTTCCAGGAGGTTTTCGCGCGGACGTACGAGCACCTCGCTCGGCTCCGTGACGACGCGGCTATCCGCCCGTGGCTCGCGCAGCTCACGCGGCGGCTGTGCATCGACCGGCTCCGCGCGAGCCGGCGCGAGGAGCAAACGGCCGAGGACGTCGACGAGGCCGTGGTCGAGGACGCGATCGAGCGGCTCGACGAGGCGCTCCTCGTGCACGAGGCGCTCGCGAGGGTCGGCGAGGGGTGCCGCGAGATCCTCGACCGCTTCTTCGCGCGTGACGAGAGCTATCGCACGATCGCCGATCGCCTCGAGATCCCGCCGGGGACCGTCGCGAGCCGGATCTCGCGCTGCCTCGAGAAGCTGCGCGGCGAGCTCGAGGGAAGAAACCCCGCCCCTGCTCCGTCGAGAGAGCGATGAGCTACGACCTCCAGCGCATCGCGCAGCTCCTGGCGACCTTGCCCCCAGCCCCGCGGGGCTGGGTCGAGGCCGCGCAGGAGCTGCCCCTCGCGCGCGAGCGGCTCGACGAGCTCGTCGCGCGTGCCGAAGCCGACGAGCGCTTCCGGCAGATCGTGCTCGCCGACCTCGAGGGCGCACTGGCAGCCGAGGGCTACGAGCCTGATGACGCGCTCGTCCGCGCCCTGCGCACGCGCCTGGCTCCCGAGTAGCCGACAATGCGCGGGTGGACGACCCGCTCCTCGGCTGCTCCGTAGCGAAGCTCCTCGACTCGCTTGCGGCGCCGGCGCCTGCCCCGGCCGGCGGCTCGGCGGCGGCGCTCGCCGTCGCCATGGGCGCGGGGCTGCTCGCGATGTCGGCGCGGGTCTCGTTCGGCGAGTGGGACGAGGCCGAGGCGTGCGCCGCGCAGGCCGAGGCGCTGCGCGCGCGCGCCGCGCCGCTCGCGCACGCCGACGCGGAGGCCTTCGCGGCCGTGCTCCGGCTCCGGCGCGAGCGGGCGAGCGACCTCGAGCTCGGCCTCGCTTACGACCGGGCGGCCGAGCTCCCGCTCCGGATCGCCGAGGTCGGCGCCGACGTCGCGGAGCTGGCGGCCCACGCCGCGCCGTGCGTCGACCAGAAGGTCTTCGGCGACACGGCGGCTGCCGCCGCGCTCGGTCAGGCAGGAGCCGCGATCGGCGCGCACCTCGTCGCAATCAACCTCGCGAGCCGCGAAGACGACGAGCGCGTCACGCGCGCCCGCGAGCTGGCCGCTGCGGCGCAGCGAGCCGCGCGGCGGGCTGCCAGCCCGCCCTAGCCGCGCGAAGGGAGGAGGACGAGCCTGCGCCTGCGAGCGGCCAGTCGGCGCAGCCGCCCCACCGGCGCGTCGACGTCCGCCTCGAGCGCAGCCTCGACCTTCATCTTCCGCGCCTCGCGCAACATGTCCGCGTACCGGGCCCGCGCGAGCTCTTGATGGAAGTGATGGGTCGGAAACACGCTCGTCCTCCTCTCGCCCACCAGACGGGCCAGCGGCCACTCTTCTTCCCTCGCTGTGGAAAGATCCCGCCGTGCTCGAGGACCTCACCGTCGACGACTTCCGCCCGCTCGTCCACGAGACCTTCCGGATGGCACCGCCCGATGCCGCGCCCTTCGAGATTGAGCTCGTCGAGGTGACTGAGATCCCGCGCGAGCCGGGGGGCCGCGCACCGTTCTCGCTCGTCTTCCAGGGCGGCCCGAACCCGCCGCTACCGCAGCAGATCTACCACGTGGAGCACGAGAAGCTCGGCGAGCTCGACATCTTCCTCGTTCCGATCGCCGTCGACCGGTACGAGGCGATCTTCACCTAGCGGGCCCTCGCTCGAGGAAGAGGTAGACGCCCTTGTCCTCGGCGAGCCGGAACCCGAGCCGCTCGTACCACCTCAGCGCCGGGTTCATCCGCTCGACGTGGATCGTGACGGACTTGCCGGCCGCGTCCGCTTCGGCGAAGAGGCCTTCGAGCAGCTCGGTGCCGACGCCGCCGCCACGATGCTCGGGCAGGAGCGCGATATCGACGATTCGAATCTCGCTCGCCCCGCGATGGACGTAGAACCGCCCGGCCGGCTCGCCGTCCACCACGACCACGTCGAAGCTCGCGGCCGCGTAATGCTCCTGCCACCACGCGTCCTGCGCCTCGAACTGACTGCGTAGGAACGCAACCTTCTGCGCCTCGTCCCAAGGCGCGACCGCGAGCTCCTGCTCCCGCGTGCTCGAGTAGACGCGGTAGAGGAACTCGCGGTCGCCCGGCTCGACCGGACGCAGCTCGACGGCCTTGGTCAGGTTCGAGGCGGGAAGACGCCCTGCAGCGCGATGTTGTAGTAGAAGGTCAGGTACGGCTGCATGTTGTTGTGCGGCTGGTCGCCGCCCGCCAGTGTGATGACCTGCGGGTTCAGCGTCGTGAGCGGGTTGGAGGGAGCCGCGTACTGCGCGATCCCAACGCCGGTCGCGAGCAGCTGCCCTGTGCCATTAACGTTCGGGTTGCGTTCGGTGCCGTCGCCCTGTGACGCGACCAGCGAGTGCGGATGCGACGGCATCTCGCTGTCGAGGAGGCTCACGGTCTCCTCTCCTCCGGTCTCGCCGAGGTCGTGGAGCGACAGCCCGGGTCCTTGCCCCGGATGCATCACGGCCCTGCCTTGAATGCCCGGCAGTGCAAAGTTCGACTTCCCGTTTCCTCCGTAGGTCGTGCCGAGGAGTGAGAAGAGCGCCGTGTTCTGCGAAAGCGGAAGGAGCTGGTTGTCGCACCACGCCCACCCTTTGGGCGCAAAGTTGAACGGGAAGATCCGGATTTCGGCGACGAACGGGTCCGCCACTTTTCGCCTCCTAGGTAGGTGAGGGGAAGATCCCGAAGAGCGAGAGGATGTAGTTGATGCAGATGTAGGGCTGGAAGTTGTCGTGCGGCTGGCTGCCGCCGTCCGGACCGATCGAACTCGGATGCAGGTTCGTCGGCGGCTGGTCGGTGCCATACGGAAAGATCGTCGCGCCGGTCGAGCTGGCATATGCGTTGTCGGTCGGCGGGTTCCCCGTCGCGAGGTTCCCCGTGCCCAGCAGCGTGTGCGAATGGTTGGGGATCTGCTGGATCGTGAGCGTCACCGTCTCGACGCCGCCCGTCTCGGCCATGACGAAGCCGTTGCCCTGGTGGAGCGGGATCCGGCCGCGAAGGTCCGGGAGGGCGAACGTGGACTGTCCGTCGCCGCCGTAGGTGGTTCCGATCAGCTGGAAGAGCGTCTCGTTCTCGGAGATCGGCAAGAGCTGGCCCTCGCAGAACGCCCAGCCTGCGGGTGCGAAGTTCCCTGCGAAGATCCGGATCTCGCCGACATACGGCTGTGCCATGCCAGACCTCCTTAGGTGGGCGAGGGGAAGATGCCCTGAAGCGCGATGCAGAAGCTCAGGACGAGGAACGGCTGCATGTTCAGGTGCGCCTGCGAGCCGCCGACGGGCGAGATCGCGTTCTGCGCCATCGCCTGGAAGTTGGTCGCAGGCCCGTAGAGGAACGAGAAGTTCGACTGGGCCGGCATGACCGACGGCGACGGGCTGTTCCCGCCCGCCGCGGCCTGAGTCGTCGAGGCGTTGGGCGAATGCGTGTGCGTGGGGAGCTCGGCGATCGATAAGGTGTGCGCCTGCTCGCCGCCCCGCTCCCCGAGGGTGTGGCCGCTGCCGACGTGGATCTGCGCGCGGCTGCGGATGTCGGGGAGTGCGAAGTTCACGCGCCCGTCGCCGCCGAAGGTGGTGCCGAGCAACGAGAACAGCGCCTGGTTCTGGTTGATCGGCAGGAGCTGCCCATTGGCGAGCGCCCACCCCTTCGGCGCGAAGTTGAAGCTCATGATGCGTATCTCCGACAGGAAGGGTTCAGCCATCGGCATCTCCTCTCACGGGGTCTGGGTTGGGGGGATTGCCCGGCGTGGGTCGGGCGAGTCTAGAACGGCAACCCGCGCCGTGTCTAGACTCGCCCGCTCCAGAGCTTCAATGTGCGGCTAGGGGCCTCAAGGCAGGCTGCAGTTCGAGAACCCTGACGTGGCGGACAGCAACGCCGTGCCGCCTACGCCGAACGTCCCCGATGTACTCGTGTTCAGGCCGTTGACGTAGTTCTCGACGCCCGGCGTAGCCGTCGCCGCCATGCCGTTGATCGCGAACGAGTTGGTGGTGGAGACGGTCCCCTGCTTGCGCAGGTTGATCCCCGGCGACGTGGTCACGGTCGCCGTGTTCGTGCTCCCGGCCGTGGTGTTCCCGGAGATGTTGAGGCAGAGGGTGGTGTCCCCGGCCGCCGACCCGGAGTCGACGCGGATGCCAGCACGTGCCGCCGTCGTCGTCGCCGGCGCCGCCACCGTGTTGTTCTGGATCTTCTGGTTGAGCGTGCAGCCCGAGTTCCGGGCGATCGCGAAGATCCCCGGGCCATCCGTCAGGCTCACGTTGTTGCTGTTGATCGTAGAGGTCAGCGTGCCCGTGTCGCCCGTCGTCGTCAGCGAGTCGGAGTCGCACCCGATTCCGATTCCGGACGACGCTACTGCGTTGTTCGCGACGATCCGGTTGTTGTTCGCGGTCGAGGTGACGTTCCCGTCGCCGAACTCGGACAGCTCGATGACGACGCCATCGATGTGCGTGATCGGGTTCGCGACGGTGCCGTTGTTCGAGATGTCGAAGTTGCCCTGGCCGCGTCCGTTCACGGCCGCCGTCACGAACCTGTCGGGCTGGTTGCCGACGCCGCCCAGGCCGCCGTCCATCCGGTTGCCCGTGATCGAGATGATGTTCGTCCCGCTCCCGGCCGTTCCCATCGTGCCGGCCGGAGCGCTGACGACGTCCGCGGCGTTCCCGCCCTGGACCACGAAACCGGCGCCTGACGGGAAGTTGCTGATGATGTTGTTGTTGAGGCTCGCCTTCGTCACGTTGGCGACGTCGGTAGCCGAGCCGAGAGCGATCAGCCGGATGGCCGAGCCGAGCGAGCTCACCACGGACGTCGAGCTGGTGAACGTGTTCCCGGTGATGACCGCGTTCGCGATTGTCCCGGTCGAGTTCTGGATGTCGACGCCGTGGTAGCGCGAGTTCGTCAGCGTGCTGTTGGTGACGCTCACGGTGCCCGTGACGTTCGCGTTCACGGTGCTGTCGTTGAAGCTGATGTTCGAGTCGTCGGCAGCTCCGCCCGTTCCGGAGTTGTTGATCGTGCCACTGGCGAACGTGAAGCCATTCACCTGGGTGCCGTTGATGCCGCTCCCGCTCGTGTTCTGGATGTTCATGTCGGTGAACGACGGGCTCAGCGTGCTCGTAAGGGCGATCCCGTGACTCGTCGCGTTCTGGATCGTCCCGCCGCTATTGGCCGAACCGGTGCCCGCGACGGTCAGACTGCCACTCGCGCCCGTCGTGTTGAGGACGATCCCGGACGCTGCGCCGTTCGACGAGATGCTCTGGAAGGTGAGCCCACTCGCGCCGATGGTCGTACTCGCGACGTTCAGCGCCGTCCCGGTCGTCGAGTCGATCGTGTTGCTCGAGCCGGTGACGTTGACGGTGCCGCCGCCGGTCGCGCTGAAGCCGGCGCCGGTGGTCGTGTCGATGTTCAGGCCGCCGCCGCTGAACGTGATCGTGTGACCGGAGCCGGTCGACGAGAACGCCGCCGACGCGCCCGTGTTGAGCGTCTTCGTCGTGCCGCTGAACGTCGTCGAGCCGCCGGTGTTGCCGGACATCGTGATTCCGCCGCCGGCGTCGTTCGTGTCGTTGATGTCGCCCGAGAGCGAGATCGCGCCGCCGCTGCGCCCGGTGATGTCGGCGGTACCGCCGGCGCCGTTCCCGAGCGTGCCCGGATAGGTGACGTTCCCCGAGCCGGCGTTGATGTCGACGGCGTTGCCGGCCGCGCCGGAGATGCTTCCGCTCGAGGCGCTGAACGGCGTAGCGCCGTTGTTGTCGAGGTTGATGCCTGCGCCCGAGCTGTTCGTGGACGAGACGGCGTCGAACGAGAGGTTCGAAGCCGAGTTCGCGTTGCGAACGTCAACCGCCGGGCCGCCGGTTGCGCTGACGTTCTCGGTCGAGCCGGAGCCCACGTTGATCGTCGGGACGCCCGTGCCGTTCACGAGGAAGCCCGGGCCTCCGGTCGTGTTGATGGTGAAGTTGGTGAAGTTGAACGTGCCGCCGGCCAAGCCGGTGAGCGCCACGCCGCCTGCCCCACCGCTCAGGTTCACGTTGGTGACGTCGGAGCCGCCGGTGTTCGTGCCGGCGATGGCCGCGCCGGCGCTACCCGCGATGTCCACTGCCTCGACCCGGCTGCCCGAAGCAAGGGCAACCGTGCCCGAGAGCGACGGACGGTTCGCCGGAGTGCCGGTCGCGAGCGTGTCCGCGCCGACGACGAGGTTCACCGGCTCGCCGAGCAGCTTCTGGTTCGCCAGGAGCGAGAACCCGCCGGTGAGGCCGGTCGTCGTGCCGTCGCCCTTGTAGACGTAGGTGATGTCGCCGGTCGCGTTGGCGGCCGTGTCGGCCTCGGCCAGCGTGTCGAACGGGTCAGTCGAGCGGCCGGTGCCGCCGGCGGTGGCGTTGTTCTTCACGTACCAGACGCGCGACGCGACGGTGATCGTCACCGTCGAGGTGTCCGTGCCGCCGTTCCCGTCGGAGACGGTGTAGTTGAACGTATCGGTACCGGTGAAGCCGGCCGCCGGCACGTACGAGAACGCTCCGCTCGGGGAGACGGAGACGCTGCCGCCCTGAGCGCTGGTCGAGTCGGAGGCGCTGATCGTCAGCGTTTGCGGCGGCTGGTCCTCGTCCGTCGCGTTCGCGAGCAGGTTGCCTGCGACGACCTTCTTCGCCGCCGACGACGGTGACGGGACGGAGCCGTACTCGAGCAGCGTGTTCCCGACTGCATTCGCCGTCTCATTGCCGTCGACCGGCGGGTCGTTCACGTTGTTGATCGCGATCGTGAACGACTTCTCGAAGCTCAGGTTCGGGCTGCCCGGATCGTTCACGCGGACGCAGATCGAGTACGAGTTCTTCACCTCGTAGTTGAAGCTGACCGCGCTCTGCAGCTGCGAACCGGAGACCTGGAAGCTGCTCGAGTCGGGGAAGCTGCCGGAGCAACCGGACGTCAGCAGCGTGAACGTGTAGGTCTCGCCGCTGTCCGGGTCACCGACCTGCGAGAGGTTGCCGACGAGGCTGCCGCTCGGCTTGTTCTCGTCGATGTTGTTGTTCGAGAGCGAGATGTCCGTCGGCGGCTCGTTCACGTTGGTGACCGAGATCGTGAATTGCTTGTCGAACGAGAGCGCGCCGCTGTCGGTCGAGCGGACGCAGATCGTGTACGAGCTCTTGGTCTCGAAGTCGAAGCTCGCCGCCGACTGCACCTTGTCGTTGCCGGCGCCGCCGATCTGGAACGAGCTGTTGTCGGGGAACGGGCCGCCGCCGCAGCCGGTGTTCTCGAGCGTGTAGGTGTGCGTGTCGCCCACGTCCGGATCGGTCGTCGTGAGGGTGCCCACGTCGGTCCCGGACGGCTGGTTCTCCGCGATGGAGCTGTTCGAGAGCTGGATGTCGGTCGGTGCCGTGTTCGCCTTCGTCGTGAAGGAGAAGACGTAGTTCGCCGCCATGTTGTCGGGCGGGTCGACCGCATCCGTGTCGCTGATCTGGTTCGCGATCACGGTGACCGTGCAGACCGTGCCCGCGGGCAGGTTCGCGCTTGGGGTGAGCGTGATCGTCGTCGCGGGCGACGACGACTGCGAGAAGGTCTTCGGCGTGCCCGTCGGACACTCGATCGTGAACGCGGTGTTCGTCGCGCTGATCGACTCGCTGAAGTTGATGTCGATGACCGTGTCGCGCGCGACGTCGGTCGCTCCGTCGGCGGGCGTCGTGCTGCTCACGCTCGGCGCCGCGTCCTGCGTCGTGAACGAGAAGCTCGTGTTCGCGGCCGGGTGATCCGGCGGATCGCCCGTGTCGCTGTCGCTGATGTTCGCCGCGACCGCTGTGACCGTGCAGCTCGCCGTGCTCGGCAGGTCTGCGGTCGGATCGAGCGTGATCGAGCTCGTTCCCGACCCGCTGACGCCGAACGTCTGCGGGTTGCTGTTGCACGAGATCGTGAACGAGCTCGTGGTGACGTCCACGTTCTCGTTGAAGTTGACGGTGATGTTCGACGTCGGGTCGACGTTCGTCGCGCCATCAGCAGGCGTCGTCGTCGTCACGGCCGGCGCAGAGTCGGTCGTGAACGAGAAGTTGTAGTCCGCCGCCATGTTGTCGGGCGGGTCGACGGTGTCGACGTCGCTGATCTGGTTCGCGATCACCTTCACGGAGCAGACCGTGCCCTCGGGCAGGTTGCTCGTCGGGTCGAGCGTGATCGACGAGCCGGGCGAGCCACTGACACTGAAGCTCTCCGGCGTGCCAGTCGGGCACTCGAGCGTGAACGAGCTTCCACTCGCGGTGACGGCCTCGCTGAAGTTCACGACGATGTTCGTGTTCACCGCGACATGGTCGGCGCCGTCGGCCGGCGAGGTCGTGGTCACTGACGGAGCCGCATCGGCGGTCGCGAACGTGGCGCTCGCGTTCGCCGCCGGATGGTCCGGCGGATCGCCGGTGTCGCTGTCGCTGATGTTGGCCGCGATCGCCGTGACCGTGCAGTGCGCGGTCGGCAGGTCGGAGCTCGGGTCGAGCGTGATCGAGCTCGTGCCCGACCCGCTGACGCTGAACGTCTGCGGGTTGCCGTCGCACACGATCGAGAACGAGCTGGTGGTGACGTCCACGTTCTCGTTGAAGTTGACGGTGATGTTCGTGTTCGCGGCGACGTCCGTCGCGCCGTCCGCGGGCGAGAAGCTCGTCACCGCCGGTGCAGAGTCCGTCGTGAACGAGAAGTTGTAGTCGGCCGCCATGTTGTCGGGTGGATCGACGGCGTCGACGTCGCTGATCCCGGTCGCGATCACCTTCACCGCACAGACCGTCCCCTCGGGCAGGTCGCTCGTCGGGTCGAGCGTCGCCGTCGAGGTGCCGGAGCCGCTAGCCGAGAAGCTCTTCGGCGTCGCCGCCGGACACTCGAGCGTGAACGAGCTGTTCGAGAAGGTGACGGGCTCGCTGAAGTTGATCGTGATGTTCGTGTTCACCGCGACGTGGTCGGCGCCGTTGGCCGGCGACGTGCTCGACACCGAGGGCGCTGCGTCGGCGGTCGTGAACGAGAAGACGTAGTTCGCCGCCATGTTGTCCGGCGGGTCGCCGCTGTCGACGTCCGTGATCCCGCTCGCGAGGACGGTGACCGTGCAGGTCGTCGAAGCCGGGAGATCGAACGTCGGGTCGAGCGTGATCTGCGAGCCGCCGGAGCCGGTGACGCCGTACGCCTGCGGCGACCCGCTCGGGCACTCGATCGTGAACGAGCTGCCGCCCGCGTTCACGGCCTCGCTGAACGTGATCACGATGTTGTTGCTCGGATTCACGCCAGTGGCGCCGTTCAGCGGGGTCGTCGAGGAAACGGTCGGCGCGCTATCGGTCGTGAAGGAGAAGTTGTAGTCGGCCGCGGGATGGTCGGGCGGATCGTTCGAGTCGACGTCGCTGATCTGGTTCGCGATCGCCTTGACGGCGCACGTCGTCCCCTGCGGGAGGTCGGCAGTCGGGTCTAGCGTCGCAGTCTGGGTGCCGCTCCCGCTGACGGTGAAGGTCTTGGGTGTGCCGCTCGGACACTCGAGGCTGAACGAGCTCGTCGAGAAGGTGACGTTCTCGTTGAAGTTGATCGTGATGTTGGTGTTCACGGCGACGTTCGTCGCACCGTTAGTGGGGACGGTCGTCGTCACCGCAGGCGCGGTGTCGTTCGGTCCGACGAAGACGGGGAACTCGTTCGTCGGGCTGCACTGCGAGGGGGTGGTGACGTAGCGGAGGACGCCGGTCGTGTTCCACGCGCAGAAGTAGACGGTGCCGCTCGACGGCGGAAGCGTCAGCTGATTCGTCTGTGGCTTGCAGTTGTTGAAGTTCGAAACCTTGCGGACCGAGCCGCCGGGCTGGATGCAGAGCTTGACCGGACCGGGCTTGATCGTGACCTTGTCCTCGGTGCTCTTGCACTGGTTGAGGTTGCTCACGTAGCGCATGAGCCCGTTGCTCTTCAGCGCGCACGCGAAGTTCATCTCGACGGGCGCCGCCGTCGTGGTCTGGGGCGCCGCGCCCGCGATCAGCGCTCCCGTCAGAGTGAGCGCGCTAACCGCAAACGTCACCGCAAGAATCCGAAGCTTCACGACCATCCTCCCCCTCGAGTCCCCGTATAACCGCAGCCGGACAGCGTACGGCCGTCTCCGTGGACGATGTCCTCTGGCACCGTTGTCGTCATCCTCGCCCCGGGGCGCTGCGGGATCAATAGGCCGATCGGCCTATTGACGAGTCTGATAAGGCCCACAACCAAAGGCTGCAGGCCGCCACGCTCTACCCTTCGTGGCGATGATCGAGCAGACGGAGAGGGCGCGCGAGCGAGCGATCGCCGGTGATGCCGACGCTTCGACGACGATGCCGAAGATCCGTTGGGCGCGGAAGTGGGTGCTGGTCGTCCTCGGCGGGTTCGCGGTCGTCCTGTTCCCGTGGACGGCGTATCTCGCCTACGCGCTGCCGGACCGGCACTTGACGCCGCACTGGTCGATCGCCTGGGCCGGCTTCGATCTGATGATGGCGGCGGGCGCGCTCGCGACGGTCGTGTCGATCCTTCGGCGGTCGCGCTACCTGGCGATGGCGGCCTCGATCACGGGCGCCTTCCTCCTCTGCGACGCCTGGTTCGACCTGATCACCTCGCGCCCCGGCTCCGAGCTCGTCGAGTCGAGCTTGTTCGCCGTGCTCGGCGAGCTGCCGATGGCGGCGCTCTGTCTCTGGATCGCGCGCGACGCCGAGAAGGTCTGCGCGCGGACGACTGCATACTTCGAGCGCCGCCGCCACGCCACCGGCTCTAGTTGAGGTCGAGGTCGAGGCTCAGCGCAGGCCGACGATGCGGCCGTCGCTGTCCACGTCGATCCGGTGCGCAGCGGGCGAGGCGGGGAGCCCGGGCATCGTCATCATCGATCCGCAGAGCGCGACGATCCAACCGGCGCCGGTGTAGGCGCGCAGCTCGCGGATCGGCACCGTGAACCCGCTCGGCGCGCCGCGGAGCTCCGGGTCGTGCGAGATCGACAGGTGCGTCTTGGCCATGCACACGGGCAGCCGGCCGAGCCCGGCCGCGGTGAGTCGGTCGGCCTCCGCCGCAGCCTCGGGCGACAGCTCGATCCCGTCGGCGCCGTAGAGCCGGCGGGCAATCGCCTCGATCTTCGCGACGATCGGGTCGCGGTTCGCGTAGACGAGCCGAAGGCGGGCCGGCCGCGCGGCCGCCTCCTCGGCCGCTTCCGCGAGGGCGACCGCACCGTCGCCGCCAAGCTCGAAGCCGGCGTTCACCGCAACCGAGGTCGCATCGAGGTCGAACGCAAGGCTGCGTGTCGCGTCGATCTCGGCCGCGGTGTCGCCGGGGAAGGCGTTGATTGCGACGACCGGGTCGAAGCCGACCTCCCGGACGATCCGGAGGTTCGCCGCCAGGTTCGCAGCGCCGCGCTCGAGCGCGGGGATCCCGCCGGCCGGGTCGCCGCCCTGGTGTTTGAGGGCCTGCGTGGTGACGACGAGGACGACGGCGCTCGGCGCGATCCGCGCTGTCCGGCAGACGATGTCGACGAGCTTCTCGAAGCCCATCTCGGCGCCGAAGCCACTCTCGGTCACGACGTAGTCGGCCAGCTTCAGCCCGAGCAGGTCGGCGAGCACCGAGTTGTTCCCATGCGCGATGTTGGCGAACGGCCCGCAGTGGACGAGCGCCGGCCGTCCCTCGAGCGTCTGGACGAGGTTCGGCTTGATCGCCTCGGTGAGCAGGGCCGCCATCGAGCCGGCGGCGCCGAGCCGCTCGGCGGTCACCGGCTCGCCGTCGAAGGCCCGGGCGACGGTGATCGCGCCCAGTCGGCGACGCAGGTCGCGGACGCTGCGCGCCATCGCGAGGATCGCCATCACCTCCGAGGCGGCGGTGATGTCGAAGCCGGTCTCGCGAGGCGTCCTGCCGTCGAGACCGACGGTCACGCGGCGTAGCGCCCGATCGTTCACGTCCATGCACCGCCGCCAGGTGATCGTGGCCGGGTCGATCCCGAGCCGATTGCCGTGAACGACGTGTGCGTCCACCATCGCGGCCAGGAGGTTGTTCGCCGCGCCGATCGCGTGGATGTCGCCGGTGAAGTGGAGGTTGATCGACTCCATCGGCGCGACCTGCGCGCGCCCCCCGCCGGTGCCGCCGCCCTTGATCCCGAACACCGGTCCGAGCGAGGGCTCGCGCAGGCAGAGGAGCGAGCGCGCGCCGATCCGGCCGAGCCCGTCCGCGAGCGAGATCGCGGTCGTCGTCTTCCCCTCCCCCGCCTTCGTCGGCGTGATCGCGGTGACCGAGATCAGCTTTCCGTCGGGCGCGTCCGCGAGCCGCTCGAGCGCAGCCAGCTCGACCTTCGCCGCGTAGCGGCCATACAGCTGCAGCTCCTCCGGCTCGAGGCCGAGCTCTGCTGCAACGAGGTCGATCGGGTCCAGCCGGCCGCGTGGCGTTGTCTCCACGGGCTAACCCTACGTCTTTCGCGGGCGCTTGCGCAGGCCGCGCGAGGCGCTAGGAAGCGGCGCCGGTGGCGGCGTGGCCGAAAGAAGTCGCACGCTCGAGGACGGCGAATGCCCGCTCGTCCTCACCGGCGGCACGCAGCGCGCCGGCCCAATCCTGCGAGATCCGCATCGCCTCGCGCCACTGCTCGCGCTCGAAGAGCGCCTCCACCGCCCGCCGGTACTCGGCGTCGGCGGCGTCGACATCCCCGAGCGCCACGTACGCCGCGGCGAGGGCGTGCCAGCCGCTGGGCGCGTGGAGGGTGTGCTTCTCGAGGAGCTTCACCGACTCCTGAGCGAGGTCGCGTGCCTTTTCGCCGTGGCCGAGAGCAGCTTCGCGCTTTGCTTGCTCGGCGCGAAGGACGCCGCGGTCGACCGCGTCCTCGCCGAAGAGCAGGATCCGCTCCGCCTTCTCCAGGTGAGGGGCGGCCTCGTCGCTCTTGCCTTCGTAGTTCAGGATCTGCGCGGAGAAGAGATAGGCCCGCGCAACCTCGAGCGTGTCGTCCGCGAGCTCGGCGAGCGCGCGTGCATATGAGATCGCAGCGAGTGCTGCGTCGCCGTCGCCCTCCATCCAAAGAAGCCGCGCCCGCTCCCAGTGCAGTGCGACGCGCTGGCCGAAACCGCCGAGCTCGTCGGCTCGCTCGGTCGCCTCCTCCAGGACCTCGCGCGCGCGATCGAGCGCGCCCATCGACGAGAGCGCGGTGGCGAGGAAGCTCCGGTAGCGGATCTGCGCCGGCACGCGCCGCTCGTCGCTGTCGACCTCCGAGATGCAGCCCTGGAGGAGCTGAATCGCCATCACCGGCGCGTGCGTCGCGAGGTACGCACGCGAGAGGGTCTCGTAGACGTCCGGACGCGTCTCCGGGCGGACCGCGCCGGACGCGACAACCGACTCGAGCTCACGGATCGCGCCGACGTTGTCGCCCTTCCGCGCGAGGATGATTCCGAGCGTGGCGCGGATCCTGGCGGCGAGCCCGTCCGGCACGTCTTCGGCGAGCAGCGCGCGCAGGACGCGCTCGGCGCGATCCAGATCCTGCCCGATCCGCAGCTCGAGCTCGGCATCCGCGAGCCGGAGCTCGCGCTCCTTCGCCGCCGGGATCGCGGCGCCGGTCTCGAGGTAGTCGGCGTCGACGCCGAGCTTGCCGGCGAGAAAGCGCAAAGCCCGCACCGACGGGAGTCGCTGACCGTTCTCGATGCGCGAGATGTAGGCGTAGGAGACGCCCGGTCCCGAGATATCGCGCTGCGACAGGCCACGGGAGGTCCGCAGCCGCCGGATTCGCGCTCCGACGGTCTCCTGTGTCACACGCGGATCGTCACCTGTCAGCACGCTGGCGTCAATACCTCTCGGTGAAACCGTTTGACTGGCACTGTCCATAGTAAGCGTCGAGGGCCTTCTCGTCGTATCGTCGCCGCAACACGCTAACCGAAAGGAGGGGAGGCGAATGCGGAACGCAGCCTTGATGCGGCTGTTCGTGCTGCTCGCATCGCTTGCGGCGGTCCTCGCCAGCGGCGATCTCATCGGCCCCCACTAACGGGTCATGCGGCGGCCCGGGCTGGCCGGGCCGCCGCATCCTGCTCCGCGTGTGCGACGCTTGCCGCGATGCGGGCGATGGTCCTCGAAGCGCCCGGCGCGCCGCTCCGCGCGGTCGACCGTGACCCGCCGGCGCCTCGCGAGGGACAAGTGCACGTGCGCGTGCACGCGTGCGGTGTCTGCCGAACGGATCTCCACATCCGCGACGGCGAGCTTCCCGACCCGAAGCTTCCGCTCGTCCTCGGACACCAGATCGTCGGCACCGTCGTCGACGGCGACGGCTTCTCGCCGGGAATGCGTGTCGGCGTACCGTGGCTCGGCTGGACGTGCGACGAGTGCCGCTACTGCCGCTCCGGGCGCGAGAACCTCTGCGACCGCGCGCTCTTCACGGGCTACACGCTCGACGGCGGCTACGCGGAGGAGGTCGTCGCCGACGCGCGGTACTGCTTCGCGCTGCCGCCCGAGCGGAGCGAGGTGGAGCTCGCGCCGCTCCTTTGTGCAGGGCTGATCGGCTATCGCGCGCTGCGGATGGCCGGCGCCGCGCCTCGGCTCGGCCTATACGGCTTCGGCGCCTCCGCGCACATCGTCGCGCAGCTCGCGCGCCGCGAGGGACGGAGCGTCTACGCGTTCACGCGACCCGGCGACGAGGCCGCGCAGTCGCTCGCGCTCGAGCTCGGCGCCACGTGGGCGGGTGCGAGCGGCGAGCGGCCCGAGGAGCTCGACGCGGCGATCGTCTTCGCGCCAGCCGGCGAGCTGGTCCCGGTCGCGCTCGCCGCGCTTGCGAAGGGTGGCACGGTCGTCTGCGCCGGGATCCACATGAGCGACATCCCGTCGTTTCCGTACGAGCTGCTCTGGGGGGAGCGGGCCGTGCGGTCGGTTGCGAACCTGACCCGCCGCGACGGCGAGGAGCTGCTCGCCCGCGTCGCCGAGGAGCCGATCCGCACCGAGGTCGAGGTCTTCCCGCTCGAGGCCGCGGAGGAGGCGCTCGCTCGTCTTCGCGCCGGGAGGATCCGCGGCGCGGCGGTTCTCGCCGTCTACGAGTAGACGTAGACCGTCTCGCCGTACCCGTTCGTCTGGAAGAGGTACGGCGCGATCCACATCGGCACACGGACGCAGCCGTGGCTCGCCGGGTAGGGCGGCACGATCGGGTTCCCGTGCACGGCGTAGCCGCCCGTGAAGTACATGGGGTCGAAGAGCGTGCCGAGCGGGCTCGCGTCGAAGCCGACGACCTTGCGGTAGATCCCGAAGCGGCCCTCGGGCGTGAAGTATCCCGGGATCCCGGCGGTCGAGACGGGGACGATCAGCGCGATCCGGCCGCCGCGGACGACGTACAGGACCTGATGGCCCTTGTCGACCTCGAGGTGGTCGGTGGGGCTCGAGTAGCGCGCGTGCGGGATCCGCGGCCGGCCGAGCGCGTGCCAGGTGGCCGCGTCGGCGACTCCCGTGCGCGGAAGTCCCTGGACCTTCTGGAATGCGTAGAGGGTGTCGACGAGCTCCGCGCCGAAGGACGGCGAGCGGCGGACGGCGTAATGGAGCGACCCGAGCAGCGAGACGAGGCGCGCGACGTTCGCTCCGCTCGAGCCCGGCCGGAGCGTTGGCAGGAAGAGACGCGTCGACAGCACGCGCGAGGCGCGCGCGAAGCCCGCGGCCGGAACCGAGGCGACCGAGACGCGGTAGGTCGCGGTCTCCCCCGTGCCGAGAGGGATCCTCGCCCCGCGCGCGTACGTCTTCGCCACGCGCAGCGTCCCGTTCCTCCAGATCCGAACCTCGACCTGGCCGGCGCGCGCTGGGACAAGGCGGGCGACGAGCGCGAGGGGCGTCCCGACGGCGCCCGAGCCGGCGAAGCGCACGACGAGGCGCGGGCGGACGAGCACCGACACTGCGGGCGAAACCGCCTGCTCGAAACGTGCCTGCCACGGTCCCGGCGCTAGGAGGCGCGTCCGCATCCGGAAGCTGCCGTCGCCCTTCACCCGCGCCGAGTTGACGAGCCTGCCGGCCTGGTAGAGGCGGACCGTTCCGGGCTCGGTCGGGACGACTCGACCCGCGAAGAGCGCCGGCCGTCCGTAAGGCCCGACGCGGCGAGTCGAGAGCGCGACCGCGATCGAGTCGACGCCGACCCGCTCCGTCGCCGCCGAGCCGTCCGCCTGCGTCACGGTCAGCGTCACGCCGAAGCGGCCGGCCGCGAACGTATGACTCGCCGTCGTCCCGTCGGCCGCGGCGCCGTCGCCGAAGTCCCAGTGGAACATGGCCGCGTCGCAGGCGGCCGTGAAGGAGACGGCGAGCGGCGCCGGCCCGCGGGTCACGCTCGCCTGCGCACAGGGCGCCTGCTCGCGCGCCGACGCGCTCGGGGCCGCGAGCGCGAGCGGAAGGGCGAGGAGGAAGGCGAAGCGCCGCATGGGCCGCGCATTGTGGCGGCTCGACCGGCTGTCTTCAATCCCGGGACGGCCCTAGGTCACGAGCACGAACACGTAGCCGCTCCTGCTCGAGCTGAAGCGGAGGGTGCCGAGGAACGTCGCCCGCGCGCGCCAGCGACCTGCGGCCGGCGGCGTCCAGCCGAGCGAGGCTCCCGGCGCGTGGAGGTGGACGAGGCGGCTGAAGTGCCAGCCGCTCAGCGGATCGAAGCGATCGATCTCGAGCTCGATCGTCCCGCCGTCGGGCGGCGGCGAGGTCGACGCCGTGAGGCTCACGGAGGAGCCGCGCGCGATCTGCGCCGAGCTGGTCGTCAGGGACGTCGAGGTCAGCAGCCGGATCACGAGCGAGAGCGCGTAGCGGCCGCCGGGAGTCCCGACCTCGCCCCGGACGGCGACCACGTAGAGGCCGAGGCCGAGGCGGCGGCGGATCTCGTTCCCGCCTGCAGCCACCCTCCCGCCCGAATCGGTCAGGAGGAGCAGCGAGAACGAGCGGCCCGGCGCGGTGCCGAGGCGCAGGCGAACGTCGCTCGTCTGCGCGACGTCGAAGTGGTAGAGGTCGACGACGTCGACGCCGCTCGGAGCGAGCGAGCCGCGGACGGTGGTCAGGTCGCCGAGCGGGAGGCCGATGCCGAGGTCGTCGGGGCCGGCGGCCGCGACCTGGAGCCGGTACGCCTGCGCCTGGAGACCCGGCGGCGCGGTCACCTCGAAGACGTAGCGGCCGCCGCCGTCGGGGCCGGGCGTGAAGGTGGTGTAGCCGGAGCACGCGAAGTGCCGGATCGTCCCGCGCCGGCCGCGCAGGGCGAGCTCGGCGCAACCGCGGGAGGCGAACGCGATCCGGTACGTCGTCCCGGGCTGCATGCGCATCCAGTAGACGTCGTTCACGTCGGTGAGCCCGTTGACGGTCGAGCGGACGCCGCGCGAGGGAAGCGGTTGCCCCGGCGCCCGCTCGGGCGCCTGGGCCGCGAGCGCCTGGAGGACGAAGTCGCCGGGCGGCGACCCCTCTCGCTGGCCGACCGCGACGAGGTACTGGGCGCCCTTCTCGACGTCGACCACCACGATCCCGTTTCCGTCGCGGTCGGTGCGCGCGCAGCCGACCTGCTCGACCTCGGACCGGATCCGCCGGAGCACGACGAGCGACGCGTCGAGGTCACCGTTCGCGTGGAGCCGGAAGAGGACGCGCGACGCGGCGCCCGGCGAGAGCGAGTACCAGACGGTCCCGCCCGCGAGGCCGCAGGACTTCGGGTCGGTCGTGTCGGTCGTCGCGCCGAGGGTCGAGCCCTTCACGCTCGCGGGCAGCTTCCGGAGCGGCTGCGCGCCGCGCCTCGCGTCGTTCGCGGGCGGCAGGAAGAGCTGCGCTGTGAGCGCGAAGGCCGCGTCGGCGGTGCTGGGACGCTTGCCGACGACGACGAGGAACGTCGCGCCGCGAACGCTCTCGAAGGCGACCTGCGCGCGGGCGCCGGCCTTCGCCGACGCGCAGTCGAGCTCGCTGATCCCGTTCCGGCCTAGGCGATAGGCGCGGATGACGGGCGCGAGCCCTGCGCCGCGCACGCCGAGGACGATCGTTCCGTCGGGCGCCTGGTCGATCCGGTACCACACCGTCGACTCGATCCGGCCGCACTGCGAGACCTGCGGGTCGAGTCGCTCGACGGTCGCCTCGGCGGTCGTCCCCTGGATCGTCGCCGGGAACGTCGGGATCGGCGCTGCGTTGGCGCGGTCGTCGTTCGGGGGTGGGGCAGCTTGGGCGCTGCCGGTCAGGAGCAGCGCCAGCGCCGCAATGGCGACGACGGCGGCAGCCTTTGCCACGAGTCGAAGATAGGACTGGCGGCGCGGCGGGTCAAGGTGGCGGAGAGCGAGGCGTGATGGTGAGGAGCTCGCGCTCGGCCTGGTGGTCGACCTGGAGCGTGGTGTGGTCGATCTCGAACCGCTCGACGAGCATCCGCTCGAGGTCCCGGCGGATCGCGTGGCAGTCGTCGCCGGAGCGGACGAGGACGTGCGCCGAGAGCGCCGGGAAGCCGCTGTCGATCGCCCAGACGTGGAGGTCGTGGACGCTCGCGACGCCCGGGTGCTCGACCAGCGCCGCACCGATCCGCTCGACGCTCATGCCCTCGGGCGCGGCCTCGAGCAGCACGCGGCCCGAGTCGCGCAGGAGCCCGAGGGCCGCGCGCAGCATCAGCCCGGCGACGAGGAGCGCCGCGATCCCGTCCGCCCGCACGAAGCCGGTCGCGAGGATGACGCCGCCGGCGACCGCGGTCGCGACGAACGCGTACAGGTCGGTGAGGATGTGCTGGAAGCTGCCTTCGACGTTCATCGACTGTCGGTTCGCCCGGCCGATCGCGAGCGTCGCGAGCAGGTTCACGACGATGCCGGCGAGCGCGACGACGAGGATCGGGAGCCCCTTCGCCGGCGGCGGGTCGACGAGGCGATGGATGCCGCCGTAGACGATCAGGCCGGCGAGGACGAGCAGCGTCGCCCCGTTCGCCTGCGCCGAGAGGATCTCCGTCCGGCGGAGGCCGAACGTGAGGTTGCCGCCGGTCGGCCGCTCGACGAGCCGAAGCACGATCAGCGACAGGAGCAGCGCACCGGCGTCGGTGAGCATGTGCGCCGCGTCCGAGAGGAGCGCGAGCGAGTGCGCGAGGATCCCCGCGACCACCTCGACCGCCATGAACGCGACGATCAGGGCGAGGGCGATCGAGAGCCACTTCGCGTCGGAGTCCGTGTCGGCGTGCGCGTGGCCGTGGCCGTGCGTCTTCACGCTCTGAAGATACTGCCCTCGACTTCTGCCGCGAGGCGCGTCAACATCCCGGGATAACCGCCCCCGCCCACGGGACGCCGCCAAGCTGAATCGCCTCCTTCAGAAGCCGCAGGAGCGCACGCTCGAACCGGAGCCCGCCGCTGCGCCCGCGCGCGAGCCCGAGCGAGAAGAGGCGGACGCCCCACCGGCCTTCTCGCCGGACGACGAGCTCAACCCCGGGCTCGTCCTCAGGCTCCAGCGCTCGGCGGGGAACGCGGCCGTCAGCCGCCTCGTCCGCGACCGGGCGGCCGGACGCGGCCGCGGCCGGAAGAAGAACGCTGACGAGGACCAGCCGCAGGGGTTCTTCCAGATGGTGCTCGCGTGGGCGCGGAAGCAGCTCGGGCTCGGGGAGGCGGAGGCGCAGAAGGCGCTCGACGAGAAGGACGAGGCGCCGACGAAGGCAGGCGGAAAGGCGAACGGCAAGGTGCGGCAACCGGACGGCAAGGCGAAGGCCAGCCACGGCGCGAAGGGCAGCAAAGGCGCCCGCGAACGCGCGCCTCGTCCTCACGCGAATGGCCGCCGGCCCGCCAGCGGAGCGCCGGCGCCTGCCGTCCCGAACGTCGTGCCGGAAGGCGGCCGGCGGCCGAAGACGCCCGAGGAGGATCCTGCCTTCCGCGCGGTCAAGGCGCGCATCGGCGCCGCCGGCGAGGCGACGAAGGACCATCCGCCACCCCAGTCGAAGGCGGCCGAGGCGCAGGCGGCGGCGAAGGGCCCGCCGAACGAGGTGCAGAGCCAGGCGAAGGGCGCGCAGGTCGACGACATGGCCGGGCAGAAGCCGGGCGCGTTCGACAAGAAGGCGTTCATGGCCGCGGTGCACAAGGCGGTCGAGGCGGCGACGCCGAAGAACCTCAAGCAGGTCTCCGACTTCGCGGAGTCGGGCAAGGCGGGCGAGGTCGGCGACCGCGTCGCCGGGATGGTGACGCAGAACAAGGAGGCGGCCGAGCGCGGGATCAAGGACACGACCGCAGCGCAGCCGGACCCGAGCCGGGGCGAGGCGAAGGAGGTCGTCCCGATGCAGGAGGAGAAGCCGGGTGCGCCGCCCGCGCCCGTCGCAGCCGCCTCCGGGATGCCCCCGCCCGCGACCGCGCAGGAGACCGACCTGAGCAAAGGGCCGGCCGACGTCGACAAGGAGCTGAAGGAGAACGACGTCACCGAGGAGCAGCTCCAGGAGTCGAACGAGCCGGACATGCAGCAGGCGGTCGACGCGAAGAAGGACGCCGAGAAGCACTCGACCGAGGCGCCGAAGGCCTACCGGGCCGAGGAGGCGGCGATCCTCGGCAAGGCGAAGACCGAATCGGAGCAGGAGGCCGCGGCCGGGCTCGGCGGCATGCACAAGAGCAAGGTGTCGGCCCTGACGCAGATCGCCGGCTCGAAGACGCGCACGAAGTCGGCGGACGAGGCGAAGCGAGCCAAGGTCGCGAGCGACCTCGAGGCGATCTACGGCAAGACGAAGACGGACGTGACGAAGATCCTCGACGGGATCGAGCCGAAGGTCACGGCGGCCTTCGACACCGGCGAGCAGGCGGCACGCCAGGGCTTCGAGTCGTACGTCGACGCGCAGATGACGGCGTACAAGGACGATCGCTACAGCGGCTGGCGCGGGAAGCTCCGCTGGTTCCGCGACAAGCTCCTCGGCATGCCCGACGCCGTCAACCGCTTCTACGAGACGGGCAAGAGCCGCTACATCGTCGCGATGGACGGCGTGATCTCGAACGTCGCGGACATCGTCGGGAACGACCTGAACGCGGCGCACGCGCGCATCGCTCAGGGTCAGGCTGAGGTCAAGAAATACGTCACCGGCCTCCCGAAGGACCTGAAGAAGCTCGGCAACGAGGCGGCGGCCGAGATGGGCAGGCGCTTCCAGCAGCTCGAGAGCGACGTCGACGCGAAGCAGGAAGACCTCGTCTCGACGATCGCCAACAAGTACGTCGAGTCGTCGGGGAACCTCGACAAGCGGATCGAGGAGCTGAAGGAGGCGAACAAGGGCCTCGTCGACAAGGCGATCGGCTTCGTCAAGGGCGCGATCGAGACGATCCGCAAGCTCAAGGACCTCCTCATGAACGTCCTGAGGAAGGCGATCAGCGTCATCGGCGACATCCTGCGCCACCCGATCCGGTTCATCGAGAACTTCATGTCGGGCGTGAAGGACGGCCTGCACCTCTTCACGGACAAGATCGGCAGCTACCTCGAGGACGCGCTGATCGGCTGGCTCTTCGGCCCGTCGGTGCTCGGCGGCCGGGCGATCGAGAAACCGCAGAGCCTCGACTTCAAGGGCGTCGTCTCGCTCGTCCTCCAGGTGCTAGGCCTGACAAAGGAGGCGCTGCTCGACCGGCTGACGAAGAAGGTCGGCGCGCCCGCCGTCGACAAGCTGAAGAAGGGCGTCGAGTGGATCGGCCTGCTGATCACGGAGGGCCCCGGCGGGCTCTGGAAGTGGGTGCAGCAGAAGGTCGGGGACCTCTACGAGACCGTGATCGGCGGGATCAAGGACTGGGTCATCACCAAGGTGATCAAGGCCGGCATCACGTGGCTGATCAGCCTCCTGAACCCGGCGGGCGCGCTCGTCAAGATCGTGAAGGCGATCGTCGACGTGGTGACGTTCATCTTCGAGCGCGCCGAGCAGATCATCGACTTCATCAACGCCGTCCTCGACGCCGTGATCGACGTCGCGAAGGGCAATCTCGGCGGCGTCGCGAAGAAGATCGCGGACGGGCTCGGCAAGGGCCTCTCGCTCGCGATCGGCTTCCTCGCGAGCCTGCTCGGCCTCGGCGGGATCGGCGAGACGGTCCGCGGGATCATCGACAAGGTCCGCGCGCCGATCAAGAACCTCGTCGACGGGCTCATCGACGGGGCGGTGCGGATGGCGAAGCGCCTCTTCGGCCGGCCCGCCGCCTGGGCCAAGGCGAAGTACGCGCAGGGGAAAGCGGCCGTGAAGGCGGGCGTCCAGGTCGTGAAGGAGAAGGGGAAGAAGGCGCTGAAGGCGGTCGGCCGGGCGCTCGGGATCATCAAGGCGGACGAGATCTTCGACATGGAGGGCGAGGGCCACACACTGGCCGCGACCGGTACCGAGGCAGGGCTCTCGATCACTATGGCGAGCGGGATCGCGAAGAGCCTCCTCCCCCTCATTCAGGCGGCGCGTGCGGCCGTCAAGAAGTCGAAGAGACCCGAGGCCGAGAAGCGGACGATCGACGAGGCGCTCGAAAAAGCCGACGTGCAGGCTGCAGCAGCGGCGCGCGAGTGGGCAACCGAAGCCGAGAAGATCGGGCGGAGGTATCCGGGCGACGATCCGGACGTCGTCAAGAAGCGCGCGGGGAAGAGGGCTGCGGCGAAGAGCGAGATCGAAGGCGCGCTGGCGAAGAGCCTGCGCAAGATCATCACGGCGCTGAAGCGCGTACCCGCGAAGGGGTTGGCGGAGCTCCTCGAGTTTGCGAAGACGAAGAGGTTCCTACCCCCGGAGATGTTTCTCCCGGGCCGCTTCCGCAGGCTCCTCTACGACCGGCCGGCGAAGTGGACCAGCCGCCGCGACGAGTTCTACTACGCCCACGAGCCGGAGCTGTACAAACAGGTCCTCGACCTGCACGCCAAGGGGATGCGCCTCCGGAAGCCGTCCAACGTCGACCCCGAACCCGAGCACTTCGGCCCGAAGCTCAGCCCGCGAGAGGAGCAACAGGCTCGCGCGGAGCTCAGGAGGTTGATGAGCCCTGACGTCGGGCGTCTCGACGACGCGGAGGCAGAGGGCCACTCGATCCGAGGTGGCGCGATGATCGCGTGGGAACGAGGACTGCTGATGACGTACTACGAGGAGACCAAGTACGACGTCGATCACAAGGTGCCGCTTGCGCAGCACTGGAAGGAGGCCGGACACAAGACCGACGACGAGGAGCGCGCCGAGCACGCGACCGCCGAGCACAACCTCCGGCTCATGACGCGGCACCACAACCGTGCGAAGGGCGCGCGCGTCGGGATACCCGGACGGCCCGGAGAGGTCGAGGGCGAGACTGAGTCACACCACTTCCAGGACATCCCGTACGTCGACGAGGACTTCGAGTCGGCATGCGCCGACGAGGAGACGATCGGCGACGACAGCCGGCGGGACAAGTTCATCAAGATCGGGTAGGAACGATTCGTGAGCGAGACCGAGATCCGCGCAGCCGAGATCCGCGTCGGCGACAAGATCGAGTCGACGGGGATCGTCGGAACCGTGAAGCTGGCCGAGCCGGAGGGCGACAAGATCCGGATCGTGATCGAGCCGGAAGATGGCGGATACGTGACGCATCGCCGCGATCCCGACCAGGCGATAAGGCTCGTCAGTCGCGGGTAGCGCCACCTGGCAAGGCGAGGCGCTGCAGTCACGCCCCGAGCAGCTGGCGCGGGAGGCGCCTGAGCGACGCCTCCCGCGCGCTGTCGGTTAGGTCACGACGATGCCGAAGGGCGCCGCGCCGGCCGGGAGCGGCGTCGGCGACGACGGCAGCTCGGCGAGGTTGCCGCCGGCCACCGCGAGGGCTGCGACGGCATGCGCCTCGACGACCCAGAGGGTCGATCCGTCGGGGCTCAGCCGCGCGTCGAAGGGCGCGGCGCCGGCGGTGGCGAGCGGCGTGCTCCCGAGTAGCACGAGCGACCCGTCGCCGGCGATCGCGTAGCGCGAGATGCTGCCGCTTGCGGTGTTGGTGGTGAAGAGGAAGCGACCGTCGCGAGTGATCTCGACCCAGCACGGCGCCGTCTGGAAGTCCGGGAACGGCGAGGCGCCGATCGAGGTCAGCGTTCCGTCGGCGGCGACGTCGAACGCCGAGACGGTTCCGTTGCCGGGGCCGTCGTGCGCGTTCGAGACGAACACCTGCGTCGGGTCGACCGGGTTGAACTCGCTGCCGAACGGACCCAAGCCCTGCGCCGCGAACGGCGAGCCGGACGCGGCGGTCAGGCGGCCGTCGGGACCGACGGCGAAGCTGTCGATCAGGGATGTGTTCACGCGGACGCCGAGCAGGCGCGTGCCGTCGCCGCTGAAGAGGACGTCGCCGGGCGACGAGCCGTCCGGGAGCGATACGGTCGAGCCCGCAAGCGGCCGAAGGCGGCCGCCCGGGTTCAGCGTGAACCCGGTGTAGTTGCTGCCGCCGTCGCCGGCGTTCGCGACGTAGACGAGCCGGCCGTGGACGGCGATGCTGACGGGCTCGACGCCGTTCGAGGAGACGACACCGCTCTGGACGGGCGCGAGCGAGCCGTCGTGCTCGATCCGCAGCACCGAGATCTCGTTGCTGCCGGCGTCGACGGCGAGCAGGTATCGGCCGTCGCTCGAGAGCTGGAGCGCGCCCTGCGAGCCGATCCGACCGCCGGTCCCGGCGCCGCCTGCGGAGAACGGCGAGCCGGCGGTCGGCGTCAGCGTCCCGTCGGCGTGGCGGTCGAAGGCGGCGATCGTGTTCGTGCCGGCCGTGTTGTCGTTGACGTAGACGTGCCCGACGACGGCCGAAGCGGCCGACGCGCTTCCGGTCGCGACCGTTAGTCCCACGGCAGCGACGGCGAGCACGAATACGAGGCGTAGCAGCTTCACGTGCGAACCTCCTGTATCTGGGCAGGGCTCATTCCCCCCGCCCGACACCGTGCCCGCCGGATCTGGCGCGGCTCTTGCCGCGAGATGAACATCCGCTGAAGCCGAGGCGCGTTAGGTCGCGACCGGCAGCGTGAAGCCGAACCGCGCGCCGCCCTCGGGCCGGTTCTCGGCCCAGATCCGGCCGCCCTGCGCCTCGACGAGACCGCGCGCAATCGCCAGCCCGAGGCCCGCGCCGCCGTTGGCGCGCGTCCGCGCGGGGTCCTCGCGCCAGAAGCGCTCGAACACGCGCCGCTCCGCCTCGAACGAGAGCCCCGTGCCCGTGTCCTCGACCAGCACCTCGAGCTCCGCCGACCGCCGCCGCGCCGACACCACGACCGAGCCGTCGGAAGGCGTGTGCCGGAGCGCGTTCGTCAGCAGGTTGAGCATGACGCGCTGGACGGACTCGGGCGCGCACCGCACCTCGGGGAGGGCGTCGTCGAGGCGTGTCTCGAGCCGCACGTGCCGCGCGCGGGCCTCGGCCTCGAGCCCGCGGACGCACGGCGCGACGAGCTCGGGCAAGCGCGCCTCGCGCAGCTCGAGCGTGAGTGCGCCCGCGTCGATCCGCGCCAGCTCGAAGAGGTCGTCGATCAGGACCGAGAGCGTCCGCGTCTGCTCGCGCAGCGCGGGCAGGTACTCGTCGATCGACGCGAGCCCGTCCTCGGCCGCCTCGAGCATCGCGCGGATCGCGGCCACGGGCGTCCGCAGGTCGTGGCTCGCCCAGGCGACGAGCTGCCGCCGCGCGTCGAAGAGCTCCTCGATGCTGCTCGCCATCGCGTTGAAGGCGCTTCCGAGGTGCGCGAGCTCGCGCGGTGCGGCCGTCGGCGCGCGGGCCTTGAGCTCGCCGCCCGCGAGCGCCTCGGCAGCCGCCTCCAGGCCCCGCACGCGCCGAGCGATCCCGGCGCCGACGACGAGGGCAGCCACGATCGCGGTCGAGGCGGACGCGGCCGCGACGGCCAGGATCTTCACGTCGTCGTGCATGTGGAACATGACCAGGCCGCCGAGGATCACGGAGACGAGCGGCAGCGCCACCGCAAGCAGCGCGAGCCCGGCGAGCTGCAGCCGGACGGTCGGGAGGAGCCGGAGCCCCAGCGCGAGCACGATCCCCGCGCCGAGGGTTCCGAGCGAGACGGCGACCGCGAACTCGATCACGGCGTGAACCGGTAGCCCGCGCCGAACACGGTCTCGAGGTGGCGGGGGCGGGCCGGGTCGTCCTCGATCTTCGTGCGCAGGCGGCGGATGTGGACGGTGATCGTCCCGGTGTCGAGCGCGCTCCGGTAGCCCCACACGCGGTCCATCAGCTGGTCGCGCGAGAAGACGCGGCGCGGGTGCGAGGCGAAGAAGAGCAGCAGGTCGAACTCCTTCAGCGTCAGCCTGAGCGCCTTCCCGGCCTTGCGCACCTCCCGTGCGGCTGCGTCGATCACGACGTCGCCGAACTCGATCGTCTCCGCGCGGTCGTTCCCGCCGATCGCGGTTCGCCGCAGCAGGTTCCGGACGCGAACGGCGAGCTCGCGCGGCGAGAACGGCTTCGTCAAGTAGTCGTCGGCGCCGAGCTCGAGGCCGACGATCCGGTCGGACTCCTCGCCGCGCGCGGTCAGCATCACGATCGGCAGGTCCGAGCGGGCTCGGATCCAGCGGCAGAGCTGGAGCCCGTCCATCCCCGGCAGCATCACGTCGAGGACGACCAGGGCAGGCTGCTCGCGCTCGAGGAGGCGGCGCGCGTCGTCGCCGGTCGCCGCCTCGAGCGTGCGGTAGCCGTCGCGCTCGAGGTAGCGCACGACGACGTCGCGCACGATCGGCTCGTCGTCCACCACGAGGACCGTCGACACGCCCGGATTGTCGAGCCGGCGAGATTGCATGGGCCTTAACTCGGCTCATCGTCGCAGAGGCGGCACGATCCGCCGCAACCGCTCCGGGTCGGCGAGGACGTCGATCCCGGCGATCCGGTCGCCCAGATCGGAAGAG
>Ga0081539_10002274_pt1 | contig 27832 bp, 8 predicted proteins | sample TabmetS4T2R2_FD_71023 | JGI IMG/M metagenome (GOLD analysis project Ga0081539, IMG submission 71023) | Tabebuia heterophylla rhizosphere microbial communities from the University of Puerto Rico - S4T2R2 | ecosystem: Host-associated > Plants > Roots > Rhizosphere ... | reverse complement strand
GGCGGCGAGGTGGAAGCTGTCCTGGGGTAGGGCGGACGCGCCCGCCAGGTCGAAGACATCCGACACGTCGTCGTTGGCCTGCGCGAAGGTGTAGGCCGCTTGCAGTTGTAGCCGCCGACGCAGACGGCTTTGCAGTTGCAGTTGGAGCGCGTTGTAGTTTGAGTTCGCCGAAGTCTCGAAGCGATAGATCGTGCCCACGTTGGGCGCAGGGCGGTTGCCCACCAGGTCTTCGCCCAGCGGCGTGATGCGCGAGCCGGGCGGCAACGTGATGCCGAGAAACTGCGGCACCGGCGGCTGGCTCGCGCCGGCAAGCAGGGGCGGCAGACGGAGCAGCACCTGATAAGCGTTCGGCCCAAGGTTGGGCGTGGTAAAGCGCAAAAGCCTTCGCCCGCGCGTGCCGACGTAGGTGGCGGTCAGCGCGAGGTCGCGGCCGATCTGCTGGTCGAAACTGAAGCTGAACTGGTGCGCTTCGGGCATGTCGAGGCGCTGCGCGGGCAGCGTCGCGCCAAAGCCGCTGATCGGCGGCAGGATGCCGCTGCTGCGCACGAACGAGTTGAGCAGGTTGACCACCTGCGCGAAGGAGAGCGCCGGGTTGACGGTATTGAGCGTGCCCGGCTGCACGAGGTTGACGAACGTGCGCGTCTGCCCGCCGATGACCGGGATGGGGTTGCTCGGATTGACGAACTGTAGCGCGCAGCCCGTGAAGAACAGGCGCGGGCACTCGCCGCTGACGAGGTTGTTGAAGCCGCCCGCAGTATTGATCGTCAAATATGACGGATAGACGTTGCGCGACTGGCTGACGACCGCGCCGAGTATCTGGTCGTAGAAGAGACCGTAGCCGGCGCGCAGCACCGTCGCGCCACGCTCGCGCCCGAACAGGTTGGGCGACCACGCGACGCTCACGCGCGGCGCGAAGTTGTTGCGGTCGGGATCGAAGATGCGCGTGCGGTTGCCGATGAAGTTCTTGAGGCCCGGCACGAAGCTCAAGAGCGGATCGTTGAACGTGCTCTCGATCTTCTGATTCACTTCACGCACAGGCGTGTTGTACTCGTAACGCAGGCCGAAGGAGAGCGCAACGGTCGGGCGCACGCGGAACGTGTCCTGCGCATAGAAGTCTAGCTGATAGAAACGCAGGTTGATGTTCTGCTCGCCGCGTAGCGCCAACGTTTGATAGAAGCCGCTCGGCGCGGAGGCGGCGGCGAACGTCTCCGGGCGGAAGTAGCGACCCGTGAAGGTGAGCGGCGCGTTCGGGTCGGCCGGGATGTCGAGTTCGGGTGCGCCGGAGAAGGTGACGAGCGGGCGCGCGATGCGCGGCAACTCCGAGTTGAGTTCGGAGCGGCGCGTGTCCGCGCCGAAGACGAGCGTGTGGCGGCCCGCGCGCATCGTCAACTCGTCGGCGACCTGATAGGTGTTGTTGACGCGCCGCTGCGGGAAGTTGAACACGTCCGTGCCGACGGGCGAGAAGCCCGCGATGTTGACTTGGCCGACCGCGCCGAGGCGGGTGGCCAGCCCGAACGGCCCCGGCCCGAGCGCGTTCTGCGTGGTCACGCCGGGCGCGGCGAAATAGATGACGGGGCCCGTGTTCGGGCCACCGTCCGGGTCGGGTGTCGTGAAGTTTTCCAAGAGGGGCGCATTCAGCAGGAACGGTGCGCCGCCCGCGAGCGTGCTGTCGAGTTGGTACGCGCGATCACGCACCTCGCTGAAATTGAGCCGCGTGCGCCCGTAGGACAGACGCACTTGGTTGAACAGGGGCCGGGTTGAGTTCGCGCCCGATAACTCGCTGTTGAAGAAGAACGAATTGTTCTGCGTCCGCACGCGCGGCTCAAGCCCGGAGAAGAGCGCGCCGCCCGTCGAGGTGATGAAGCGGTAATCGTCCGTGAAGTTGTAGCGGTTGGTCAACGCCTGCTGCCGCCCGCGCACCTTGAAGTTGCCGTCAAACTTGCCCGACACGACTTTGCCCTGCGCGCTGGCGGGCAGCGTCTCGGTAAAAGTGTTCGCGCCGTAGACGCCCTGCGGGTTGTTGGGGAAGGGGAAGAGGCTGAAGAGGGCGTCGCCGCCGGGCGAGGTGGGGAAGGCGAAGTAGGGTTGGAAGTTGCGGTTTGGATCAACTTCGAGCGGGTTGAAAAACAGTCCTGTCGCGCCCGTGCCGAACGCGCCGCGCTGCTCGACCGTCGGCACGGCGAAGCTCTCTTCCTTCGTTGCGTTGTTGATGTAGCCCTCGGCGGAGACGAAGTAGAACATGCGCGGCGGCTTATCAGGCCCGCGCGCGTCTTCGAGCGGGCCGCCGAGCACGAAGCCCGCCTGCCCGAAGGTAAACGAGTCCTCGCCGCCGCTCCCGTTGCGCACGGTGAGCGGGCGCAGGTTGATGATCTGCTGACCGGAATTCTGTTGGTCGCCGACAAGCACAGGCTGATTGCTCGCCGTGCGCAGCGCCGACACACCGTTGCCGAGGGCGCTGTCGAACGGGTTGCGCGCGTTGAGTTGGCTGGAGTTGAAGAAGCCATAGATCGTGCCGTGCGTGCCCGCGCCGCCAGACTTCGAGACGGCGTTGACCTGCGCGCCGATGTTTCTGCCGAACTGCGCGGGCGCGAGCAGAGTAATGGCTTGATACTCTTTGACCGACTCGATGGGCTGCGAGTTCAGCGCCACGAACCCTTGCCTTCGCACGCCGATGTCCTCGTCGTTGTTGTCTGAGCCGTCCACCGTAAAGTTATTCGCCCGCGACCTCAGCCCATTGACCGCGAACTGCCCGGCGCTGCCGACGCCCGCGCCGACGCCGGGGCCGGCGACGCTGCCAAGCGTCTGCGGCGGCGGGGCGACGCCGGGCAGCAGCAAGGTCAACTCGTCAAAAGAGCGTGTGACCGTGCGCCCGCCGAGCGGTAAGGTCGAGACTTCTTCTTCGGTGAATGCGCCGCCCTGCCGTGCATCCGAAGCGTTGATGCGCGCGCGTATGTCCGTCTCCTCGGCCGTGAGCGTGGGTGCGCCGGCTGGTGTCGGCGTCGGGCTGGCCGTGCCGGCCGGCGTGCCCGCAGGTGGCGTGGGCGGCGCAGGCGGCGCAGGGTCGAGCGCGACGGGCACGGGCACGACCTCGCCCGTCCGGGTGATGAAGAGGCGCTGCTGCACTTCCTTCGTGACGTAGCCGGGGGCGGAGACGCGGATGGTATAGACGCCGGGCGCAAGGAGGCCCTGATAGAAACGCCCGCGCGTGTCGGAGACCTTCGGGTAGGTCTGCCCCGTCTGCTGGTTGATGATGAGCGCGTTCGCGCCGACTATCGGCTCGCCCGTGTCGGAGTTTGTGACCGTGCCTTCAAACGCGCCCGTCACCGTATCCTGCGAAACGACAGGCAGCGCCGAGAGGATCAGACAGACGATTGTGGCGAGCGCAAGCAAGGGCCGGCTGTGGGGGGGAAGCAATCGGACGTGCGTCATAAGCTCCTCTTGTTGTGCGCCTCAGAGGGCAGAGCGCCTGCGGCCGGCGGGACGGCGCGCAAACATTAACAGGCGCGGGGAATTAGCCAACAGACTTAGGACACGAGCTAACTAAACGGCGCATGAGCCGTGGCTGACTGTACGCGCGTGGATGTATGCGCGGTTGCGTCGGGCGCGCCAAGATGAATAGAACACACGCGGAGACCCACTAAGGTAGAGCGAAAGCTAGGGCAGATTCGGTTTTGTGTCAAGGAAACTTTGCGCAGGGGCACGGGCAAGCGAACGGATCGTCACCTTCAGCCATTTGTTGGGAGCGGTCGGCTCGCTCGCGGTCGAACTGAGCGCGGGCACGGCCGGTGCGGTGGCCAGTCCAGGGCAGGCGATCTTCGACAACCTGATGATCACGCCCGCCACGACGCCTTTCCGCCTCGGTACGTTCCGCCTCGCCAACACAGTCTTCACGCTGAACGAAGGCGTCGGGCGCTTTAACCTGACGGTTGAGCGCACGGGCGACACGAGCGTCACCTCGGCCGTCACCTTCGCCACCGACCCATTCGACGGTAAACCCTGCAACACGGCGGACGGCAAGGCGCGCGCGCGTTGTGACTTCCAGACTTCGGTGGGCCGCTTGCGCTTCCTGCCGGGCGAGACGAGCAAGACGGTCGGCTTCTACGTGACGGACGACTCTTACGTCGAGGGTAACGAGACCTTCCGCGTCGCGTTGGGGAATCCGTCGGAGAATTGGGGCATCACAGACCCGCGCTTCGCCACTGTGACGATTGTGGACAACGATCAGGGGCCGGCGGCGGGGCCTGACAAGCTGGCGCATACGACCGCCGTCACGCAGTACGCGAATCCGCTCAACACCGCGCCGTTCTTCGTGCGCCAGCAGTACCTGGACTTCCTGGGGCGCGAACCGGACGCCGCCGGCTTCCAAGCCTGGGTGGGCATCCTTCAGGGCTGCGCCTACCAGGGCTTCCCCGGCCCCGGCAAGACCGGGCCAGACCCGACCTGCGACCGGGTGACAGTATCCGGCGCGTTCTTCGGCTCGCCGGAGTTTCAGCAGAAAGGTTACTTCGTCTATCGCTTCTACAAGGCGACGTTGCCTGAGCTCTTTACTGGCGGCGGGCGGCAGCCGACCTACGAGGAGTTCCTCACCGACTTGAACAGCATCTCCGGCGAGTCAGCAGCAGAGGTCAACGCGCGTAAGGACGCCTTTGCGCAAGCGTGGTTAGAGCGACCGGACTTTCAGGCATTCTACGAGGGGCTGTCGGACGCCGACTACGTGGACAGGCTGCTGCTCACGGCCGGTCTCAGCTTACCGACCCGTAACCAACTGGTCGCCGATCTCACCGCACACCGGCTGACGCGGGCGCAGGTCTTACGCACGGTGGTGGAAGACCCTGGGCTGTTCAACCGCGAGTTCAACGCGGCGTTCGTCCTGATGCAGTACTTCGGGTATTTGCAGCGCGACCCGGACGCGGGCGGCTATCAAGCGTGGCTCAGCTACCTGAACACGACGGGCGACTTCCGCACTATGATCAACGGCTTCGTCTATTCCGCAGAGCATCAGACGCGCTTCGGGCAGCCTTAACCGGCCGCCCACGACTCGTAGAAATGCGGTAACCACGAAAGCACACGAAGCAACACGAACAGCGTTCAAGCCGTTTCGTGTTGCTTCGTGTGCTTTCGTGGTTACTGCTCACACGGCTGAGAATCAGTAGCCCCTGACCGAGGCAAATGCGGCATTAACATCCAACCTTTTCTCTGCTAGAATGCCCGCTCACATCGGGTCGCACCGACGCAAGGTTTTCGCGAGTCTGCTTTGCCTGCCGAACCGCCCCTTGCTCCTTTGGCACTGCCTGGGTTGCCCGCAACGCAAGTTGATGCCTTGTGGCCCCACACGACGACGCGCCGGCCGCCGCAACATCGCGCCCCACGCTCCTCGTACCGACCCGGTCGCCGTGCCAACTGAAGCTTTACGCCGCGACGAAGTCAAACTGTCCGGCCCTCGTGCCCGTAAATCATATGACGCCCGCCAGCCCAGACCACGCATTACTGGGGCGAGGGCGTCCATCAGGGAAGCTGGAAAAGGAATCCCCGATCATGTCGCTGCCCCCCCGCCGCCCTCGCAATCTACGTCTGCGCAGGATCGCAGTCTCCCTGCTCGCGCTCGGCTGTCTCGTGGCGCTCTACGCCTACGGCCCCGCGCGCGCCTACCGTCACGTTGCGGCCACGCTGCGCAAGCAGAGTCCGCCGCCGCAAGCCCGCCAAGAGTTGACGCAGGCAAAGCCTGGGCGCATCAGCCCCGCCTCCTTGCAGGCTAACGGCCTGATCGCCTACGTCGGCGGCGCAACCGACAACGAAGTGTTCGTGATGAACCCGGACGGCAGCGGGCAGACGAACCTGACGAACAACCCGGCGATTGACGAAAGCCCGTCCTGGGCACCCGGCGGGAAGCAGTTGGCCTTCACCAGCGACCGCGACGGCGACTTCGAGATTTTCACGCTCGACGTGGTCGAGGCGGTGATCATGCAGTTGACGAACAACTCCGCCGCCGACGAAGAGCCGGCCTGGTCGCCCGACGGCTCGCGGATCGTCTTCCAGTCCGACCGCGACGGCAACGACGAAATCTACCTGATGAACGCCGACGGCACGAATCAGGTGCGGCTGACGAACAACGCGGCGCACGACGGCAAGCCCGCGTGGTCGCCCGACGGCCTGAAGATCGCGTTTGAGACCGACCGCGACGGCAACCGCGAGATTTACGTGATGAACGCCGACGGGAGCAGCCCCGTCAACCTCACCAACAACGCCGCCTTCGACGCCGCGCCCGCCTGGTCGCCCGACGGCACGAAGATCGCCTTCTCCAGCGCCCGCACCGGCGACGAAGAGATTTTCGTCATGGACGCCAACGGCACGGGCCAGACCCAGTTGACCAACTCGCCCGGCTCCGACACCAGACCCACCTGGTCGCCCGACAACACCAAGATCGCGTTCAACAGCATCCGCACCGGCACGGACAACATCTTCGTCATGAACGCGAACGGCACGGGCGTGACGCAACTCACCAACGACACGAACGGCAACGTCCAGCCCGACTGGCAGTCCGTCCTCTCCTGCACGCCGCCGCCGCCGAACCTCGTGGCGTGGTATCGCGGCGAGAACAACGCGAACGACAGCGTAGGTGCGAACAACGGCACGCTGCAAAATGGCGCGACCTTCGCCACTGGCGAGGTGGGGGCGGCGTTCAGCCTCGACGGCACGGACGATTTCGTCAGCATTCCTGACGCCCCCGCACTGAGACCGGCGAACGTAACTATCGAGGGTTGGTTTAATTTTGCCTCCGTTGCGGGCGCGCAGGTGCTGGCTTCCAAAACAGTCGGGAGCGGGACAAGGGACTCCTACATATTTTTTTATCAGAGTGGGACGCTCAACGGCGCGGTGGGTGATCTTGGTAGTGCGGGCCAAGTAGTTTCCGGTAGCTTCACCCCGGCGGTCGGCGCTTGGTATCACCTGGCCTACACCTTCAACGACGCGACCGACACGCAGACGCTATACGTGAACGGCGTCAGTTTAGCGTCCGGCACGACCACGAAAACTATCGCCTACGATAACCATCCCTTCCTCATCGGCGGCGAGATCGATAATCAACTGCCCGTCGCCTTCTACGCAGGCCGGGCCGACGAAGTCTCACTTTACAGCGTTGCCCTCACGTCCGCCCAGGTCAAAAACATCTACGACGCCAAGAGCGCGGGCAAGTGCCTGTCCGGCCCCGCCCAGGCCATCCCGGTCTCGAACACGAACGACAGCGGCCCCGGCAGCTTGCGCCAGGCCATCCTCGACGCCAACGCCAGCCCCGGCACGCAGACCATCACCTTCAACATCCCCGGCGCGGGCGTCCACACGATCACGCCCGCTTCGGCGCTGCCGACCATCACCGATCCGGTCATCATAGACGGCTACACGCAGCCCGGCGCGTCGAAGAACTCGCTCGCCACAGGCTCGGACGCCGTGCTGCTCGTCGAACTCAACGGCGCGAGCGCGGGCGCGTCCACGAACGGCCTCGTCATCACCGGCGGCAACTCGGAGGTGCACGGTCTCGTCATCAACCGCTTTGGCGGCGATGGCGTCCGTTTGCTATTCGGTGGCGGCAACACCATCTCCGGCAACTTCATCGGCACGAACGCGGCCGGCACAACCGCCCTCGGCAATAGCAACGGCATCCTGATCGACAACGGTTCGGGCGGCAACATCATCGGCATCCCGGAGTTCGCCGAGCGCAATGTCATCTCCGGCAACAGTGCGATGGCGGTCTGGATCAGGAACTCCGGCGCGAACAGCAACGTCGTGCAGAACAACTACGTTGGCACAAACGCGGCGGGCACGGCCGCACTGAATAACCAGAACGGCATCGTCGTCCAGGGCGGCGCGCAGAACAACACGGTGGGCGGGACGGTCGCGGGCGCGGGCAACGTGGTCGCCGCCAGCAACGACAAAGGCATCGCCGTGCTGGACTCCGGCACGACCGGCAACTTGGTGCAGGGCAACTTCGTCGGCACGAACGCGACGGCCACGGCCGCCATCGGCAACACGACGGTCGGCGTGGCCATCTACGGCGGCGCGCAGAACAACACGGTCGGCGGCACGACCGCCAGTGAGGTCAACGTCATCTCCGGCAACGCGGGCGTGGGGCTTTTGCTCAGCGACGCGGGCACTAGCAACAACACGGTGCTAGGCAACTTCATCGGTACGCAGTTCGACGGCGTGACCGCGCTCGGCAACGCCGGCAGCGGCGTCAGCCTGACGGCCGGCGCGACCGGCAACACCATCGGCGGCACGGGCGCGGGTGCCTTCAACCGCATCGCCTTCAACGGGCAGGACGGCGTCACCGTCAACGGCGCGGCCACCGTCAACAACCGCATCAGCGGCAACTCGATCTACTCGAACGGCACGACCTCACAGCACCTCGGCATTGATCTCGTCGGCACGGACGGCATCACCGCCAACGACGCGGGCGACCCGGACACAGGCGCGAACAACTTACAGAATTTCCCCGTTCTCACCTCCGCCAATTCCAGCGGCGGCAACACGGTGATTCAGGGCACGCTCAATTCGACAGCAAGCACGCAGTTCGCCATCGAGTTCTTCGCCAACAACACTTGCGACACGTCAGGCAACGGTGAAGGGCAGACCTTCCTCGGCTCGACCAACGTCACGACGGACGCGAGCGGCAACGCGACGATCAACACGACGCTGGGCGTCAGCGTCGCCATGGGGCAATTGATCACGGCGACGGCGACCGACCCGGCCGGCAACACGTCAGAATTCTCCGCCTGCCGGCAAGTGCCCGTCACGACGCTCACCGTCACGAACACCAACGACAGCGGCGCGGGTTCTTTGCGCCAGGCCATCCTCGACTCCAACTCCTTCGCCGGCACGCAGACCATCACCTTCAACATCGCGGGCGCGGGCGTCAAAACGATTACGCCAGCGACGGCACTGCCCGACATCACGCAGCCGGTCGTCATTGACGGCTACACGCAGCCGGGCGCGAGCGCGAACACACTCGTCACGGGCGACAACGCCGTGCTGCTCGTCGAGCTGAAGTTCAACGTTGCCGCCGCCGACGCGCTGAAGATTACGGGCGGCGGCTCGACCGTGCGCGGCCTCGTCATCAACGGCAGCGGCGCGGGCAGCAACGGCATCCGGCTCGTGACCGGGGGCGGCAACACGGTCGAGGGCTGCTTCATCGGCACGGACGCCGCCGGCGCGACGGATCAGAGCGGCTTCAATGACGGCGTCATCATCGTCTCAAGCTCGACCAACCTGATCGGTGGCACGACGCCTGCGGCGCGCAACCTGATCTCCGGCAACGGTCTCAACGGCGTCGAGATCAACGGCGGCAACCTGAGCGCCAACGTCATCGCCGGCAACTACCTCGGCACGAACGCCGCGGGCACGGCCGCCATCGGCAACGTGAACGGCGTCAACGTCGCCGGCACGCCCAACATCACCAACAACACCATCGGCGGCACGACTGCGGGCGCGGGCAACCTCATCTCCGGCAATACCGGCGCTGGCATCGGCGTCTCCGGCTCGGCCGTCTCCGGCACGATCATCCAGGGCAACGTCATCGGTCTCAAGTCAGACGGCGCGACGGCGCTGGCGAACGGCAGCTTCGGCATCACCGTGAGCGGGCCGAACACGCAGATCGGCGGCACGACCGCCGCCGCGCGCAACGTCATCTCCGGCAACGGCAACGACGGCATCACGATCAGCACCACCCCCAACACCGTCCAGGGCAACTACATCGGCACGAACGCGGCCGGCACGGCCGCCGTCAGTAACTCCGGGCACGGCATCAGCGTCGCCGGTGGTGCGAACACCATTGGCGGAACGGCCGCGGGCGCGGGCAACGTCATCTCCGGCAACGCGCTTCGGGGCGTCGTCATCAACGGCGGCGGCAGCGGGTCGGTAGTGCAGGGCAACCTCATCGGCACAGACAAGAACGGCACGGTTGACCTGGGCAACAGCGGCGACGGCATCGCCATCGTCGCCACGAACGTTACGGTCGGCGGCGCGAGCGCAGCGGCGCGCAACGTCATCTCCGGCAACAACCAGAGCGGCATCAACGTCAGCAACACCGGGGCCGTCATCAAGGGCAACTACATCGGCGTGCAGGCCGACGGCGCGACCGCACTTCAGAACAACGCCAGCGGCATCACGATTGTCTCCTCGGCCGGCGGCACGACCGTCGGCGGCACGGCCGCGGGCGAAGGCAACGTCATCGCCTTCAACCTGAGCGACGGCATACAGGTGACGGGCGGCAGCCTGAACAACCGCTTCAGCGGCAACTCGATCTTCTCGAACGGCTCGACCGCGCCGAACCTCGGCATTGACCTCCTGGGCACGGACGGCGTCAACGCGAATGACGCGGGCGACCCGGACACCGGCTCGAACAACCTGCAAAACTTCCCCGTCCTCACCTCCGCCAACACCAGCGCCGGCAGCACGACGATCCAGGGCACGCTCAATTCGACCGCGAGCACGCAATTCAGCGTCGAGTTCTTCAGCAACCCGACGTGCGACGCCAGCGGCAACGGCGAGGGCAAGACGTTTCTCGGCTCGACGACTGTCACGACGGACGGGAGCGGCAACGCGACGATCAACACGACCCTGGGTGTCGCGCTCACCGCCGGGCAGGTCGTGACGGCGACGGCGACCGATCCGGCGGGCAACACTTCGGAGTTCTCCGCGTGCGTCAGCGCGGCGGTGCAGGGGCCGAACGACGTGGTCTGGCTGAACGCCGCGAGCGGCAACTGGGGCACGGCCGCCAACTGGCGCGACGGCAACGGCGTCAACCGCGTCCCCGGCGCGGCGGACAACGCATTCATCACGGTGGACGGCACTTACACCGTCACGCTCAACGTCAACGCCAGCGTGAGCACGTTGACCCTGGGCGGCACGACGGGCACGCAGACGCTCGCCAACAGCGCGCAGACCCTCACGCTCGCCACGGGCAGCAAGATCGGCGCGAACGGCGTCTATAACCAGACCGGCGGCACGCTCACCGTCAGCGGCACGCTGACGATTGACGGCAACCTGATCCAGGCGGGCGGCAACCTCAGTGGCACGCACACCTTCACCGGCGCAGGGTTATACAACTGGCAGGCGGGCAGCCTGCGCTCGCCCGGCACGACCACGCTCGCCGCCGGCTTCCAGACGAGCATCAGCGGCGCGGGCGCGAAGTCGCTGCTGCACGGCAGCAGCACAAGCGGCGGGCATGCGCTGGTCAACGCCGGCACGGTCACGTGGACGGGCACAGGTAACATCCAGGCGGGCGACGGCTCGGCGATGACGAACCAGTCGGGCGGCGTCTTCGACATCCAGACGGACGCCGGCTTCGTGTACCTGTTCGGCAATACTCCTTCATTCATCAATCAAGCGGGCGCTACCTTGCGCAAGAGCGCGGGCGCGGGCGCGACCAACTTCGGCCAGTTCAACCTCAACAACGCCGGCACGCTCGACGTGCAGACCGGCACGCTGACCTTCAACAACGCGAACGCCGCGCACACCTTCACCGGCGGCACGACGATCATGGGCGCGGGCGCGGTCGTCATCAACGGCTCCGACCCGACCTTCTCAGGCACAATCGCCATCAACGGCACGCTCACGCTCTCCTCCGGCAACCTGTTCGGCATACACACCTTCACCGGTAGCGGCGTCTTCAACTGGACGGGCGGCAGCTTGCGCGGCGGCGGCGCAATCACCACCATCGCCGCCGGCTTCAACGTCAACATCAGCGGGCCGGGCGGTAAGAGCCTGCTGCACGGCAGCAACACGGCGGGCGGGCACAGCCTGGTCAACAACGGCACGATCACCGTGACAGGCACGGGCAACATCAGCGCGGGCGACGGCGCGGCCATCACGAACGCGGCGGGCGGCCTCTTCGACGTGCAGACCGACATGTCTTTCGCCTACCTGGGCGTCGGCAACACGGCGACGTTCAACAACCAGGCAGGCGCGATCTTGCGCAAGAGCGGCGGCGCGGGCAGCACCACGTTCGGGCAGTTCAACTTCATCAACACCGGCACGATCAACGTCCAGACCGGCTCGCTCGTCTTCAACAACGCGAACGCCAACCACACCTTCAGCAACGGCACGACGCTGTCGGGCGGCGGCCTCGTCCAACTGGCCGGCCCCGACGTGTCAATGGGGGGCGTGATCAACGTCAACACGCCGCTCGAACTCGCCTCCGGCAACCTCCTCGGCCAGCACGTGCTGACCGGCACGGGGCCCTTCAACTGGACGGGCGGTTCCTTGCGCGGCAACGCCGGCCAGACCACCATCGCCGCCGGTCTGCCCGTCAACATCAGCGGCGCGGCGAACAAGACGCTGCTGAACGGCAGCAACACGTCAGGCGGGCACAGTCTCGTCAACAACAGCACGATCACCTGGACGGGCGCGGGCAACATACAGGGCGGCGACGGCGCGACCATCACGAATCAGTCGGGCGGCGTCTTCGACGTGCAGACGGACGCCGGCTTCGTCCACCTGTTCGGCAACACCAACACCTTCGCCAACCAGTCGGGCGCGACCTTCCGCAAGAGCGCGGGCGCGGGCACGACCAGCTTCGGCGCGAGCTTCGACTTCACCAGCTCCGGCACGGTCGATCTCCAAGCCGGTACGGTCAACGAGAGCAACGGCTTCACGCAGTCGGGCGGCACGATCAAGCTGAACGGCGGCAACCTCTCGGCCGGCGGCACGATCACCTTGACGAGCGGCGCGTCGCTCACGGGCGCGGGCACGGTCACCGCGAACGTGTCGAACCAGGCCGTAGTTGCGCCCGGCTCGTCGGCCGGCTGCATCACGATCAGCGGCAACTACACGCAGACCTCCGCCGGCGCGCTCAACATCGAGATCGGCGGCACGACCCCCTGCACGCAGTACGACCAACTCAACGTCACGGGCAACGCCACGCTCGCCGGCACGCTGAACGCGACTTTGATCAACGGCTTCAACCCGCCGGGCTTGACCCAGTTCCAGCCGCTGACCTTCGCCTCGCGCACCGGCACGTTCACGACCGTCACCGGGCCTTTCACCGCGACCTACAGCGCCACCGCCGTGACGCTCGCGAACACGACCAACCTGCTCACGGTCACGAACACGAACGATACCGGCGCGGGTTCATTCCGGCAGGCGATCACCGACTCGAACACGACGGCCGGCGTGCAGACCATCGCCTTCAACATCGCGGGCGCGGGCGTCAAGACCATCACGGCCGCCTCGACGCTGCCGACTATCTCGCAACCCGTCGTCATAGACGGCTACACGCAGCCCGGCGCTTCTGCCAACACGCTCGCCGTCGGCGACAACGCTGTGCTGCTCATCGATCTGAACGGCAACGGCACGAACGGCCTCGTCGTTACCGGCGGCGGCACGACCATCCGCGGCCTCGTCATCCGCAACTTCAACTTCGACGCCGTGTCGCTGCAAGCGGGCGGAAACACCGTCCAGGGCAACTTCATCGGCACGAACGCGGCGGGCACGGCCGCCTCCGGCAGCATAGGCTTCGGCGTGCAGATACAGTCCGCCAACAACCAGATCGGCGGCACGACGCCCGCGGCGCGCAACCTCATCTCCGGCAACGGCTCAAGCTCCGCGAGCGGCATCCAACTCGTCAGCGCCGCCGCAACCGGCAACACGATCCAAGGGAACTACATCGGCACGAACGCAGCCGGCACAGCCGGTCTGCCAAACAACCGCGACGGCGTAGAGATTGGGACGAACGCCACCGGCAACACCGTCGGCGGCGCGGCCGCGGGCGCGGGCAACCTGATCGCCTTTAACGGCCGTCATGGCGTCCGGCTCATCTCTAACCCGGCCAACAACGTCGTTCAGGGCAATACCATCACCAACAACGCGGCGAGCGGCATAGACGCCTCCTTCGGCGGCACGGGCAACCGCTTTGACGCCAACTCGATCAATGCCAACGGCCAACTAGGCATAGACCTCAGCCCGGCCGGCGTGACCCCGAACGACGCGGGCGATGCCGACACCGGCGTGAACAACTTACAGAACTTCCCAGTCCTCACCTCCGCCAACTTTGCCGGCGGCAACACGACGATCCAGGGCACGCTCAACTCGACAGCCAGCACACAGTTCAATATTCAATTCTTCAGTAACGCTGCCTGTGATCCTTCCGGCAACGGCGAGGGCCAGACTTTCATAGGCTCGACCGTGGTCACCACGGACGCGAGCGGCAACGCGACGATCAACACGACGCTGGCGGCGGCGACGACGCCCGGACAGGCTGTGACCGCGACGGCGACGGATCCGAATGGCAATACCTCCGAGTTCTCTGCCTGCCAGGCGGTCGTCATGTCTATCTTGACGGTGACGAACACGAACGACAGCGGCGCGGGCAGCTTACGTCAGGCCATCCTCGATTCGAACGCGACGGCCGGCGTGCAGACCATCACGTTCAGCATTCCGGGCGCGGGCGTCCACACCGTCCAGCCGACCAGCCCGCTGCCCGTGATCACCGCTCCGGTCGTCATAGACGGCACGACGCAGTCCGGCTACAGCGGCACGCCGCTCGTCGAGATTGACGGCACGAACGCGACCTTCACCAACGGCATCAACATCGTCACCGGCGGCGGCGGCACGACCATCCGCGCGCTCGCCGTCAACCGCTTCCAGAGCCACGGCATCAACATAGACACCGCCGACGGCAACACCATCGCCGGCTGCTTCATCGGCACGAACACCGCGGGCACGGCCGCCCTGGGCAACACCATCCACGGCGTCGCCATCGGCAATTCGAACAACAACACCATCGGCGGGACGACCGTCGCCGACCGCAATGTGATCTCCGGCAACGGCGGCGTCGGCGTCTTCCTCATCGGCACGTCCACCAACAACCTCATCGTTGGCAACTACCTCGGCACGGACGTGACGGGCGCGAACGATCTCGGCAACACGCTCGACGGCGTGACCTTCCAAGGTGCGGCGGGCAACCGCGTCGGCGGGACGACCGCGGCCGAGCGCAACGTCATCTCCGGTAACAACCGCGCCGGCATCTTCTGCGATACCGCGAGCAACAACACGATCCAGGGCAACTACATCGGCCTGAACGCCGCAGGCACGGCCGCCATCGCCAGCCCCAGCGGCACGGGCGTCGGCGTGCAAGAGGGCGCTGGTAACACCATCGGCGGGACGGCCGCGGGCGCGGGCAACGTCATCTCCGGCTTCGGCGGCGCGGGCGTCAACATCGGCGGCTCGGCCGCCACGAACAACAACGTCGTGCTGGGCAACCTCATCGGCACGGACGCGGCGGGCACGGCCGCGCTCGGCAACGGCACGGGCGTCGTCATCGCAGGCCAGGCGCAGAACAACATCGTCGGCGGCACGGCCGCTGGCGCGCGCAACGTGATCGCCTTCAGCGCGCAGGCCGGCGTCGCCATCACCGACACGGCCACGGGCAATACCGTGCGCGGCAACAGCATCACGGCCAACGGCGCACTCGGCATAGACCTGAACAACGACGGCGTCACCGCGGACGACGCGGGCGACGCGGACACGGGCGCGAACAACCTGCAAAACTTCCCCGTCCTCGCGTCCGTCATATCGGGCGGCGCGAACACCACCATTCAAGGCACGCTCAACTCGACCGCGAACACGCAGTTTACCGTCGAGTTCTTCGCCAACCCCGCATGCGACGCTTCGGGCAACGGCGAGGGGCAGACCTTCCTCGGTTCGACCTCTGTCACCACCGATGGGAGCGGCAACGCCGCCATCAGCGCGACGCTGGCTGTTGCGACGAGTGCCGGGCAAGCCGTCACCGCGACCGCGACCGATCCGAGCGGCAACACGTCTGAATTCTCCGCCTGCGTCGTGACCACCGGCGCACAGACCTTCACCGTCACGAACACGAACGACAGCGGCGCAGGTTCGCTCCGGCAGGCCATCCTCGACAGCAACGCCACGGCGGGCGTGCAGACCATCGCCTTCCAGATTCCCGGCGCGGGCGTGCGGACGATCACGCCGACTTCGGCGCTGCCCACGATCACAGACCCGGTCGTCATTGACGGCTACACGCAGCCGGGGGCCGGCCCAAGTACGACCGCGCCGGGCAGCAACGCTGTGCTGCTCATCGAACTCAACGGCGGCGGCGCTGGCGGAAGCAATGGCCTCACGATCACGGCCGGCAACAGCGTGGTGCGCGGGCTTGTGATCAACCGTTTCGGCGCGGACGGCATCAGCATCTCCGGCGCGGGCAGCGACCGCGTCGCAGGTTGTTACATCGGCACGAACGCCGCCGGCACGGCCCGGCTCGCCAACGGCGACGACGGCATAGACGTGGAAGCGCCCGACACCTTGATCGGCGGGACGGCCGCGGGCGCGGGCAATCTCATCTCCGGCAACGGCCAGCGCGGCATCGAGTTCGGCAGCGGGGCCCCGCGTCTCGTCGTTGAGGGCAACCTGATCGGCACGAACGCCGCCGGCACGGCCGCCCTCGGCAACGGCGAAAGCGGCATCCGCGGCGGCGTCTTCAACCAGAACTCGCCCGATGCGCGGATCGGCGGCACGACCGCCGGGGCGCGCAACGTCATCTCCGGCAACGGCGAGGCCGGCGTCCACATCCAGGACACCAACGGCGCGACCATCCAGGGCAACTACATCGGCACAGACGCCGCCGGCACGGGCGCGCTCCCGAACACCAGCAACGGGATCATCATCAACAACTCCGCCAACTTCCTCGTCGGCGGCACGACCGCCGGGGCGCGCAACGTCATCTCCGGCAACACGGGCAGCGGCGTGTTCATCTTCCAGAACGCCCCGTCCAACGTCGTGCAGGGCAACTACATCGGCGTCGCCGCCGACGGCACGAGCGCGCTCGGCAACACGGGCAGCGGCGTCGCCGCCGTCGGCGGTGCTGCGGGCAACCAGATCGGCGGCACGGGCGCGGGCGCGGCCAACCTGATCGCCTTTAACAACGGCCACGGCGTGGTGATTGACGCCGGGACACGCAACGCCGTCCTGTCCAACTCCGTCTTCGCTAACGGCGGCCTCGGCATCGCCCTCGCCAACGGCGGCAACAACAGCCAGCCCGCGCCCGTGCTGACTTCCGTCACCAGCGGCGGCGGCAACACGACGGCGCAGGGCACGCTGACCGGCCCATCCAACGTGACCTTCAACGTCCAGTTCTTCGCCAACAACGCCTGCGATCCTTCGGGCACGGGCGAAGGCCAGACGTTCATCGGCTCGACCTCGACCACGACCGACGCTGCGGGCAACGCAACCTTCAACGCCGTGCTGGCGAGCGCCGTCGGCGCTAACCAGGTCGTCACCGCCACGGCGACCGACGCGGCCGGCAACACGTCGCAGTTCTCGGCCTGCGTCGCCGTCTCCACGCCGCCGCAGACGTTCATCATCAGCGGCAGCATCCGCGATGCGGGCAACATCCCACTCGCGGGCATCATCGTCAACCTCACCGGCTCGACGAGCAGGAGCACGACGACGGACGCCGCCGGCAACTACTCGTTCGCGAGCCTCGCGGCCGCCGGTAACTACACGGTCACGCCCGGCAGCGTGTGCTACACGTTCACGCCCGCGAGCCGCACGTTCCCGAACCTGAGCGCCAACCAGACGGCCAACTTCACCGGCACGCTCGCCACGTTCACCATCGGCGGGCGCGTCGCGGACGCATCGAACAACGGCATCGGCGGCGTGCCCGTCACGCTGACGGGCACGCAGAACGCGAGCACGACGACGGACGCCGCCGGCAATTACGCCTTCAACGGCGTCGGCTGCGGCGGCAACTACATCGTCACGCCGGCCCGCGGCGGCTTCACCTTCAACCCCGCGAACGCGCAGTTTGTGGGTCTCAGCGCGAACCAGACGGCGAACTTCACGGGCACGGCGCTGCCGACGGGCACGCAACCGATCACGGGGCACGTGGCGGACACGAACGGCAACGCCCTCGCGGGCGTGACCGTGACGCTCACGCAGGTGCAGGGCGTGAGCGAGGCGACGCTGGCGACGACCAGCACCGACGGGGCGGGGAACTACGGCTTCAACGCCGCGGTCGGCGGCGACTACCGCGTCGCGGCGACGAAGGTCAACGTCGTCTTCACGCCCGCGTCGCACACCTTTCTCAACCTGTCCGCCCCGCAGGTCGGCAACTTTACGGGCATCACGTCGGTCAACGTGAGCGGGCGGCTGGTTGACGACGCGCGCCGCGGCGTCGAGGGCGTGACGATGGTGCTGAGCGGCACGGTCACGCGGCGCACAGAGACGACGGCAGGCGGCCTCTTCCTGTTCACCAACCTGCCGCCGGGCGGCACGTACACCGTCGTGCCCGAAGACAACGTGCGCATCTACAGCCCTGCGCGCGTGGACAACCCGCCGACGGGGCAGCCCGTCAACTTCAACGGCACGCCGAACCCCAACCCGACGCCCACGCCGCCCATCGTCGGCGACTTCAGCACGGGCAGCGTGCCCGATCCGCGCGTCTTCAGCACGGGTCTGCTGACGCAGCCGCCCGGCTCGACCGACCCGGCGGTGACGGTGCAGCAGTCGGGCGGGAAACTCGTCATCATCCCGCGCGGCGGCACGACGGACGCGGCCTTTAACGGCATCGTGAGCGTTGACGCAATTGACTTCACCAACGCGACGGCGAGCGTCGAAGTTGATCAGACGGCTGACAACGGCGCGCAGACCGTCTTCGGCATCGGCGCGGACGACCGCAACTACTTCCGCTTTATCGCACAGGACATAGAACCGGCGTCGCCGCAGGCAGGTAGCAAGCAGGCTGACGGCAACCCGCGCCCGGAGACGCTACGCCAACTGATCTTCCAGGTCAGGCAGGCGGGCACGCTCCAACCCGTCTTTCCGGGGCCGAGCGTCCCGCTCGACCCGGCGCAGATGCGGTTCTGGCGCTTCCGCCACGAGGCGGCCACGCGCACCATGTACTTCGAGACCAGCCCGGACGGCAACAACCCGTGGACGATCCGCGCGCAGTTCCTGCTGCCCGGCCCCGTGGGCGCGCTCGCCGCCGAGTTGAGCGCGGGCACGGCCGGCGCAATCGCGAGTCCGGGGCAGGCGATCTTCGACAACCTGATGATCACGCCGAGCCGCGAGGTCTTCCGCGCCGGCACGTTCCGCCTGACGAACACAACCTTCCGGCTGAACGAGGGCATCGGCAACTTCAACCTGACGGTCGAGCGCACAGGCGACACGAGCGTCACCTCGGCCGTCACCTTCGCCACCGACCCGTTCGACGGCCGGCCCTGCAACATCGTGGACGGGAAGGCGCGCGCGCGTTGTGACTTCCAGACTTCGGTGGGCCGTCTGCGTTTTCTGCCGGGCGAGACGAGCAAGACCGTCACCTTCTACGTGACGGACGACTCCTACGTCGAAGGCGACGAGACGTTCCGCATCGCGCTCGGCAATCCGTCGCCCAACTGGGGCATCACCGACCCGCGCTTCGCCACGCTGACCGTCGTGGACAACGACCAGGGGCCGCAGGCGCGCGCCGAACGCGCAACGCAGGCTACGCCCGCGCCCACGTTGCAGCAGGTGAACCCGGTCAACGTCTCAAACTTCTTCGTCCGCCAGCAGTACCTGGACTTCCTGGGGCGCGAACCGGACGCCGCCGGCTTCCAAGCTTGGGTGGGCATCCTTCAGGGCTGTGCGTACCAGGGCTTCCCCGGCCCCGGCAAGACCGGGCCAGACCCGACCTGCGACCGGGTGACAGTATCCGGGGCGTTCTTCGGCTCGCCGGAGTTCCAGCAGAAAGGTTACTTCGTCTATCGCTTCTACAAGGCGACGTTGCCTGAGCTCTTTACTGGCGGCGGGCGGCAGCCGACCTACGAGGAGTTCCTGACTGACCTGAACAGCATCTCCGGGCGCACGGCGGCCGAAGTCAACGCGCGCAAGGACGCGTTCGCCGACCTGTGGCTTGAGCGGCCCGATGTGCGCGCGCTCTACGAGGGGCTGTCGGATGCGGACTACGTGGACAGGCTGCTGCTGACGGCGGGCCTTACCTTACCGACCCGTAACCAACTGGTCGCCGACCTGGCGGCGCACCGGCTGACGCGGGCGCAGGTCTTACGCACCATCGTGGAAGACCCCGGTCTGTTCAACCGCGAGTTCAACGCAGCCTTCGTCCTGATGCAGTACTTCGGGTATTTGCAGCGCGACCCGGACGCGGGCGGCTACCAGGCGTGGCTCAGCTACCTGAACACGACGGGCGACTTCCGCACTATGATCAACGGCTTCGTCTATTCCCTGGAGTACCAGTCGCGCTTCGGCACGCCGTAGAGGAAGGGATGAGGGCGGAGGGATGAGGGATGAAGAAAGACAAGCTCTTATTCATCCCTCATCCCTCTGCCCTCATCCTTGCCCTTAGTTCGTCGAGCGCCGCGCCGAGCCGTTCGAGGCCGGCGGTGAAGGTGGCGGGATCGCCGCCGAGACCGAGGCGGAAGTGTGTGGGGGCGGCGAAGAAGTGGCCGGGGACGACCGTAGTTTCGTACTTGTCGCGCAGCAACTCGCACAGCCGCGCCACGTCCCCGCCGCGCCATTGCGGGAAGGCGACCGTGCCGTGTTGGCTGGGCGGGCAGTCGAGAGCATCGCGCGTCGCCAGGAATGAGTTCAGCGCGGCGCGGTTCGTGGCGAGCAGACTTTCGGCGCGCGCAGCGATGCGCGGGAGTTGGGCGAGCGCGACGCAACTCAGCCGCTCGGCCGGGTGCGCCGCAATCACGCCGAAGAGATCGTTGAGCCGCCACAGCCGCTCGGCGAGCGCAGGCTCCGCGAGAATCCAGCCGCAACGCAGACCGCTCAACCCGTAAACTTTCGTCAGGCTGTTGGTGACGACGAACTCCGCGCCGAGGTGGAAGGCGGAGCGCGGCGCACGCTCGAACAGCGCGTCGAGATAGACCTCGTCCACCAGCACGCGCGCGCCCGCCGAGCGCGCGATGTCGCCGAGCGCGCGGAGCGTCGCCTCGTCCGTGTACGCGCTGGACGGGTTGTGCAGGTTCGTGATGACGACGAGGCGCGTGCGGGGCGTGACGTGCCGCGCGATCTCTTCCGGCTCGACGGCGAAGCCGCGCGCGAAGTGTCTGTTGAAGCGTTTGACCGTCGCGCCGAGGTGCGCGGCCGTCGCGACTAATAGATCGTAAGCCGGGCTTTCGATGATCACTTCGTCGCCCGGTCGCAGGAGCAGCGCCATGAGGAGATGGTTCGCGCCCGATGTGCCGGTTGCGGCGACGACGCAGTCGGGTGTGACGCCGCACTTGGCGGCGATGGCCTGTTGCAAGGGTTCGTAACCGTAGAGGCTCGGCCCGCTAAGCTCTATGTCTGCGAGTTGCACGTCAAGCTCGGCGAGCGGATAGTTCATCACGCCGCTCGACGCGAGGTTGAAGCGCGCCTGCGAGCGCATCTTGGCCCAGATCATGTAGGCGGAACTGTCCACCCGCACGTCTTCGCTCATGCGTACCTCCGCCGCCGCCAGAAGAGATAGACCGGCAGCCCCGCCAACACGATGATCAGTCCGATAACGCTGTTCGCCGGGTACTTGTAGATCGTGCTCAGCACGATCAGCCAACACGCCGCGACGAAGCACAGCGTCGTGAACGGGTGGCCGGGCACGCGAAAGCCGCGCGCGGCGTCAGGTGCGGCAACGTCGGTGCGGCGTCTGCGGAAGACGAACAGGGCCGCGCCGGTCAGCCCGAACCAGATGAAGTCAACGGAGACGACGTAGTTGAGAATCTGTTCGTAGCGCCCCGACAGAGCAATGACGACGGCGCAGACGCCTTGCAACGCAATCGCCACGACGGGCACGCGCGTGCGCGGGTGAAGCCACGCGACGCGCCGGAAGAACAGCCCGTCGGCCGCCATTGCGAAATAGACGCGCGGCGCGGTCAGCATCCCCTGGCTCAGAAAGCCGAGCGTCGAGACGGCGATGCCGGCCGCGATCAATGTCGCCCCGCGCTCGCCCAAAGCGAGCCGCATCACGGCGGAGGCGGGCGTGCGCGTCTGCGCTAACTCTTCCGCGCCGAGCGCGCGCAGGCAGACGAAGCTCACGCCGAGGTAGAGCACGATGACGCCGACGACGCCGACGAGCAGTCCGCGCGCCAGGTCGCGGCGCGGGTCGCGCATCTCGCCCGCGACGAAGCTCGCCGTCTGCCAGCCGCCGTAGGCGAACATCACGGGCGTCAGCGCCGCGCCCATTGCCGTCACGAGCGAGAGCGACGGCGGGCGATCAAAGAGGGGCCGCGCGACGGCGTGCGGCTCGCCGACGAACAGCAGTCCGCATGCGACGAGCAGGACGATGGCGAGAATCTTGACGATCATCAGGGCGTTCTGCACGTTGCTGCCGGAGCGCACGCCGAGACAGTTGACGACGGTGAGCAGGGCGAGCGCGGCGGCGGCGACCGCACCGTCCGACAGGGGCACGCCGGTCAACTCAAGGAAGTAGCGCGCGAAGGTGACGGCGACCGCGGCCATGCCGCCCGTCTGCGTCACCAGCAGCAGCGCCCAGCCGTAGATGAAGGCGACCGACGGGTGAAACGCCTCGCGCAAGTAAACGTACTGCCCGCCCGTGCCCGGCAGCCGCGCCGCCAACTCCGCATAGACGAACGCGCCCGCAAGCGCGATTGCGCCGCCTATCAGCCACGCGCCCAGGATCAGGAGCGGCGTGTGCACCTGTTGGGCCACGACGTAAGGGTTGATGAAGATGCCCGCGCCGACGATGCCGCCCATCACGATCATCGTCGCGTCGAACAGTCCGAGTTGGCGCGCGAGCCGCGGGCGCGGATCAGGTTTGTGTTGATCAGTCATCTGGGGCCGGGTCGGGCGGAACAGTTTTAACACAGCGGACTCTAAGAGCACAGAGGGAGGAGCGATCTCAGACGTGAGTTCTGCTTTGCGCCCTACGGCGGCCCCCTCCGCGTTCTTTGCGGTTAAAGTTTTTCTCTTAACCGCAAAGAACGCTAAGCGGGCCGCGAAGGGCGCAAAGAACACTCCCGTCTTAAACAGTTCTAGGAAGCGGGCGGCTGTGGACAGGGCCGGGCGGCGGCCCTTATGCTTGCCCGGACGGCTCAAGCACGAGTGAGCGGAGGGCAATTGCTTGTATTCGGCGCAAATCACGCGGGCCAACCCGACCTGTCTCATCCTCTTAGTTGATCAGTCGCGCTCGATGGCGGACGCCCTGCCGGGCGACGCCGGCATCCGCAAGGCCGACTTCGTCGCCGACGTGGTCAACCACACGCTCCACGATCTCGTCATCCGCTGCACCAAGACCGAGGAGGTGCGCAACTACTATTACGTCTCGGTCATCGGCTACGGGCGCACGGTCGGGAGCGCGCTCGCCGGCCTCCTGGCCGACCGGCAGAGCGCGCCCATCGCGGAGGTCGCCGAGTACCCGATGCGGATTGAGACGCGGCTGAAACGCGTGCCGGACGGCGCGGGCGGCGTGGTCGAGATGCCGGTGCGCTTCCCCGTGTGGCTCTACCCGGTGGCGGACGGCGGCACGCCGATGTGCCAGGCATTCACGCGCGCGAAGACGATCTTGCAGGAGTGGCTGGCGCAACACCCGCGCGGCTTCCCGCCGACCGTGCTGCACCTGACGGACGGCGAATCAGGCGACGGCGACCCGACGACAATCGGGCGCGAGATCATGTCCCTGGGGACGGACAACGGGCAGGTGCTCCTGTTCAACTGCCACGTCTCCTCGCGCCGCACGCCCAAGATCGAGTACCCGGCGACGGACTGGTCTCTGTCCGACGGCTTCGCCCGCACGCTCTTCGAAATCTCCAGCCAACTGCCGGATAACTTCATCGCCGCCGCGCAGCAGCTCGGCGTTGCGGTCGAGGCGGGCGCGCGCGGCTTCGTCTTCAACGCCGACCCGTCCTCCGTCGTACAGTTCTACGAGATCGGCACGAGCCTCACCGGCATGACGCCCCACATCTGGATGGACGCGTGAATGCTGGGAGCGCGGGCGCGCGCGCCCGCCTAAGCGTGCTAAAGCACGCTTCAAAAACATGCGCCGTCATTCGAGCGTGAGTGATGATGCTTCCTTTTGTTCGCGCTCACGCGCTCAAGGCGGGCGGGACGCCCGCGCTCCCGGCGAGACGTTGTATGTCGTATCTACAGGTTCAGCAATTTCTGCTGCCGAAGGAGGGGGCGCAGGAAGCAGAGTGCGAGGACGCCATCGGCGTGAACCTGGCGGCGGGGCGGTTCGCCGTGGCGGACGGCGCGACGGAGGCGTTCGACGCGCGGAGTTGGGCGCGACAGTTGGCGGAAGGCTGGGTGGCGTCAGAGCCGCCGGCTCTGACGCGCGAAGCGTTCGGCGCGTGGGTCGCGGGGCGGGGCACGGCCTTGCACGAGTCGTGGCAGGGGCGTGCGCTGCCGTGGTACGCGGAGGAGAAGGCGCGGCGCGGGTCGTTCGCGGCGTTCGTCGGGGTGCAGTTCGAGTTGACGAACGGCGCGGCGCGCTGGTCTGCCGTCGCGCTCGGCGACTCGTGTCTGATTCAGCGGCGCGGCGCGCGCATCTGCCACGCGCTGCCGGTCGCGGATCATCAGCAGTTCACTTCGACGCCGCTGCTCGTCCCTTCGCTCAGCCAGTTGCACGAGGCGGCGCTCGGCAGGACGCTGGTGGAGAGCGGCGCGGTCGAGCCGGGCGACGTGCTGTGGCTGTTGAGCGACGCGACCGCCGAGTGGTTTCTCAAGCGCGCCGCCGAGCACGACGACGCGCTCGACGAACTTGACCGGCTGCTCGCGGCCGGACGCACGGACGCGCTCGCCGCCCTCTTCCAAGCGGAGCGGCGGGCGCGTAGAATCAAAGACGACGACGTGGCGGTCGTCCGCATCAGAGTAGCTGTTAGCGATTAGCTGTTAGCCGTTAGCTTGTGCCTGTTGCATAAGTTATGCGTGCAGCGCAAGGCAAAGCAAAGTTTTAAGCTAACGGCTAATAGCTAATCGCTAACAGCTTCTTCCGCGACATGCAGAGTCAACGCCCCATCTCCTGGCCGTCGGCGCGTCTCTTCACGGAGGCGATACAGTGCCCGGCCGTCTGTTTCGCGCACCCGGAGCTGCGCGACACGATCCCGGCCGTGGATCGGCTCGGCATGCCGCTGGTCACGTCGGGGCAGTTCGCCTACGTCTATAAGCTGCGGTCGCAGCACGGCGTCTATGCGGTGCGCTGTTTCCGCGGCCACCTCGGCGACCGCGAGCAGCGTTATCAAGCGATTGACGAGCACCTGCGCGCGCACCCGCTTGCGCCGCTCGCCAAGTTCGCCTACGACGCGCACGGCATACTCGTTTCCGGGCGCAGGTATCCCGTGCTCGTCATGGAATGGCTCGACGGCCCGACGCTCGACGTTTATCTCGCCGAGGTCACGGGCCGCCGCGACGTGCTGCTGCACCTGGCGGACGAGTGGCTGCGGCTGCTGGCGGCGTTGCGCGCGGCGGGCGTGGCGCACGGCGACCTGCAACATGGCAACATCATCGTCGAGCATGGGCAGTTCCGGCTCGTTGACTTCGACGGCATGTTCGTGCCGGCGATGGCCGGCTGGTCTGCGAGCGAGATCGGGCATCAGCACTACCAGCACCCGGCGCGCAACGCGCGCTACTTCAACGCAGACCTCGACAACTTCTCCGGCCTCGTCATCTACCTGTCGCTCGTCGCGCTCGCGGAGCGCCCCGAACTCTGGGCGGAGTTTCACGACGAGAACCTGTTGTTCACGAAAGACGATTTCGTCGCGCCGGAGCGTTCGCGCCTGCTGGCGCGGATCAAAGAGATCGGCGGCGAGACGCGCGACTTGGCGGAACTGCTGGAAGCGGCGGCGCGCAGTGAGCCGGAGGCTGTGCCGAGCCTGCTCGACGTGAAGAGTCTAGGTGATGCGGCGCGTCTGCCGGCGTGGCTGCACGTGCCGGTCGAGGCGGACGTGGTCGGGCAGACGCGGGAAGCGCCGCAGGCGGGGCCGCCGCCCGCCTCCGTGCGCGCGCCCGTGTGGGTGCGTGCGCAGGCGCAGCAGACAGGTTCGCGGCTGCCCTCGACGCCCGGCTCAATCGCGGTGCAGAGCGTGTTCAGCGGCCCCGTCCAGACTGTGCCGCAGCACATCGGCATGAACCCGCCGAGCGACATATTTGATCTGGGGCAGAACGCGATCCGCCACGCGCGCACGTTCGCGCGCGAGCGAAAATCTTTCTTCTGGTGGTACATCGGTCTCTACAATTTTCTCTACCTGATGGGGATGCCGTTCGGCGCGGCGCTCATCTTCACGGTGCTCATGCTGGCCGGCATCTGCCTCATCTACGGCGTGCTGCGCGCCATGCGCGAGCCGCAGGCGGCGCTGCTCAACTCGGGCGCGGCGGCGACGGCCGCGCTGCCTTACGGGGCGGGCGGGCAGGGGCGCACGCCGCAGTGGAGTCTGCTGCCGTCAACCCCGGCCGCGCCGCCGCCGCGCCAGGCGGCGGTCGTGGTCAAGCCGGTCGTCGGCAATCTGACGCTCGCCATCTACCACCAGGACACCTGCGAGTGGGCGCAGAAGATACCGCAGAAGAACCGCGTGTCGTTCGCCTCGCCCGACGCGGCGCGCGCCGCCGGCTATCGCCCCTGCCAGGTCTGTTTCCTGCCTCGCCCCGCCTGGTGAGTAGGCGTAACCATCAACACACGCGCCGTGAGGGAAGGGCATGAAGGCGTGCACGCTAACCAACCCCGCGCCGATTGACGCGCGCCCGCTCGCTTACGTGGACGTGCCCACGCCCAGCCCCGCGCCCGGCGAAGTGCTCATCGCCGTGCGCGCCTGCGGCATGTGCCGGACGGACTTGCACGTCGTCGAAGGCGACCTGCCCGTGCGCCGCGCGCAGATCATTCCGGGTCATCAGATCGTCGGGCGCGTCGCGGCTTTGGGCGCGGGCGTGACCGACCTGCGCGTCGGCAACCGCGTCGGCGTAGCGTGGCTGCACCGCACCTGCGGCGTCTGCCGCTTCTGCCGCACGGCGCGCGAGAACCTTTGCGACCGCGCCGAGTTCACCGGCTGGACTGCACACGGCGGTTACGCCGAATACGCGGTCGCGCCCGCCCGCTTCGTCTATCAACTGCCTGCGGGCTTCGACGACCTGCAAGCCGCGCCGCTGCTGTGCGCCGGCATCATCGGCTACCGCGCGCTGCGCCTGACGGGACTCGACGAATTGAGCGCAGGGTGGTCAGGCGCGCGCCTCGGCATCTACGGCTTCGGCGCAGCCGGCCACGTCTGCATCCAGCTAGCCCGCGCGCGCGGCGCGGAGGTCTATGTCGCCACGCGCGACCGCGCGCTCCATCAGACGCTCGCCGCCGAGTTGGGCGCAACTTGGGTGGGCGACGCCAGCGACGCGCCGCCGGTGAAGCTGGACGCGGCTATCATCTTCGCCCCGGCGGGCGAGCTTGTGCCCGTCGCCTTACAGGCGCTCGACAAGGGTGGCGCACTCGTCCTCGGCGGCATCCACATGAGTCCCATTCCGAGTTTCCCTTACGCGCTCATCTACGGCGAGCGCATCGTCCGCAGCGTCGCCAACAACACGCGCCGCGACGGGCAAGAGTTCCTCCGCGAAGCCGCCCAGATACCCGTCCGCACGCATACCGAAAGCTTCCCACTCGCCGCCGCGAACCAGGCCCTCGCGGCGCTCAAGCACGACGCTATCCGCGGCGCGGGCGTGCTAATCTGCGGCGACGATAACAGGGCAGATTAGATGAGCAAATGAGATTTGGTGCTGATCGAAGCAAGTATAGGTAACTATTCAGGTCTCAAGGGGTGCTTTTCGAGCGGCAGGGGCTTGCCGGTCAGGGCGCGTTCGAGCGAGTAGAGCAGGGCGTACCCTTGCTTACGTGCCGTCGAGAGGTAACTCCGCACCC
>Ga0081539_10002273_pt1 | contig 27841 bp, 22 predicted proteins | sample TabmetS4T2R2_FD_71023 | JGI IMG/M metagenome (GOLD analysis project Ga0081539, IMG submission 71023) | Tabebuia heterophylla rhizosphere microbial communities from the University of Puerto Rico - S4T2R2 | ecosystem: Host-associated > Plants > Roots > Rhizosphere ... | reverse complement strand
CGGCCCAGCCGCTCGGCGTTGTCGGCGATCACGTCGGCGAAGCGGTGCATCAGGCGGGCCCGCTCGAAGCCGGTCATCCGGCCCCCCTCCCCGGACAGAGCCGAGCGGGCCGCCGCGACCGCCGCGTCGATGTCCTCAACCGTGCCTTCCGGAATCGCGGCCCACGGCCTGCCGGCGTACGGGTTGAGCGACTCGAACGTCTGCCCGGACGACGACTCGACGAACCGGCCGCCGATGTAGAGCTGGAACTCCTGCAGTTTCTCGGTGGTGGCCATCCGTGGTTTCCTCCTAGAGCGGTCAGATGACCCCGTCATCCCGGAGCCGTTCGATGTCGACAGGTTCGAGGTTCAGCAGTTCGCGCAGGACCGTTTCGGTGTCCGCGCCCAGCGGCGGGCCGGCGTGACGTACCTGGCCGGGTGTGGCGGACAGCTTCGGGAACGCGGCCTGCATGACAATCTCGCCGTATCTCTCGTCCGGCACCCGCACCAGCGACTCGCGGGCGGCGAAGTGTGGATCTGCCACCATGTCCTTGGGCTCGTACACCAGTCCGGCCGGGACGCCGGCCTCGTGCAGCAACTCCAGGGCCTGGGCCGAGGTGTGGGTAAGGGTCCACGCGGAGACGATCGCGTCGATCTCGGCCACGTGCGACGCACGGGCCTGGTGATCGGCGAACCTCGCGTCGGTGGCCAGATCCGGATGACCCATCGCGCGTACCAGGCGGGCGAACACCGAGTCCTGGTTTGCCGCGATCAGGACCTGGCCGTCCTCGGTGGGATACACATTGCTCGGCGCGATGCCCGGCAGGGTCGGGCCGGTGCGTTCCCGGGAGAGTCCTTCAGCGTGCCAGTCGATCACGAGTGCCTCGGTCACCGCCAGCACCGACTCGTAAATGCTCGCGTCGACCACTTGGCCGCGACCGGTGCGGTGGCGCGCTTCCAGGGCGGCGAGCGCGCCCAGCGCGCCGAACATCCCGGTCAGCGAGTCACCGATGCTCACGCCGACCCGGGTCGGCGGCCGGTCGGGGTATCCGGTGAGCGCCCGAAGCCCGCCCATGGCCTCGCCGATCGCGGCGTACCCGGCGCGCCGAGCGTACGGGCCGTTCTGACCGAAGCCGCTGATCCGCACCATGATCAACCTTGGGTTGACAGCGGACAGATCGTCCCAGCCCAGCCCCCACCGCTCCATCGTTCCCGGCCGGAAGTTCTCCACCAGGACGTCAGCCTTCTCGGCGAGTCGCCGGACCAGATCCTGACCGGCCGGACTGCGCAGATTGATAGTCACACTGCGCTTGTTGCGTCCGGTGACACGCCACCAGAGCGAGTCGCCGTCGTCCGTCCGGTGTCCCCACTGGCGCAGCACATCCCCGACGCCGGGTGGCTCGATCTTCACTACGTCGGCACCCAGGTCGCCGAGCAACTGGCCGCAGAACGGACCCGCGATGACCTGACCCAGCTCGAGCACCCGAATGCCGGCGATGGCCTCGCTCATGTTCCTGCTCCTCGATGTCCGCAGACGCCGACGTCGGCCCGGCCGATGCGAGCAGCGTATGAATCCGCATTCCGGCCGCACTATCCGCGCGGTGCACGAGCGCCATCCGTTCCGTGCAGAACTTCCGCGACACCTCCGCACGCTGCGGATATCGCGACGCGTCGGGGTCTTCCTACCGTGAGCCGATGGCCGACGTGAGCGTCGTCGAGGTAAGCCCGCGTGACGGCTTGCAGAATGAGAAGACCTTGCTGCCCACGGGGGCGAAGCTGGAGCTGATCAAGCAGCTGGTGGACGCCGGCGCCACCCGCATAGAAGCCGTGTCGTTCGCCCATCCCCGGCTGGTGCCGGCGATGGCTGACGCGGAAGCGGTGATGGACGGTGTGCCCCGCACCCCCGGCGTCTCGTACGCGGGGCTGGTCCTCAACCGCCGCGGGCTCGACCGCGCTGTCGCCTCCGGTGTCGACGAAGTGAATTTCGTCGTCTGCGTCAGCGACACGTTCAGCCGGCGCAACCAGAACATGTCGACACACGACAGTCTGCGAGCCGCGATGGACGTCGTGGCCGCGGCGCGCGAGCGCGGACTCTTCACCACGGTCACGCTGGCGACCGCGTTCGGCTGCCCGTTCGAGGGTGAGGTCGACCCGGCCGCGGTGATCGCTCTCGCGGTCGAGGCAGCCCGCAGCGGGGTCGACGAGATCGCCCTCGCCGACACCGTCGGTGTGGGCGTGCCCACCCAGGTCCGGAACCTGGTGGCCTCGATCCGGGCCGAGATCGACGAGCACGTCGCGTTGCGCTGCCACTTCCACAACACCCGCAACACCGGCTTCGCCAATGCGCTGGCCGCCGTCGACGCCGGCGTCACGGTGCTCGACGCGAGCGCCGGCGGCATCGGCGGCTGCCCATTCGCCCCGGCCGCCACCGGCAACATCGCCACCGACGACCTGGTCTACCTGCTGGAACGGATGGGCATGCGGACCGGCATCGATCTCGGCACCCTGCTGCCCACCGCCGAATTCCTTACCGAGCATCTCGGATACCAGGTGCCGGCGCTGCTGCCGCGGGCGGGCACGTTCCCGTGAACCTCACCCACCGGATCCTCCGATCACATCTGGCGGCCGGCGATCTCGTTCCCGACGCCGACATCACGCTGCGCGTGGACCAGGTTCTCGTCGAGGACGCCACCGGCACGATGACCGGAATGCAGTTCGAGATGCTGGGCCCCGAGAAGCTGGGCGCCGGCGAGGTCGCCGTTCCGCTCGCGGTGCTGTACGTCGATCACAACGTCATCCAGATCGACGACCGCAACATGCAGGACCACCGGTATCTGCGCTCGTTCGCCGAACGGTACGGGCTGCGGTTCTCCCCGCCCGGCCACGGGATCTCCCACTACATCCACCTGGAGCACTTCGGACGCCCCGGCGAAGTGCTCGTCGGCGCCGACTCGCATACGACGATGGCCGGCGCGCTCGGCATGCTGGCGACGGGCGTCGGCGGCCTGGAAGCAGCCGTCGCGCTCGCCGGTTACGGCTTCGAGCTGCGCTGCCCGCGGGTGATCGGCGTCGAGCTGACCGGGCGGCTGAACGCCCCGGTGGAGCCGAAGGACGTCATCCTCGAGCTGCTGCGCCGCTACGGCGTGCGGGGCGGCCGGGGCGCGGTGTTCGAGTTCTTCGGTGCCGGCGTCCGGGACCTGTCCATCACCGGCCGGGGCACGATCTGCAACATGGTGGTCGAGACCGGCGCCACCACCGGGATCTTCCCGGCCGATGAGCAGACCCACCGATGGCTCGGCGACCACGGCCGCGAGGCGGACTTCCGGCCGATGGCGGCGGACCCGGACGCCTCGTACGACGCGGTGGAGCACATCGACCTGAGCCGGCTGGAGCCGCTGGTGGCCGTACCGCACTCGCCGGGCGACGTCGTGCCGGTGGCTCAGGTCGCCGGCACCGAGATCGTGCAGGTGTGTGTCGGCTCGTCGGTCAACAGCTCGTACGAGGATCTCGCCACCGTCGCCGCGACGCTGCGCGGGAATACCGTCTTTCCCGGGGTGCAGCTGACCGTCACGCCGGGTTCGCGGGAAATACTGGACACGATCGTCCGGTCGGGCCTGTACGCCGATCTGCTCGCCGCGGGGGCCCGGATGCTGGAGCCGATCTGCGGACCCTGTATCGGGATCGGGCAGGCTCCGGTCAAAGGCCGGCCGTCGTTGCGAACCTTCAACCGCAACTTCCCCGGCCGCAGCGGCACCGCCGAGGACCGGGTGTACCTGTGCTCGCCGGCGACCGCCGCCGCGTCGGCGCTGACGGGTGTCATCACCGATCCCCGGACGGTCGACCGGCAGCGATTGCGCCCCGCCGTCCCGCCCGACCCTTCGATCGGGCAGCGCCTCATCACCCGGAGGCCGGCTGACCGGGCGGTCGTGATCGAACGGGGCGACAACATCGTCGAACCGCCACTGCCACCGCCGCCGCCCGCCGATCTCGACGCGCGCGTGCTCATCGTGGTCGGCGACGACGTCTCCACCGGAGACATGGCCCCCGACGGCGCGATCGGCATGGCGGTCTGGTCCAACATCGCCGAGTGCGCCCGGTTCATGTTCCGCCGCATCGATCCCGGCTTCCACGACCGCGCCCGCTCCTGGGGCGGTGGTCTGATCGTCGGCGGCGACAACTACGGCCAGGGGTCCTCCCGGGAGCACGCCGCGCTGGCACCGCTGTACCTGGGCGTCCGGGCGGTCGTCGCCGCCGGCTACGCTCGCATTCACCGCCGCAACCTGATCAACGTCGGCATCCTGCCACTTGTCTTCGCCGACCGGTCCAATCACGACGCCGCCGCGGTCGGCCAGCACTGGCGCATCCCGCGCATCGCCGAGGCCCTCGCCGGAACCACCGGGACCCTGACCGCGGACGTGGAGGGCGTCGGCCCGATGGAGGTTCGGCTGGAAGCCTCGGCGTCCGAACTCCAGATCCTGCACGCCGGCGGGCTGCTCGCCCAGATCCGCGCCGGGGTCCGCAAGCCGGTCAGTCGGCCGCGTGCCGCTTGACGGTGTCGGACGGTAACTCGCCGAATCGATCCCGATACTGCTGGGCGAACCGGCTGGGGTGCAGGAAACCCCAGCGCAACGCGACGTCAGTGACCCGTACCGGGCGCCGGCTCTGCAACAGCTCCGCCCGGACATGGTCGAGGCGGATCTGCCGCAGATAGGCCATCGACGACATGCCCAGCTCCTGCTGGAACGTGGCGTGCAGGGTCCGCACACTCATGCACCCCACCCTCGCGAGCTCCAGTGGGGTCAGCGGCTCGTCGGCGTTCATCTCCATGTAGTCGATCACCGGCTTGAGCCGGCTGGACGGCGCCGCGTCCACCGGCCGGATCAGCTCGTCGGTGTACGGATGCGGTGCGGCCAGCAGCAACTGGGTCAGCACGAACGTCTCCAGCTGCTCGCGCGCCAGCGGCATCTCCGCGATGCCACCCGGCCGATTCAACTCGCGTGCCATGAACTCCACCGATGCCAGCAGGCTACTGCCGCGCGGCGTGGTCAGGTCGAACGCGAAATCGAAGTCGATCATGTCCGGAACTGGATGATCCAGCAGATCGGCCAGATGCGACTCCAGCCGCGATCGCGGAACCCTGAGGATCAACTGCTCCGCGTCCGCCGTCCATCGGACCGTGTTCAACTGGTCCGGCAACAGCACCAGGCCGCTGGACCGCGCGGCGGTGACCGCTCGGGTGCCATCCTGCCGCTCGGCGTAGGTCCGCCCCCGCGTGGTGAGGTTGATGTGGTAGTGGATGTCGGTTGCCGGCATCGTCAGCCGTGTCGGTGCGCCGTACACCAGGAATCCCACGGTGAACCGCTTGGCCTGCACCGCGTTGAGCGTCATCCGTAGCTCTTCGCCGTGCCGCGACTCCAGATCATGCGGAAGGTAGACGCGGGTCACCGCGTCGCGGGCCTGCTCCAGGCTAGACGTGCGCGCAACCGGAAACCGACCGAGCGGCTGCGTGACCGTGTCCATATCCACAGTGCTTCCTCCGGATCACCGTCAGAGTACGGCCCGGGGTCGCGCCAGGAAACCGCTCGGCTGTCGGAGAGCCTGCGAAACGTGTCCTCGGTGGCGCGGCATTTAAGATTCGCGCAGCCGTACATCCGGACGTAATGGTTGGCCTTGTCTGCTGGAACAGGCGAAGAATTATCGGACTTCGCTGCGTTGCTGTACTGACACGGGCACATCGGAGACCGAGAATCCAACGCCGGCCGGGCCTCCGCCAGCCACCGAACATTGCCAGAAAGGGAGCCTTCACCGTCCCGCTACGGATTTCCCGCTGACGTAAGGAGCTTTGTCATGCCCGCCTGGATCTGCTCGACGTGTGCGGTGCAGTACGCCGACACGGATCGGCCGCCGCAGCACTGCCCGATCTGCGAGGACGAACGCCAGTATGTGGGCTGGGACGGTCAGCGATGGACCACCAGATCCGAGCTGAGCCGCGATCACGCCACCCAGCTACGGCAAGAGGAACCGAACCTGATCGGGATCGGCGTCGAACCGGCCGTCGGCATCGGGCAGCGGGCGCTGCTGGTGCGCACCCCGCACGGCAACGTGCTCTGGGACTGCATTCCCCTGCTGGACGACGCCGCCCGGGAGCAGATCACCGCTCTCGGCGGGATCCACACCATCTGCATGTCACACCCGCACTTCTACGGCGCCAACATCGACATCGCCGACGCCTTCGACGCCCGGGTGCTCATCCCGCGCGCCGATCAGCAATGGATTCAACGGCCCTCGCCACGAATCGGACTGTTCGACGACGAGATCGAGCCGGTACCCGGCCTGACGCTGGCGCGGATCGGTGGCCACTTCGACGGCGCCGCCGTGCTGCACTGGCCCGAAGGATCGGACGGACGCGGCGCGTTGCTGACCGGAGACACGATCACCGTTGTCCAGGATCGGGACTGGGTCAGCTTCATGTGGAGCTTCCCCAACCTCATTCCCCTGGACGAGCACACCGTGCTCGATATCGCCCACCGCGTCCAACGATTCCGCTTCAACCGGGTCTACGGCGGATGGTGGGGCCGTGTGGTCATCGACGACGGAGCCGGCGCGATACGTCGCTCTGCCGACCGCTACATCGCACGACTGCACGGCGAACGACCACCCGGAGCCGGCGGAGGACCTCGGTAGCCGACCGTCAACCGCTCTGGTGGGCCGACTGGCAGCCTCGGTCCCGGTAATTCAGAACATGGCCATGGATCAATGACCGGCCTTCCGGGACCGGGCCGCTAGGGTGAAGGTCGTGCGCCTCAACAGCCGCTACCGGCGGGGCACAGCAGCGGTCGGGGTGATGACGGCCGCGCTCGTCGGGGCGTTCGTGGGTTGTCACCAATCGGCGACCTCCGGGTCCGGCGCCACGACCCGTCATGCAGTCACGTCCTCGCACGGTGGAACGTTCGGGGGCAGTATCCCCACCTTCGCTCCCGCGCCGGCGCCGGAGCCGATCACCTTGTCGCGCAGCGGACCGGTCGCGCCGATCTTCCAGCGTCTGCCGATCCAGCAGCGGGTCGCCTTCCTCACGATGGACGATGGACACAGCCGCCCGGCAGCGGCGCACCAGCTCATGGCGGCCGCACACGTGCCGTTCACGATGTTCCTGATCGCGCCGGTGGCGGCAAGGAACCCGTCGTTCTTCAACCAACTCCAGGCCGACGGGGGGATGATCGAGAACCACACGCTCACTCACCGGAGCCTGCGCGGCAAGCCCTATCTGGTCCAGCGCCGGGAAATTTGCGGGGCCAAGGACCTCCTGAACACCACGTTCGGCATACACGCACGGTTCCTCCGTCCGCCGTACGGCAGCTACGACGCCACCACCCTCAGGGCCGTGCACGACTGCGGACTGCAGGCGGCGTTCTCCTGGTCCGAGACCGTCGAAAACGGCAAGGTGTCCTACCAGACCTCGGTGCACCGGATCCATGCCGGCGACATCATCCTGATGCACGTCAAGCCGACATTCGTGCAAGATGTCCTCGCGGCATTGCGGGCCATCCACGATGCCGGACTCACCCCCGCCCTACTGGAGGATTACATCCGCTGAGCACCACGCTCGACCGTCGCGGAGTACCTCGCGGGACAACGGCCGCGCCGGTCCCGAAGATGATCTCGGGTTCGTCCGGATCCGGACATTGGGCTACGGTATCGATCACTCCTCGGACACATCGTCGGTTCATTTCGATGACGGACGCGGAGCGTAGCGCTCGGGGCGGCGCGACGGATGATCCGTTCCCTCGCTCGGCCGTGGCGCGACGGCAGATCGCCGCAGAGCCACCGTGTGCTACGCCGTGCTACGCTTCGTTCGTGGATTCGGTCAGCCAGCGCGAGATGCGCAACAACTCCGGTGAACTGCTGCGCCGGGTCGCCCAGGGCGAATCAGTCTTGGTCACCAACAATGGTGTGCCTGCGGCGGTGCTGGTGCCCGCCGGACCCGACGTCCGCACCCGGCTTGCCGCCTCCGGCCGGTTGCGGGTCGGCACGGGGCTGGACCTCGCCGCGCTTCCCCCACCGGTGAAAGCGCCGGCGTCAACCGAGCACCTGCTCGACGAGGACCGCGGCCGGTGACGTATGCGGACACCTCCGCGCTGGCCAAGCTCCTGATCGCCGAAGCCGAGACGTCGGCGGTGGCCGACTACCTCTCCGGCGTCGCGGACCGGACCACCTCCAGCGCGCTGACCATCGCCGAATTGACGCGCACCGTGGCCCGCGCCGGAGTCGACGCGGCGTCCGCGGGGCTGCTGCTGCGGCAGCTCGACCTCCTGGCCGTCGACGAGGCCGGCCTGTGGCGCGCTGGGCGCCTGCCCTCGCCCGCCGGAACGTTCCTTCGCACGGCCGACGCCATCCACCTGGTCGCCGCCATGGAGCTGGGAGAAAGCGAATTCCTGACCTACGACCGCCGCCAGGCCCACGCGGCGGCCGAGCGTGGATTCACCGTGATCGCACCGGGCCGACCGGACGGCTGGTACCGGGAGCCAGCCGTCGGTTGACGCATTCGCACGCCACGCCGACATCGGGGCATTCGGCGCGAGAGGCACGGTGCAGCAGCGTCTCGAACCCTTCGACGGTCGAGCCGTCGGGCAGCCGAGCGTTGGTGAACCGATCCACCAGCGCGTCCTGGTACCCGGCGATCTACTCTGGAGCGGGTCCTCAAAGCCAATGCCGACGTGGTTGGCGCAGCAAGGATGACGACCGGCGCATGACCCGGACGCCGGTGCGGACCAGCGCTTCGGGAACGGGTGACGGCAGCCGTGACGTCAGACGCCGTATGGGCGGCAGGACGGGCTCGGGCACGGTGGCGGACGACGGTGGTCCAGGCGCGGTGTAAACCTGGCGCAGCCGAGCGCGCACCGCGTCGGTGCCGTAGCGGGCGAGCAGCTCCGACCGCGCTCCGTCCAGGTCCAGCGCACTGAAGCGGGCCTGCAGATCGCGGTACGCGGCGACGACGACCCCGGGATCGTCGGTCGGCTCGAACACCGCACCGGCGCGGTCGCCGATGCCGTCCAGAGTTTCAGCCGGACCCGAGCTGCGGGCCACCAGGACCGGTGTGCCGGTGGCGACGGCCTCGACCACCGTCATGCCGAACGTTTCGCGCCGGCTCACGTGCACTAGCAGATCGTGCTCGTGCAGCAGGGCGGTTACCTGCTCTGGCGACACGGGCGGCCGCCGGGTGACCCTGCCGGAAAGCTGGAGGTCTGCGATCCGCCGGTCGAGCGCGGCCTCGAGCGGGCCGCCGCCCACCAGGGTCAAAGTCACGCGTGGGTCATCGGCTGCCACCCGGGAGAAGGCGTCGAGGAGGACCAATACGCCTTTGTGTGCCATCAACCGGCCGAGGTAGAGCCAGCGCAGCGGCTCACGCGGCGGCTCGGCCCGCACCGCGAAGCGGCCGAAGTCGATGGCGTTCGGCACGATATGAAGCTTGCCGGCCTGCTCCGGAAAGACGGCGGCCAGCTCGTCGTACAGGTGCCGGCCGACGCAGAGCAGAGCGTCGGCGCGGGCTAGCATGTCGGCGTACCGGCGGAGCACGCCCGGCTGCCGGAACGCCTGCGCTAGGAAGGTGGCGTGCTCGGTGACGACGATCCGGGCGTCCGGGCGGGCCAGCCGGGCGGCGACCACGCCGGCCATGACGCCGGTGTGCGCGTGCACCACCGGCGCGTCGATGCGGCCGGTAGGCAGCGCAGCTCGCAGCGCCCGGGTCTGCTCGTCGGCGTAGGCCAGGTAGTCGCCGCCGGCCGGGGTGGGCGCCGCGACGCGGGTGAGTTCGCCCTCGCTGGTGTCCAGGACAACGGCGTTGCCGGAACGCAGCGCCTGGCGTTCTGCCGCGACGCCGAGCAGCTGGCCGGTCAGCCGGCCCGCCGGATAGAACCAACTCTGCGTGTGCAGGATCGACACGCGCGTGAAGTCTGGGGCGACCGCGGCTGTGGCGGCCTGCACGAAGGCCCCGGCGAACGGGTCGTCCGGTGCCGGGTACCACGGGGTGACAACGGCCAGATCGGCGGGTTGCGGCCGGCGAGCCGGGTCGGGTGACGGTTCCAGAAGCACGCCGGGGCGGCCGGTCGCGTACGCCACCGCGAGGGCTTCGGGGTCGCCGGCGTACACGGTGCCGGCGGCCTCGACCAGCGGCCGGGCGGCCCGCGGGGACCGCACCCGGCGCAGTGTCACCCCGGGCGGGATCGGCACGCCATTCCACTCTTGGCGGGCGGTGGTGACCAGCGAGACGGGCGAGCCGTCGGCGGCGAGCCTCGCGGTATGGGCGGCGGCCGCGCGGACACGCCGGCCGCCCAGCGCCAGGTAGGTTACATTCATCTCGGGTCAACGGTATTCACGCCGATCGGCCGACAGATGACGGGCCGGTGGCCGCTCGGTGTATTGATCGTCGCGGCCGGTCCGGGGCGTCAAATCGCTCGTAGACTCGCGCCATCATGAGAAGCGGTCGCGTCGTCATGCTGGTCGACAACGGCGTCCACGGTGATTCCCGGGTGCAGAAAACCGCCCGCTCGGCGGCCGAGGCCGGCTGGGATGTCACGCTGCTCGGCTGCTCGCCGAACGCCGCGGAACAGTGCTGGCGCACCGGCCGGGTGCAGGTGCGGCTACTGCCGCTGGACGCCGCACGACCGAGAGGAATCCGGCGGCGGCTTGTTCGCCGCGGTGGTCTTCTCCTGCGTGCGGCCCGGCTGGCGCGCCGACCGGTCGAGCATGCGCAGGTCTGGTTCTGGCGGGCGGTGCACGGCGACCGGGCCTGGCGCCGGCTGGAGCCGGGCCTGTGGGCCTACGAGCGGGCGTTCGGCGCGGTGGTCGACGAGCTGGTCCCCGACCTCATCCACGCTCACGACTTCCGTATGCTGGGCGTCGGCGCCCGCGCGGCCCGGCGCGCCCGGGCGGCCGGCCGGGAGGTCAAGTTGGTGTGGGACGCGCATGAATTCCTACCCGGCGCGCGGCCGCGCCGGGACAACGCCCGCTGGTTGCCCGCCCACCTTGCCTACGAACGGGAGTACGTCGGGGATGCCGACGCTGTCGTCACCGTTTCGGGCACGCTCGCCGGGATGCTGCAACGCGAACATCGACTGCGGGACCGGCCGGTGGTGGTGCTCAACGCGCCGGAGTCCACCTGTCACGGCGCGGTACCGGATCTGCGCGCGTTGTGCGGGGTCGACCGGGCGACGACGCTGCTGGTGTACAGCGGATCCGTCTCGCCGCAGCGCGGGCTCGCCACCGTTGTCGAGGCCCTGCCGCTGCTGCCGGGCGTGCACTTGGCGCTGGTGGTGGAGGATCCGTCGGCGCCGCACATCACCAAGCTGACCGCCGCTGAGCGGGTGCACGCCGTCCCCTACGTGCCGCCCGCGCAGGTCCCGCAGTTCCTTTCCGCGGCAGACATCGGGGTGATTCCGATCCATCACTGGCCGAACCACGAGATCGCGTTGATCACCAAATTCTTCGAGTACTCACACGCGCGCCTGCCGATCGTGGTCAGCGACGTGCGGACCATGGCCGCGACGGTCCGCGCCACGGGTCAGGGCGAGGCGTTCCGAGCCCGGGATGTGGCCGACCTCGCCCGCGCGGTGCGGACGGTCCTGGCTGATCCGCAGCGTTACCGCGCCGTGTACGACGGCCCGGACAGCCCGCTGCCGGGCTGGACCTGGGAGGCGCAGGCCGAACGGCTCGACAGCATCTACCGCACGCTGCTCAGCACCGTGGAGCGCAGCGACCGATGAGCGTGCCGGACGTCTCGGTGGTGGTGGCGGTCTACAACACCATGCCGTATCTGAGCGAGTGCCTGACCTCGCTGGTCGAGCAGTCCATCGGCACTTCGCGGATGCAGGTCGTCGCGGTGGACGACGGGTCCACCGACGGCGGCGGAGCCGAGCTTGACCGGTTCGCCCGCCGCCACCCCGGCCTCTTCACCGTGATCCACCAGGCGAACTCGGGCGGCCCGGCAGGCCCGTTCAACCGTGGCCTGGACGCCGCCACCGGCCGTTACGTGTACTTCGTCGGCGCCGACGACTACCTCGGCCGCGAGGCCCTGGAGCGGCTGGTGGCGGCGGCCGACGCCTACTCCTCCGATGTCGTCCTTGGCAAGGTCGTCGGGGTCAATAGCAGGCACATCTACCAGGACGTGTACGCCCGCACCGACCCCGACCTGGACCTGTTCGATTCCCCGCTACCGCGCTCGCTGGCCAACACCAAGCTGTTCCAGCGCGAGCTGCTGGAACGGCACCGCATTCGCTACCGCGAGGACATGCCGATCGGCAGCGACCTGCCGTTCACCCTGGAGGCATGCTACCGCGCCCGGCGGGTCTCGGTGCTGGCCGATTACGACTACTACTACGCGGTACGGCGGTTCGGCGCCACCAACATCAGCTACCTGAGCCGCCACGTACTGCGGGTGGAGACGGCGGAGAAAGTCATGGCCTTCGTGGCGGACCTGATCGGCCCGGGCAGGCAGCGGGATGCGATCCTACTGCGCCGCTTCGACCACGAGGTCGCCCGGCTGCTCGACGACGACTTCCTGCGCCTCGACCGGGAGACACAGCTGCGGGTCCAGCACGGCGTCGGCCGGATGGCCGCCGAGCACCTCAACGACGACATCGCCGCGCAGCTTGGCGCGGAGAACCGGGTCAGGCTCGCCGTGGCCCGGGACGGCGAGCTCGACGACCTGCTGGCGGTGATCCGCCAGGACGCCGAGATTGGCGTACCGCCGACCGCCGAGAAGAACGGCCGGCGGTACGCGTGCTATCCCGGCTTCGGCCGCCTGCCAGACGCGTGCTTCGATGTGACCACCTCGCCGGACTGGGCCGCCAAACTCGACGCCACCGCCATCGCGTGGGATGGCGACCAGCTGACGATAACGGCACGCGCGGTCGGCACGCCGACGCTGAGCGTGAGCGCCGAGGAGATCCGCGCCCAGGTCGACGTCGCGGGTTGTGCCGTGCGGATTCGCTTCCGCGCGGCCGAGTTGCTCGCTCCTAGCGCCGCGACCGGGCAGCGCCGGGTCGTGTCGGCCCAATCGGGACAGTTCCACCCGGGCCTGGCCATCGGCGCGCACAACGCCACCGGAGCCGCGGGCGCGGCCGCGCTGCGGGCGCCGCGCGTGCGGATGCCGATGCCGGTGGTGCGCCGGTGCGGCAGCCGGCTGTCGGTCGTCAAGCCCGCCGTGGACGCCTCCGGACGGGTGATTATTTCGGTGGTGCCGCTCACTGCCAAGCGGGTCACCGCCCTCCTGCGACGGTAGGCGCTGCGCCGCTGAGCCTGTCGTAGAGATCCTCCAGCAGGATCGACTGCCGGGCGAGGTTGAAGTTCGCCTCGACGAACGCGCGTCCTCGCTCGCCGAGGCGCAGCCGCAACGTTTCATCGGCCAGCAGCCGCGCGATGTTGCCCGCTAGCGCCGACGGGTCCGCCTCGGCCGACAGCAGCCCGGTCTCGCCGTGCACGACCGCGTCGGGAATGCCGCTGTGCCGGGTGGCCACCACCGGCAGACCGAGCGCCGATGCCTCCAAGATCGTCGTCGGCAACCCTTCTGCATCACCGTCCCGGGCAGTCTTCGACGGCGCCACGATCATCTTCGAGGCCAGCAGGTGGGACTGCACCTCGGCGGGTGGCAGCGCGCCGCGGAACGTTGCGTCAAGGCCGAGCTCCGCGGCACGCCGGCGCATCTGCGGCTCCAGCTCGCCGGTGCCGATAAGCACCGCACGTGCCGGATGCTGCGCCAGCGCGGCGAGAAGGTCGTCGATCCCTTTCTTCTCCACGAACCGCCCGACGAATGCGACGTCCCATTGCTTGGGGATCGACGTCACGGCTGTCGGGACAGGGATGCCGGTGTGGTGCACCCGAACCTTGTCCGGGTCGGCGCCACGGTCTATAGCCTTCGTGCGCATGGGCTCGGACACCGCGAGGACGACGGCGGCTCGGTCGAATACGGCCCGTAGGTTGCGGCGGTAGCGGAGGCCGCGCAGTCCTCCGGTGTCGGGCTGGCGCGTTACGTCGTGACCGTGCACGGTGACGATCAGGGGGATGCCGAGCAAAGCCGCGGCGCGGCTGATCATCCACCCGTCGCCGCCGAAGTGGGCGTGTATCACCGCCGGGCGCAGCGCCCGCAGCACAGCGGTGAGCCGGGGTGAATAGCCAGTCAAGCGCAGGCGCAAGGCCCGACCGCCAGGGAACGCGATGACGTCCGATCCCTCGGCCAGCACGGAGTCAGCCCTGGTGGCGCCGAGGTAGACCGGCCGCCACCGCGTGAGGGCGGTGCCGTGGTTGCGGATGAAGGTCTCCGAGGGCGGAAGTAGCGCGCTGCGCCAGATGACAACCGTGCGTTCAGGTGACATCAGCGTTCAGGCGACATCAGCGTGTGCGGGGGTGCCGGTCGGCGCCGACGCCTCCGCGGATGACCGGCGGCGGCCCAGGACGAGGTCGCGCAGTCGATGCCGCACTGCGGGTGGGATCGCCCAAATCTGCAGGAAAGTCAGGTAATCGATGGCCGCTGGCCGGCCGTGATCGCGGGCCTCGGCGAGGATCTCCCGGAACACTCTGGTGCTGCGAGTCGTCGCGGCCATCGAGCTGAGCACGCTGAGGGTGAAGGCGGCATACGCGCGCGGGGTGAACAGCTCCCGGCTGCGCCGCAGCCACGCGAGCTGCTCCTGCCACGGCATCTGCAGGCTGATCCGCTGCCGGTCCTCGTCCTGGTGCCAGAGCACCAGCGGTTCCACGGCAAAGTACAGGCCGACGTCATGGTGCCGGACCGCCCGCAACGTCCAGTCCAGTTCCTGCTGCCGGCGTAGACCCACGGTGAACGGCACCCGGCGGAACAGCTCGGTCGGCGCCATGATCGTCGACGTCTGGATGAAGCCGCCGCCGTAGAACAAGCCGCGGCGCACCGTCAGGTACTCGCTCACCGGCTCTCCCTCGCCAGGCAGCCGGCGCGGCATGATCGTGTCGGCCCGCGGGGTGCGATTGATCAGCCGACTTGCGATGATCGGCATGGTCACCGGGGCGGTGCCCGCAAGGCGCAGCTGAACGGCCAGCTTGGCCGGTAGCCACTCGTCATCGTCGTCGAGGAAGGCCGTCCACCGGGCTGCCGCCGCACCGGCACCGACATTCCGGGCGTGAGGGGCACCCTGGCTGTGCGGCAGTACCAGCACGCGCAGCCGGCCGTCCGGGATCGCCGCCAGCGCGTCCTGGGTGGCCTTATCCGGGCCGTCGACAACGACAACCAGTTCAAGCGCATTGTGTGTCTGCGCGAGAACGCTGCGGACAGCGCGGGTCACCAGCGCGGGACGGTGACGGGTGGGAATGACGACGCTGACATCCGGTGCGACCGACATGTCCCGCACCGTAGGGACGGCGAACGGCGTACCCATGAAGCGAGGGCGTCGGCCGTGGGTGAATCAGGTTCACCCACGTGAATATTCCGGAAACAGCTTCCGGGCTGTCATCCGGCAGCGGCGAGCCTCAGCCCGACCCTCCCTAAGTCGCAGATCGGCCACGGTCGATCACGCGAGGCATCATCCAATGATCCAGTGTCGGAGCGCGTGCCCTGCACCGGCCACCATTGAGGCGGCAATGACGGCGAGAAGCCCAATGCTGAACCGTTCAATGCGGGTCTTGTCGCGCACGTGGGGACTCTCGATTGCAGCTAGGAGGACGCCGGCCGACGCTGCCAGGACGCCAAAGACAAAAGCCATGATGATCGCACTACCCTCATCGATCGAGGGCCTTCACGTTGCCCCGCGCAGGCGTGCCCCATGACAACCGCTCGTGTCGCGGACATGAATGAACGCAGGCGAATGCGGGACCTACCCCGCTCCTCCTCGGTGTGCTCAGGGTCGCGCCAGCTCGTTGCTGGCGGCACGTCCCGCGTCCGTGGCGCGGCGCAGGAAATCGGCCAGCGTGCGCAGTTGCCGGTCGTCGAAGCCGCCGAGCACCTCCTCCAACCCGGCATTCATCCCGCCGTAGAGCCGGAAGATCTCGCCGGCCCGGTCGGGCAGTGAACGGACCATGACCGCCCGGCGGTCCGACGGGTGGCGATCGCGGGCGATCCAGCCGGCCCGCTCGAGCCGATCCAGGATGCCGGTCAGCGTGGCCGGGTGCAGGCCGGTGTGCTGAGCCAGACCGCTGGGGCTCAGCGGCCCGTGCCGGCCGATGACGTCGAGGCAGTTCAGATCGACCGGCCGTAGGTCGACCCGCGCCCCGACGAGGTGGTTGAGCACCGACAACTGCACGCTCAGCTCGCGCAGCAACTCCCGGATCTCGGCGGTCAGCCGGCGACGCCCTCGAGCGGCACTCAGTTCGGAGATTTCTTTGGAACTCATATGGTACGGTCTCCATATCATATGGCGGACGTCGTTAATCTACCGGAGGGCGGCACCATGCAACTAACGATCTTCGGCGCGACGGGCCGCATCGGCGCGCACGTCGTCGGACAGGCGCTCCAGGCCGGACACGACGTGACCGCGGTGGTCCGCGACGGCTCGCCGTTCGTCCTGCGGCACCCGCGCCTCGAGGTGGTGTCCGTCCCACGCCTGGACGACCCGCGGCCGCTGGCACCCGCGGTCGCCGGACGCGATGCGGCGATCTCCGCAGTCGGCCCCCGGCGCCGCCGTGACGCGGGCGTCGCTGCGCCGGCCACCCGGGGCATCCTCGGCGCGCTCGAGGCGGCCGGGCTCCGGCGGTTTCTCGCGGTCAGCGCCGTCCCCGTCGGCCGGTCTCCGGTCGGCGACAGCTTCGCCAACCGACGCATCCTGTTTCCGTTGATCCGCGCAGTGCTTCGGGACGTGTACGCCGACCTCGCCGAGATGGAGCACGACATCGCCATGAGTGCCACGGACTGGACGGTCATCCGCCCGCCCTACCTGACGGATCGACCGCTCACCGGCGCCTACCGGATCGCGATCGGCGGAAACGTTCCCCGCGGCAGGTCGATCGGCCGGGCGGAGGTCGCGCACGCGCTCCTCGCCATGCTGGACGATCCCGCCACGATCAAACAGGCCGTCGGCCTCGCGGTGTGACACTCGTGTCCCGACGCAGCGGTCGCCGCATCCCGTGGATCGGCTTGGCTGGTTGGCCGAAGGCGCACCGATCCTCCCCGTCGGCAGCTCGGCGCGACTGAGCCGGGGGATTCAGCCGGTCAGCCGCCAGGAGCTGGGTGCCAGCCCGGTCTCGCGCTTGAACGCCCGGCTGAAGGCCTCCTCGGAGTCGTAGCCGACCCGCCGCGCCACCGTGGCGACGCCCAGGTCCGACGAGCGAAGCAGATCGCTGGCGACGTGCATCCGCCAGCCGGTCAGGTAGCGGATCGGTGCCAGGCCGAGCACCTGCCGAAACCGCTCGTCGAGCAGCGACACCGAGACGCTGGCCTCTCGGGCCAGCGCCAACAGGTTCCACTTGCGCTCCGGCGAGGCGTGGATCGCCGCCAGCGCAGGGGCGAGCACGGGGTCTCGCAGCGCCTGCACCCATCCGGTCTGGCCGGACGGCGCTGTCGCGAGGTGCAGCTTGAGGACCTCGACCAGGAGTAGTTCGGGAATGTGCGTGGGCGCCTCGAATCGATCGTCGGCGACCAACTCGGTCTGCTGCACGGCGTAGTTGATGCTCGCGCGGACCCAATCCCGTGCCGGACCATTCGGGGGCCGGACCACGAAGACCGGCGGCAACGCCCGCAGGCGGGGGTCGAAGAGCGGGTCGTCGCAGACCAGGTAACCGCAGACGACGTGGGTCTCCGGGCCGCCTTCACCGTGCCGAATGACCGGCATCCGGTCCCACGGCGGCGGGTTGATCAGCCGCGCCACCGGCACCCACTGGGCCGGCTTGGTGCCGCCCATCCGGTGGCCGTCCCCGTACGGCAGCGTCCCCTGCGCGGCCCAGTGGCGTTCGCTGTCGTACGTCTCAATCCACGCCCGGCCCGACGCTATGACGTGAAAGAGGATCACCCGCTGGGCGCCCGGCGCCAGAACGGCCAGCGCATCCTGTGGCGGCAACGAGTCATAGGCCCAAGCCTCGCTGTACTCGCCGCGCAGGAAGATGGCGCCCTGGAGGCGGAGCCGGGCGAACGCGCCCGACAGCGTGGCTGACCGGTCAGGTGCCGCGGGGACGCGGTCATGGCCGACGAGCTGGCCTGACATGAGACTCATCGTGACACGCAGAGCTGCGAAAACGCACTCCCGAGATCAGTAAGGAGACAACGATGCCACTGTTCATGGACGTCCACGAGTCACTGCCTGATGGCGCCACCGTCAAGGACGTCGCTGAAGCACACCGGGCCGACCTGAAGGTGCAGGACCAGTACGGTGTGAAGTACCTGCGCTACTGGGCAGACGAGCAGAACGGAAAGGTGTTCTGCCTGGCCGAGGCGCCGAGTGCCGACGCTGCGATCGCGGTGCACCGAGACGCTCACGGCCTGCTGGCCAGCCGCATCTACGAGGTGGTCGAGGGCAGCTGATCACGTTCCCAGTCCCGGCGCATCCGGCGGGTTGTCCTCAGAGGCCACGTCGTTGGCGCGGGATCGGCGAAGCAGCGCCAGAACCCAATCGTCGGGTGGCGTGCCCCGCGGCCGGTCGGGCCCGGGGTAGAGCCGGCAGCTCAGCCCGTACTGCCGGCGCTGATCGGCCGTGGGGTCGACGTCGCGACCGTTGATCCGGATGGTTGGAGAGCCGAGGAACCGCTCGTGGCGCGCCTGGTCGAGGTCGGCGATCAGACGCACCCGGACCGATTCGGTCAGCCCGGCACCAGCGAGGAGCTGCCGCAGTCGGGGCAGATATTCGGCAGCATGCGGACAGTCCTCTGTCTGCAGCATCTCCACAATCATTGGTTGCCGGAAGGTCATGACCGGGACGTCCTGTCATCGCTCGCGCACATAGCTTTCACCATTATGCCGACGTCGGGACGCCGGCAGACTCCGTGAACCAAGTGCAGACAGGGGCTGGCAACCGACCGGAGGAATCGGGCTCCGCCGAACGGGCATCCTCCGAGGTCGGATGCGATGGTTACCATGGCGCCGGGGGATCGATCATGGCGGGTCCGCTGGTGCCGGCCCAGCCCGGGTCGGCTTTGCCGGTTCTTGTCGGGCGCGAACAGCCTCTGGCGCGGGTGGTCGCGTTGTGCGATGGGGCCCGGGCCGGTCACGGCCGGGTCGTGCTCGTGACCGGCGAGGCCGGGATCGGCAAGACCCGGTTCGCCGAGGCCGTCGCTGAAGCGGCTGCCCGGCGCGGGACGCGTATTGCGTGGGGTTGGTGCAGCCACGAAGATGCACCCCCGTACGGGCCGTGGTCGCCGGCTCTGCGCACGTTGGATATCCAGCTGCCGGTGCTGGGATCGGTGCCGTCGTCGGCAACCGCGGAGCGGCAGCGGAGATTCGTCGAGGTCGTCGAGCAGCTGCGCGACCGGGCGGCGCAGACCCCGCTGGTGCTGGTGCTGGAAGACCTGCACTGCGCCGATGTGCCGTCGCTGCGGCTGTTGCGGGTTGTTGCCGACGCGACGCCGGCCAGCGCGCTGCTCGTGCTGGGAACCTGTCGCGATGATCCGCTGGAGTCGAGTCCCGCGGTCTGGCGCTTGCTGGCGGGCTTGCCACCGGTTGTGGAGCGGGTCGTGCTCGCCGGCCTGGATCCGGAGTCGACGCGTCAGGTGGCCGCTGACGCGTTCGGTGCCGCCCTGCCGGCGGAGATCGTCGACAGCTTGTATGAGCGCACCGGTGGAAACCCCTTCTTCGCCCGTGAGGTGGCTCATCTGATTGCCAGCCGCGGTGGGTACCGCGGCACGACGGTCCCCACCGGCGTTGCCGAACTCTTGCAGCGGCGGCTCGCCCGGTTGAGCCAGGATTGTCACACCGTGCTGGACGTGGCCGCGGTCGCCGGCGAGGACGCCGATGTGGCCCTGCTCTCGGCGGTGACCGGCCATGACGACGGGATCGTCCTCGATCTCTGGGAGGAGGCGGCGCAGGCCCGGCTGGTCAAGGCGACGGACCTGGCGCAGCCCCTGGCATTCGTCCACGCTCTTGTGCGCGAGGTGTGCTACGCCACGCTCGGCAACAGCCAGCGCGCCGGGCTCCATCACGCTATTGCCGCTTACGTGGAGGAGCATGCGCCGGATCTCGACAGGGTCGCTGGGCGCCTGTCCTTTCACTGGTTCCGCGCCGGGCGGATCGAGTATCGACAGCGGGCCGCCGGGTGGGCCCTGAGGGCCGGCCGCGCGGCGATGGCCCGCTACGGTTTCGAGCAGGCGATTATGTCTTTTCGGCACGCGCTGCGGACCGCGTCCGACGATCGCGCTGCGGTGCTGCTCGAATTGGGTACCGCACAGCTGTTCTCGGGCGATGTCGCGGGCGCCCACGCCACCTACGTCGAGGCGGCCGATCTGGCCCGGGCCACGGGTCGTGCTGAGGTACTGGCCGGCGCCGCGCTGGGTTTGGGCGGCGGTGTCGCCGGCTTCGAGGTCCGGTTTTACGACGAGGCGCAGGTCAGAATGCTCCGCGAGGCGTTGGCCGCGCTGCCCGTTGCAGACAGCGCATTGCGCGCAGCCGTACTGGCCCGGCTGTCGCTGGCGTTGTCGGCAATCGATGACCCGGGCGACCGGAGCACATTGGCCCAGGACGCTGTCGCGATCGCGCGCCGGGTCGGTGATGGCCCGACCGAGGTGGCGGCGCTGGCAGCGTACTGTGACGCGATCGCCGGTCCCGACCATATCGACGAACGGCGGACCAGCGCCGAGCGGATGGTGGCGCTCGCCGAACAGGCCGAGGACACTGTCGGAATCCTGCTGGCGCGGCGGATCCGGCTCGTCGCGGATCTGGAGCGTGGCGACGTCGCCCGGGTCGATGCCGGCATCGTCGCGTACGCCCGGGCCGCCGACCAGCTTCGACAGCCGCTATACAGCTGGTACGTGCCGGTGTGGCGCGGAATGCGGGCGCTGATGAGCGGCGACATCGCGGAGGCGGAACGTCGGGCCGATGAAGCAGAGGCGATCGGCCACCGGGCGGGCAGTGACAACGCCCGGCTGCTCGCCCTGACCCTGCGGTCGGCGGCTCGCCGGGCGAGCGGCAGGGCACCGACGCTGCTCACCGAGATCTGGCCGCTCACCGACGAGTTCGCCGAGCAACCGGTCGTGCTCGCGTCTATCGGCGCCGTCCTCGCCGATGCCGGTGAACTGGATGCCGCCGCACGGATGGCGCATCGCGTCCTTGGCCACGGGCTGGCGAGACTGCGGCGTGATTCGGAGTGGCTGCCCGCAATGTGGTGCCTCGGCGACGTTGCCCTCGCCCTCGGCGACCACGACATGGCGGATGCGGTGTCGCAGGCGGTCCGCCCGTACCACGATGTCTGGGCGGTCGACGGGATCGGCGGTGCCTGCTTCGGTGTCACCGCCCACCAACTCGGCCGGCTCGCAACCCTGGTCGGGCGCTACGACGACGCCAGGACGTGGCTACGGCAAGCCCTCGAACGGCACCAAGATGCCCACGCCACGCTTCTGATCGAGGCGACCCGAACCGCCCAGGCGGACCTGGCCCGTCAGGTCGCCCTGGGCGGGCTCCCACCGCTGCCACACGAGGAGCTAGAGGCCGTCTTCCGCCGGCAAGGACGAATCTGGCACGTGGCGTGGTCCGGCCGGCAGATCCCCGTACCTCACTCCAAGGGGATGAACGACCTGGCCGCGTTGCTTGCTCATCCCGGACGACAGCTGCACGTACTGGACCTGATGGAGATGTCGGGGGGATCGCCGGCCGCAGCGGCGGGCGGCGACCTGGGCCCGACGCTGGACGGACCGGCCAGAGCCGCCTACCGCCGCCGCCTCAGCGAGTTGGAGCAGGATCTAGCCGACGCCGAGGCCGACGCCGACCGGGGCCGGGTGGAGCGGCTGAGCGACGAACGTGACTTCCTCGTCCACGAGCTGACCGCCGCGCTCGGCCTCGGCGGACGCGCACGGCGGACCGGGGATCCCATTGAGCGTGCCCGCAAGTCCGTTGCCCAGCGGATCGGCACGGCGATCCGGGCCATTGGCGAGGTACACCCCGAACTCGCCCGGCACCTTCGGCTGGCGGTGTCCACCGGCCGATTTTGCGTGTACCAACCGGAAACCCGGGTCGTCTGGAAGACGTGATCTGGCATCGCCACATCGGTTGTGGCGCCTCCTGGGTAGAGGCGGGCGCACCGGCTCGCCGGAGAACAGGAGGTTCGCCGTGACAACCACAACCGGCACCGACGAGGCGTCCCAGCCGGCCCCGGACCAGGCACCGTCCGCGGCCGAACAAGTGTGCTACCGGGTGTTCACCAGCGGGCTCGGCACCGCCGAGCTGATCAACGTCTACCTCGGCGAGGTGCTCGGCCTGTACCGTGCGCTGAGCGAGGGTGGGCCACGGACCTCGTCCCAGCTCGCCGAACAAATGCACCTCGACGAGCGTTACCTTCGAGAGTGGCTGCAGGGCCAGGCCGTGGCCGGCTACCTGACCGCGGATGGCAGTGATCCGGCCAGGGCACAGTGGGCACTCGCCGACGGGGTTTCCGAGGCGCTCGTCGACGAAACCAGTCCGTTCTATTCCGGTGCGCTCGCTGCGACCGCGCCCGTCGTGGGTCAGGTGGCGCCACAGCTGGTAGAAGCGTTCCGCACCGGGCGCGGCGTGCCGTACTCCGCGTACGGCTCGGAAGCGGTCGCTGTCCAAGCAGGGCTGAACCGCCCGTCGTACGTCAACTTCCTAGCCGCCGAGTGGATCCCGGCCATCCCGGGTGTCGAGCAGCGGCTGCGCGATGACACACGCCCGGCCCGCGTTGCCGACCTCGGCTGTGGAGTCGGCTGGTCGGCCATCGAACTGGCGAAGGCGTTCCCCGCGATCCGGGTCGACGGCTACGACAACGACGAGGCGTCCATCGCCCGGGCCCGCCGCAATGCTGCAGAGCACGGCGTGGCCGACCGGGTCGACTTCGAGGTGCACGACATCGCCCGACCGCTGGAGAAGAGCGGCTACGATCTGGTCTCGTTCTTTGAGTGCGTACATGACCTGCCCCACCCCGCCGACGCCTTGCGTACGGCCCGACAGGCAATCGCTGCCGATGGCACCGTTCTGGTCATGGACGAACGCACCGCGGAGGAGTTCATCGCGCCGGGCGACGAGGTCGAGCGGTTCTTCGCTGCGTTCAGTCCGCTGTGGTGCTTGCCGCAGGGGCGGGTGGAGCCGGACTCTGAGGCACCCGGAACGCTGATGCGGCCGTCCATGCTGCGGGACTTCGCGCAACAGGCTGGGTACGCCGACGTCGAGGTCCTACCAATCCAAAACACGTTCTGGCGTTTTTACCGGCTGAACAGCTAGAACCGGCAGCCAACCGTGACCGCCCGAGCAACGACCTCAGGCGGTCACGTCACCACCACCGATGCGATCACGAACCGTACGATCGTTCCGTGCGTAGGGCGCTGGTGCTTGCCGGGTTCGGCATCGCGTTGGGCCTGGACGCCGCGGATCACCCCACGTTGTGACCGGCGGCGCTGCCGCCGGCCAACAGGTATACGCCCCGTCGATGTCGAGGTGCCGTTCGCCCGTCGCCGTATGGCGACGGGCCCAAGCGAACGGCGAGACATCGCCGGATAGACCGTGAGCGGTGGCGACGCCGGGGCACGAAACTCTGCGGCAACTGGTGGCAACCGATTGGCATTGAGGTTGCCGGAGCGGCTTAATCCCAGTGGGCGCACGTCGCCGGCGCTGTCCGGCCGACGCCCGCTGTTCCCCCGTCCGCATCCTGGCTAGTCGCTTGACCCGAAGGAATCCGTTATGGCAGCCACGACCCCGACATCCGCCAGGGCGGCCGGCCCGGCCCCAGCGGCAACGAAGAGGCTGGGATTGCCCCAGTACCTCGGGTACGCGTCCGGGGACGCCGCGAACAATCTGGCGTTCTCGATGTCCTCGCTGTTTCTGCTGCTCTATTACACCGACGTCGCCGGTATCTCCGCCGCGGCGGTGGGCACGATGTTCCTCGTCGTCCGCTTCTGGGATGCGCTGACCGACCTGTTCGCGGGGCGGCTGGTCGACCGGGCGCAGACCCGATGGGGCAAGTTCCGCCCGTTCATCCTCTTCGGCGCGGTCCCGTTGCTGCTGATGAGCGTGGCGGTGTTCTCCATCCCGAACGGGCTGCACGGCACCAGCGGCGCCTTGGTGTGGGCCTACATCACCTACGCGCTGCTCGGCCTGCTGTACAGCCTGGTGAACATCCCATACGGCTCGCTGGCCGCCGCGATGACCCAGGCCCCAACGGAACGGGCGAGGCTGGCCACCTGGCGGGTCTACGGCTCCAACCTGACCATCCTGATGCTGGCGTTCGTCGTGGCGCCGCAGATCAAGAGCTCCAGCAACCTGCAGCGCTCACTGACGATCACCACGCTGGCGTTCGTCGTCCTGGGCGCCACCCTCTATCTGCTCACCTTCTTCACCGCGAGGGAGCAGGTGCAGCGCGACGTGCCGCAGGTCAGCCTCCGGCAGAGTTTCGCGACACTGAAGACGAACCGCCCACTGATCATGCTGTGCGTCTCCAGCCTGCTGTTCCTGACCGGCATGATCGCGGTGAGCACCGTCGGCGCCTTCTACGCCCGCGACGTGCTGGGCAACGCGAACCTGTTCATCTACATGACGCTGCTGCAGACCGTGGGCACCTTCGCGATCGCGGTGTTCATCCCGAAGATCGTCCGGACGCTGGGCAAGAAGCAGGGATACCTACTCCTCGGCCTGGTGGCCACCGTCGCCGGCGTCGGCATCATGTTCGCCCCGCCGTCGGTCCCCGCGATCGCGCTGTTCTTCTTCTTCGTGCTCGGCATCGGAGTCGGCGGCGTGAACACCCTGATGTGGGCCCTGGAGGCCGACACCGTCGAGTACGGCGAATGGAAGACCGGGGTCCGCACCGAGGGCATCACCTACGCGCTGTTCTCGTTCACCCGCAAGATGGGCCAGGCGCTCGGCGGCTCCGCGGCCGCCTTCACCCTCGGCCTCGGCGGTTACCTCGCCGGCAAGGGCGTCGTGCAGTCGGAGAGCGCGAAGACGGCCATCAAGGTAGCCGCCGGTCTGCTGCCGGCCGGATTCATCGTGCTGGCGCTGGTCATCATGTTGTTTTACCCCCTGACCGAGCGGGTCTTCCGCGACGTCGTCGCCGAGGTCGCTGCCCGGCGCGCGCAGCGCATCGCCGAGGCCGTCGAATCGGCGCCGGGGGCCTGAGCTATGACCGCAGTCGACGAACAATAGTCTGGGAGGTCAGCAAATGACGACGGAAAGCGGGCTCGGACGGACGCATGGCAGCGTGCGGAGCCGAGTCGCGGCACGCCACGATGGGGGCAGTGATGTCTGATCGCATCGGCGCGGAGGGTCGCTCGGTCCGGCCGGTCGTGACGTTGTTCGAGTCCTACGGGTCAGGCGCGAGCTACATCGGTCCGCGGGTGGCGCAGGCGCTGGGCGTGCCGTTTCACGCTCAGGCGTTCTCGTCGGAGGAACTCGAGAACGCCGAGACGGAACGGGAGAGTGAAGGAACCCTCGCCCGGGTCTTCGCCGCGATGGGCGGCTCGTATGCCGGCATCGAGGGGCCGGCCGTAGCCATGGCGCAGCGCGACGATTATGACCTTGTCATGGAGAACACCCGCAAGGTGCAGGCGGACGCCCGTGAGGGGGGCGTCATCATGGGCCGCAACGCCGCGTTGATCCTGGCGAACCGGCCCGCAGCGCTGCACGTCAGGTTAGACGGCCCGCTGGCTCAGCGCATCGAACGCGCCGCGGGGGAGAGCGGCATCAGCGTCGAACGGGCCGCGAAGCGGCAGAAGCGCGAGGACCAGGTCCGCGCTGACATGTCACTGCAGCTCTACGGCTGGGATCCGCGGGACACCGAACGCTACGACCTACTGGTCAACACCGGAACGATGGATCTGGATACCTGCGTCGAGATCATCGTCCAGGCCGCCCGGATCAAGGCTGGACTCCACGGCGCTGCCGCGTCGTGACCCAGGCCAGGGCTCAGTGGGCCAAGCGGCCCTGGAACGACGGAGGACTGCGGTGAGCACGGATATCGCACGTGGGTGGGAAGACACGACGGCGCAGCCCCTGGAACGCGCGGAGGCACTGGTTGCCGCGATGACGCTGGAGCAGAAGATCGCTCAGCTGCACGGCGCCATGGAGACCATCGATATCTACGCCTTGACCGAGCAGGCTAGGGAATCCGGTGCGGACATGGACGCCCTGGCCGCGCAGATCAGGATAGACCGGCACGTCACAGGCATCGAGGAGCTCGGCATCCCGCGCTTCCGGGTTACCAACGGCCCGGTCGGTGTGGGCATGGGTGACGGTACGCCCAGCCCGCCGGCGACCTCGCTACCGATGACGATCGGCTTGGCGGCGGGCTTCGACCCCGATCTTGCGCGCGAGTACGGCACCATCATCGGCAGCGAGACCGCGACGCTCGGCCAGCACGTCCTGGAGGGACCGGGCGTGTGTCTGCACCGCACCGGCACGGCCGGACGCAACTTCGAGTACTTCAGCGAGGACCCGTATCTGTCCGGGGTCATGGGCGTGGAGGTCGTGAAGGCCATCCAGGAGCATGGCGTGATCGCCATGGGCAAGCATTACGTCGTCAACGACCAGGAGTACGAGCGGTTCCGCACCAGCGTCGAGGTCGACGAACACGTGCTGCGCGAGCTGTATCTGCTGCCGTTCGAGATGCTGGTCAAGGACGCCGACATCGCGGCGATCATGAGCGCGTACAACCGGATCCGCGGCGTATACGCCACCGAGTACCGCTACACGCTCACCGAGATCCTGCGCCACGAGTGGGGTTTCCAGGGGTACGTGCAGTCCGACTTCTGGTCCTGCCGGTCGGCCGCGCCGTCGCTGAACGCCGGCCTGGACCACGAGATGCCCGACGCCAAGTGGCTCAACGACGACACCGTCAAGGCCGCGCTGCGGGACACCAGCCTGGAGATCAAGACGGTGGACCGGGCCCTTGTCCGGCGGTTCACCCAGATGTTCCGGTTCGGGCAGTTCGAGCGGCCGTACGATCCGGGCGAGATCGACGCGTCGGCACACGGCGCCGTGGCCCGCCGCATCGGCACCGAGATCGCCGTGCTGCTCAAGAACGACGGCGGCGTTCTGCCGCTCGACCCGAACGCCGGCTCGATCCTCCTCATCGGACAGTCGGAGTATCTCGACGACGCCTGTCTGGGCGGCGGCGGCAGCTCCAAGGTCATCCCGCTCTACACCGTGCCGCCGCTCGAGGGCATGCGGGACGTCCTCGCGGGCCTGTCCGGCTCGGCCACCGCCACCAAGATGACCGTGGCGGACGACCTGTCCAACATCGCAGAGGCGAAGGCGGCCGCGGCGGACGCCGACGTCGTGGTGATCATGGCCGGTTTGGTCGCCACCGAGGGCGAGGACCAGCCCGACATGAACCTGCTCAACGACCAGAACCGGCTGATCGCCGAGGTGGGCCCGGGCAACCCGCGGACCGTCGTGGTGCTCAAGGACGGCAATCCGGTGCTCATGCCGTGGATCGACGCCGTGCCGGCCTTGCTGGAGGCGTGGAATCAGGGCGAGGAGGACGGTCACGCCGTGGCGGACCTGCTGTTCGGCGTGGTGAACCCGTCGGGGAAGCTGCCCACCACCTACCCGCGCTCCGCCGACGACACGCTCGTGGCCGGGCACCCCGAGCGGTATCCCGGCGCAGACGAGGGCGACGGATACCCGGTGATCCGGTACAGCGAGGGTCTGCAGATGGGCTACCGCTGGTTCCAGGCGCAGGGCATCGCACCGCTGTTCCCGTTCGGCTACGGGTTGTCCTACACGACGTTCGACGTCTCTGAGCAGTCCGTCGACGCCGGGCGCCGTCCCG